>Ga0180429_10003394_pt1 | contig 12866 bp, 10 predicted proteins | sample SS_ome_FD_132428 | JGI IMG/M metagenome (GOLD analysis project Ga0180429, IMG submission 132428) | Hypersaline lake sediment archaeal communities from the Salton Sea, California, USA - SS_1_S_1 metaG | ecosystem: Environmental > Aquatic > Non-marine Saline and Alkaline > Hypersaline > Sediment ... | reverse complement strand
GTTCGTAGCCGGAAACGAAGAGCACCCGGTCGGCGGCCCACCGGAGCAGCCCCGCCGCCAGGGGGTAGGACCAGCGCCAATGGAGATTGTGGATTGTCGCCAGGATGGGAACGCCCCGCCCGAGGCCTCTCCGCGCCGCGACCGCCGGCAGGACCGCCTGGGTATGGACCAGGTCGCAGCCACCCTCGGCGACCAGCGCCGCCAGTTCCCGTGACAGCCGCGCGAGGCCCAGGGGATTGCGGCTGTGCGTCCGCAACTCCACGACCTCCACGCCGCTGCCCTCGGCCTCGGGGGAAAGGGCTCCAGCGTGGGAAACCAGGGTTACATGGTGCCCGCGGCGGACCAGGCCGCCCGCCAGCGCGATGGTGTCCCGTTCGGCGCCGCCGGCGATTAGGTGGGGGGTGATGAGCAGAAGACGCATTTATGCGATTCCCAGGGCTTCCTCGTACAGGCGGCGGTGCAGCTCCAAGTTCCGCTCGAAGGAGAGCTCGCCGACGACCCAGTCGCGGGAGTTTTCGGCCATCCGGGCGGCCTCCCGGGGATTTTCCAGCAGGCGGGAGATGGCCGCGGCGCAACCCTCCACGTCACCTATTTCGAAAACGAGCCCCCGGTCGCCGTCCGCGACGAGCTCCGGGCTCCCCCCGGCCCTCGAAACGACGCAGGGAATCCCGGCGGCCTGGGCCTCGATGACCGCGTTGGGCAACCCCTCGGAAAGGCTCGAGAGGCAGAAGACGTCCGCCGCCGCCAGCACGCACCTCACGTCGTCGGTCAGACCGAGAAGCCGCGCCTCCCCACCGAGCCCCAGCCTCCGGATGAGATCCTCGAGCTCGGGGCGGAGGTGGCCCTCGCCGGCGAAAAGGGTCCGGATCCCGGGGTATGTCCCTTTCAGGCGGGTGGTCGCCCTCACCAGGGTCTGGGGATCCTTGGGGTGGCGGAGGTTGGCCACCATCACCACCACCGGGCCCGAGCCCAGCCCGAGCTTCCGCCTGGCTTCCCCGCGCTCGTCGTCTGTCACGGGCGGATCGGCCTCGATGCCGTTGTGGATGACCCGGAGCTTGGACTCCGGGCCGCCCCGCATGTGGACCATCTCCCCCACCGCCCGGGAGTTGACCTCGATCAACTCCGCCCTGCGCCAGTACCATCGGCAGGCCGTCAGGTGATACCAGCGCTTCCAGGGCTCCAGCCCCCCCTCGAAGACGATGGCCTTCCTGCCGGTCCTGCGGGCCGCGGCCACGGCGTAGAGATTCCCCGAGAAAAGCTGACCCGCCACCAGCGGCCAGTCCTCCCGTTCCAGCTTCTCCGCGAGGGCCCGGAGCCGGGCCGGGCCCCGGGGGCGGTTCGGCAGGGTCACTACGGGGCAGGGGTGCGCTATCCGGGTGACGGTCTGGTTCCACTCGTTACCCAGGACCACTATCTCCACCCGCCATCCCGCCTTCGCCGCGCGGCTGGCGACTCCCGCGAGCTGTTTCTCCGCGCCGGCCAGGCACCAGGGTCCGATGGCATGAAGAATCGAAGGGCGATCACGCCAAGCTTCCATCGAGGTCCTCTTCGTCTGTCACCCCCCGCTCCGCCACCCGGCGGGACAACTTGTCGGCTACCAGGTCGTAAACCACCATGGGCAGCGCGATGTAGAGATAGAGAAATTTGGTGTAGGTGCCCAACATTAAACTGAATATTAAAAAAGATGTAAAGGAGACCAACGTCGCCGCCGAGAGGAGCCGATATTCTTTGTCACCGGTCAACTTGGCGAGCTTAACCGCGCGAATGCCCGAACTGATTGTGAGGATGATCAGAAACATGAAGGGGATGAAACCCACGAGACCGAACTCGACGAGGACCTGGAAGAAAGTCGAATGTTCCGCTATTCGTAACCGTTTGATGACGTAACCCCCCAGTAGCCTCTCGGGGGTGGTTCGGTACTTCATGTAACCCACACCAAAAATCGGATTCTCAAGAAACAGACGGATGGAGGTTTCTATCTGTCCTTTTCTGAGCATCACCGATCGTTCCATCTCCTCGTTCTCGAAGAGGGAGCTCAGGGTTTCGATCCGCGTCCAGTAGTCGAACGGGATGAACGAGATGACGAGTAAGATGGTGATAAATAAAATAATTAAGCGGTTCCTCATTTTTATCGCCGGTATCAGGAAGACACACAGGATGGTCAGACCCAGGGCGACGAAACCGGCGCGTGAAAAGGAGAGGATGACTGCGGCGAAAGCGAGGAGGCCCAGGCCGACGAAAAAAATCCGACGGATAATATTCTGCTGAGAGTGGCTAAGGTAAACAGCGATGGGAAGTGTAAACAACGTGTAACAAGCGTACTCGTTTGGATCCACAAAATTCCCGCCGATTCTGCCGATGTCCGGTACCGTGACGTACCGGTACAGCCCCAGCGCGGCGTCCATGCCTCGAGCCAGGAGGATGACCACGAGCAGCCACCACAGCCGCTTCTTCGTGTCCACGTATGCGCGCGTCAGGACGAATAGGGCCAGGAATTGAAAGTGCTGCTCGGTGAAGAACGAACGGGGATTGCGGCTGACTATGGTAGAGAGTGCGCCTCCCAGAATCAGGATAAGAACGGCGATGCCCCGTTTGTCAAAGGCCCGTTTGAAACGCCGCCCGAACTCCGGTGTCCTGATCGCGGTTGCGGCTATAGTTACGGCGAGGAGGAACACACCTCCGACTTTGGGCAGGGTGAAGGTCTTCGACACGAAGAAGACGTAAGGGAGGAAGTGGATTATGAACACGTAACTGAGGTACGCCACGAAGGGGTACTTCAGGCTGATGCCTAGAATGATAATGCCCACGACGAGCAGGCCGATGTAATAGTAGGGTAACTGCAGGAGTGCACACACGACCAGATAAGCCAACACCAGAAGCGCACACGCGGTGAGATCGCGGTGCCTACGGGCGTATTCCAGCAGTCGTCCGTTGACCCTGTGGAATAATCCTGGTTGTGACAGGTTCATCGTGTATTAGCCGGTTGTGCGGCCACGTAATCGTACAAGTCAAGGAGGTCTTTAGCTAAAAGTGGCCAGTTGTACCGTTCGTCAACCCGTTTCCTGCCCGATTCACCAATTTTTCTTCGCAGGAGAGCATCTTCGAGAAGCATAGCACAGGCTCGGATTAAATCGGCATCGGTTTCGGCCACCAGGGCGTCCCGACCGGGAATGAACTCGATCCCCTCCATGGTCTTGGGTGTAGCCACGAGGGGCCTTTCTGCAGCCCAGGCCTCCGGCACCTTGTTCTTGAAACCCACGCCGTAGGATAGAGGGCTGCAGTACACCGACCCCCGGGCGATCCACTCCGACACCGATTCCACCCTACCGGTGATTACGTTCCCGGGATTGACTGCGGCAGCCCTCTCCATGCGCCGGGTGGGCCGGTTTCCCACGATGAAAATTTTAAGCTCGGGCCATGCGCGGCGGAGCGGTGGGGCTACCCGTGACAGAAGTCTCAGCGCCGCCCGCTCGTTGGGGGGGTAGTCGAAGGAACCACTGAAAACGAGGCTGGGGAATTCCTCGGCCCGGTGTGATGGAGCCGGCTCCGGGAGGTCGACGCCGTTGGAAACGACGCCCACGTGCAGACGGGGGTTCAGTTTCTTCACGGCACGGGCCTCCACGGTCGTGCACATACCAACGGCGTCGTAATACCCGTAAAGACGCGGCTCGATGTGACGGAACTTCAAAAAGTCCATCGCAAGGAACGGTTTCTTTCGCCAGGGAGCCATTTTAAGGTTTTCCATGTAGTTTCTGTAATAGGCGTCGTGCGGTAGGATCAACCGCGGCGGCGTCCTCAGACCCACGATGGAATATCCGAGAAAACACCCCTCCACGTGCAGTATATCGTATTTACCATCGCTAAGAGCCCGCTCCACCACACCCCGGACGGGTGAATCGCGGAAGAAAGAATAGGGCAGGGGGAACGGGCTCATGAGGGAGTGCAGCATGTCCCGGAACAGCGGTCTGTGTCGGAACGATTCGATCCTGATACCGCGGGCGTGGGGCCGCAAGCAGTCAATGTCCTCTTGCGCGGGCTCGACGGGTGGGAAGAGTAGGAGGTCCACCTCGTGGTACCGGGAGACCTGGCACAGGAGGTGGAAAAACTTACTCTCCCCCCCGCCTACGGGGGGGTAGGGCATCAGCGTGGAAACGCAAAGCACCCTATACACCGGCACGACCTTCCCCATTCAGCATCTCGAGCATGAGCCGGACCACCCTTTTCGCTCCGCCCCCATCCGCCGCACACTCGTGGTGGGCGATGTACTCCTCGCGTCCCCGGGTCAGTTTCTGAAGAATCCCCCCCTCGAAGACCTGTTTTATCGTTCGCGCAATCCCTTCCGCGTCGCTCGCCCTGAGAACCGCCTCCGAGTCCACGTAGGGCAATACCGCTGGATTTTCGTCGGCCTTGAATACCACCACCGGGCGACCCAGCATGATCGCCTCCACGCCCACGGTGGAAAAGGCCGTGAGGATGACGTCCGAAGAGGCGAGTAAACCGTATAAATCCAGCTTCTTCGGCAAAAGCGCCGCCCGGGGCGCCCCGAGCTCGGACAGAACCAGGCGCAGGTCCCTGAGGTCGTCGCGGGGGTGCGGTTTGACCAACACCCGAAGCCGGGGGATCTCGTGACCGGCGAGCAGAGCCCCTCGCAGCATCTCCCGGCGCATGTCCTCGGTGAGCGCGACGTCGGGCGGCTGGGTGATGACGACCAGCAGGCGTTCCCCGGTTTCCTGCTCGACGGCTCCCTTTTCACGGTACCGGATCAGCTCGTCGAAGGAGGGTTGGCCGGTTATTGTTATCTTTTCCCGAGGCACGCCGTTATCGGCGTAGATGTCCCGTGAGTACGCCCCGCTCACCGCCAGCCTGTCCGCCTCCATCCGCCCGAAGAGCGGCGAGTCCCAGATCATGTCGTGGGATTCAACGGCCAGGGTGGAAATCCCTCTCGCGGCGGCCTTCCGGATGGCGAGGTTGATGAGCCCCTCACGTTCCGTCAGGCAGACGAGCAGGCCCGGATTCACCGCATCGATCAGCTCCTCAAGCGCAGCCGCCCGTGGAACCAGGCCCCAAAGATACCGTCGAATCGTGTACAGGAGCCAAACCCGGGCGAACTCACCCAGGTCCAGCCCCCTCCAGGGCAGGTGGGACAGGATTCGGGGCAGTTCCGGCCCCATCCCCCAGTAACTCCGATAGCCCCTCATCAACTCGCCGAGATGACCAGACCGGACCCACGCGTCGAGGTCGTAGAGACGGGCGGCGGGGGGAAGCTCACGGGACGCCACCGGATAGGTCGCCGCCAGCCCGACCCGCAGCTCATCGGGCATCCTCTCCAACAGCGGCCGCCAGGTCGCCCTCTCGTGGGGCAGGGTCGTCAGAAGCAGGCAGTCCGCCGGCCCGGCTTTCCGCCTTCCTCGCAGGGAACGCGGGAGGGAAAACGCCAGCTTGATCCAGCGGGCCAGCCTCTCGCCCAGGATGATGCGCGGGCTCCCGCCGACCCGGGTCGTTCTCAGCCGCCGGGCGAAGGGTATGGGGACCATCCCAGGCGCGGTCAGACGGACACCCTTCCTCCGGCAAACCGCATCGAGGACGCCGGCCAGGAGCTCGTCCCCGCCCAGGAGCGTCGTCGAGTAGACGTCCCCGGTCAGGGCAGAATCGAGAATCGCCGTGCCCAGGCACAACCGACGCAAGCCGTACCAGTAGAAGAGGTGCCAGACGACCCGCGTCAAGTCGTCCCGGTCGAGGGCCTCGAACACCCGGTCGGTGAGCTCCTTGGACTCGGCGTCCACCCGACGGATTCCCTCCAGGCCCAGAACCGCCTCGGAGGTTTTCACGGCGACCCCCTTGTCCCGGCAGACCCTCAAGACCGAGGCGCCGAGCACTCCGGGGAGTAAATCCGTCACGGTCGGCTCACGCCCGATGCTCCTCTGGCGGTCAATCTGCCGTCCCAACTCCCCCGGAGTGACGTGACGGGCCAGACCCAAAAGAGACGGAGTTCTAATCATCCAACTCACCGCGCGGTTGGAACAGGCGTTCGCGGAGCCGGGTCTTCAACAGCTTGAGAAGCCCCAGACGGCGCTCGCCGTAGACGATGAGGGGCAGCGTGAGGACGAGGAAGGCGCCGGATCCCGCCAACAGGCGCCAAAAAGCTGGCCAGTGCTCGATGTAGGTCAGGCCGTATTTCAGCCCTTCGACGAGCGCGCCGACGTAACCCAGAGGCAGGACGAGTCGCAGGAGGAAGCCCAGCCGCTCCCCCAGCTTCATCCCCACCTCTTTTGCGGCGAAGTAGTTAACGAGGAGGGAGTTCACGATGATGGCGACCGTGCCCGTCAGCACGATGGACCAGCTGGAGCCGAAGCGGAACAGAGCCCACGTACAACCCGCGACGGCCAGGAGCAGGATGCCGATCTGCATCCCTATCCACAGCCCGACACGTCGTCGGTCGATGAGGAGGTTTATGAGGGTGTTCCCGGCGATGGTGATGATGGCGTAGAAAGCCATCCGAGGCGCGTAAAGGTCTATGAGGGCCAGGGACGGGGCGTAATTGGGCAACCAGGCCGCCAAAACCGTCCTCGAGCCCATGACCGCCAGTCCGGCCACCAGGGCGCCCACGTAGGCGGACGCCTCCGTGTACCCCACCAGACGGCGCCTGAGCCCGGCGATTTCACCGGCGCCGGTGCTCCGCGCCAGCTCGGGGTTGAGGACGACACCCAGCCTGCCCGGGACGAGGATGACCAGCATCCCCAGCGTGGCCGCCAGGTTCAAGAAACCCCGGTCCACCCCGCCGATGAATCGGGCGATGAATAGCTTGTCCACACTCTCCAAGCAGAAGCGCAGGAATACGACGACGGTCAGCGGCAGCCCCACTCGTATCAGCCGGAAAACCTTCGCCCATTCAAGGCGGGGGACCAACCGCAGCCGGCGGGCGTAACCGGTCCGGCCGGCGTAGATGACGACAAAGACTATCTCCACGAGCACGAGAGCCCCGGCGGCGCCGAGAACACCAAAGAGCTGAGCCCCCAGGAGGGTGAGACCGACGGACGTGAGGAAGTAGAAAAATTCCAGGACGGCCAGGAAGCGGAACCTACCGTCGGCCTGGTAGTAATTCGTCAGGATGGCCGTAAGGTTGCGCAGGGGGACGAGGGCCGCCCCGGCTCCGAGGATGACGAACCCGAGGAGGGTGCCCTCCGAAATCTGGGTCCAGCCGAGAAGGAAGGCGGCGACTATGGCCACGAGCCCCATCAGGAGCACGAAACCCAGGGAGGAGTTGCGCAGATCGGCGATTTCCTCCTCCGGCGCGCCGGCCCCCCGGAGGTAGGGAATCTGGCGGTAGATGCCCAGCGTCACGCCGAGATGGACGTACGCCCCGTAACCCACGATGAGGTTGATGACGAGTAAAAGTCCGTATTGTGCCGGATCGGCTATGATTTTCGGCAGGAGGAGGGCGCGCAGGACACTCAGACCGGCACTCAGAAGACCGGCGGCGGACATCCAGAACGTGTCGCTCCAGAGGCGGCTCGCCTTGACTTTACCCGTGGGCAATCCCGACCCCAAGCGCATGGTTCCTCAAAATAACGGACCATTTTGAAAAAAACGGTCGAAAGCGGGTTCCCGGCTTCCGACCCCGCGAAACGGATGGTTACTCCCAATCCCGGCGCAGCTCGGTCAGCCGTCGGTCGACCTCTTCACCGTGCACCACGAGGCGTTTCACCGCAGCGGCCACGCGACGGACGTCCTCCTCACCCTGATGGGAGTACAACGGAAGGCAGAGCACGTTCTCAGCGAGATTCTCGGTCACCCTCAAAATCCCCGCCGTTCTGGAAAGGCCGGCGAAACGTCGCTGGAGGTGCAGCGGCGGCGAGAAATATTTCTTGGTGCCGATATTCTCCGCGGCGAGCCCCTCGGCGAGGTCGTCGCGCGTCATCCCCAACTTGCCCGAATCCACGACTACGGCGAAATCCTTGAAGGTCGAAACGGCGCCGGGCGGCAGCTTCTGGAACCACAAACCGGGGGTGTCACCAAGTTCGTCTTCGTAGATGCGGACCAGCCGGCGGCGCAACTCCAGGTTTTCCTCCAGGTGCCGGAGGGAGGCCCTTCCCAAGACGGCGTTGAGTTCGCTCATCCTCCCGTTCAACCCCCGGGTGGAGTCGGTGGCCGAGTCCAGGATGCCGAGGTTCCGGCGACGCCTGAGGTCGGCCGCGGTCTCTTCCACGCGACAGACGACCAGGCCGCCCTCCCCGGACGTCACCGGTTTAGTGGGCGAGAGTGAGAAAACCTCGACGTCGCCGAATCGTCCCGCCGGCGTGCCGCCCTGGCCGGCGCCGAAGGCGTGGGCGGCGTCGAGAATCAGCGGTATCCCACGAGCGTCGGCCAGCTTGCGCAGCTCGGCCACCGGGGGCGGGCAGCCGAAGACGTACACGCCGACGATGGCTTTTGTCTTCTCCCCGACGGCCCTTTCCACAGCCGAGGCGTCAACGTTGAAGTCGTCCGGTCGAGCGTCCACGAACACCGGCGTCAGCGCGTTCCACGTCGCCGCGAGCCCCGTGGCGAAGTAGGTAAAGCTGGGCATCACCACCTCGCCCGGCGGCTCAATCCGGGAGAGGGCCAGTATGAGCCCCGTGGTGCAGCTCGAGACCGCGACCACCTTCTCCGGCGCAACCCCCATCCACGCCGCCGATTCGGTTTCGAAAGCCTCCACCTGGGGGCCGTTCGTTATTATTCCGCTCGCGAGCACCGCCCGGAGCTCGTCGGAAATTTCCTCGAACAACGGCAGTGTCGGCCTTGCCACGGGGAGGGGCTCCGGGAATACGGGTTCGCCTCCCAGTATCGCCGGTTGGTCCTTCCCCTCCAGCTCGGCAGTGATGAGGAGCCGTTTGGGCCGTCCATCCTCGAGGAGGGGTATGAGCTTGATTCCCCGGACAGAAGCGTCACGGGCGAGCTCGGCGCGGTCATATCCCGCGGTGGCCGTCAACGGTTTGCGGCAGTAGAACTTCTCCACCGGGTCATTCTGGCCGCCTCCGCCGAGTAGGTGGCGCCGGACGTCGCCGTCGGTGAGCGTGCCCAGCAGCCGGCCGTCGGAATCCACCACCAGCGCCATCCCCAGCCGTCCGCCGCCGATCACCTCCATCGCCAGGCGCAGCCCGTCGGTGGGGGATAGGAAGAGGTCCTTCAAGGATGCCACCATAGCACCTCTCTGGTCATGAACGGAGTGTCTTATCCAGGAGGGTGTCGTCGATCGCTGTTTCCAATATTTTTTTGAGCGCCCGCGGCGCCGTACCGCCGTCGCCGTAGGGTGAAGTCCGCCGGAGCAGCCGTTCACGGATGCCCGCCTCGGCGAGGATTTTTTCGAGAGCCGCCCGCACCCCCCGGGGATCCGAGTCGGCGTCGAAAACGTTGACCCCGCGCTCGCGGCCCTTCTGCCTCGGCCCCACGTTGACCGCGGGGGTTCCCAGGACGGAGCATTCGATGAGCCCCGCCGAGGAGTTACCCACGAGGGCCCGCGCCCGGCGCAGGATTCCGGCGAAAGACTCCGGCGCCAGGCCGACATGTAACGCACGGTGCGGCCCACGCCCCACCCACCGTTCCAACTCCTCGACTATCGGCCGTCCACCGGCGTCGGCGTTGGGGTGGATGGCTATGGTGGGGAGCCCGGCGGCGTCCAGCGCCTTCAGGCATGCCCCGAGCCCCTGGGCCGTTTTCTCCGGTTCCCCGGGAAGGGGATGGTACACCAGCACCAGGAAGTCGCCGGTCAGATCCAGCCCCACCCTCTCGCCCAGGGTTTGGATCTCCCCGGGACCGAGCGGCCGGCTGGAGAGGGCGTGGTCGGCCGCCAGGGAGCCCACCTGGCACACCCTCCAGGTCTCCTCCCCCCATCCGAGCAGCCTCCCGGCCGCGGATCGGGTGGCGGGGAAGAGGAGATGGGCCAGGCGGCTGACGGCGTGCCGTGGTCCGTCGTCCACCAGGGACAGGTCCCCGGCCTGGAACTGGGCCAGGGGTACGCGGCAGTACCACGCAGCCACGGCGGCGCCCAGCACCTCGACCCTGTCCCCCAAAACGACGAGCCAATCCGGCCGGTCGCCCCGCCAGAGGCGCGCCAGCTCCCCGGTCACGTGGGAGGCCAGAGCCGCCATGCCCGCCGGGGTGTCGTCGTCCTCGGCCACCGGGGCCAGGGTCAGCGGCTCGAACCCGTCCCGGCGCACCTCATCCACCGTCATCCCGCGGGAAGGGGAGAGGTGACCGGCCGCCGCGTAGAGCACCAAATCCGCCCCCGGCTCCTCCTCCACCCGCCGGATGAAGGGACGGAGCAGGCCGTAATCGGAACGGCACCCGGTGAGGACGGCTATCCGCCGGTGCGTCAAGTCAGGGTTTCCTGATGTAGAGCCCGCCCAGGAGCCGTCGCTTGACGACGTAGGTGCCGTGCTTGGCGATATGCGCCTCGGCGGCGTGGAAAATCAGGTCGAGGAGATCGTCGCGCGTGCGGGCGTCGGTGGCCAGAAGCCCGTAGAGCTTACCGGTCGCGTAGAATTCGACCACGTCCTGGGGCCGGGGAAAGCTCAGGTCGTTGGCGAATTCGACCCGCTTGCCGGGACCGAGGGTTTCGTCCAGCAGCGGCAGGACCTCGGAGGTCAAGTCCCTCCCCCGGGCGGCCATCTCGGCGGTGGGGTGCTCCCCCACCAGCTCCCAGTGCATCTGCATGAACTCGGCCTGGTCGTCGGGAGCGGAGCCGGTGACGAGCAACCGGCCGCTGGGGTGGAGGATCCGAACGATTTCCCTCACGGCCAGACCGAGATCGGGCAGGATGGTGAGGGTGAAGTTGGACACCGCCGCGTCGTAGGAGCCGTTGGGCCAGGGCCAGGGAGCCTCCCACCGCCAGAGGTCGAAGGAGACGGGCAGGTCTTCCTTTTCAAGGGCGTCCCAGGCCGCCGCGTAGTCCGGTTCGTTGTCGATTCCCTTGGCGTGGCCATCCGGCGCCACCGCCCGGGCCAGTGGGATCGTTATCTGCCCCACCCCGCAGCCGATGTCGATGACCCTCTCCCCCGAGGCCAGCCCCAGGTTGGCGATGGTCCAGCCGGCGAGGTCTGCGTTTCCGAAGCGTTGGTGGATGGAGGCCACGCTCCGGCACCGGATGGCCTCGGTGGGCAGCGAATCGGGCGCGGTATCGTAGATTTCGTACTCCACGCTCACCCCTCTCGGGAAAAGGCTGCGATTAATCCAGATCGTCTTCGGTCAAGGGATGGTCGGCTTCCAGCGAGCCTTTCAATTTCCTTCCGTACAAGCCATCCACGCCGCGGGGGTCCAGGCCCACCGCCGGTCGTTTGGCGCTTAAATCCCCCGGGATCAGGCGGTGACCCGCCTCCAGCCTGCGCGTCGTCCGGAGGCCCTTCCGCGCGACCGACCGGGTGTCCTCCTCCGAGGGGGTGGGGCGCTTCTCCCCATCGCCCAGGATGCGCTCCGCCTCTCGGATTCCGCGGACCAGCCCCCGGAAACCGGCCGGGTCCAGGCTGGCCGCGTGGTCGGGACCGGTTCCCTCCCGGTCCAGGGTAAAGTGCTTCTCCACGGTGCAGGCGCCCAGGGCCGCGGCCAGGCACGCGGCCTGGATGCCCGGGCTGTGGTCGGAGAGGCCCACTGGACGGTCGAAGCGTTCGCGCAGGGCGGTCAGGGCGCGCAGGTTCAGCTCCTCCACCGGGGCGGGGTACGCGCTGGTGCAGTGGAAGAGGAGAATCTCCGCCTCCCCCAGGCGGTCCACGGCCCAGGCGACGTCGTCCAGGTCCGCCATCCCCGTGGAGACCATGAGCGGGAGGCCGGTGTCGCGCGCGGCGTCCAGCACGAAGGGGTCGGTGAGCTCGCCGGAGCCGATTTTCAGTGCCGGCACGCCCAGCCCCGCGGCGACGCGTACGTCCCCCGGGGAAAAAGCCGAGAGGATGAAGTCCAGGCCCAGCCCGTCGCAACGGGATTTCACCCGGGCGAAGTCCCGCTCGGAGAGCTTCAGCCTCTCCAACATGGCCAGCTGATTTTCCCAACCGGCGTTTTCCCGCTGATAGCGCGCCAGGGGCGCATCGGCGGCGACGAGGTTTCCCGGGGTGAAGAGCTGGAACTTGATCGCGTCGGCCCCGCACTCCCCGGCGGCGGCGACGATGTCCAGGGCCTTCTGGAGGTCGCCGTCGTGGTTCACCCCGCCCTCGGCGACGACGTACACCGATTCCCCCGGCGCTAACCGGCGCCCGCCCACCCTGAAGGCGGCTACCATCTCGGGGCTCTCTTGGCGTGGATGAGGCCGGCCTCGGCCACCGCCATGTCCCAGGCGTCGTCCACGTCCACCGACTCCCGAGGCTCCATCACGAAGGCGGCGCAGCGGTCACCGAGGAGGCGGTCGGCGGCCAGGAGTCCCGGGGAGGTCGCGTAAATCGCCCCGTTGGGGTGGTAGAAAACGGGCAACTCCTGTCGGCGGTAGGGTCGTTCACTCTCGACCGGCTCAGCCAGCCCGTCGGTGACGCGGTAGGCCCAGGCCGGGTTCTGGCGCATGGGGCTCAGCGAGAGCAGGGAATCGAAGCCCCCGGAGAGGAGCAGGTCCAGCGCGGCGTCCAGATGGGCGGCGGTCCTCAACGGCGAGGTCGGCTGCAGAAGGACCACCCAATCCGGCGCGTACCCCTCGTCGGCGTGCAGGCAGGCCAAGGCGTGCTGGAGGACCGATAGTGACGTGGCGTCGTCGCCCGCCAGCTCGACGGGGCGCCGGAAGGGGACCTCGAGGCCCAGGCGTCGTCCCAGGCCCGCGATCTCGTCGTCCTCGGTGGACAGGACCGCCCGCAGGGGATGGACCGCTCCCAGGGCGCAGTCGGCCGTGTATGCCAACAGCGGCCTCCCCCCCAGGGGGG
>Ga0180429_10003393_pt1 | contig 12867 bp, 8 predicted proteins | sample SS_ome_FD_132428 | JGI IMG/M metagenome (GOLD analysis project Ga0180429, IMG submission 132428) | Hypersaline lake sediment archaeal communities from the Salton Sea, California, USA - SS_1_S_1 metaG | ecosystem: Environmental > Aquatic > Non-marine Saline and Alkaline > Hypersaline > Sediment ... | reverse complement strand
GGCTTTCAATTGCTCCTCGATGTCCTCCTCTTCCTCCTCCTCTTCCTCGTATGCCTTGGAAAAGCTCCCGAAGGTTTCCCGCATGAGCAGGGTCTCGGTCTCGGACAGGGTTTCTTCTTCCAGAAGGTCTTCCTCGGGAAATTCCGACTGCAACCGCTGGACAAAAGATGCGGCAACGACTTGAGATTCCGGCTCGGTTTCGGCTTCCGGCTTCGGCTCTTCAGGTTCAGGCTCTCCCTGCTCGCGGGCGGGAGAGGGTGCGGCCGCAGGGGGTGGGACATGCCAAGCCAAACCGGGCGTACCCGGTTCTGCACTAGCGCTCACGGCGACCTCGGCCTTTGCCGGAGGGGCCTTCTCAAGAGAAACGGGAGCCGGGTCCCGAAGCCGGGGGGGCGGCTGCTCGGTTTTCATGCTCCGATAAATCATGAGATAGCGGCGGACCTTGTCCAGGTCTCCCCTCTGCTGTGCGATCTCCGCAAGAACGGAATAGATTCGCGCGTGATCCTCCAGGCTTTTGCGAGCGATTTCCAGCTCGTGTTCCGCCCCTTCAAAATCCCCCAATCTCCACAGGCAAAGTCCCAGGAGCGTTCGGGCCTTGAGGTGCTTGGGATGGATGCCGAGGCCCCAGCGACACACTCGCACGGCCTCTTTCAAGCTCCCTCGGGCGTAAAGAACCTCCGCCAGTGAAGCGAACACTTCCGAAGCGGGATCCTCCTTGAGCATTTCCTTGTACCAATCGACGGAAGGGGTGGATCGATCCATCAGGGTCTCCTCCGGCGCCTTTTCGTCAAAGAAAAAACCCCGGCCGTCGCAGGGGGCCGGGGTTTCATTGTACTGCCGGTGCTCGAGGCCCCGGTTTACTTCTTGCCGTAGCCGATGGTCTTCAAGGCCGTCTCGATCTCACCCAAAATGGTGGGATCGTCGATGGTGGAAGGCACGCGGTATTCCTCCCCGTCGGCGATCTTTCTCATGGTCCCCCGGAGGATCTTTCCGGACCGCGTCTTGGGAAGCCGATCCACGACAACGGCCTTCTTGAAGGAAGCGACGGCCCCTACTTCCTTGCGAACCATGCCGATGACATCCTGAACGATCTCCTCGTGGGGGCGCGTGACGCCCGCCTTGAGAACCAGGAAGCCTACGGGAACTTCTCCCTTGAGGTCGTCGGCGGCCCCCAGCACGGCGCACTCGGCCACGTCGGGATGCTTGGCCAGGACTTCTTCCATGTCCCCCGTGGACAGACGGTGCCCCGCCACGTTCATGACATCGTCCACGCGGCCCATGATCCACACGTAGCCGTCGTCGTCGATGTAGCCGCCGTCGCCGGTGAAGTAATGGTTGGGATAGGGATCCGTGTAGGATTCCTTGTACCGCTGGTCGTTGCCCCAAAGGGTGATGGCGTTGCCCGGAGGCAGGGGCAGCTTGACGGCGATGATGCCGTTTTCGTTCTTGCCCACTTCCTTGCCCGAATCGGGATTGAGGATCTTCACGTCGTAGCCGGGCATGGGCTTGGTGGCCGAGCCGGGCTTCACGGGGAAAAGCTCCACGCCGCGCGGATTGCCGGTGATGGCCCAGCCCGTTTCCGTCTGCCACCAATGGTCGATGACGGGCACCTTGAGGAGATCGGCGGCCCACTGGTAGGTATCGGGATCGGTTCTCTCGCCCGCCAGATACAGAGCGTCGAAACAGGAGATGTCGTGCTTTTTGAGATACTCTCCCTTGGGGTCCTCGCGCTTGATGGCGCGGAAGGCCGTGGGGGCCGTGAACATGGCCTTGACCTTGTGCTGGGAGATCACGCGCCAGAAAGTCCCGGGGTCGGGAGTGCCCACGGGCTTGCCTTCGAAAAGGATCGTGGTGTTGCCCCCGATGAGGGGACCGTAAACGATGTAGGAGTGGCCCACCACCCAGCCCACGTCGGAAGCGGCCCAGTAGGTGTCTCCCGGTTCCACGCCGTACAGATACTTCATGGTCCAGCGCAGAGCCACGGCGTGACCGCCGTTGTCGCGCACGATGCCCTTGGGCATCCCCGTGGTGCCGGAGGTGTACAGGATGTAAAGGGGATCGTTGGCCTTGACGGGCACGCAATCCGCCGGCTGGGCGGAGCTCTCCAGCTCCATCCAGTCCAGGTCGCGGCCGGCCTGCAGCTCCGCCCGCACTTGGGGCCTCTGGAAAAGGACGCATTTCTGGGGCTTGTGGTTGGCCATGTCGATGGCTTCGTCCAAAAGCTCCTTGTACGGAATGACGCGCTTCACTTCAATGCCGCAGGACGCCGAGATAATGACCTTGGGCTTGGCGTCGTCGATGCGGATGGCCAGTTCCCTGGACGCGAAGCCTCCGAAAACCACCGAATGAATGGCTCCCAAACGGGCGCAGGCCAGCATGGCCATGGCCGCTTCGGGGATCATGGGCATGTAGATGATGACCGTGTCCCCCTTCTCCACCCCCAAGCCTTTGAGGGCCCCGGCGAACTTGGCCACCCGCTCCTTCAGCTCGGCGTAAGTGTATTGGGCGACCGTGTCCGTCACGGGACTGTCGTACACGATGGCTGCCTGATCGGCGCGGCCGCCTTCCACATGGCGATCCAAGGCGTTGTAGCAGGTGTTGAGCTCTCCCCCCACGAACCAGCGGTAAAACGGGGGATTGGAAGAATCCAGAACTTTGTCCCATTTCTTGTACCAAGTGATCTCTTCGGCCGCTTTTCCCCAGAAAGATTCCGGATTCTCTATGGACTCCTTGAAAACCTCCGCATACTTCATACCTTTTTCTCCCTCGTTAAGAACCCGATGCCATGCCGTTACGCCTCACGCCAACCGCCGTCCCCCCTCGATCCCGAGGAGAGACGGCTCTTTCGCCGCTTCAACAGCGGCTCACGCTCCTACTTCGAGGACTTGAGCTCCGGGAAATCCTGGTAGAAGTATTCTTGGGAGCTCTTCTTGCCCTCTTCCTTGGTTTGAATTTCCATCTCGCGGAGCTCCACCCGGCGGATTTTGCCGCTGATGGTCTTGGGAACTTCCGGAACGAACTCGATGATCCGGGGAATCTTGAACTTGGCCAGAAGCTTGACGGAATGCTGGAACAATTCCAAAGCCAGCTCGCGAGACGGCTCGTAGCCCGGCTTGAGGATGAGGAACGCCTTGACCAACTGCCACCTTCTGGGATCGGGGCTCCCCACCACCGCAGCCTCGGCCACCGCCGGATGCTCCACCATGGCGCTTTCCACTTCGAACGGACCGATGCGGTAGTCCGAAGACTTGATCATGTCGTCGGCCCGCCCCACGAACCACCAGTACCCCTTCTCGTCGTAGGACGCCCGGTCGCCCGTGTAATAGTAGTCGTCGACGAACACTTCCTTCATCTTTTCGGGAGCGCCCACGTACTGGGTGAACAGCCCGATGGCACGCCAATTTTTAAGCCTCACGGCAATGTGCCCTACTTCGTCGGGTTTGTCAATTTCCTTTCGCTCGTCGTCCATGAGCTTGATGTCGTACATGAAGCTGGGAGCACCGAAAGAGCCCGCCACGATCTTGCCCTGGTACCACGGGGGGTTGCCGATCATGCAGGTGGATTCCGTCTGCCCGTAGAAATCCCGGATCTCCGTTCCCGTGTGCTTCTTCCAGTTCTGGATGATCTCGGGGTTGAGAGGCTCGCCGGCGCTTACGGAATAACGCAAGGAGCTGAAATCGTACTTGCCCAGGTCCAAAAGCATGAAGGCGCGCCAAGCCGTGGGCGGCGAGCAGAAGATGTTGACCTTGTGATCGGCCAGGGTCGCCAGATACTTGTCCGTGTCCAGCTTGCCGTAATGGAAGCCCGAAACCGTGGCGCCCATGTTGAACGGGGCGAAGAAACAGCTCCAGGCCCACTTGGCCCAGCCCGGCTGGCTCAGGTTGTGATGCACGTCTCCCGGCCGAATGCCGATGATGTTCGCCGTGGAAAGATGGCCCACGGGGTAGCTGGTGGCGCTGTGGGCCACGCGCTTGGCCATGCCGGTGGTCCCCGACGTGAAAAAGCACAGGATGATGTCGTCCTTGGCGGTCTTGGCGGCTTCGGCGGACGCGCTCTCCTTGTTCACTTCCTCGTAGCCTTGCCATCCGTCCCGCTTGCCCATAACCACCTTCACCTTGGGAGAAGCGCCCACGTTGGTCAGGGCTTCGTCGATGAGAGCGGCGGCGGCCTCGTCGGCCAGGATCGCCTGGGGAGCGTAGGTCTCGAAACGGTACTCCAGCTCCCGCACCGTCATGGTGGTCGCCGTGGGCACGGCCACGAAACCGCCCTTGACCGTGGCGTAGTTGGCGAACCACGTTTCGGGCACCGACGGGATCATCATGTAAACCGTGTCTCCCTTTTCCAGACCGTTCTTGCGCATGAAGTTGAGAAAACGGTTCCCCTCCCCGGCGAATTCGGCATAGCTGAACTTGCGCTCCTCGTCCGTTTCCAGGTGGCGCCAAAGAAGGGCCGGCTGGTCTCCCCTCTCCTTGAGGTGAAGCCCCTCGAAAATTTCCTCGGCCCAGTTGAAGGTTTCGGGCAATTCCATGTGATTGAGCTTATCGAAAAAGGCTTTGGACGCCGCCTCCTTCTCCTGCGTATCCTCCATGGAATTGATCTGCATCAGCTCTTTGTAAACGCCATCCAGTCCCATGCGACTCTCCTTTCTCCAAGACAAACGTGTGAATGCGATATCTACCTTCCTACTCCCATGGACAAACCCGACACTCGGCGTCCGTCACTTCCCGAAACGCCCCGCCTCCATCTCCCCGAGCCTAGCGAATCACCATTTCCACCCCGTAGCGGTTTTTCAGAAACCGCTGAAACGAGGCCACGACTTTCAGGGACTCCTTGAGAACCAGAAGATCCATCTTGTCCAATTCCTCCACCGTGACGCGGTTGTCGGCGATTTTCCCCGAAACCACGGCCCTCCCCTGGTGCCTCAGTCTCAAATCCTGCATGAACGCATAGGATTCCCTCAAATCCGAGCACATCCCCTCGCCGAGGACCTTCATGGCCCGAAGGGCCTCCATGCGCTCCCGGGTGCTGCCCGTCTGCAACACGCGATGGTCCAAAGCCAGGACGCGAACCCCGTTGGTGATGGGATAAATCCCGTAGGTTTTCAGGTCCACGCCCTTGTCGAGGTGCTTGATGCCGAGGATGCCCACGGGAGGGTCCGCGCTGGCGGCGTCGAAGGCGAGGAAGCGGATGGCCTGGTTGGACTTGGCGGCATAGACGTGATCGAGAAGCTCCCGATACAGCTCTTCCTCTCCGTAAAGAGGCCTCATGTCCAGAAAGATCGTCAAATGCCGGACATGGTCGGGGGTCGGTTCGTCGAACCAATGGCTGAAGTAGCCCTTCCAAGCTTCCACGTCAACGTTCCAAAGGGGGTTGGACGCCATGTAGTGGGCTTTGCATTTGGGAATCCCCACTTCTTCCAGCATGTCGTTGACACGCCGCGCGAAACTCTCGGGGACCGGCTCCCTGGCCACCACGGCGTTGTCCTGATCCGTGGTGATCACCTGCTCCTTGCGACCCGAGCTGCCCATTTGCACCCAGACGAAACCGTCGGCCCGGGCCGCCCCTCCGGCCAGCTCCAGCACCTTCTTGATCACCGTGTCGTTGACGGCGGTGATCATGCGGGAAAGATCTTCGAAATGAAATCCTTTGACGGCCATGTCAACCACGGCCATCCTCATGGCCGAGCAGGCGCCCTTGAGCTCGTCGAAATCCGTCGCTTTTAAAATCTTTCGGTACAAGCCCAAAATGGAGGTGGAAGGCTCCAGACGCCCCAGAAGGTCCTTGCTGGTGACGACTCCTTCCAATCGCCCCTCGCGGGTCACTCCCAGGTAATCCACGTGGGAACGGATGAGGGTGTGGTAGCCCTCCAGAAGGGGCGTTCCCGCATCCAAAGCCACCAGGGGCGAGGACATGAAGGAAGTCACCGCGTCCGTGCGGCTCCCCGACAGAAGGACGCGGCGAAGATCCTTGTTGGTGAAAATGCCCTCCGGCCTTCCATCCTCGCCCACCACCACCACGGACCCCACATTGTGCCGCTCCATGAGCGTCACGGCTTCCTCCACCGTGGAGCCCCGGGAACAGACGACGGGCCGCTTGGAAACCGATTCCCCCACCCCCCGGATCAGGGAATCCTCCTCGAACATTTCCCGCTCGCGAGCCAGACGGGAGAAGGAGCGAAAACGCCGAGCCAGAAAAGTGCGGAAGAAGGACGAAAACCGGCCGTTGGCCTCGAAAACCTCCCTGAACCGCTCGTTGGGTATCCGAAAGCAAACGCAATCCTCCAGGACCTTGGCGTCGAAAACGGCGGGAGAGCCGTCGATGGCCGTGAGAACGCCGAAGAGCTCCCCTCGGGAGACGTAGTCCGTGAGGGTTTCCCCGTCGTAGAGAGCCACCAAGCCGGAAGAAAGCACGTGCACGGATCGGCGGATCTCCCCCTTTCGATAACAGTAGGAACCCTTGGGATAGGAAGTCGTCCGAAGCTCGGAAACAAGCGTTTCCAGCTCTTCGGGGGAGAGGAAGGAGAAGGGAGTGATCTTCTTGAAAAATTCTTTTGGAGGAACCATCGGCGGGACGCCGCTCCCTTAACGCTTTTTGGAAATCTTTCGAGCGATGCGAAAGTGCAATTCCGAAAACAGATACATGCTGGCGAAAGGCACTCCCATGCCCACCAGAGAGCCCATGACAATGTTCTTGCCCAGATTCAATCCGGCGAAGTGTAGAATCAAATTGATGCCGACGCCAACGAGAAAGTAAGGAATGTACAATCGGCTTTTGCGATGGATTTTCTCCCACTCTCGCATGTCTTCTTCGGAGTCGAACTCGTACCGTCGATATTTCCCCGGTCCGATGCGAACGTCCAGCACATGCTTGGGATTGCTCATGAAGCGGCTTCTCCTGGAGGGTCGCCCCTCCGGTCTTCGGTTCATGGAAAAACAGGTGCTTCCGCACCGAGCGGAAGCACCCGCGAAACAGGATCTTCGGAATCCCGAAGCCACGCTTTTCAAATCTTAATCGTAGCGCAGATCCAGGGAATACTTCTTGACGGTCTCCTCGCTATTGGGCTTCGTCAGCAGCGACACCACGATGAAGAAAATGAAGGCGATGGGGATCCAGTACACTTGGTGCCCCGTGGGAATCTTCTGGCCGAAGATGGCCTCGCTGAGAAAGAACCAGTGGGGGCTGCCCAAAACGAACTTGGCGTACAGCCAGCTGAACAGGGTGGCGAAGGTGAAGACGACGGTGGTGGAAAGGTGCGCCGCCGTGGTGGCGCGGTCCCACCAGATGCCCAGGATCAGCCCCGGTCCCACCGACGCGATGATGAGCACGAAGGCCCACCCCGAAAGGTCGAGGACCATGGCCGGAGGGTTGATGGACAGGAGAAAGCACACCACCAGGGAAATGATGATCCACATGCGCATGGCCTTCACGGGATTGTCGTTGGCCCATTTGTTCTCCAGGATCTTCACCATCCAGTCTCGTCCGATGATCACCTGCATCACCACCGTCCAGGCGGCTACCGTGGACATGGAGATGGCCAGACCGCCCGCTACCAGAATGCCCAGAAGCCACGGCTGCTGGAGGGCCTGGGTGGCCGCGATCATGGAGTAGTCGGTGATGGCCGCCGCGTTGCATCCGTAGTAGCCTTGCAGATACTTGAGGACGCCCACGGCGCTGTCCACCTTACTGCCGTCTTCGAGCACCGTTCCCATGATGGGGTGCATGGTCTCCAGAATGACCCGGGCCGCACTGCCGATGACGATCAATCCCCAATACATCAGCCCGCCGAAGAAGGCCGCCCAGAAAGTGGCCCGGCGAGCGGCGTTGATGTCCATGGCCGTGAAGAACCTCACCACGGTGTAGGGCATGGTGGCGAAACCGTAGTGCCACACGAAGAAGAATCCCACCATGCCCGTCCAGATGCCCATGAGGGGATGCGAAGCCCCTTCCGTGGATCCGGGAGGCAGCCAGAACTTGGGATTGTTGTTGCCGATGGCCTCGGCCAAGCCCTGGAATCCCCCGAAGGTGGAGATGATGACCAGGGCCACCGTCACCGACGCGATGGTCATGAGAATGCCCTGGAGGCCGTTGGTCCACATGGTGGCCACCATGCCTCCCAGGTACACGTAGAACAGCACGGCCCCGGTGCCGATGACCAGGGACCAGAAATAGGGAACCCTGAGGATGGCCATGAGGAACAAAGCCGTCCCCACCATGGCCAGAGTGATGTAGAGCACGCCGGTGATGATGACGGGAATGCTCGTGACGATGCGCACGAGCTTTTCGTTCTCGTAGCGATCGGCGTAGTAGTCCGTGAAGGAAACGGGGGCGTACTTGCGCAGAGGAGCCGCCGTCAGCAGGGACGCCAGAGGCATGCCCAGAATGATGCCGCTCAAGGCCCACCAGAAGGAATATCCCAGAAGAAAAATGAAGGCCGGGAGTCCCAGGAAGCTGGCGGGACTCAGAAACGCCGACGCCAAGCCGGCCCCGTTGACGAAGGGACCCACGCTACGCCCCGCCACCATGTACTCCATGGGGCTCGCCGCCGCCTTGCGGGAATACCACCCGATGCCGAAAATCACCACGAAATACGCTACAGCGAAGATAACAACGATAGGATGAACTTGTCCGACCTCCATGCTCTACTCCTCCTTTCCCTGGCTCGCCTTTTCCTTGTTGGTCTTCTCCGGAAAGTAGTACCACAACCACGCGATGAAGATCGGAACCAGCCATATCATGAAAAGGTTGTTGTAAACGAAAGGAGCGGGAATACCGGCGATGGACGTCGTCCAGGTCCCCGTGTTGCTGGCGATCTCAATGATCCAGAAAACGATCGAGAGGCCGTACATGATGGCGATCCCTACCCAGAAAATCGGGTGCATGCCCTTGAACATTCGCTTCCCTCCTTGCAGGCCCCCCTTCGGAGCCGAACCGGGTTGAAGAACCACAACTTCCAAGATCGGAATTCTATATAGCTCGTTACACCCCCTTTTCCTTCCGCCGAATCACCTCCCTTCCATCAAAGAAACCGCCAGGGACCCTCCACGCAGCACCGCCACCACGGGATAGCTTTGAATCTTGTCCAAAAAGCACACCAACCATGAATATTCGAAGCCATGAATAACCCAGTCAAGAATCCCTGACTCGAACCCCTTTCCTGCATCCGGGACAACATGCATCCGCAAATCGCTCGCGTCCGAAAAAAACGGGGGTGCGAAAAGTCCGGACCGACAATCCCGTGCACGTCTCCCCGAAGCCCGACTCCAGCCGGGTGCGCAGGCACCCTTTCATCTCCCCGGCTCCCCTGGCCATGGAGTCCGGAATCCCGGAGAACTCCGGCCCATGAAGCTTTCTCGGCGCGGGAACCGGAATAACAACAAGATCAACAGCGCGATTTCCGCGCCGCAAGGCTATGGCCTTCCCGCTGGATTTCCCCATGGAGCGCAAGAGAGGCGAGCTTGCAGGCAACGGGAGCAAGGATTCGAGCAGAGTGTCGCCGGGTCGGAGAGCGCATTGACGGGAACCGATGGCCACAGCTTACGAGAACGGTTCTAGTATCCCAATTCTTCCGGTTTGGTCAAGAAAAAATTTATTTGACATCGCGCAACTCCGTGCCATAATTTCAATGCTCTTTTCCCATAAATTTCACCCACGTGAAACAAGAGTTGACCGGGGGAGAGGAATTTCTCAGAATGGACCATGCCAGGGGAGCGCAAATCGCCATGGCCTTCGGGGCAGGCACCTTCGACGACGGTTGCCCGGAGAGGGCCGCCCTCGACTTCCGGCACCCCGCGAAGCGGGGGCCATGGAGCCGCTCTCCAAGAGAGAGGGCGACTATTCACCTTGAGATTTGGAAAATTGGGCAATATTCCACCGATTCAACAAGAATCGTCAAACACCTCAGAAGAAAGCTATCGGGAGAAGGATTATGGCAGACAAGAAGCTATCCGAGTCGGAAATTGAGCGAATCGAACAGGAATACCGGGACTGGCTGGACGAATATCAAAAGGCGGTTCAAAAAGTGCCCGAGCGGCTTGAGCGCTTCTCCACGGTTTCGGACATGGAGACCAAGCCCATCTACACGCCCCTGGACCTCAAGGACAAGGACTATGCCCGGGACATCGCCATGCCGGGGCAATATCCTTTCACCCGGGGCGTCCAGCCCACCATGTACCGGGCGCGGCTGTGGACCATGCGCATGTTCGCCGGCCTGGGAAGCGCCAAAGACACCAACAAGCGCTTCCACTACCTCATCAACCACGGGGAAACCGGCCTGAGCACGGCCTTCGACTTTCCCACCCTCATGGGGTACGATACGGACTCCCCCCTGGCCCGAGGGGAATGCGGCATGTGCGGGGTGGCCATCGACACGCTGGAAGACATGAGCCAGCTTTTCGACGGGATCAACCTGGAGGAAGTCACCACATCCATGACCATCAACCCTCCGGCTTCCATCGTCTGGGCCATGTACATCGCCAACGCCGAAAAGCAAGGGTTCCACCGCGGCAAGCTGGGAGGGACCATCCAGAACGACTGCCTCAAGGAATTCATCGCCCAGAAGACTCTCATGCTGCCCCCGGAGCCCAGTCTTCGCTTGGTGACGGACACGGTGGAATTCGGCACCCGGGAAGTCCCCCGATGGAACACCATCAGCATCAGCGGATACCACATTCGAGAGGCGGGAGCCACCGCCGTGCAAGAGTTGGCTTTCACCATTTACGACGGCATCACCTACGTGGAGGAAGCCGTCAAGCGCGGACTGGACGTGGACGATTTCGCCGGGAGGCTTTCTTTCTTCTGGAACTCGCACATCGACTTCTTCGAAGAAATCGCCAAGATGCGCGCCAGTCGGCGCCTCTGGGCCCGCCTCATGAAGGAGCGCTTCAAGGCCAAGAAATCCCGTTCCATGCTCATGCGGTTCCACACCCAGACGGCGGGCTGCTCCCTCACGGCCCAGGAGCCCTACAACAACATCATCCGCACCACCACCGAGGCCCTGGCCGCCATTTTGGGAGGCACCCAGTCCCTTCACACCAACTCCCTGGATGAAGTGTACATGATCCCCACGGAATCCGCCGTCCTCATCGCCCTGCGCACCCAGCAGATTCTCGCCGAAGAAACCGGCGCGGCCAACGTCATCGATCCCCTGGCGGGCTCCTACTTCGTGGAAGCCCTCACCGACCGCATGGAAGAAGAAGCCATGGCCTACATCAACAAGATCGACGAGCTCGGCGGCATGGTGGCGGCCATCGAAAGGGACTACCCCCAAATGGAGATCGCCGATGCGGCCTATCACTTCCAACAGCAAGTGGAGCGAGGCGAAAAGGTCATCATCGGGATCAACAAGTACCCTTCGGAGCGCCCATCTCTGGATATTTGCGAAATCGATTCCGAATTGGAGAGACTCCAGATCGAACGGCTCCACCGTTTCAAAGAGAACCGCGACAAGAACAGATTCCAAAAAGCCATGGACGATTTGAGAAGACGTTGCGAAGGACCGCCTTGCTGGGAAAACAATGCCATGCCCGCCCTCGTCGAAGCCGTTGGCGCGGGCGCCACGGAACAGGAATGCTGCGATCTTTTCCGCGAGGTCTTCGGCACGTACACGGATCCGGGCAGCTTCTGACTTTCGGTTCGTCTCGAGGAGCGGGGCCATGGCCCCTCCTCGCGGGCATAGGGTTCATCATCAAGGAGAGGAATGGTTGCGATGAGCGAGGAGAAGAAAGTAAGAATTCTGATTGCCAAGCCAGGCTTGGACGGCCACGACCGAGGGGCGCGCATCATCGCCCGGGTGTTGCGCGACGCGGGATTCGAAGTCATCTACACCGGCTGTCACCAGACGCCCGAACAGATCGTCAGCGCCGCCTTGCAGGAGGATGTGGACCTCATCGGCCTCAGCATCCTGTCGGGGGCCCACATGTACTCCTTTCCCCGTGTCATGGAGCTTCTCAAGGAGCGGAACGCCGAGGACATCGCCGTCATCGGAGGGGGCATCTTTCCCTTGGACGACATCCCCAAGCTCAAAGAAGCGGGCATCAAGGAGATTTTCGAGCCGGGCGCCAAGTTGGACGACATCGTCCAATGGGTGAGCCGGAATGTCGTCCCGCGCGAGGCCATGGCCGTTTGAGGCCTCCCGTTTCAAGTAACCGAGCACGTATTTTCCGACAAAGTCCCCCTTATCCTTCGAACCGCGCCCCTCCGCCGGGCGCTCGGTTCGAGCCCAAAGGCGTACGCAATGAGCATTGTCGATCAGATTTTATCGGGAGACACCAGAGCCACCGCGCGTCTTTTGCGCGACATCGACGATCAGGCGCCATCGGCCCACGCCATCCTCAAGGAGCTCTACCCCCACACCGGCAAGGCCCACGTGGTGGGATTCACCGGCTCCCCCGGCGTTGGCAAGAGCACCATCGTGGATCAATTGACCCAGCTTTACCGCTCGGACGGTTTGTCCGTGGGCATTCTGGCCGTGGACCCCACCAGCCCCTTCACGGGAGGGGCCATCCTGGGGGATCGCATCCGCATGCAGCGCCACTTCCTGGACGAAGGGGTTTTCATTCGGAGCTTGGCCACGCGGGGGCATTTCGGAGGCCTGACCAAATCCACCAACGACATGATCAACGTCCTGGACGCCATGGGCAAGGACGCGGTCCTCGTGGAGACGGTGGGCGTGGGTCAGGACGAGATCGAGATCGCCAACAGCGCCCACACCACCGTCCTGGTCACCATTCCCGGCATGGGCGACGAAATTCAGGCCATCAAAGCGGGAATCATGGAGATCGGCAACGTTTTCGTGGTCAACAAGTGCGACCGCGAAGGGGCCCGGAAGACCGCGCGCGAGCTGCGCAACCTCATCGAGCTGGGCGTGCG
>Ga0180429_10003392_pt1 | contig 12868 bp, 12 predicted proteins | sample SS_ome_FD_132428 | JGI IMG/M metagenome (GOLD analysis project Ga0180429, IMG submission 132428) | Hypersaline lake sediment archaeal communities from the Salton Sea, California, USA - SS_1_S_1 metaG | ecosystem: Environmental > Aquatic > Non-marine Saline and Alkaline > Hypersaline > Sediment ... | reverse complement strand
CTTGTCGATGCCGTCCTTGTTGACGTAATCCAGCACATCCTTTCGCACCTCGTTGCGGAACCCGTCGAGGCTCAAGTCCTTTTTGACGAGCTTCTGGGCGAGAGAGGACTCGAGGTCCACTCCCCGCTTGTCGGACAGACCGCCCAGGACCTCCAGAAGCATGGAGGGAGGCAGCTTCCCCATGGGGGTGTCCTTGTTGGGATGGGTGATGTCGAGCACGTCTTTATCGGGAACCTCGAGGATTTTGCCCAGGGAGCGCACCAGGCCGCCCAGGATTTCGCCGCAGCCTTTCAGGTCCTTTCCCTCCTCGCCCAAAGGGACCCACTTGAGGGTTTGGCTCAGGGCGACGCCGTCCTTGCCGCCAAGCTCCTTGAAGATTTCCTGCAGGGCCTCCTTGGACTCTCCCGCCAACGCGACCTTGACAAGCTCGTCCATCAACTGCTTGCTTTCCCCCGTCCCGAACGTTATCCCGCAGCTCAATTCCCGGGCCTTGCCCACGCAAGCCTTCATGAACTGGCTGAATTGATCGTTCAATGTCTTGAGAGAGTCGAGGGCCGTCGAGGTGTCTCCCTTCCGGAGAGCGCCGGTGAGCCCCTTCAAGGTTTGGCCCCATTTGCAGGCGTTTTCGAATTGCTGGACCTGGACCGTGTCCAAGCGCCGCGTCCGTCCGATCTCCCCCAACGCCTTCTTCTGGGCGCCGGTCATTCCCTGGAGGGTGTCAATCTGCTCGAGGGCCTTGAAATGCTCGGTGACGGCGTTTTCGGACTTTTCCTTCACCCAGGTCTCCAGGGCGGTCTTCGTCTCCGTTTCGGAAAGGTCCGGTTTGCAGCCGAGCAGCTTGGGGAGGTCGCCGGAATAGGCAAGCTCGTTATTCAGGTCGTTGGCGATGGACTTGAGAACCGCGTCGGGGAGGGACCCCTTGAAGCCCGTTTTTTGCGCCACCTGGTCCAGGGTTTTGCTGAAAAGAGACTGGGGGTCCTTGCGATCCAGGTGCTTCTCGGCCGCCGCGAGGATCACTCTGTTTCGAACGCCCGTCATGAACTGCTTGGCGCTCGCGGCCCCTTCCGTTTGCTCCGCCACGATCTCGTCGAGCTTTTCCGGAGACACCCATTTCGTGTCCCGAATTTCGAGCAGGAAATCGATGACTTCGTTCCCCACTTGAGCGAGGCGGTCGTTGGACAGCTCCCCCTTGTCGTACTCGGGCAGGTCCTGGCACTTGAGGCGGAAGAGCTTTTCCATCCCCTTGGCCATGGGCTTCGAAAAGGCGTCCTGCCAAACGGGTTTTTCTCCGAGCTTGACGTTGCGCTCGATCAACAGGCCGAACATGTCCTGCTTCGAGGCCAGGATTTGCACCTTGCCGGTAGCGGTGCTTTCGAGAAAGTTTCCGATATTGAAGTTGTTCCGGAGCTTGAGGCTTTCGCGCTGTTGCTTCGCCCCTTCGATGGCTTTGGAAACGGTACGGGACGTCAAAGGGGCCCCCCCCGTTCGGTCGATGTCCCGCATGGCCATGTTGGCCACATGGGGGCCGAATTCGGCTTGCAGGCCCTGCATGAAGCCCTTCATGATCTGGCGGTTGGAAACTTTGTACTCTTCGAGCCGCTGCGGGTAGGCGTCCACCTCCGCGCGGGCGCTGCGCAAGGCCGCCAGATTCTTCAAAAGGGGAAGCCCCCCCAGCCAAGCCTTGAACTTGGTCCAATTGCCGGGGGGATTGAGGGGCCGGTTCAGGGTGATGCCGCTCTGGCCTTCCTTGCCGAGAACGTCGTCCAACCGCCCCTGTTGCAAAGCCTGTCCCGCTATGCGTTGAAAATCCTGGATTCCCGCCATGATCATGTCTCCTTCCGGCAGTTGATTCGGACCGGGCCCCCCTCGAGATCGCGGCCCAACGCCACGTTCTCGATCCGATTCGAAGCCCGGCGAAAAACATCCGAAGCGCCCGACGCACGGACGGCCAAGCATGGGATTCGCTTCGAATTTCGACATTCGGATTTTGCCTGAACGGGCTTTTCCGTTCAGGCGCCAGTGGTTGGTCAACTTTGTCTTTGTGGGTTCTCCGCGCCTCCTCATTCCGGGCGGAGCGGAAACCCTGAACCCGGGGCGTTTCTCCTGGATTCCGGCTAAAAACATGCCGGAATGACGGAAGTTGCGGATTCCGGCTAAAAGCATGCCGAAATGACGAGAGTTGCGGATTCCGGCTAAAAGCACGCCGGAATGACGGGAGTCGCGGATACGTCAAGAAAACATTGTTGACAGACCACTAGGCATAGATCATGGGCTCGCCGGGACGAACCGGAAGCGAATCCGGGGGCTCCTTCCCTTTGGTCCCGGCATCCTCCTTCAGAGCGGCGATGCGCTTCTTCCAATTCTCGGCCGTTTGCACGAAGTTTTCCACCACCGTCTCGAACTTCGCGGCGTCCAGATCGTCGAGGGAATGGGGATAGATCAGCACGATGCCCCCCGTCCCTTCCTCGAGAGAGAGGGTGGCCCCCTTCGTGCGATGCCAGAAGAGGTTTCCGGCGAGGGCTTCGCGCAGGATCGGCTCGGCGTTCTCCCGGGGCAGCTCGTCCAGATAGACGTAGAGCAGCATGCGCTCGCCCGCGGCGTCGTATTCCATGTTCAGCACGATGTTCTCGTCGAAAAGCAGGACGCAATGGCTCCGCTCGTCCAGCTCCATGTCCGGGACGGTGAGGGTCGCCCCCAGGTCTTTCACGAGGCGGTTGGCCAAATCACGCTTGTCCATGACGATTCCTTTCCAGTCTCGAAAAAGGTGGGCTGCAAAAACGATTTTCCTTTCCCCTCTTCGCCGGCTTCACCTCAGGGTGATGCGGCTCAGGGGTTGAATGGAAATCTCGGGAGTCAGTTCCTGATAGGAAAGAACGGGCAGATCGTAAAGCTCCATCTCGATGAGCTTTCTCATGTACCGGCGAATGTCCATGGAAGTGAGGAGCACGGGCCGGTCGGCCTGAAGGCTCAAGTCCCCGACCTCCCTCTTGACGCCTTCCACGATCCCCCTCGTCGTGCCCGGGTCCAGGGCCAGATAGCTTCCCCCGGACGTTTGCCGGATGGACTTGCGCACGGTCTCCTCCACGTCGGGGTCCAGCAGATAGGCGGCCAGGACGTTGCGGCCGCCGCTGTACTTGTAGCTGATGTAACGGCGCAAGGCCCCGCGGACGTACTCGGCGAGCAGCACGGTGTCCTTCTCCTTCTGGCCCCACTCGATCAGGGCCTGAAGGATGGTGCGCAGGTTCCTCACGGAAATCTCCTCCTGCACCAGCCGCTGGAAAATCTCGCCGACCTTTTGCAAGGGCATGATGCGCTGGGTCTCCTTGACCAGCTCGGGGAACTGGGCTTCCATCTTGTCCAGCAGGAACTTGGTCTCCTGCAGCCCGATGAACTCGTCGGCGTGGCGCCGGAGAATGAAGGAAAGGTGATAGGTGACGATCTGGGCCTTTTCCAGGAACGGGATGCCCGCCTGGACGAGCCGGGGCTTCAAGGCGCCGCTCACCCACAGGGTGTCGAAGCCGGGCAGGAAGCGGTCCTCCGCGGAGTATTCCACCCCGAGCATGCGCAGGGACTCCTCCTTTTCCTGCACGAAAAGGTGGTCGGCGCGCAACTGGCCCTGTCCCATGGGGATTTCCTGCAGGAGGATGGCGTAGGCCCCCTCGGAGAAGTTCTCGTTGAAGCGCAGATGCGTTCCCGGAAACGGCACCCCCAGGTCGTGGTAGAGGGCCCTCCGGATGCGCACGAGGTCCCGGTTGAAGTCCTTGGGATCGAGAAAGCTCTCCGTCGAGGCGTCCACGTCGATGAGCAGGGGCACCGTCACGGAAAACTCGTCTCCCTTGACGGGCTCGTCCGCGTCCTTCTTCTTGCGGGCCACCCGGGTGTCGAGGGCTTCGGTCCCCTCGTCGGCCGCCTTGGGGGAGCGGCGCAAGCCGTATCCGATGCCGGCCACCACGGTCCCCAGCACGACGAACTGCACCTTGGGAAAGCCGGGGATCAGGGCGAAGGCGAACAAAAGGCACCCTCCGATCAGAAGGGCCTTGGGCTGGGCCAGCAACTGGCCCCCGATCTCCTTGCCCAGGCTGGCGTCCGCATCGTCCGAGGAAACCCGGGTCACCACGATGCCCGCCGTGATGGAGATGAGCAGGGCCGGGATTTGGGAGACCAGACCGTCCCCGATGGTGAGGATGGAATAGGTCTGGAGGGCCTTGGCAAAGGGCATGCCCTTCTGGGCCACGCCGACGAGAAAGCCGCCGACGATGTTGACGGCCGTGACGATGAGCCCGGCGATGGCGTCTCCCTTGACGAACTTCATGGCGCCGTCCATGGCCCCGAAGAGCTGGCTTTCCCGCTCCAGCGACCGGCGCCGCTTCCTGGCTTCGTCGATCTCGATGAGCCCCGCCCTCATGTCCGAATCGATGCTCATCTGCTTGCCGGGCATGGCGTCCAGGGTGAAGCGGGCCGCCACCTCCGAGACGCGCTCGGACCCTTTGGCGATGACCACGAACTGCACGATGGTGATGATCAGAAAGATGACGGCCCCCACCACGTAGTTGCCCGCCACCACGAAATGGCCGAAGGTGTAGATGATGGCCCCGGCGTCGGCCTTGATGAGGATCAACCGGGTGGTGGTGATGTTGAGGGCCAGGCGGAAGAGGGTGGTGAACAGCAGGAGCGAGGGAAAGACGGAGAGGTGGACGGCCGAAGGGATGTAGGTGGAGATGATCATGAGGGTGGCGGCCAGCCCCATGTTGGTGGCGAGGAGGGCGTCCACCAGGAAGGTGGGCAGGGGCAGGATCATCAGCGAGATGACCGCCACCAGCAGGCCCGCCAGCAGCAGGTCGCTGTACTTGTTGACCGAGAGCACCAGGTCCTGCAAATCGACCGTGCCGAGCTTCATGGCCGCTTACGCTTTCTTGGGAGGGTTTCCAGCGTCTGGCGGAGCCATCCCGAAACCGCCCCACCGCTCACCGCCCTTCACGGCCAGCAACCGGTCGAGCTGGTCGCGGGCCTTCTTCCCATGGCCGAGCCCCCACAATGCCTTGCTCTTGAGCCAGTAGCCGGCTTCCAGGTCCTCCTTCTCCGACGCCTTTTCCAAAAACCGGTCGATCTCCCGCAAGGCCGCGCGGTACTCGCCCGTCTTGAGGAGAGCGAAGCCCAGGGCTTTGGCGAAAGCGGGCTCTCCGGGAAAGAGAGCCTTCAATCCCCGGAAAATCACCCGGGCGTCCTCCCACCGACCGTATCGCAGGTGCAGGAACCCCAGGAGCCAAAGGAATTCCCGCTCCTCCTCCGACATCGACGAAGCCTTCCCGTCCATTCCCCTCTCACCCCTGCACCAGAAGCTTCCGGTAGGCCGTCAAAAGCTCCCTCAAATCCCTTTGCCCCTCGAGAAGCTTCACCAAGTCCCCCAGCGCCTCGCGGTCTTCCCCCGATTCGACCTTCTCGAGGATTCCCCGCAAGCGGTCCAGGGCCCCTTCGCCCACCGCCCCGAACCGCGCCGGAACGGTGATCTCCCGGTGCCCCATCACGGGCGCCAGGGACGACAGGAAACGGTCCTCCAGGGACGGGGCCTGAAGCAGCTCCGGCAAGCGGGCCTCCACCGGACTTTCCCCGGGAACGGGGAAAAACCGCTCCGGCGACCGCTCCGGCGGAGCCTTGTTCTCCCACAGGACTTCCTCGATACCCCGGTCGAAGGGAGTGATTTTCACGAAGGCCCCCCTCGGTCGCTCATTTTTCCATCAGGGCCTTGGCTGCTTCCCTGTCGTCCACGATGGTGAGCACGCTCCCGAATCCGGCCACGTCGAACACCTCCCGCACCATGTCCCGGGGCCGGGAAAGGGCGAGTCGCCCCTCCTTGCGCAGCTTTTTGGCCGTGTACAGCATCACGCGCAACCCGGCGCTGCTGATGTAATCGACCCCGTCGAGATCGATGACGAGCTTCCGCTCCCCCGCGTCGATGAGCTCCGTCAACCGGCTTTCCAGCTCCGGGGCCGTCACCCCGTCGATGCGCCCGGAAATTCCGATGACGAGGACCTCTCCAGTCTTCTCCGTATCCACTTGCATTGTCGGCTTTCCTTCACGAATTCAAGCGAGCGAACAAATTTTTGAGCAGCCGGAAGGCATCTTCCAGGACGGGAAGGGAAAAGTCCCTGCCGTCCACCCAGGTGACGAAAATCAACCGGTCGTCTCCTTTCACGCCCGCCGCCACGGGCAACGGATAGCCATTGCGAAAATGGACGAGGCCCAAGGCTTTTCGCAGCAACGAAGCTTCGGGATAGGGCACCTGGCGAGCCAAGTAAACAAAGACGTCCTCCTCCCGCTGCTCGATGTAGAGCTCCCCCGTCCGCTCCATCTCCAAACAGCACACGCCATCCTCGTTGAAGCTCAACCCTCCCAGCCCCATGTTCTTCCCGAACCGCCTCAAGGTATCCTCGATCCAGTTCACTGCTCCACCCCCTCTTCCTCCCGATCCACCAGAGTGTCCAAAGCTTCCTGCATCTTGTCCAACAGGCTTCTCCGGCTTTCCTCGTCGGAAAAAAGCTTTCCGGGCATCAGACGGACCAGCTCGCGCACTCCCTGGAGGAAATAGATGCGAGCCCCTTCGTCCTTCAGTCCGGTGGCGTCCACGAAATCCAGGATCCGGTTTTCGGTGATCCACTTCTCTTCCTTGAGGGACAGGACCTGATGGAGGATTTCATGGGGGGGCGGCCCGATCCTTTCCTCGAATTCCCGGGAGATCTTGTCTCCCAGTCGAGAAAAATCCCGATACAGGTTGCCCATGGACTCCAGATGGTACAGGTCGTCCAGCACGGCCTTGAGCTCCACGGGCGAAATGGAAGGGCCTTTGGAGTGCAGGTCGTTGCCCGCGGCCCGGATGAGATACTGGGTGGCCTGGAGGAAATTTTCGGGGGGGAAGTTCTTCAGGACGGATTCGTAGGTTTCGTTGAACCCTTCGTACTTGAGAACGGTGTCCCGGTAGAAGTCCCGGAGCTCCTGCACGGGGCCCAGACCGCCGGGGCCCTTCTCGACGGAGAACGCCTCCGCCGTCCCGGCGATGTTGAGACCGGCCCGGATGGACGGCCCCTGACTGTCCAGGAGATATTGCAGGGAGGCGCCCATCGCGTTGGCCAGCTCTTCGTCCCCCTCCTTTTCCTCCTCCAACAGCTTCTTGGCGTAGGAAAGGGCCAGATACTGGTCGGTGACGTCCTTGAAAAGGAGAGCGATCCGTCCCAGCAGCTCCCGCACGGCCCCGGGACGGTCCTTGCGCAGGTCCTGGACGAACTTTTTGATCTTCGAAGCCTTGCGAACGTAGAACCCCGATCCTTGAGCTTCGTCCCCTTCCCCCTTCTTGCCCACCTTTCTTTTCTTGACGTCCTTTTCCACCTTTTCGCTGGCGGAAAAAGTCAGCTCTTCGGCGGCGTCCTCGATCAGAGAGGAAGCGTTCTTGGCCACCGTCACTTGCTCTCCGTCCAGAAAGCCTTCGACCGTTTCCCCTCGCCCCCCCTCGGATAAGGGCATGGACCCCTGAAAAGACCGTTCGGTTTCAATGCGCTGCGACATGCCGTCACTCCAGGGAAAATCGGGAATCTCAATCTCGCCCTCCGCACGAGACTTTTCCTCGTGCAAAACAAGGCGATTCAAACTACTATGATTCCCCTCCCCGGTCAACCAAACGATGCCGGGAGCGCGAGCGCCCGTTCCGAAACTCTTCGGCCCTTCCCGTCGCGGCGGAGCAAGGACCGAGGCCGCCTTGCTCCGCGAAGCTCAAAACGAGCCCGAAGGACGACCCATGATTCCCTGCCCCTATTGCGCAAGCTCGACTTTCCCGCTCCTGCAATTGAACGAGCAACACCATCGCCGCTGCCCCCGGTGCGGTCTGATCTTCGACCGGCGGCGTCCGTCGAAAGAGGAGCTTCTGCGCCTTTATCGGGACGAGTACTACGACCGTTTCGGCTACGAGCAACCGGAAGCTCGAAGACGGGAAATCTTTCAGAAGCTCCTGGACTGGCTGGAAGAAAGAGGGGCCAAGGGGCGATTGCTGGACGTGGGGGCCGGTTGCGGAGAGCTGGTGGCGGCGGCCTCCGGGCGAGGATGGGACGCATGCGGCATCGAGCCGTCCCGTCGAGGCGTCGAGCTGGCCCGGGCCCGCAACAACCTCCGCCTCTTCAACGGCCCCCTCGAAGAATATTCCACCGACGAGCCCTTCGACGCCATCACCTTCGTCAACGTCCTGGAGCACACGGCGTTTCCCCGCCGGGAGCTGGAAAAGGCGGCCCGCATGCTCCGAAAAGGCGGGATCCTCTACCTGCGCTTTCCCAACGCCTCCTTGCATGCGGGGATTTACCGTCTCGCCACGCCCTTGGGGATGCGCCGCCGCATCGGACCGCACTTGGCTTTCCACCATTACAGCTTCACCCCGCATTTCGTGAAGCGATCGCTGGAGGACGGCGGATTCCGCCACACGATCCTGCGCTGCTCGCCCCCCTCCCGCGGCGACGCCTACGGGCGATTCTCCGGGGATTTCCGGGCAAGGGCTCTCAAAACCTTGTGGCATGCCGGAGCACGCGGGATGGAAATCGCCAGTGGAGGGCGAATCCTCCTCGGGGCCTCCCTGGAAGCCACGGCGGTGAAAGGCTAGTGCCTTGTCAAGCTCGATTCCGCGGGTTGGCTCCCGCCGTCATTCCGGCACGCTTCCAGAACGTCGATGATCGAATCTTCCGAATGGTCCCCCGTAGGCGACCCGGCACACCGACCTTTAACGCGGCCTTGTTCTATTGCCCGTCTCCCGCTCCACAAGCTCGATCTCGAAAAGCTCGGGCCAGAGCTTGCCCGTCACGAACAAGCGGTCGCGGGATTCGTCGTAGGCGATGCCGTTGAGCACGTCCGCGGGCCGCCCCGGCTCCAGCTCGTCCTTCAGCCCCGAAAGATCGATCCACCCGGTCACGCTCCCCGTTTCGGGATCGATGCGGGCGACAACGTCCTTCATCCAAATGTTGGCATACACCTCCCCTCGCACGTATTCAAGTTCGTTGATATTTCGAACGGGAAGCTTTCCGTAGCTCACTCGCACCTTGGCCACCTCCTGGAAAGTGGCGGGATCCAGAAAGCGGAGCCAGGAGCTTCCGTCGCTCATGACGAGGCGGCTCCCGTCGTGGGCAAGGCCCCAACCTTCCCCTTCGTACCGGAAGGAGCTTGTAACGTCCAGGGATTCTTTGCTATAGACGAAGCCGGTTCCCGACCGCCAAGTGAGCTGGACGAGAGAGTCTTTCCACAGCGCCAGTCCTTCGCCGAAGTACAGGGCTTCCAGGGAGCGGCTCTTCACTACGCGCCCGGTCTCCAGCTCCACTTGACGCACGGAGGAGCGCCCCCTCAAGCCGGTGCTTTCGTAGAGAAAGCCTTCGTGGAAGAGCAATCCCTGGGTGAAGGCTTCGGGATCGTGGGGATATCGGTTGACGATGCGATAGGCGTACAAAGGCACCTTGGAGGGTCCGACCTTCCGTGCGGGGAGATGTGTCTGGCCGTCGGCCTGGGTGCCCGACAGTCCCCCCCCCACCATGAAAAGGGCCCAGACCATCGCTCCCTTCGCCGCGGTTTTCATGATAGCTTTCGATGGCTTGGTCATGTTTTTTCTCCTTACCCCTGTTGAAAGGCGATCGCTCTCCCTCGCCCCGAGACGGGTCTTCGACGAGGAAGCCGGTTGATGCCATGTTGACTCCTCCGCAAGCTATCACAGAAAAGCTTCTCCCGGGAAACGCGGAAGCGATCGATCGACCGGGGAGCTTCCGCCGGAAGACATCCCGAGGATCGCGCATCCTTGCCGCAACCCTCGGAGGCCTGGGGGACGCCGTCCTTTTCACGCCGGTGATCGGGGCCCTGCGCCGGCGATATCCGGAAGCCGAGCTCCACGCCCTGGCTTCCCGTCCCCTGGTTCGAACCGTCCTGGAAGCCCTTCCCCAAGTGGACCGGGTCTTCCTGGTCCACACCAACCGGTCCCGGCAATGGAGCAAGGGCCTTTTTCTCCTTCCCTTCATCCTGCGATCTCCGAAGACGGGGGGATACGATCTCGGGGCCTACGCCACGGGCCTCAATCCCTGGCTGCCCCGGCTCTTGAAGCTGGGTGGCGTCCGCCGGGCCCTTACCGCTCCCGTCCCTCCCGTCTTCCGCACGGACCTGGAGTGCAACACGGCCCTGGCGCGACGCATCGACCCTTCGGCAGGCGAAGAAGACGTGCTTTTCCCTCTTCCCCCCGCCGCCCGCCGGGAAGCGCAAAGGGCATTGCAAAGCCACGGTCTGCACCGCGAACCGTCCCTGGTGGCGGTCTATCCCTCCACGGAGCTGCCCCATCGACGCCGTTGGCCTTTGGAAAATCTGGCTGTAGTCATGGAAGGGTTGAAACGGGCAGGATTTCAAGGCAAAGTGGTCGTCGTGGGATCGAGAGAAGAAGGACTGCAATGGCAAAAAGTGGACACGAAAAAGGTGGCCGACGCCAATCTGGCGGGCAAGCTCTCCATTCTCGGGGCGGGAGCGTTGCTGTCCCGATGCCGGCTGGCCCTGTGCAACGACGGGGGCCTCATGCACGTGGCGGGGGCCGTGGGCTGCCCTCTGGTGGCTCTGATGCCCGACACGCCCTTGTCCTATCGGCCTGCGGGACGGGATACCGTCGTTTTGGCGGCAGGAAAAGGTATTCACCGTCCCGGTCCCAGCCAGCGGGCGACAATCATGCCCGGCGACGCTTTAAGCGTGGAGGAAGTGTTTTCGGCATGTCGGAATTTGCTGGAAATATGCTTGCAAAAGAGCTCGGAGCATGATCGAGCACCGATCGAACAAGAACATTCAAGCCAAGTCGATTTCCAAGAAACCGCACGCGAGCCTCTTGACGGACTCGATACATGAAAAAAATCAATGTTCTTCACGTTATCACCCGCCTGGACAAGGGAGGCGCGCCCAAGAACACCCTGTTGACGGTTTCGGGACTCGACAAGGAGCGCTATCGAGTCACCTTGCTCAGCGGCCCCTCGCGGAATCCCGAAGAGGACCTGGAGGAGCGCACCACCAAGGCGGGCGTCGAATGCGCGGTTCTCGACGAGCTGGTTCGCCCCATCCGTCCCTGGACGGATCTCCGAGCCGTTTTGAAGCTCGCCCGGTTCATGAGGCGGCACAAGCTCCATATCGTGCATACGCACACTTCCAAAGCCGGCGTGGTCGGAAGATTGGCTTTTCTTCTCGCCCGCAGCCCTCTTCTCGTCCACGCTTCTCACGGCCATGTTTTCACGGGGTTTTACGGGCCGGTCCTCTCCACCATTCTTCTTTGGCTGGACCGGTTCCTATCCCTTTTTACCCACCGCATCGTCGCCCTCACCCGGCGAGGCATGGAAGAGCAAATCCATCTGGGTGTCGCCCCTCGGCGTAAATTCGCGGTCGTCCCTTCGGGGGTGGAGCTCGAACGATTCACGGAAGCTTCCGTCGATGCCGTCGCCAAGCGGGAGCAACTGGGGCTGCCGCCGGTCGGACCGCTGCTGGGCGTGGCTGCGGAGCTGGACCCCAGGAAGGGACACCGGTACCTGCTGGAAGCCATGCCCCTCGTCCTGCGACGCCGCCCCGACGCCGTTCTCCTCGTCATGGGCCACGGCCCCCTTCGGCAAGACCTCGAAGCCCGCATCTCCTTAATGAATCTGGAAGGGTCCGTGCGCATGCTCGGCCATCGGGAAGACATGCCGGAAATGCTTTCTCTGCTGGACGTGCTCGTTCTTCCCTCCCTCAACGAGGGCATGGGCCGGGTCGTGGTGGAAGCCATGGCTTGCGCCAAGCCCGTGGTGGCATCCAATGTCATGGGAATCCCCGAGCTGGTGGAAGACGGCGTCACGGGCTTGCTGTGCCGTCCCGCGGATCCGCAAGACTTGGCCGAGAAGATTCTGCGGTTGCTGGAGGATTCCGAGCCGGCGCGAAAAATGGGAGCAGCCGGCAAGGAGAGAGTGTATCCTCGATACGACGCATCGCGCATGGTCGCGGCCTACGAAGCCCTCTACGAAGCTCTCTTGAAGGAAAAAGGGCTCCTTCCGGCCGATCACGCGAAAAGCGGGAAGGCTCGCCCATGACCCTCGTGGCCATCCACCAGCCGCAGTTCATGCCATGGCTGGGATACTTTGACAAAATCGACCGTTGTGATATTTTCTGCTTCCTGGACACGGTGCAGTTCAAAAAGAACGAATTCCAGAACCGCAACCGGATCCGCGCGAAAAAGGGATGGCAATGGCTGACGGCGCCGGTAGTCCACCGTTTCCCTCAACGCATCGAAGAAACGGAGATCAACAACCGCGAGAATTGGCGCCGCAAGCACCTGGAAACGTTGAAGACCCATTACCGCAAAGCACCTTTCTTCTCGATGTGCATGGATCGTTTGGAAGCCTTCTATTCGCAGCAATGGATTTGGTTGGCGCACCTCAACATGGCGTCGGCTCGCCTGATCATGGAGATGATGGGGATGGAAAAGAAGACGGTCCCGGCCTCGAAGCTGGATGTCGCCACGCATCATCCCACCGAGCGCCTGGTCCGAATCTGCAAGCGGCTGGGAGGCGACGCCTATCTTTCGGGAAAGGACGGGGCCTCCTACATGGATTTGGAGGTTTTCCGGGACAACGGCGTGCGAGTGTTTTTTCAGGACTTCCACCACCCCGTCTATCCGCAGGTTTACGATCCCTTCGAGCCGTACATGTCCGCTTTGGATCTGGTGCTCAATTGCGGCACCGGGAGCCTCGACTTTTTGCGAGAGGCTCGACGGCCCCTCCTCGCGGCGCAAGGATGAAGGCGTCTCATGACGCCCGTTCATTCGACGGCCGCCAATCTTCAGAGGCGCGACCCATGATTGTTTTGG
>Ga0180429_10003390_pt1 | contig 12874 bp, 8 predicted proteins | sample SS_ome_FD_132428 | JGI IMG/M metagenome (GOLD analysis project Ga0180429, IMG submission 132428) | Hypersaline lake sediment archaeal communities from the Salton Sea, California, USA - SS_1_S_1 metaG | ecosystem: Environmental > Aquatic > Non-marine Saline and Alkaline > Hypersaline > Sediment ... | reverse complement strand
GGCCTCTTTGACCGTAAAAAAGAACTCATCCTTGCCCCCCTGTTCCCCGGAATAGCTTAACGCCCCCACCCCGATGGGATAATACCGGCAGGTGGTGGGACGGTCCTCATATATCACGCATCCGTCCCTGTCCTCCACAAAAGGGCAGGAGTTGCGGTCATCATCCAGCAGTTTGAGGGTCACCACGGGCATGTCCGCTTTTTCCAGTATCCGGGGCTCGGTAAACACCGCCAGAAACTCCTCGGAGCTCAAATCCAGCTTCCGGCGCATGGTCAGAATGTCATACGGGGTGAGCATGATATCAATACCCCGGCAGCAGTCGGTGAAACACTTGACCCCTTTGTGACACCGGAATTTAAACCGGGTGTTGAGGCTCATCTGCCGGGGAGGGATTTCCGAAATTTTCCGGTCCTTGCTGTTCTGGTCGTTCATATATGGTATCCTTGTATGTAAATGGGCCAATAATACGAATAAAGTTTTGGATACTAAAAAAAAAACACAATAATGTCAAGCGGATACAATAGCCTCTTTCCTGGCCCAGACCGCCGGTGCCATAAAAAAATGCCAAAATCAATTTGACACGGCCTCAAATCCCCATTATGACAAAACAGGCAGACGGGCAGACAACATCCACAACCAGCAGACACCTGAAGGAGTAACCATGAAAATAAAAAAAGCGGTTTTTCCGGTAGCGGGACTGGGCACCCGGTTCATACCGGCCACCAAGGCCATGGCCAAAGAGATGCTTCCCGTGGTGGACAAACCACTGATCCAGTATGCTGTGGAGGAAGCGTTTCAAGCGGGTATCGAACAGATTGTCTTTGTAACGGGACGTGGAAAAAAAGCTTTGGAAGATCATTTTGACCGCTCGTTTGAAATCGAGATCGCCCTGGAACAAAAGAAAAAAAATGACCTGCTCAAGCAGATCCGGGAACTGGTTCCCCCCACCGGAACCATTATCTACACGCGCCAGCATGAACCTTTGGGCCTGGGGCACGCCATCTGGTGCGCCAGAGACATTGTGGGGGATGAACCTTTTGCTGTGCTGCTGGCCGATGACCTGATCCAGACCGACAAACCGGTGCTGTCGGAAATGATCAAAAAATTCGACCGGATCCGGGCGTCCATGGCCGCGGTCATGGAAGTACCCCATGACCAGACCGACAAATACGGTATCCTGGATGCCACAGAAGTGGAAGAAGATATCGTGCGCGTCAATGACATGGTGGAAAAACCCGCACCGGAAAAGGCCCCGTCCAACCTGGCCATTATCGGCCGGTATATCCTCATGCCCAGAATCTTCGAGCTGCTGGGCGAAAAAAACAAAGGGGCCGGAGATGAAATTCAGCTCACCGATGCCATGAAATCCCTGCTCAAAGAACAGCCCATTTTCGGGTATAAGTTTCATGGAAACCGGTTCGACTGCGGCGACAAAGTGGGATTTCAGATGGCCAATCTGGCCTTTGCACTCGAACGGCCGGACATGAAGGACCGGCTGGTGGAATTCATCAAATCGATCCGGGTCGGCTGCTGACCAAAGCGGTCAGGTTCCATCAGACCGGTCGTACAACGCCATCACCTTGCGGACATATTCCCGGGTCTCCTTGAACGGCGGAATCCGCCGGTATCTGTCCACGGCGTCAGGTCCGGCATTGTAGGCGGCCAACGCCAGGGGAATCTGCTGTTGATACCGTATCAGCAGCTGTTTCAGGTATTGGGTGCCGGCCGTGATGTTTTGAAACGGATCAAATGGATCGCTCACGGACAGGGCTTTGAAATTGACCGGCATGATCTGCATCAGCCCCCGGGCCCCTTTGGGAGATACGGCCCGGGCATTGAAGGCCGATTCCACCCGGATCACGGCTTTGATCAAGGAAAACGGCACGTTATGGCGGTCTGCAGCCCTGCGGATCAGGTCGTCATATGTATCAGGCGACGCAAAACAACTGTCGAATTGATCGGTTTCCCGCAGGTACAGCACATATTCTGATGAAGACGGGGTATTGGTGAAATGCACCACCCCGTCTTTGTCCACATACCGATAGATATCGCTGTAAACCGGGCCGGCAAGCATCAGCCAGAGACATGCCCAGAAAAAAAATGCCGGCCGGCCCATCAGAACAACTCCAGTTGAATGGGTTGTTTTTGGATTGGCACAGTCCGACGCTGCACTTCTTGCTGGATCAGCCGGGTTTCAATATCTTTGATAAACATCGATGCCTGCATGTCCCGGCGAACCCCGAACATCCGCCTCTTCCGGGCGTAGGTCAGGCAGAGCAGATCCTTTGCCCGGGTCATGGCCACATAAAACAGCCGGCGCTCCTCTGAAGGATTCTCACAGGCCGACCCGTGTCTGGCAAAGGGAATGATTCCCTGTTCGCAGCCGGACACGAACACCACGGGAAACTCGAGCCCCTTGGCCGCATGCATGGTCAACAGAGACACTTTTTCCACCCCGCCGGCCAGAAGGTCCGAATCCCGGTCCAGGGCCAGGCGGTCCATGAATTCCTCCGGATCATCAAATGCCCGGGCCAGTGCCTGCATGCGGGCATACGCGGCAGCTGCCACAGGGTCTCTGGACACGGCCTGTTCAATCTTCAGAAACCGGGTCAGGGCATCCAGCCACACATGGCCGGGTGCATCCCGGACCGGTTCCCACACCGGCCCCAGAATCCGTTCCGGCTGAATCCGCCCGGTTGCCATCGACATCCTGGTCTGTAAATAGGTGGACAGCCGATCCACATCCCGGTCACCCGCCCGACGGGTCAAAAGGCGCAGGCAGCTCAACAGCAGTTGGATCTGCACCCGGTCGAATCCGGCCTTTTTGTCCGCTGTCTGAAAAGGAATGCCGTGTTTTTGAAACACATCGGCAAACACCTCCCCCTGCCGCCGGGTGCGGTACAGCACCGCAAAATCGGAAAAGCCACGGTCCGCATCCCGCCCGGGTTCCTCCTTCTGAATGTTGATGGCGTCCAGGGACATGCCGCCCATGGCGTGTTCGATCATTTTTCCCACGGCGACGGCTTCGGCGGTTTCCGTGGCAGTTTCCCTGATGATCACTTTTTTTGTGCCGTTCACCTGTGAATAGATTTTCCGGGTGTTTCGATCCGGCCCGAATTTTGAGATCATCTGAAAGGATGCGTCTAAAATGGTCTGGGTGGACCGGTAGTTTTTTGTGAGAACAATCTGTTCGCACCCGGGATAATCATCGGCAAACCGATGAAAAAACCGGTGATCCGATCCCCGGAACCCGTAAATGGACTGATCCGGGTCACCGATGACAAACAAATGGCTTTGCCGGGCCAGTTCCCTGACCAGCTCATACTGCCCGAGGTTCAAATCCTGATATTCATCCACAAACACATGAGCAAATCGGGACTGGACCCGGTTTCTGATCGTTTCCGACCGGGTGATCAGATGATAAAACCGCACAATCAGGTCCTCGAAATCCATGCCGCCCGCCGCCTGTAATTCCTTTTGATAGGCGGCATACACCTGTTTGAGCAATCCAGGGTCCGGCCCGGCACCGGACAGATCATCTTCAGGTGCCAGCAACCGCTGCTTGCACAGACTGATCTGCAGATCCATCTCATCGGCAGGCCGGGCCAGTCCGGTTGTCTTCCCCGTGACCCCGGCCAGAGCGTTCCGGATGCAGTCGGTTCTGGCATCGTCTTCCAGAATCCTGCCGGTCAAAGAGTCATATTCCTTGAGCATGGTCAGACAAAACCCGTGAAATGTGGCCGCCGTCACCCGGTGGCCTTTCCCGGATGATATGCCTTGCATCCGCGCCTGAATCTCTTTGGCGGCCCGGTTGGTAAACGTCAGCGCCAGTATCCGGTCCGAAGACACCTGTTTTTCTTTCAACAGGTAGGCGATGCGGGCCGTCAGGGTCCGGGTCTTTCCCGTACCCGGGCCGGCGGTGATCAAAATGGCGGACGCCGTGGATGTTACAGCCCGGTGCTGGGCATCGTTCAATCCCTCCAGAATGCCCGGATCGACCTGTTTGACGGGTCTGGACACAGACGGGGCCAGGCCGGACACGGTTCCCGCTGCTGTATGGCCGTCACTGTCATTTCCGGATGGATCCTGAGCGGCCGGAAACGAATCGACCTGTTCAATGGGCGTTCCTTTCAGGGTCATTTTCAACTGCCGCTCCCCTTTGAACCGTGCCAGTTCATCCGGGGTAAACACCCGGACCTTGCCGTATTCCCCGTCATATCCCGGGGACACATGAACCTGGCCGGAACGCATCCGTTCCACGGCCTCGGCCAGCAGCGGCACCCCGGCCGACCGGATCCGGTCCCCGGCACACCGGGTGAGAATCTCCAGTTCCGGCCCCAGGGCCTGGACGGCTTTGTCATAATACCGGCCGACTTTCTTGGTTTTGGGCCCCACCTGAAAAATGTCGGACAAAATATCTGCCAATGGGATGATGCTGGTGTATCCGTGTCGGGTTTCCGGCACATATCCGCAAGGCCGGTCCGCCAGCTCCCGGACCCGGTGAAGCACCCCCAGTGTCAGCGGTCGGCCGCAGACCGGGCAGATCTTGTCCAGCCTTGCTGTCTCATCCGGATCCAGGCTGACACCGCATTTCCGGTGACCGTCAAAATGGTATTTTCCCTGATCCGGATACATGTCCAGTGTCCCCTGGTACCCTTCCAGATCCAGGGTTTCCAGGGACTTTTTCATGGCGAAATAATCCAGTTTTGTGCTGAACACACACGCGTTTCTGCCTAAGTATCCCGGAGAGTGCGCATCGGAATTGGACATGAGCCGGACATGATCCAGATCCGCCACCCGCCAGTTCATGGGCGGATCCGAAGACAGCCCGGTTTCCACGGCAAAAATATGGGGGGCCAGGTCTCTAAAGCATTCTTTGATATGATCAAAACCGGATTTGGATCCGAACATGGAAAACCATGGCGTCCAGATGTGGGCCGGGACCAGAAATCCCTGATCATTGACCTCCAGCATGATTTCCAGCAGATCCCTGGCATCCAGTCCCAGAATAGGTCTGCCGTCGGAGGTGATATTGCCGATGGCATCCAGCCGGGCGTTAAATTTTTTAACACTGGCCAAATCCGGAAAATAGATGATATTATGATTTTTACGGACCCGGCCGGATTTTTTATAAATATTGGAAATCTCCACCTGGAGCATAAAGCGCACCGGATTTTTGCAGGAAACCGGTACTGTGGCGTCAATATCATCGGCAAGTGATTTTTTCAACGCAAACAGACCGGGTTCCGCCGGTTCCAGTTTGGATTCCATTTCCGCTACCCAGGCGGGATGGGTAAAATCGCCGGTTCCCACAACGGTAATCCCTTTGACCTGAGCCGCCTGGTAGATATTTTCCAAATCCAGGTTCCGGGCGGTGGCCCGGGAAAATTTTGAATGAATGTGAAGATCTGCAAAAAAAGCCATGATGGGCCGCCTGAATAAACTGTTTGAGGTCCGTTTTTTTTATGATGTTTACATGATTTCAACTTAATTTGGAAGCCGGTTTCTGATAAAAAACACCCGGGAGCCATATCTGTTTTCACCCTGAACAAACAAAGGAACACCCATGACCGCCACGACCCACCATGCATTGATCCTTGCATCCAAAGACACGGTCCAGGCTGTCCATGACGTGATGGACGACCTGTCGGAACTGTTTTTCATCCAGGCGGAGACCACGGCTGATGCCCTGGCTTACATCGGTGCGCGATCCCTGGCGTTCGTCATCATGGATCCATCACTGCCTGAACTGGATCACCGGTCCGTGGCCGCCGGTCTTTCCGGACTCCCCCAGACCCGGATCCCGCCTGTGCTGCTCATCATGGACGATTCACAGCGGCCGGATCTGTACGACCAGGTGCCACCCCTGCTGATCGACCATGTGGTCAAACCGGTCGATCCGACCCTGATCCGGGCCAAACTCTTGTTTTTTTCTGCCTTTTTCCGGCACCGCATGGCCATGGAACAAAGCATTCAGGAACTGGAAAAGGTGTATGAGCGGTTCATGGAGCAACATGACGCGGTGATATCCAGAACCATGGCCGGAAAAACGCGGCTGGCTTCGCTGTCCACATTGATCACCCAGATTCAACCCTTTTTGTCCCGGGTCCGGGCCGGCACTTTTTTTCTGCACCAGGCACCGGATCTTCCCCGGCGTCTGCGCCCGGGCGTCAGCCGGATCCGGACGGCCGGGGATCAACTGGCCCGAACCATTCAGAACCTGAAGCAATTGCGGAACAGAGAAACCGACTGGCCCGCGCTTTTCATGGATCGAAACGGTCAATCCCGTCCCGGAAGGATTCTGTTCGCCACCCCGTTTTCCGATGAGTTTCTGATTGTCCGGCATCATCTGACCCATCGAATCAAAGCCGCCCTGTACCAGGCCGAATCCACGGATGAAGCCATGGCGGTTGTGGCGGATGTCCGGCCGGATCTCATCCTGATCAACCACCAGTTGAAGGACGGATCCGGGCTGCACCTCCTGGAAAAACTGATCCGCTTAGAGACCCGGGCACCCCTGATCTTCACCGTGGACCTCAACCATACCGATGCCGGGGCCGCTGCGGTTGCTTCGGGGGCCCAGACATTTCTGATTCTGGAACAAACCTCGGGCACGACTCTGGCAGACACCGTTCAGCATTCCCTGGAACAGGTGCGGATGACCCATAAAGTCCAGGGAGCCATGGACCGCATCGAACTGATTTCCAGAAGAGACCAGCTCACCCGGCTGCTGAACCGAAGCGGATTCAACCAGACCCTGGCTGTTGAGATGGCCGGCGCCAGACGGTATCATCTGCCCCTTTCCATTATGCTGGCCGCGATCGACCAGTTCAAAGAATTCAACGATAGGTTCGGACACAAAACCGGAGACGAGATCCTGACCGCCTGTGCCGCCAGGATCACAGCCATGGTCAGAGACGAAGACGTGGTCTGCCGGTTTGCCGCCGATAAATTTGCCATTGTACTGCCCAACACCGGTTTGGACCGGACCCGGATTCTGGCGGAACGACTCCGGCTGAACATTTTTGAACACCGGATGCAGATCGGCACCCGCATGCTTCACCTGACCGTCAGCATCGGGACGGCCAGTTTTGAAGAAGACCGCACGCCTGACGACGCTTCCCTCAGTTTGCCCGGGCTGGTTCAGCAGGCGATGAATGCACTGAACCGTTCCATCCAACAGGGAGGCAACCAGATCCAGTCATGAAACCGTCGGAGATAAAAAAAATGGCGGACTGGGCTGCATTGCAAAATCACGATCCTCGTATTTCTCTGTCCTGTACCGACCATCGGCAACAGCCTGAATTTGACGCATTTGCATCCGAGCTGACCCGGTCGGCCCCGTGTGTCCGAGTCGGTTTTTTTGACCGGCCGTGTCGAATTCCCACTTTTTTTCTTGCCGACAACATCGGTTTCAGCGCGCTGCCGCTGGAAAAAGAACTGCCGCCTTTTCTGGAAGCCCTGACTTTAATGGCGGACCCCCGGCCTTTGCCGGAAAATATACACCTGCAGCTGAAACAGATCGTTCGTCCCTGTCACCTGACCCTGTTCATTGCCGTACAGTGCCCCCATTGTCCGGACATGGTCAGAAACCTGATCCCGCTGGCCGTCGGATCCAAAAACATTTTTCTGGATATTATCGACGGGACCCTGTTTCCGGAAATGGCAGAAGAACGCCGGGTACGGTCCGTGCCCTGTTTGATTCTTGAACCGGACTTCAGATGGACCGGGCATGTCGGTCCCGAAGAAATCCTGACTCAGATGATCGAACGAAATCCTTCCCGGCTCAGTGCGGGGACATTCAGACAGATTCTGGAACAGGGAGAGGCGGACTGGGTCTGCCGTCAGATGATTCAGGCGGATACGCTTTTTCAGGGATTCTTGGACCTGCTGGTGCACCCGGAATGGTCGGTACGGCTGGGCGCCATGGTGGTGGTGGAAACCCTGGCTGAAAACGCCCCGGAACTGGCGGCCCGTTTGTGTCCGGTTCTCATGAAAGCGTTTGACGATGTGTCAGACATGTCCATTCAGGGGGATATTTTCTACGCACTGGGAGAGGTGGGCGATCAGACAACCTGGGCCTGGATTGAAAAAAAAATCCCCGTCCTGACCCATCCGGACCTGAAGGATGCGGCACAGGATGCTCTGTCTGCCATTGAGGACCGTGTGTGACCCCCTGTCAAATCCGGACGGGTTGACAGACTTTTTCATTTGGGGTATCTCCCTGTCATGGAAAATCTGATTCATCAATTCAATCCGGCGGATCACCCGGCCGATATGGCTAAACTGACGGCCCTTGACAGCGGACTGACCTCATTCATATAGCGTAACCAGTCGAGGAGTTGAAAATGACGCCCCAAGGCACGCCCCATTTTTCCGATGTCTCCCCAATGCTGCGCACCTGTGTCGGTCCAGACGGCCGATTCCGGTTGGGCAGACACCAGCCGGATTTTTCGGTGGTCAACCTTCGGAAAAACGATTTCATCGCCCGGCTGGGACAGCAGTCCGACGGCACCCCGGTCTGGAATCACGTCAATTTTCCGGAAACCGATGTCCGGGAACCGGCCGCAGACATGATCTATGAAATTCCCAACCCCCTGCCGTTCCGGGGAACCACGTACATCAATTCCGCCTGGGCCGATCCCAAAGCCGGGCAGCCTGAAAAGATTCGGATTGCCGCTCCTTCTCCCTGTTCGCTGTTTGACGGGCTGGAGACATTTCAACCCGGCATGGCGCAAGACGATAAAATCGGTCTGTTGACGGCACTTCCCCATCCCCTGAAACTGGCACTGGCCCAGGTATCTTCGGACCCTCAAGAACTGTGCGCCCTGGCCAGACTTGCCGGCACCCTGTTGTTCGAGCCCGGCAGAGACATCCCCTGGGGCATGGGATTCACATCAGACCGGCAGGGAAAACCGGTGCCGGATATCCGGTTTCCGGATCTGTTCGACATTCTGGTCAACAATCCCCATCTGCCCGATGCTTACAAAACCGCCATGGTGCTGCGGCCCGGAATTCAGGGAACCAGTGAAATCGTAGGCGAATACACGGGGGACCATACCCATGTGTTTGAATACCTGCGCCGCAACTCCTATATTCCCTGGGGTCATTTTGCCGCCAACATGGCCCACGACCGCATCCGATACCGGGCCAGTGATCTGACGGTCGAAGATATCCGGGGGTTGCGCCATCTATACTACCAGCGGATCTATTGCCGGGTGGCAAAACAGCTGCAGATTCCTTTGCCCAGACATCGGACCGGACTGTCGGCCAAAGATCTGGAAACCCTGAGACAGGCCATCATAAAGGCCCTGGAAAACGGCGGCGGATCAGAGCTGCAGTTCAACGGGGCGTTGTGGGGATGGAATTTCGGGTTCGGGTCTGCCGCCTCGGGACACCGGCTCCATGCCTCCCATCAGATGATTCACCAGCAGAACGCGTTGGTTCCCCGTCAGATGAACGACGAACACGGAGATTCCCTGCCATGCTTTGCCTGTGGTGATCTGGTCTCCGATTTTATCCGGATTTTTGAAACCACCCATGACAGACCCTTTTTCGATGCATATATTGATGCCATGACCAACAACCGCCGCACAGATGGAGATGCAAAAAAAGAGGCTTCCCTGATCATCCATGAAGATGACCATGTGATGCTGTTCGTTCCCAAGGCCCAGGTGAGCGAATGGGAACTGCAGGTTATGACCCGTTCCCGGGTTCCCCATGTGCTGGCAGCGGATACGGCAGTAAGAGACTCGCTGGACACGGCTATTTTGAAAACAGTGAAGACGTTGGAAAACCTGGGGGCATCTTTGGTCACGGGCATTGAACTGTCTGCACGGTTTGATGAATCCCCGTCGAACCAGCACCTGATCTACAGTTTCATTCCCCGGCTGCCCTATGCGCCGCCCACCTTTTCCGAAGCCCAGCTGCGGTGGATCACCGGGGTGTATCCGGAAGATCTGGCACGGGCCTGCCGCGATATGCTCACTTGAAACAATCCACAGGGAGGTGGCCGTGATTCTTCATGATTTCACGTATGAATGGGATGGAAAAAGCGCGACCGGTAAAAAACCGATTTCGTGGTGGCCCGGATGCTACCGGGTACGAATCATCCGGCTGGGACAGGAAGATGACACGCTCAAGTACCTGTTTCCCGTTGCCGTGGTGTTCAAGCCCGTCAAAACCAACGCGGTGATGAACACCTCTCTGGAAAACTACATTCACTATTTTGCTGAAGAGATCGGCCGGCAATACCTGTTGGAACCGGCCAAGGTGTTGTGGATCAAACTGGGGGACCCGGTAAGGGTGGCTCAACTGAAACCGGAAAGAAAATTGTCGGGCGAGGCGCTTTATTCTGTTTCCTGGCGGCCGGTCCGGCCCAATGAAATGGCGGTTATCGAGCCGGACCTCACCGATTTTTAGTTACACCACCCCCTGATCCATCATGGCATCCGCCACTTTGACGAATCCGGCAATGTTGGCTCCGTTCACATAATTTCCGGGTGTGCCGTATTCTTCGGAAGCTGCCAGACAAGCGATATGTATGTGCTGCATGATCTTTCTGAGCCGCTCTTCCACCTCCCTGCTGGTCCATTTAATCCGCATGGCGTTCTGGGACATTTCCAGACCGGATACGGCCACTCCGCCGGCATTGGCTGCCTTGCCCGGCCCAAACAGGATCTTATGGTCCAGAAAAATATCGATGCCTTCCAGGGTCGTGGGCATGTTGGCCCCTTCACAGACCACTTGAATCCCGTTGTTGATCAAATTCTGAGCATCGACCTCTTTGATTTCGTTCTGGGTGGCGGAGGGAAACGCGCAATCCGCCTTGTGGTTCCACAAGGGATTGTGATCTGCCGCCGGATCGAATTCCGTGTACACCGCTTCCGGATATTTCTCGGCATATTCCCGGATACGGCCTCTTTTTAAATTTTTGAGATACTTGATATACACCAGCTTGTCCGCATCGATCCCTTTTTCATCATAAATGTAACCGGTGGAGTCCGACATCGTGACTGCGCTGGCACCCAGATGAAGGAGCTTTTCCGTGGTATACTGGGCCACGTTTCCGGACCCGGATACCAGACAGATCTTGTCTTTGAGGGTCTGGTTCCGGGTGACCAGCATCTCCTGAGCAAAAAACACGGCTCCGTATCCCGTGGCCTCGGGCCGGATCAGGCTGCCCCCCCAGTTGAGGCTTTTACCGGTGAGTATGCCATTAAACTCGTTTTTCAGTTTTTTGTACATGCCGAACAAGTATCCGATCTCCCGGCCCCCGACCCCGATATCACCTGCCGGCACATCCCTGTCCACGCCCAGATGGCGAAACAACTCGGACATGAAGCTTTGACAAAAGCGCATCACTTCATTGTCTGATTTGCCCTTGGGATCAAAATCAGCGCCGCCCTTGGCCCCGCCCATGGGCAGCGTGGTCAATGAATTTTTGAACACCTGTTCAAAGGCCAGGAACTTGAGAATGGACAGGTTCACAGATGGATGAAACCGCAACCCCCCTTTATAAGGACCGATGGCAGAATTCATCTCAATTCGGAATCCCCGGTTCACCTGGACCCGGCCCTGATCATCCACCCAGGGAACCCGGAACTGAATGACGCGCTCCGGCTCCACCATACGTTCCACAATACCGGCATTGCGATATTCAGGATTGCGGTCCAACACCAGCTTCACCGATCCGAACACCTCGGTGACCGCCTGATGAAATTCCTTTTCATAAGGATCCCTGCCACTGATAATATCCATGATTGTCGTCATTTTGCTTCTCCTGTGTCCTTGAATTTTAAAACAACGCTAAACGCTTTCCTCTGCCGATTCAAACAATGCCTTCATGGCCGGAACAAACGCTTTCCGGGTGGATGCCACGTATGCTTCCCATTCGCTGCCGTGTCGATAAAACGCCGTGGAAGCCAGTTTCTTGGTGACAATGGCATTGCGGTAGGCCCGCAGCTTTTCCGCATTCATGATGTTCAGAATCGCATCCCTGCCCAGGATTTTCACCAGCACGCCCGGAATATAGGCGGTCATCACCTCCCAGAAAAGGTCTTCATCAGCCAGAACCTCCTCCAGAGAATCAGCCACCATATTCTGAAATGCAAAAATCTGTTCACTGGTCTGTTCCGACAGAACGAACAACGGCGTATCCGGAGATTTTTCATGAATTTTGAGCAGCATCGCAGTCTCGTTGCTCGCATGGGTGCGCACCAGGTTCAGCATGTCCCGGATCAGGGCCCATCGGGTAGAGACATCCTCCAGAAGCCGTTTTTCATAATCGTCTTCAAACAGAAATGCGGTCAGCACCTCCGCCACCGCAGATGAAAACACGCCGCCCTTGTTGGCTGAAGAATCCTTGATCTGAAGAATGCCGGTTTTTTTGGCGATATGCCGACGGGCCGAATCATCAAAAAACACATTGGCCCCTTCTGCAATGAATCGAAGTTCCCTGAACACAGAGGTGAACTCCTTGACGTTGCGCTGATTGATGGTGTCTTTGAACCCGCCGCAGGGAATGAAGGCCTGGATATCGGCCTGTTCAATGAATTTCCGGTTGGCCGGATCCGTAATGAAATTGCGGTGGAACATGGCGCCGTCCGCCACAAGTGTGCCGCCAGGCAACGCAATGTTCTTCGCTTTCAACGGAACCCGGAATCCACTGCCACTCAATTTTTCCTCCGGAAATGCCAGGGAATTGACCCGGGGATTGGTATGGCGCATGAACGCGATTTTCATCAGGGCTTCCTTGTCCAGCCCTTCCGGATCGAACAGAATGGATCCGCCGTCAATCACCAGGCAGATTTTCCCCCTGTAGCACTGAATTTCATTGCTGCCCAGATCCCCGTCCGGACCGCCGGTCATCATC
>Ga0180429_10003387_pt1 | contig 12887 bp, 13 predicted proteins | sample SS_ome_FD_132428 | JGI IMG/M metagenome (GOLD analysis project Ga0180429, IMG submission 132428) | Hypersaline lake sediment archaeal communities from the Salton Sea, California, USA - SS_1_S_1 metaG | ecosystem: Environmental > Aquatic > Non-marine Saline and Alkaline > Hypersaline > Sediment ... | reverse complement strand
CTCGACGAACAGCCGCTCCAGGTCGTCATTCGTGCCATAGCGCGGATCGACGGCCATATAGTCAGCCACGTCATAGCCCGCGTCCTGCATAGGCGAGACCCAGCAGGGATTGAGCCACAGCGCGTTGACCCCTAGCGAGGCGATATAGTCCAGCCGTTCGATGATACCCCGGATGTCGCCGATGCCGTCGCCATTGGAATCGGAGAAACTCTGCGGATAGATCTGGTAGAATACGGCTGTATCGAGCCACTTGGGTCCCTTGTTCATCTTGGCCTCCTTCTTGCTGACTAACTCTAGGGTCTACCTATCCATAGCAGTTTACTCGGGGACGTTACCGTCCAGCATCTGGTGATACAGCGCAACCGTCTCGTCGGCGATCCGCTGCTGGGTATAGTGCGCCAACACACGCTCCCGCCCTGCCCGCCCCAACTCTTGACACCAGTCAGGATCGGACGCCAGCGCACCTAGGTGCCCAAGCAACACGCCGGCGTCGCCCTCTGGAAAGACCAGCCCCGCGTCGCCGATCACGTTGGGAATCTCGCCCGAGTCCGAGCCCACTACCGTCGTGCCGCAGGCCATCGCCTCGATCAGCACGCGACCAAATTGCTCCATCCAGTTCGGACGGGTCAGCGAAGGAAGCACCAGCGCGTCCATCCGCCGATACCATGCGGGCATCTGGCCAGAGGGCACACGCTTTTGCAGCGTCACCCGCTCGCGCAGGCCCAGATCCCAGAGTCGCCTTTGGATAGCTGGTCTGAGCGGGCCAGAGCCGACCAGCAGCAGGCGCCACTCGCCCTGCATCTGCGCCAGGGCCGAGATCAGCGTCCAGAGTCCCTTGGCCTCCACCAGCCGCCCCGCATAGCCGATGGTGAACGTCCGGTCGGTCTCGCGGCCGGCGGGGCTGAAAAAGGCGGGATCGACCCCAAACTGGGGGATCAGCCGCGTGGGTCCAGTGTAGCCCTTGGCGCGGAGCACGCCCTCGGCTGCCTGGTTGCCGATGATCGCTGCGCTCACCTGAGCATAGGCGCGTCGCTCCAGGGCCCTGAATGGCCAGGGGTAGCGGCGCAGTAGGTTCTGCCAAGTAAAAAAGAGGCTCTGAGACCCCGTGCGTCGCGCCGCTCGCAGAGCCAGGGCCGTGGCCAAGTTGTAGGGCTCTTCGTCGATGTGACAGATGTCGGGCTGGATGCGCTTGAGAAGACGCCCCAACCGGGGGTAGAAATGCAGGTGGAACCTGCCATTTAGCGCGATGGGCACTTTGAGCAACTCATAGCCGTCGGTATGCTCCCGCTCAAGGCGTTGCTCGCTGCCGGGCTCGCGCCAACTCGGCGGGACAATGACCGTTAGATCGACGTCCGGATGAGCGCCGATTGCCTCCAGTTTCGTTTGGTAGGCCCCAACAATGCAGGCCTTGCTGATCATCGCGACGCGCAAGCTGACCCCCGAGTTATGGGTTGGACACCGGCATTATAGCCGTATGCCGACGGTCGGAAAAGCAGCGGTTGACGCTCGCCGGTCCGGACGGTATCATCGCCTTACTGCTTTGGTCATGGAGGCCCCGTGAAGCACCAGTATCTGGGCGGTGTGAACGACTATCGCAAATACGGGATTCTACGCTTGCTGCTGCAGAGCGGGATGACCTTGGGCGTCTGCTGGATGCTGACGTCGAACGACGCCAGCTCGGAGGGCGGCAAACGCAGTTATCTCGATCACCCCGACGACTGGCGTTGCTATGACCCCGAACTATACGATATCCTGCGTCAGGTTCCGCCAGAACCCAAGGCTCGCGACCTGGCCATTATCGAACAGAGCGCTTTGTTCTCGGGCGCGCGGTTCTGGTCACGACCGCTAGTGCCCGACTGCGCAGAGCGAGAGCGGTACTGGGCGGATATGCTGGATCGGATGGCAGGCGTCAACTGGTTGTTCCTTGACCCTGACAACGGACTCGAGGTCCGCTCCAAGCCATGGGGAAGACGCGATTCGATCAAGTACGTTTACTGGCGTGAGGTCGAGGCAGCCTGGGAGGCGGGACACTCCTTGCTGATCTATCAGCACTGGCGGAGGAAAGAGCGGATAGGTCAGATGGCGGATCTGTGCGCGGACCTCTCCCAACACACCCCCGAATCCAATGTCGGCCTGCTCTGCACCAGCAATGTCGCCTTTATGCTGGCAGCGCAGCCAGACCATGGCGGTCTTGTCAGACTAGCCCAGTCCTGTCCCACGTCTTGGCGCGCTCAAGTCGCCTGGTGTAGAGCCTAGCGTCAGCATCACCCCGGGAGGTTCGACAGCATGCCCACATTTGAGCGCATACCCTTTACCTGCACGCTCGACTGTGGCAGTCGCTGCGAGTTGGTCGCCTGCCTTCGTGACGGTGTACTCGAGCGGATCGATACCCCCGAGCGCGAGGACACCGTGCAGCGCCCGCGTCTCGTCCCCTGCGCTCGCGGGCGCGCCCACCGTCGCATGCTGGAGGTCCGGGAGCGGGTGCGCACGCCACTGCGGCGAACCGGACCGCGCGGATCGGGCCGGTTCGAGCCGATCTCCTGGGACGAGGCCCTCGATGAGGTGGCCCAGAGACTGGCAGCCACTCGTGAGAACTTTGGCCCGACGGCCGTGCTGCACGCCACCGGCGCCGGCTCCGTTTCGGGCGTGGGCATCAGCGGCGCCTCGGCCTCGAATCGGTTCTTTTCCTTTTGGGACGGCGTCAGTCTGGCCGCCGGCAATGAGAGCAACTATAACGCCAGCATGGCCGCCCACTGGATGCTTGGCGGAACTGTGCCGGCCAGCGATCGCGCCACTGTGCTCGATTCGCGTCTCATCCTGCTGTGGGGCATGAACCCCGCCGAGAACCGCATGGGGCCCAACACCGAGTACTTTGTCGCCGAGGCTCGCGATCGTGGCGCACATGTGGTACTGATCGATCCGCGTCTGACCGACAGCGGCGTCCTGGCCGATGAATGGATCCCCCTGCGTCCCGGCACCGACGCCGCGCTTATCGCTGCGCTGGTCTTTTGCCTGGAGCGCGAGAACGCCGTCGACCAAGAGTGGATGGCTACGCACACCGTTGGCTACCCAGAGTACCGCGATTATGTCCTCGGGGCAAACGACGGGCGGCCAAAGGACCCCGCCTGGGCCGCCGAGATGACCGCAATACCCGCTGACCGCATCGAGGCACTGGCCCAACGCTATGCCCAGACCCAGCCGACCGCCATTTTGGCCGGATGGGGACCGCAGCGCGCGCGCTTTGGCGAGCAGGTGGCCCGGGCGCTGATCACCTTGGCCTGCGTTGGAGGCAACGTGGGCGTGCCCGGAGGTGGCCTCGCCAGTTTGGGAATCCGCGGAGGAGGCGTGCGCCCCGGCTATATGCCGCGGGGTCCGCATCGCCCCAAGCGGCACTTCTCCCCAGGAATCTGGGCCGATGCGCTAATGGATGATGCGCTCGATCCCCCCATCAAGATGGCCTATATTGTCGCGAGCAACATCATCAACCGCACTCCCGACGCCCGTCGCAACGTCAAAGCCCTGCACCACCTCGATTTCGTGGTAGTCAACGAGCCGTTCATGACCCCTACTGCCCGTCACGCCGACCTTGTGCTCCCGGTGAGCATCGAACTAGAGCGACCTGACCTGGTGCGGTCTTGGGGGCACGATAGTCACCTGTTCGAGGCAGGCCAGGCAGTGGAACCGGTCGGTCTTGCGCGCAGTGACTATGCTATCTTTTCTGGGCTGGCCGAGAGGATGGGTTTCGGCGAGGCCTATAGCCAGGGCCGAAGCGAGCAAGCGTGGGTCGACTGGCTGCGCGAGACCAGCGAACTCGACCAGCAGGCGCTCGCGAACGACGGCATCTGGCGCGTGGATCCTGAGCCAAGGGTGGCACTGCGCGCCTTTGCCAAGGATCCCGTAGCCAACCGCCTTCCCACTCCCAGTGGACGCATCGAGATTGCCACGTCCGCCGCCACGCGCTATGGCTTGCCGATGGTCCCCACCTATCTAGGCGACGACACGGGGGGCGATCCGAGCTATCCGCTGCAGCTGCTCACGCCTCACAGCAAGCTGCGCTCGAATTCGTGCCTGCAGGCCAATCCCTGGCTACGGCGTCTCGAGCCGCACCGCGCCTGGATCAACCCAAAGGACGCAGAACCTCGTGGGATCTCCGACGGCGACCCGGTTTGGGTAAAGAGTCAGCGGGGAACTATTGCCCTGCCGGCCTATGTGTCCGAGCGGATCATGCCAGGCGTCATCTGCGTCTACCAGGGAACCTGGTATACCCCCGATGCCGACGGCATCGATCGAGGAGGATGCGCCAACACCCTCACCAGCCAGATCGAGTCGCCCTCGGGCGGCTATACCACGCATAGCACCTGGGTGCAGGTCGAAAAGGAGGCGCGATGAACGCTCCTCAGTTCTGGGTCGACACCAGCCGCTGCACCGGCTGCGCCGCTTGCCTGATCGCCTGTCAGGACCGCGCCGCGTTGGGCGATTCTGCATGGCTGCGCATCATATCGCATGAGATGGGGGCATTCCCCCTGGTGCGGGTTGCCTTTGAGATCGTCCATTGCTGGCACTGCCAGGAACCGTCCTGCGTCGCGGTCTGTCCGGTCGAGGCCTTGGCTCAGACGCCAGAGGGCTGGGTGAGACTGGATGGCGAGGCCTGCATTGGCTGCGGGGCCTGCATCGAGGCCTGCCCCTATCAATGCTTGCAGATGGGTGAGGATGTCGTAGCAACCAAGTGCGACGGCTGCGCCGACTGGGTCGCGCAAGGCCACAGCCCGGTATGCGTCAACGCCTGTCCCATGCGCGCACTGGGGTTCGGAGCGCTTCCGTCGCGCCCGGTATCAATCGCGGCGGACACGGCATACGACCTCGGGACGCGCCCGCGGGTCGAACGCCTCATTCGGCGCTAGCGACCCTCGGAGGCGTTCTCGCCAGCTTGAGGCAGCATGACGGCAAAGGTTGCGCCCTCTCCCTCGATGCTCTCGACGGTCATCTCGCCGCCATGCGCCTGGACCAGTTGATGGGCGATGGCCAGGCCGAGCCCGCTTCCGCCGTCGGAGCGATTGCGCGCCTTGGCGACCCGGTAAAAGCGGTCAAAGATACGTGCCAGCTCATCGGCCGGTATGCCGGGACCATCGTCGACCACCGAAAAGCCCACTCGGCTCCCCTGGCGCAGACCGCGCACGATGACCTGGTCCCCGGCGCCACAATAGCGCATGGCGTTAGCCAACAGATTCGCCAGCACCTGCCGCAGCCGCTGGGCATCGCCCCGCACCCAGAGCGGCTGATCGAGGTCGATCACGAGCATGATGTCGCGTGTGACCGCCTGCGATACGAAACTCTGCGCCTCGCGACGAAGCGACTCGGCCAGGTCAAATCGCGTGCGCTCCAACCGCAGCCGTCCGGCATCGGCCAGCGCCAGGTCGCGAAGGTCATCGATCAGGCGGCCCAACTGCACCGTCTGCGCATGGATGGGCGCCAAACCCTCCTCGCTCAATGGAAAGACGCCGTCCTGTAGCGCCTCCACCTGTGCGCGAATTACTGAGAGCGGGGTGCGCAACTCGTGAGCCACATCGGCCATCATCCGCTGTCGCATCTGCTCGTTGCGCTCTAGTGTGGCGGCCATCTCGTTGAACCGCTGCGCCAACGCGCCGATCTCGTCGCGCGAGGTCACCTCGGCGCGCGAGGAGAGATCGCCCAACGCAATCTGGCCTGCCGTGTTCTGCAGCATCCGTAGCGGCCGGACCACTGCGCGCGCTATCAACAGGCCCGCAAAAAGCGCGACCAGGCTGGCCGCTATGGCTGCCACTACCAACGACTCGCGGATCGCGCCGACAAACGCCTGTCCACGCTCCCCGCCATCGACCAGTAGGTAGCCCACCGTCTCGCCATCGACTTGAAGCGGCTGAGCTGCTCCCAGCTCGGCGCGACCGTAGCGTGCCCCATACTGCTGCCGACTGGGATCATAGTCCAAGTCGCCGCCCGCATCGACCAGCACCACGCCCGCCGAACCAACGGCGCGCCCCCCGCCGCCACCACCGGGTGAGACCCAGACGCTCTCAACCCCCTCCCAGCCGCCGTTCTCTTGGTAGTAGGCCTCCAGAATGGGGGTTAGGGCCTGAAGCTGTCGTTGGGCACCCATGGAGAGGTACGACTCGAATTCGGACCCGATCGAGCGGTTGACCACCAGCGCCACGGCTCCTACCGCTACCAGGACCGTCGCCGCCATGGATAGCAGGATTTTGCCGGCGTAAGAGGCGCCAAGAGTGCGCCAGAATCGCTTTCCCATCCAGCCCCCTAGGGTTGCGCCAGCTTGTATCCCACACGATGCACCGTGATGATATAGCGGGGACGGCGCGTGGTCGCCTCGATCTTGTGGCGGAGGTTTTTGATATGGGTATCGATCGAGCGCTCGTATCCGGGGTAGGCCTCGCCCTGTGTCACGTCCAGCAGTTGCTCCCGAGAGTAGACCCTGCCCGGGGAGGCCATCATGGTCCGCATGATCTCGAACTCGGACTGCGTCAACGTGACCTCACGCTCACCAACGCGGAAAAGCCGGCGGCCGACGTCCAGGTGCAGATCGCCTACATCGATCACCTCATCGCGAGACGTGATGGCCGTCGGGCTGCCTGCCCTCCGCCGGAGCACCGCGCGCACCCGCGCGACGACCTCGCGGGGGCTGAACGGCTTGGTCACATAGTCATCCGCGCCGATCTCGAGGCCGATCAGTTTATCCGTCTCGTCTACGAGCGCCGTCAGCATGATAATGGGAACATCTGACTCGCGCCTGAGCGTTCGGCAGACATCGAGTCCGTCCAGTCCAGGCAGCATCAGGTCTAGCACGATCAGATCGGGCGACTCGGAGCGCGCTATGCGTAGTGCCTCGCGCCCGTCATGGGCCGATATGACCGCAAAGCCGGCCTTTTCCAGATAGCCACGCAACACCGTCACGATCTGGACCTCATCGTCCACAAGCAGCACGCGCATCGCCATTGCTCGCAACCTCCAAGTTCGCACCGCAGTCATAGCCGACTGACTGACGATACCGGTGCCGTCTCTGCCTGTCAATCGCCGCTAGGCCTCGACGGGGCAGTGGTCCTCGCTGCTCTCGGGCGTGCTGAATGCATCATGACAGAGGCGGCTCAGCATGCAGGTGATCCAACGCCAATGCAGAACCACGTGGACCAGTATCCCAGCGGTCATGATGATCGCGCCCCAGTCGTGCATGAGAAGCCAGACGTCGCGACTGACCAGGAACTGTTGCCCATACACTGGGTTGGTTCCGCCCTGATAGCCGCCGTGCGGCAGAACGATGGCCAGCACAAGGCCGGTCACTGCTTCGACGACAAAGGCCAGACCAATGGCCACGTCCAGCACCAGATTCACCATTGCTTTTGTCAGTTTCATCTCGATCCCTTTCGCGTTCATAGAGGCCGGTCTCCCGGCAACGTCCATCTCTGGCTGCAGGATAGCGCTCCGATGTGTGCAAAATGTGAGCGCTAGGAGGGATCGGCCTTTAGACCGGCACCGCGCGGCCAAGCCCAATGATGAGCCCATGTGCCGCCCACATTTTGCTCACAACGCTTGACTAGACTGGCCCCAGAAACCAGTCACGAAAGGATTGTCGAAATGAAAAAGCTCGTTCTGGTCGGTGCATTGGTGCTCGGAATCGTGTTTCTCCTGGGCGTGTCTGCCATTGTCGTATGGGGTGGAGCTCGCGCCCTGTTGCGAAACGGCACCGAGGCAGTTGCCTTGCATCACGGGCCAGCCTGCGAATCGGGTGAGCACGCGGCAGTGGCTCAGCGGGGTGGTAGGCGCCAGTCGCATGGCAGCTCTGGCGAGCATGCCCCTCAGTCGGGATCGGCGGATCAGAACCAGCAGCGCGACTCGGATGAGCGTGGCTACCCCAATGCCGGCGAGGTCGTAACGGACCGGCTCGTCGTCGAGGGGACCGTGACCCTCGGCACGGCGTCAGGAGAGGACATTGTCGTGCAGTCCACCGAGGGCGCCGAGGTGCTGGTGGGCACGGGTCCCCAGTGGCTCCAGCTCCAAGGGTTCGTCCTCGAGCCCGGCGACCCAGTGCGCATCAGCGGCTACTGGGAAGACGGCGAGTTCAAGGCTGCCCAGATCACGCGCCTGTCGGATGGCGCCAGCATCGAACTGCGCGATGCCGACGGCAGGCCTGCCTGGGCGGGCAGCGGACAACGTTCACAGAGCGAATCTGAACGGGGAGGGAATGCCTCCCAGGGCAACGGTCGCAACCAGAAATAGGTCAGACGGCCATAGAACGGCGCCCTATTGGGCGCCGTTTTCATGTTCCCCCGCTCTTGGTCATCGTCCCTGGCAATGTTATAATCCTCGCTGTCGGATCCCTGAGCTTCGCAGACACCAGAAAGGCACGAGAGCGCATGTACCTGGAACCGAGGAGACGCAGACGACGTGTCTCGCTCTGGCCCTGGGTGCTGTGCTCCCTCATCGCCATTGTCGCAGCCTGGGTGCTCTATTCAAGGCAGGGCGATATTGTCGAAACCATCCGCGGTCCGCTGCCCACGCCCACCCCTACCGAGATCAACGCCCAGGCCTATCTAGCCCTGGGTGACAGTCATTTCGGTCGGGGCGAACTGGACGAGGCCGAGGTCGCCTACAAGCGCGCTACCGAACTGGACCCCACGCTGGCGTTGGCCTATGCCCGCTGGGCGCGTTCCCTGGCCTACCGTCACCGGGGCGAACAGGCGATCACTTTGGCCCGACGCGCCGTCGAGATCGATGCCGAGTCGGCCGAATCTCAGGCCATTCTGGGCATGGTGCTCGACTGGAACGGTCAGCCGGCGGAGGCCATCTCGGCCGCTCTCAAGGCCACCAAGCTCGATCCCGAGTTTGCGCTGGGCTATGCCTACCTGGCCGAGGCCTATGCCGACTATGGACGCGCCGGCGACGCTCAAGAGATGGCCGAAAAGGCCGTCGAACTGGCCCCCGACGATCCCTTTGTGCGGCGCAATCTGGGCTATATCCACGAGATCATGGGGCGCTATGATGACGCGGTCTATGAGTATGAAGCCTCGATTAGCATCAATCCCAACTTTGGCTATGTCTATCTCGATCTCGGCCGCAACTATCGCGTTCTGGGCAAGACCGAGGAGGCGGCCTACCACTTTGAGCGTGCCACTCAGGTCGACCCAACTGACCCTATCGCCTTTGACCAGCTTGGCTGGACCTATTTCGGTGAAGGGCTCTATGAGCTGGCCACCACCCAGCTCGAGATGGCCGTGCAAGTTGATCCCGACTATGCGCCCGCCTATGGCCACCTGGGCGTCACCTACTATGTGCGTCGCAACTATGAGCAAGCCATCCCGATGCTGAAAAAGGCCATCGAGCTGGGCTCGCAGGCCGAGGAACACTATTACGAGTTGGGCTTTTGCTACGCCTACCTGGGGCAATGCGACGAGGCCATCCCCTGGTTCGACCAGGCGCTCGACATCAACCCCTATTCCAGTGTGGCCCTGCAAGGGCTGGCCTATTGCCAGGAGGGCGAATAGCCCCACCCTTCTCTGTGGGAGGAAACGATATGCCCAGACGAACCGCCAGACAGCGCCAGCAGATCCTGCTATGGATCCTCAGTTTGCTCATCGTGCTGAGCATGGTGTTCAGCTTTGTGGCCAGCCTGACCTTTGCGCGACAGCGCGAACAACCCGCGCAAGAGCCAGAGATCACTGTGGTCATTCCCACCTGGACGCCGACGCCGGAGCCGACGGCTGTGCCCCAGGCCGTGACGCCCGCGCCGCCCAAGGCCCAGCCTCCAGAGCCGACACCCGAATCCTAGCGGTCGGCGTCCCGCCTTTTGACAGGGGTAGGCGTTGCGGCTATCCTTGTTATGTTCGCTCGGCAGTCAGCATTCGACGCATCCCTCGGCGGCCATGACCCCAGGGATGCGCGTTTTTCTCAGATCGGAATGGATTGAGGTAGTCTGGTGTTTTTTGACGAGGCGACAATCATTGTGCGCGCCGGTAAGGGCGGAAACGGCTGTGTCAGCTTTCGACGTGAGGCGTATGTGCCCTTTGGTGGCCCCAACGGCGGCAACGGTGGGCGCGGAGGGCACGTGTTTCTGCGTGTCGATCCGCAGCTCAATACCTTGGTTCGCTTCTCGCGACGGCGTCACTTCGATGCCGGCAATGGCGGACACGGCGGCGGCAAAGACATGCAGGGCGCCAGCGGAGATGACCTCTATGTCGATGTGCCGGCCGGAACGGTCGTGCGCGACAAGCGCAGCGGAGAGGTAGTTGGCGATCTGACCCAAGAGGGGCACACCCTCCTCGTCGCCCGCGGCGGACGCGGCGGACGCGGCAATGCCGTGTTCAAGACGCCAACGCGCCAGACGCCCCGATTCGCGGAAAAGGGTGAGCCGGGCGAGGAACGCACACTGGCCATCGAGCTCAAGCTGATCGCTGATGTGGGTCTGCTGGGCAAGCCCAATGCCGGCAAGTCTACGCTGCTGGCGCGGGTCAGCGCCGCCAGACCCAAGATTGCCGACTATCCCTTTACCACTCTCCAGCCCAATCTGGGCGTGGTGGCGGTCGACCGCTCTTCCTTTGTGATGGCCGACATCCCCGGTTTGATCGAAGGCGCGCACGAGGGCGCTGGGCTCGGAATCCAGTTCCTTCGTCACGTCGAGCGCACGCGACTGCTGGTTCACGTTCTGGACGCCGCAAGCCCCGATCCCGTCGTCGACTATCACGCCATCAACCAAGAGCTGGCCCAGTACAGTCCGACGCTGGCGACCAAGCCCCAGATCGTCGTACTCAACAAGATGGACCTCTCTGATGCCGAGGACACGCTTGAGCTGATCCATATGGAACTGGGTGATGACTGCCCCGAGATTCTACCTATCTCGGCAGTCAGTGGACAGGGCGTCCGCGACCTGCTAAGGCTTTTGGCCAGGCGCCTGATCGATATTCCGATACCAGAGCCCGCGTTGCCCGTTCTGCGACCCCACCTGGAGCGTGAGGACACACGTTTCGAGGTCGTTTCGGAGGGAGAGGGCGCTTTTCGCGTGCGCGGCCAAGAGATCGAGCGTTTGGCGATTATGACCGACTGGGCTTCGGATGAGTCGATGGAGCGCTTTGAGCGCATTCTCATCGCCCGTGGCGTCTCGCTGGCCCTCGAACAGGCCGGCGTCGATCTGGGCGACACGGTTTACATTGGCGAGGTCGAGCTCGAATGGCGCTAGGCGACGCCTTGGGACAGAGCATCCCCGAAAGGACCCGAACGCAAGCAGTGGGCGTGTTTGGGGGCAGCTTTGACCCCATTCACTCTGCCCACCTGATGGTCGCCCACGAGGTCGCCCATCGTCTGGTGCTCGATTCGGTGCTATTCGTCCCGGCACAGGTCTCACCGCTCAAACGGGCCTCCGATGCCATGTTCTCCGGCCAGGAACGCGCCCGAATGGTCGAGATCGCCGTAGCCGACAATCCCTGTTTTCAACTCTCGACCGTCGACCTCGATCGACAGCCGCCGTCCTTTACTGTCGACACGCTTTCTTTGCTGGCCCGCGATCTGGGACCACACACGCGGCTCCACTTTTTGATGGGGCTCGATTCCTTGGCCACCTTTCATCTCTGGCGCGAACCGCGGGCCATTCTAGAGCTGGCACGGTTGGCCGTCGTGACCCGCCCGGGCTCTCACGTGGACTGGGAACAGCTCGAAGTGCGCCTACCGGGCATCCGCGAGCGCTCTGACTTGATCGAGACGCTTGAGCTCGGCATTTCGTCCACCGACATCCGCAGCCGCATCCGCGAGCGGCTCCCCTACCGCTACATGCTGCCCTCTGGCGTCTATGACGCCGTCCAGGACATTGTCGGCGGAACCAAGGGCCAAGCCTAGACCATGCAGTTGTCGCTCTCGACCGGCTGTCTCTATCTCATGCCCTTGCGTATCGCCTGTTCTCGCGCCGCCGAGGCCGGATTCGACGCCATCGAGCTGGTCATGGCCCCTGAAGTCTGGTTGCGCGGCGCCGACTGGGCACGGCGCATCGCGGACGACCATGGTCTGGCGATCGCCACCGTCCACCAATCGATTCTGGGACGCTCGCCCGAGGGAGACGGCCCCCGCCGCGCCATCGACGCCGCTCGCTTTGCTCGCGAACTGGACGTGCCCACCGTGGTGATCCACGGCACCTTTGCCCACACCTGGGACGACGTAAAGGCCATCGAGTGGCTCGCCGCTCTCGAGGAGGCACAGGACATCCTGAACAGCAGCGGGACGCGGTTGGCCCTCGAGAATCACGGTTTGCGCGTGCCCAGCGACGGCGACGGCGTGTTGGCCAGCATCGAGCAACTGGTCGCCTTTTGCCGCGACCGTGATCTCGACATCACCTTTGACACCTGCCACGCTGGCTCGTTCAGCCTAAGCCTAACAGAGACGCTCGACGCCGTCGCGCCGCGCCTGGCCGATGTGCATCTCTGTGACATCGTCTCTTGCACGCGAGGCCCGCGATCGGCCACCTGGCGCTACTCGGCCTCACAGCACCGGATCCCAGGTCAGGGCCAGCTGGACTTGGGCTCGTTCCTGATGCGGCTGGGACAGATCGGCTATGGCGGGCCGATCACGGTCGAAGTGACGCCCTTTGCGCTGCGCGTCTGGTCACGGCGCTACACCGCGCAAAAGCTGCACCAGATCGCCCAGTTCGTGCGCCGTCATACCGACATCGTGGCTCCCGTGGCCGTCGCGTCGCCCGAGCCCACTTCCGTTCGATAGTCAGACTCACCGGAAAGGTTCTCTTCTCAGCGAGGGAAGCCCACTATGCGATTCAAGTTCCTGACCTGCGAGGTCTTTGCCCGCCAGGCTTACTCTATCGCCGCCTCTGCTCCAGCCGTGATTGACATCGAGTTGGTCGACAAGGG
>Ga0180429_10003386_pt1 | contig 12887 bp, 13 predicted proteins | sample SS_ome_FD_132428 | JGI IMG/M metagenome (GOLD analysis project Ga0180429, IMG submission 132428) | Hypersaline lake sediment archaeal communities from the Salton Sea, California, USA - SS_1_S_1 metaG | ecosystem: Environmental > Aquatic > Non-marine Saline and Alkaline > Hypersaline > Sediment ... | reverse complement strand
GAGGTGGAGCACAACGGGGGGCTATTGTATTTCCGGTACTGGCATTTGATGAATGATGATCTATTCCAGTCGTTGGAGTCGCTGCAGGCGGTGCGGGCTGGAGACGTATTGGGATATATCGGCAATTACGAGTTGGGGGCGGGCGGGGATCACCTACATTTTGATTGCGCGACGACGCTGTTTGGTCCGCATTGGTGGTTTACGAATCATTCGGAAATAGATTGGATCGATCCGGTGCCGGTGCTGATGGCGCATTTGGACGCGCGGGTGGTGGACAAAATGTTGGCGAAGGGGGCGGGGTAGGTAGTGGCCGAATCTGATTGGATCGCGTTACTGGATGAGTTGGACGAGGAGGCATGGCATTCGGGAGCAGAACCGGAGGTCAGCGATCGATTTGGGGAGGATCCTGTGGCGGGGTCTGAGGAATCGACGGGGTATCCGGTTCTGCTCCGGGGTGCCGATGCTGAGGCGTTCGTGGTGGATGGGGAGGAGGTGGCGCCGCCGCTGCCGGGGATGGAGGCGGCGCTGGATCCGCGGACGGAGGCGCAGTTGCGGAGCCAGCGGGCGCGTGAGGTGTTCGAGGCTCAGCACGAGGCCGGGCCGTGGATGGATGACTACTGGGATCTGCTGGAGGAGGGCTACACGTGGCGCCAGGCGGTCTATATGCTGTGGGAGGCGCAGCCTCCGGACCGACGGCGGCCGCGGTACCAGAACGAGTTGGCGACCCAGGTCCTGGGGCTGACGACGGACCGGGTGGTGAGCCAGTGGAAGGCAGAGAATCCGGCGATGGCGGCGCGGATTGCGCGGCTGACGGTGTCGGCGCTGGCGAAGGCGAGATCGCGGATTATCGCGGCGCTGATCGAGAGCGCGAGCGATCCGAATCCGCGGAGTCACTCGGATCGCAAAATGGCGCTGCAGATGACGGGCGATTATGTGGATACGCAGAATGTACAGGTAGGTCCGATCCAGGATTTGAGCCGGATGAGTACGGAGGATCTGGCGGCGATGGCGCAATTGCCGGAGACGGTGGCGGATGGTAACGGCGGCGATTGAACAGACGGACCGCGTGGGGGCGATGCGGCAGGAGCTGGCGCGGCGGGAGCTGGCGCGGCGGGATTTGATCGCGTTCGCGTGGTACACGTTCCGGGGATATCAGGCGGCGGCGGTGCATCGGCTGCTGGCGCAGTATCTGGAGGCGGTGGAGCGGTACGTGAGCACGGGCGGCCGGGAGGGGATCGGCCGCCTGATGGTGTTTATGCCACCGCGACACGGGAAGAGCGAGTTGGTGAGCAAGCGCTTTCCGGCGTGGTTTTTGGGGCGGAATCCGGACGCGCGGGTGATTTTGGCGAGCTGCACGGGCTCGCTGGCATACGATTTCAGTCGGAGCGTGCGGGGGATCGTGATGGATGATCCGTTCCAGGCGGTGTTCGGGATTCGGAGCGGGCAGGAGGAGCGGGTCGAGCTGTCGCGAGAGAGCCGGGCGGTGGATGCGTGGAACGTGGAGGGTCGGCGAGGCGGGCTGGTGGCGGCGGGCGTGGGGGGCTCGATCATCGGCAGGGGGGCTGATCTGGCGGTGATCGATGATCCGTTCAAGGACCGCAACGAGGCGGAGAGCAAGGCAACGCGGGACCGGATCGACGCGTGGTATCGGTCGACGCTGTACACGCGGCTGGAGGAGGCCGGGGCGGTGGTGTTGATGCACCAGCGGTGGCACAGCGACGACCTGGCCGGGCGGCTGATCCGGCGGATGCTGGATGGCGGGGATCAGTGGACGGTGTTGGCTCTCCCGGCGCTGGCGGAGGATTGGGCGCGTCCGCGGGAGGACGAGGAGGATTGGGAGCGCCAGGTGGTGGCGGCGTGCGAGAGCGGGTATTGGATCGGGCGGGATCCGCTGGGGCGGGCGCCGGGCGCGGCGCTATGGGCAGAGAAATACGATCTGGATGCGCTGGCGGCGATCCGGGATAACATCGGGGGATACGACTGGGACGCACTGTACCAGCAGCGGCCGCGGCGGCTGGAGGGGGCGCTGATCCGGGCGCATGAGATTCCGATTGTGGATCAGGCGCCGGAGGGGCTGCGGCAAGCGCGATATTGGGATCTGGCGGTGAGCGGGCGGGAGAGCGCGGATTACATCGCCGGGGCGCGGGTGGGACGGGCCTCGGACGGGCGGATGTACATTATAGATGTGGCGCGGTTTCCCGGGCCGTGGGCGGACGCGCGGCCGCGGATGGTGCAGGTGATGCGGCGGGATGGGGCGGGGGTGGAGCAGGGAATCGAGATCAGCGGACAGCAGGGTGGATATTTCCAGGAGCTGCAGCGGGACGAGGCATTGAGCGGCGTGCCGGTCCGTGGCGTGGATCCGCGGCATGTGGGCAACAAGGAAGTGCGTGCGAATGTGTGGGCCAGCCGGATTGAGGATGGGCTGGTGGCGATGGTGCGGGGGCCGTGGAACGACGCATTTGTGGCCGAGGCGGTGGCGTTCCCGCGCGGACAGCACGACGACCAGGTGGACGCGGTGAGCGGAGCGGTGCAGATGCTACCGTCGATGGTGAGTTTCGGCGACGTGCCGCAGGCGCCGGACATGCGGAGCCGATGGGATACGTTTGGGGAGATCCCGGGCACGGGATTCAGTGAGGCGGCGCGAGAGGTCCGGAGGATTTGATGGCGAGAATACCGTTGACCGAGGTCGGGCGGACGGGGCTGCTGCAATGGCAGGGACAGGTGAGCGAGGCATACACCTCGAAACTGCAATGGCCGTCGGCGTACGCCGTATACGACGAGATGCGTAGGCGGGATCCGACGATCCGGACGATGTGGAACGCGCTGGTGATGCTGGCGCGGACGGCGAGCTGGTATTTCGAGCCGGAGAGCGAGAGCGCGGAGGACCGGGAGGCTGCGGATTTCCTGGATAGCTGCCTGCACGATATGAGCCAGACACCGCAGGACGCGATCGAGGACGCGCTGACGTGCGTAATGTTTGGGTGGAGCTGGCTGGAGATCGTGTACAAGCGCAGAGATGAGGGCGGGATCGGATGGCGCAAGTGGGCGAATCGGCGGCAGAATTCGTTCCACGGGTGGACATTCGACGAGACGGGCGGGGTGCAGGGGATGGTGCAGCGCCCGGCGCCGGATTACCGCGAGATCGAGATCCCGATCCAGAAGAGCCTGCATTTCACATTCCAGCGGGATGGGGGGAATCCGGAGGGGCTGGCTCTGCTGGAATCACTGTATGAGGTGTGGTACTACCTGAAGAATCTCCAGATCATCAACGGGATCGGATGGCAGCGGACGTTCGTGGGGCTGCCGGTGTTCGAATTTGAGGAGAAGCCGAGCGCGGATGACAAATCGACGGTGACGAGCGTGGGCCAGGCGCTGAGCGTGGATGAGAAGCAGTATGTGAGCGTTCCGGCGGGGGTGAAATTCAGGCTGGAGAGCACGAGCAACGCGAATGCGGGATCGCTGCTGGATACGATCCAATATTATCGGCTGTTGATGATGCAGACGATGCTGGCGGATTTCATCAATCTGGGGACGGGGCAGACGGGGTCCTGGGCGCTGGGAAGCGATAAGAGCCAATTGTTTTTGATGGCGACGGACGGGACGCTGGATCGGATGGCGAACGTGGTGAATCGGTTTGGTGTGCCGCGGTTGTTGGCGTACAACAGGCAGATCGCGGGCCGGGCGCGGTTGACGCACACGCGGGTGGAGAAACCGGCGCTGGGGCAGTTGGGGAATTGGTTGCAGCAGGTGGCGGATTTGCTGACGTGGACGGCGGAGGATGAGAATTGGGTGCGGAAACGGACGGGGATGCCTGCACTATCGGGAGAGCGAAGAGCCCCCGATAAATCGGGGCGTCCGGGGGAAGAGGATGGATCCCCTCCCCCCGATAAATCGGGGCGTCCGATGGAGGAGGAGCTGGCGGAGTTTGCGGCGTATGAGGGGCGGGATGTGGATCGGGCGAGCGTGGAGGAGGGGTTGCTGGCCGGGGTGCGGGGGTTCCTGGACGGGCAGCTGGAGCGGGTGCGGGAGGCGGTGGAGAGCGGGCGGCGGCGGATCGGGGAGGATGACGGGTTTTGGGCGGAGGAGGAGGGGCGGTTCCGGGCGAGTTTCCTGGATCGATTGCTGAGCGCGGTGATGGCGCTGGTGGAGCTGGTGATCGACGACACGCAGGAGCAGGTGGGCGGCGGGGCGGATTGGGCGGGGACGAACGCGGAGGCGGCGGCCTGGGCGCGGGAATACGTGGGGGAGTTGATCACGCGGGTGACGGAGACGACGCGGGAGGCGGTCCGGCAGGCGACGGCGGCGTGGGTCGAGACGGGCGCGGAGCTCCCGGCGCTGGTGGAGGTGCTGGCGCCGACATTTGGGGAGCGGCGGGCGCAGTTGATCGCGGCGACGGAGGTGACACGGGCATTCGACGAGGCGAACGATCTGACGCGGCAGCGGTTGGGGCTGCCGCGGGCGATGAAAAAGGCTCCGGCGCATCCGGGCTGCCGGTGCGCGACGCGACCGGTGCTGCTGCCGAACGGAGAATGGGTGGTGGTGTGGTACACAGTGCGGGGCGATCGGGTATGCAAACAGCCGCTTGACACGCCGTGGGGCCGGGTGAACGGATGCCGGGAGCTGCACGGGATGGTGGTGAGCGAGAACTACGGCGGGCGGAAGCTGAGCCAGGTGCGGGCCGAGGTGCGGGGATGATCCAGGGGGTGGAGGCATTCCAGCGGGAGCTGAGGCGGCTGCGGGACGCGCTGGCAGGCGCGCCGGAGATGGCGATGGAGCGGCTGGCGACGACGGTGGAGCAGGTGCTGATGCTGCTGGCGACATACGCGGCGGAATATCCGGCGAAGCCAGGGGATTCGAGCTATCGGCGCACGGGGACGCTGGGGCGGCTGTGGACGCAGGGGCGGCCGCGGATTGTGATGAGCGGGCACGTATTGGATGCGCGGATCGAGAATGCCACGCCATACGGGCCGTACGTGCAGGATCCGGAGCGGCAGGCACGGATGCACCGGGGCCTGTGGCAGACGACGGATGACGTGGTGGAGCAGCACGCGCGGGAGATCGATCCGCTGTTGGCGAGCGCGGGATATGAGATTGTGGAGGGTATTGCCAATGCCGTATGAGAGTTGGGATGAGGTAAATGAGGCGATTCGGGGGATCGAGCCGCGGGTGACGTTGGCGCAGGCGAATTTGATCGCGGAGTGGGCCGACGGGATGGATGCGGACGAGGTGGACAACGTCTGGGCGGCGGCGATCGCGCGGTTCAAGGAGCTGTACGAGGTGCAGGATGGCCAGTGGGTGAAGCGAGAGGAGGCCGAAGCGGCGGAGTTCATGTTCGCGGAGCTGGGCGAGGGCAGGCCGGTGGAGGTACTGCGGGTCGGGGAGTTCATTGCGCGGGATGGGCGCGAGGTTGCGGTGACGGACGAGGACCTGGACGCGTTTGTGGCGAATTTCGAGGCGAACGCGGCGGGGCAGGACGTGCCGGTGGATGTGGATCATCAGCGGGGCGAGGCGGCGGGATGGGTGACGAGGGTGTGGCGCGATGGTGAGCGGTTGCTGGCGACGGTCGATTGGAACGATCTTGGCCAGCAGTTGGTAGGCGATCGGGTGTATCGGTATCTGAGCGCGTCGCTGAATGTGGCCAAGAAGATGATTCGGAGTATCAGCTTGGTGAATTTTCCGGCGGTGAAGGGACTGGCGCCGGTGGAATTGAGCGAGGGAGTGTACGGCTGGGCGGAGGCTGGGTTGGTGGATCGGATCGTGCGGGCGATCAGGGAGGTGTTTTCAGGACAAGGCGAGGGGACACGGGGACACGGAGACCAGGGGACAAGAGAGTTTGGAGAACAAGATGAGCAAGGAGAGGAGACTATGACTGAGGAAGAACTGAGGCGGTTGCGGGAGGAGATCCGGGCGGAGATGGAGGCGGAGCTGGCCGAGAAGGAGCAGACGATGGCGGAGCTCCGCGAGCAGGTCCGGGCAGAGGTGGAGGCAGAGCTGGCGGAGGCGGTGAAGCGCCGGGCGGAGCTGGCGGAGTTTGCGGCGGAGGTATGCGGCGACGAGGCGGAGTTCGGCCTGAGCGCGGATCCGGAGGAGGTGATCGATTTTCTGGCGGGGCTGCCGGAGGAGCAGGTCGAGGCAGCGCAGACGATGCTGAAAAGCAAGGTAGTGGATTTCAGCGAGCGCGGGTCGAGCCGGGACGGACGGGGCGGGAAGAAGGAGCTGGAGGAGCCATATGCGGACCAGTTACGGATGTGGCTGGACTCGGGGATGGACATGGGGGAGTGGTTCAAGGTCAACGCCGACATCGTGGGTGGGATGGAGGAGTACGATCTGTCCGAGTTTGAGGAGGGTGATTAACGATGGCTATGACAGAGGATAGGGCACTGAGGTTTTTGGGAGAGCCGACGAGCATCCGATGTGTGTTGGACAATTCGTCCGCGTATACGATCTACAAGGGCGAGGCGGGCGTGTTGGATCAGACGGGAGATACCAGCTATCCAATCGCGCAGAAGGAAATCACGGTGGCGGCGGCTGACATCTGCATCGGGATCGCGGCAGAGCAGTGCGAGGTGAAGACCAGCGACCGTGAGAAGGACAACGTGATCGAGTTTTACACGTGGCCGAGCATCGTGGGATTCAAGAGCACGGTCTTTGATCTGACAGACCTGGAGGCGACAGTGTACCAGGATGGGGATGGGCTGCTGACGGCGACAGCGGCGGACAATCCGGAGATCGGGACGGTGTTCTGGGTCGAGAACGGCTGGGTGTACGTGAAACTGTCGACGCCGACGATCTGCACGGGCGCATAGTGCAGAGCATAGCAGGATGAGGAGGATATAGGGATGATCGGAGGAAATGTACCAAAGCATCTGGTTTCGGGTGCGAGGACGGGCTTTTTGACCGCGGTGAGCGAGGTTTCGATGCCGTGGCAACGGGTGGCGATGACGTTCAACATGACGGAGCGGAGCCACGACCTGGTGGACCTGGGAGCGGCACCGATGCCGGTGGAGGACAAGGGCGGGCCGCAGCTCCAGGACTGGATCGAGAAGACGATTGAGGTGACGAGCACACCGTGGGAGATCACGGTATGGATCAGCCGATACGCGATGGATGACGATCAGACCGGGCAGCTGGAGAGCAAGGTGCGGGGCGCCGGGATGAACTTCCAGAAGCATCTGAATAAGCGCGTGTTCACGGTGTTGAACGGCGGCGATGGGTCGACATATGGCGAGTGCTACGACGGGAGCGATTTCTTCGACGACGACCATAGCGACGAGGGAGCGGAGTACACGACGAGCCAGGACAACGAGAACGCGCTCACTCTGTCGCTGGACAACTTCGAGACGGTGTACGTAGCGAGCCAGGGATTCAAGGATGACCGCGGGGAGTACGTGGGCTACAATCATGATCTGCTGGTGTGTCATCCGACGAACGAGCGGATCGCGGCGAACATCACGGGGAACGAGTGGAGCTATGACGGCGGGAACCGCGAGCGGAATCCGTACGAGGGCAAGTTTGGATACATCACCTCGCCGCATCTGGACACGACGGCGTGGTATCTGGTCGCATCGAGCGAGAGCGTCAAGCCGCTGGTCGTGGCGATGCGGCAACAGCCGAAACTGCTGGCGAGCTGGTACGATCCGGAGCAGCCGCAGGGCGGCCGGTATTACTTCAAGTGGGGCGCCAGGTACCGGGTGTACTACGGGTACTGGCCGCTGGCGATTCAGGGGAATACGTAGACGACTACCACGGATGTGAGAAATACACGATGAAGATCTTCGCGTACTGCACGGAGGCGGCGCGGGAGGCGGTGGCGGCGGCCACGGGTGTGGAGCCGGTGACGTCGCCACCGATGACGGCGGACGGGTTCGACGTGCAGTGGATGGCGCGGCACGATGTGGTGTATTTCCGGTTGCATAGGATACGCGAGCGGGGTGGGTGGTATGGGGAGGGGGTCCTGGGGCCGGAGAATCACGTCGTGCGGCGCCCGCTGGCGCTGGTGAGGGCGCAGCTGCGGGGCGCGGACCTGGGCGGGGCGGTTTGCGTGGTAGCGAACTGTTTCGGCGGGGACGGGGATCCGATGGTGACGGCGCTATACAAGGCCGGGGCGAGCGTGGTGATCGCGGGGCCGGGTGAGAATCTGGCGCTGGGCGAGCGGGTGGTGGGGACGGATCTGCTGGTGCAATGGGTGATCCGGGGAATGCGGTGGGGGATGCGGGCTCGGCGGGCGCTGGACGTGGCGCGGGTGCGGTTGGCGCTGACAGCGTGGCGGCGGTCGGATCGGGACGCGATGGGTTTCAGGGTGGCGCCCGACGAGTCGGGGCGGCCGATGGTGTAGGACTACCGCGGATGGAAGAAATGCACGATGGGGTGCAAGAAAACCTCGCAGAAACGGGCGAAAAATAGGCGATCGCGGCCTGGCCAGGGCTTTGCCAGGCGTTTGATGGCAATGAAGATTGAAAGGGGGACAAAAGGATGAATAAGCAGGGATGGATCAATGCAGGGCTGGCGGCGCTGGCGGCGGTGGCGCTGGTGGTGGGGGTGCTGGGGTATCTGGAGGCCTCCGCGGAATATCAGGTGATGAGCGCGAGTGGATATCTGTTCTCGTTGGAGGACGGTACGGGGACGGTACGGTTCTCGGTCTCGGACGCGGGCGCGATCGACGGGCTGGGCGCGATCGACGCGGACGGGGCGGCGACGCTGAACAGCACGCTGGACGTGGATGGGGCGACGACGTTGAACAGCACGTTGGACGTGGATGGGAATGTGTCCAGCGGGACGGGGGCGGTGACGGTGACGGATGCATTGACAGTGTCCGGGCCGATTACGCTGGCCAGCAACGTGAACGCACTAAGCACGGTGGATTTCGACAGCACGCTGAATGTGGATGGGGCCGCGACGGTGGACAGCCTGGATGTGGACAATGGAAATATCACGCTGCAGAACGATGAGCAGATCGACAATTCAACGGATACGGTGGTCGAGCTGACGGGTTTTGTGGCGCTGGACGTGGCGACGACGCTGAATATCACGACCGGGGACACGATCACGCCAACGGCCAGTTACCAGCCGCTGATGGTGGACGGATCCGGTGCGGCGGCGACGACGGACAGCAGCACGGCGATCGCGGACGGGGCGAAGGCGGGGCAGTTGCTGGTGCTGGTGAACCGTGACGATGAGGATGTGGTGATCAAGAACGGCGCGAACACGCTGCTGAGCGGCGATATCACGCTCACGGCGAGCGTGAGCGATACGCTGATGCTGGCGTGGGATGGGGAGGACTGGGTCGGGTTGTCGATGAGTGACAATTGAGGCAATGCGGCGTGATGCGGAATTGGGAGGTGGGTGATGAGCAAGCTGGTGCGGGTGCGGGTGGTGGAGGATTTCCGGTGGCCCGTGGCGCGGGTGGCGGGTCGGGAGTTCACGAAGGCGGGCGAGGTGGTGACGGAGTCGCTGCTGGATGATGAGATGCGGGGCTCGGGTTTGCTGGTGATCGAGGAGATTGAGGAAAAGCCGAAAGCCAAAGCTACAAAATCCAAAGCCGAAAAGGAGGAGCCGAAGGATGAGGAAGGGGATTAACGGGTGGACGGTGGCGGCGGCGGTGCTGGCTGGGCTGGCGCTGGTGGTGGGGGTGCTGGGGTATCTGGAGGGTTCGACGGAGTACCAGGTGATGGGTGGGGCCAGCGTCGGGACGCTGCATACGTATCGGGTGGTGGTGACGAGCGCGGGAGATCCGGGGGACGCGGAGGGGACGGGGTATAGCGTGCGGGCGGTGAACGGGGAGGTGCGGGCGCTGCGGGTGGATTACGGGAGTGGGATCTCGGCGACGACGGACATCGACATCATTGGAGAGAGCGACGAGTATCATCCGCAGGTGACGTTGTACGAGAAGGATGATTCGGTCTCCGATACCTGGGTGTATCCGGTGGTGCAGCGGACGACGACGACGGGGACGGCGGTGAGCGGGGAGTACGGGTATCCGCTGGTGAGTGGGCGGTTGCAGGTGGATGTGGTGAGCAGCACGGCGCGGACCGGGGTGGTGACGGTGACGGCGTACGTGGTGGAGTGAATGCGCAAGGACTACCACGGATGGGAGAAATACACGATGGGATACAAGAAGGTCCTGCAAGAACTGGCGAGATCTCCATAGGAGGTGGATAGTGAAAGTGCGGGGCAGCGTGCCGAGTTTTGAGTTTGAGGTGGATGTTTCGGCGCTGGAGGCGAAAATCTCTGAGTCGGCGTCCGGGGTGCTGGCTGGGGTGGAGGCATTACGCGTGGAGGTCGAGCTGTTGAATGCCGAGATTCTGGAGTTAATCGGCGGGCCACCGCTGGCGCCACCGCGGATCTGGGATGGGATGCGGGGGGTGCGCGGGCAGTGTTCGAGCGTGGCGACGACGCTGCGGACGGAGGCGACGCTGGACGCGCTGGAGGAGGTGGGTGCGACGGATTGGTATGTGCCGAATTGGTGGCAAGAGTCGTACTTTCCGCCGTCGGAGAGCGTGCGGGGATTTGATTCCCTGGGCTATGCAGTGGAGGCGGCGCACGAGCGAGGGATCCGGGTGCACGCGCTGTTTGTGTGCGCGTATACGTTTAACCTGGAGGGGTGGGACGCGGGGGTCACGCTGGGGATCCCGGAGGCGTGGCTGGATTTCACGAGTGCGGGCGCGCGGGAGCATCTGGCTGATGTAGTCCAGGAGACGGTGGAGCTGTACCAGGTGGATGGTGTTTTGTATGACTATATCCGCTGGGCGGGACGGTGGGCGGGAGATTACGGGCTGGGGTGCGAGCCGGTGACGGAGGCGGTGGCGGGGATGACGGCGCGGGTACGGGCATGTGATCCGACGCTGCCGATCGGGTGCAGTCCGTTCGCGGATTTCAGGTACGCGCGGGAGTCGTGCGGGCAAGACGCAGGCCTGTGGCTGAACGAGGGCCTGGTGGACTACGCGACGCCGATGGCGTATCCACCAGAGGGCAAGAATTACATCCCGTACTGGATCACTCGCTGGAATGAGACGGGGCAATGGCCTGGGCGGATTCTGCCGCGGGTGTCGAGCCATTGGCTGGATACGGACGCGATGAAGCCGGTCTCACGGATCGTGGCGGAGATCGCGGAGTTCCTGGAGGCGGGGGCGGTGGGGATGACGCTGTGGGACGATATCCGGGTGCGGGAGAACGCGGAGCTGCAGCGGGCGCTGGCGGAGGGAGGGTGGTAAATGGCTGGCGGTGATACGCTGATCGTTTTCACGGCGCTGCATAATGAGCCGCCGAGTTCGAATCCGGCGACGTTCGATGTGCGAAATGAACATCCGGTGCTGGATTTCGATGCCAGTACAAATGAGAGCGCCGTATTTTCTGGAGTGATGCCGCAGCATTACGATGGCGGTGGTGTCACTGTCTACATTCATTATGCAATGACTAGTGCCACGTCAAATACGGTGGATTGGGATGTGTCCTGGGAAAGGATTGGAGATCAGCAGCAGGATATTGATTCGGATTCGTTCGCAGCCGTCAATAGCGTCGACAATACGACAGTTCCCGGGACGGCGGGAAATGTGGACGTGGTGAGTGTGGCATTTACGGATGGGGCAGATATGGACAGCGTGGCAGCCGGGGAGGGGTTCCGGTTGAAAATCACGCGCGATGCGAGCAGCGACGATGCGGCCGGGGATGCGGAGTTGCTGTTTGTCGAGCTGAGGGAGACGTCGTCCTAGTGGCCAGGCTATTCGATGGCGGGTCGAGCGAATATCTGGAGATTGACAGCGCGCCGATCTCCGGAGAGCCGTTCTCGTTTATGTGCTGGTTTCAGTCATCGACGACAGGTGCCACGCAGGCGCTGATGAGCATCGGTGATAAGGATGTCACATACCAGTACTTCGCATTGCGGGCCGAGGGAGCCGTGGCCGGGGATTACATCGCGGCCATGTCGTGGGACGGGAATCAGACGCGGAAGGCGCAAACAGCGGCGGGCTATACGGCGAACACCTGGTATCACGCGGCGGGCGTGTGGGCGGCGAACAATGACCGCCGGGCATATCTAAACGGCGGGAGCAAAGGAACAAATTCAGATACAGCCTTTGTCACGAATACGCTCGATAGATTCTCGATCGGTCGGACGGCCGATTCGACACCAGCGTTTTACGTCTACGGCCAGGTGGCTGAGGCGGCGATATATAACGCGGCGCTATCGGACGCGGAGGTGGCGGCGGCGGCGGCGGGCAAGAGCCCGCTGTTAATCAGACCGGAAAACCTGGTGGCTTACTATAGACTGATCCGGGATGAGGACCAGGATATCGTGGGTGGATACGATCTGACGGCGTACAACACACCTTCGATCGCGGCGCATCCGCCAGTGTTTGGCTATGCGCCGGTGTTTGTACCTGCTGTGGTATCGGCCCAACAAGTAGAGGCCGCGTTCACGTTGGCGGCGGATTTGACGGTCTCGGGTGCTGGTGGTGGGGCTGGATCTGGCGCGGCGACATTGGCAGCGCAGGCGGCGGTGTCAGGTACTGGTGGTGGGGCTGGATCTGGGGCGGTGAGCTTGGCGGTCCAGGAGGCGATTTCTGAGGCGGGCGCGGCGGCTACGCTGGGAGCGCGAACGCTGGCGGTGCAGGCGGCAATCGCGGAGGCAGGGTCCGGGGCTGGATCTGGGGCGGTGAGTCTGGCTGTGCAGGAGGCGCTTTCTGAGGCGGGCGCGGCGGCAACGCTGGCCGCGCGGGCGTTGGCGGTGCAGCAGGCGATCGCAGAGGCGGGAACTGGGGCCGGGGCCGGGGCGGCAAGCCTGGCGGTGCAGCAGGGGGTATCTGATGCGGCGGCAGCGACGGGATTGGCCACGGCGGCACTGGCGGCGCAGGCGGCGATTTCGGGCACGGGGGCCGGGGCCGGGGCAGGGG
>Ga0180429_10003384_pt1 | contig 12889 bp, 13 predicted proteins | sample SS_ome_FD_132428 | JGI IMG/M metagenome (GOLD analysis project Ga0180429, IMG submission 132428) | Hypersaline lake sediment archaeal communities from the Salton Sea, California, USA - SS_1_S_1 metaG | ecosystem: Environmental > Aquatic > Non-marine Saline and Alkaline > Hypersaline > Sediment ... | reverse complement strand
CTGGATGATCCGGCCTCGTTCAAGACCAAGGAAGAATCCAAGCTCAGCGTACTGGACACCATCCTGCAGCCGGACCTCTACCCGGATCTGTACGGCAGCCTGTACCACAAGGTGCGCATCAACTACTACCCGCCGCGCGGCGACAACAAGGAAGGCTGGGACAACATCGACATCTTCGGATGGCTGGGACTGCCCATGCAGATCAAGGTGGACTTCCTCTGCCGCGATTCCATCCTGGCCGCCCCGATCGTGCTCGACCTGGCCCTGCTGCTCGACCTGGCGAAACGCGCCGGGCTGTCCGGCATCCAGGAGTGGCTGTCCTTCTACCTCAAGAGCCCGGTCACGCCCGAGGGCCTCTACCCCGAGCACGACCTCTTCATCCAGCAGAAGAAGCTTAAGAACACCATGCGCTGGATGATGGGCGAGGAACTGATCACCCATCTCGGACGTGAGTACTACGAGGACGTCTCGCTGGACGATCGTTGACGGTGAACGGGACGGGGCCGGCCGCACGGCCGGCCCCACTTCTCAATCCCCCGGATGATCCATGCCCCTGCCAGGCTCCACACACACCGACTGGGATCTAAGCTGCCTGACGGTCGGCCCCCTGATGATGAACGCCTACCTCCTCTCCTGCCCGTCCGCTGGCGTGGCCGCGCTCGTGGATCCCGGAGACGATCCGGAGGTGCTCCTCGACGCGATCGAGGCCACGGGCTGCCGGCTCACGCACCTGCTCTGCACCCACGGGCATTTCGACCACGTCTCGGCCGGCGCCGCCGTGCAGGCCGAATGGGACCTGCCTCTGCTCGTCCATCCCGACGACCTGCCGCTGGTGGAGAATCTCGGCGCCGCCCGCGCCATGTACGGATTCCCCGCGGTGGCGGCGCCCCGCTGCGAGACGCTGCCGGCGGACCCGCGGGGCACGATCCCCCTCGCCGACGGCGAACTGCGCTGGGACCTGGCCCCGGGCCACAGCCCCGGCCACCTGATCTACCATCTGGGTGACAGCGCCCTCGTGGGCGACGTGATCTTCGCGGGTTCGATCGGCCGCACCGACCTGCCGGGCGGCGACTTCGACACCCTCGCCCATAGCATCCGGGCCCTCGTCTACACCCTGGACGAAAAGACCGTGCTCCATTCGGGGCACGGTCCGGCGACCACCGTCGGCGATGAGATGAGATCCAACCCCTTCGTACGCGCGGGTTGAGCGCGCCTACTTGCTCTGGTTCTGCAGGGCGGCGGCGCTGAGGGCCTCCATCTTGTCGCCCTTCTTCTTCTCCAGCAGCTTGTGCCTGCGCAGCAGTTCGCGCTTGATCCAGTCCCGGTACAGGGACGCGCCGAGGCAGCCCGAATCGTAGGAGAAGATGCTCTTGAAGTGCGACGGCGCCTCTTCGATCTTGATGTTGTTGGTGATCATGGTCTTGAAGGCGGCGTTCTTGAACTGGCTGCGCATCTGCTTGGCCACGTGCTTCTGCAGCGCGGTGCGACCGTCCTTGAGGGTCACCAGCACGCCCATGACCTGGAGCCAGATGTTCTGCCGCTCCTGGATCTTCTCGATGATGGCGCGCAGCTGCGACATGGTCGAGATGGCCAGGCCGGTGCACGGCGTCGGGATCAGGGCGTAGTCGGCGGCGACCAGGGCGTTCTGGGTCAGGATGCCCAGGTTGGGCGGCGTATCGATGATGATCCAGCCGTACGAGGAGGACAGGCCCTGGGTCACCTTGACCAGCCGGTCCGTGATCTGCGTGCGGGAAATGCTGTCCAGCGACGGGCTTGAGGGGATCACGTCGATGTTCTCGTCGAAGACCGTCGAGGTGATGCCGTCCTGCGGCGTGATGGCCCGGCGAAGGACGTCGAAGATGGAGCGGGCCGGGGGTTCGCCGTCCGTCTTGCCCAGGAGCGTCGAGGTGGCGCAACAGTGCGGATCCATGTCGATGACCAGACAGGATGACGTGATGTCGCTATAGCGGGTCAAACCGGCGGCCAGGTTCAGGGCGGTTGTCGTCTTGCCCGACCCTCCCTTGTGATTCACGACAGCGATCACGTTGCCCATGGAATCTCTCCCTGTTCGGCGCGAGGGCGGTTGGCGACATCAACAGACAAGGTTGCAATTATATGCAATAACCCTTTTCACGCAACCTCAATGTCGGAACGCCAACGATCGCGACTCGACACGAATATCCCATTCGACATGAACACAACGAGATACGGATATAACATAACAATCAACATTAATTTCAGTAGAAATTAGACGCATGGGATGTTATTTGATGGTTTGCAACATTCGCACTGATTCAGAAGAGCACGTCCATGCCGAGCGTCAAAGCGAACAGGTGCTGCGGTCCGAGTTCGGTGTACGCCGCATCGGCGGGCCAATCCACAGCCGTGATCCCCGCCGAGTCGAGTTGGACGAGGGTATCCGATATCTCCCCGCGCAGCCGCCAGGGTCCCGTGAGATCGTAGACGAGGCCCAAACCGACCTTGGGCACCAGCTTGGATTGGTCCAGGAAGTCCGCCGTAGCTCCGATGTCCAGATGGCTCACACCCAGGACGACGAACGGCGACCAGGCCTCGTCCAGGAGCCGCTGCTCCCAGACGAGACCGAGTTGCACCATCGTGAGCGCATCGTAGGGCACCAGTTGCACGAACTGGGAGTCGTTGGCCAGCGCCGTGGCCTCCAGTTCCGTCCACGCGAAATCGACGCGCAGCCAGCCCAGCCGCGACACCCGCCGCGACAGGCTGAAGCCGAGCAGGACGTTCTCGTCGAGGGTCACGGTGAAACGCCGGGCCTGGAAGAGCTCCCCGTCAACCGGCGCCGTCCAGTCCCCCGTCATCGTGCCCTTGACCCGGAAGAGATCCCCCGAGGCGCCGAGACCGCCGACCACCGTGAAGGCCCAGCCCGCTTCCGCGGCATCGCGGGTCTCGCGGACGGGACCGCTGCGGCCGCGCTTGGGCTCCAAGACGTCGGCCTCGGCGAGGGCGTTCCCCGCGCAGGCCCACAGCGCCAGCGCCGCCAATGCGTAGGGCAGGATCCGCCTCATTCGCTTCCTCCCCGCTCCAGGAGCCGGCTGATGATGTCCACGGGGATCGGGAAGATCGTCGTGGAGTTGTTCTCGCGGGCCACCTCCGTCACCGTCTGCAGGTAGCGCAGCTGGATGGCCGCCGGATCCTGCGAGATGATCGCCGCGGCCTCGGAGAGCTTCTGGCTGGCCTGGAGCTCGCCGTCGGCGTGGATGACCTTGGCCCTTCGCTCGCGCTCCGCCTCGGCCTGGCGCGCCATGGCGCGGCGCATCTCCACCGGCAGGTCGACGTCCTTGATCTCGACGGTGCTGACCTTGATGCCCCAGGGATCGGTCTGCTTGTCGATGATCTCCTGGATCTGGACGTTGAGCTGGTCCCGCTTCGACAGCAGGTCGTCCATCTCCACCTGCCCCATGACGCTGCGCAGGGTGGTCTGCGCGACCTGGCTGGTGGCGAAGAGATAGTCCTCCACGTTGACGACGGCCTTGTCGGGCACGACCACGCGGAAGTAGATGACGGCGTTGACCTTCACCGAGACGTTGTCGCGGGTGATGACGTCCTGCGGCGGCACGTCCATGGGGATGGTGCGCAGGCTGACCTTTATCATGCGGTCGATCAGCGGGATCAACAGGATCAGACCGGGTCCCTTGACGCCGCTGAGCCGGCCGAGACGGAAGACCACCGCACGCTCGTATTCGCGCAGGATGCGGATCGCGTTCGCCAGCACGATCAGCACCAGCAGGATGATGGGCCCGACGCCCAGGTACATGAACGGCATGTCAGCCTCCCCGCTCGTCGGCCGGGCGCGCGCGCACCCGGCCCTCCTCGTATCCCGTCACGACCGCGCGGTCGCCCACGCGCAGGGGCGCGTCCGCATCGAAAGACCAGTACTCGCCGAAGACCTCGACCACGCCGTGCAGGGCACCGTCCGCTTCGTTGCCCTCGATCTTGATCACAGTCCCGACCAGGCCGACCAGGGCCTCCGGCCCCGTCGCGGGAGGCTTGCGCTGCGCCCGCAGGCCCAGCCCCACGAGCCCCAGGAAGAGCAGCACCGTGAACACCACCACGGGCAGCACCAGCTTGAGGGACAGGGAGCCGACGGGCCCCGCGTTCTCGAAGAGCAGCAGCGAACCGAGCAACAGGGAGACCGCCCCCCCCACCGCCAGCGCGCCATAGCTCGTGATCTTGATCTCCAGCAGCAGCAGCGCCACGCCCAGCAGCAGCAGCAGCACGCCCACGTAGTTCACGGGCAGGCCCTGGAAAGCGAGCACCGCCAGCAGCAGACCGAGCGCACCGACGACGCCCGGCAGAACGGCGCCGGGCCGGCTCAACTCGAAGAAGATGCCGTAGATGCCCAGCATGAGGAAGATGTAGGCGATGTTCGGCTCGGTGATCGCGCGCAGCAGCTTCTGCCGCCAGCTCAGCGGGCGCTCCACGATCCAGGCGCCGGCGGTCCGCATCTCGGCGCCGCCGCCGGCAGGGGGGCGACCGTCGCACCAGGCGATCAGCTCGCCGACGCCGGTCGTCACCACGTCGATCATGCCCACCGCCAGCGCGCTGTCGGCCGGCACGGACACGCTCTCGCGCACCACGCCCTCGCACCAGACCGTGGACCGCTCCCGTCCGGCAGCCAGTCCCGTGAGATAGGCGATGGCGTCGTTGGTGACCTTGCCGGACATCACCTCGTCCATCTCGCCGCCCATGTTCACCGGATGGGCCGCCCCGGCGTTTGTCGACGGGGCCATGGCCGCCACGTGGGCGGCCGCCAGCAGGAAGACGCCCGCCGATGCGGCGCGGGCCCCCGCCGGCCAGACGTAGACGGCCACCGGGACCTCGGAGGCGAGCACGTTCCGCACCATGTCGCGCATGGACGTGTCCAGTCCTCCCGGCGTGTCCAGAGCCAGGATCAGCAGATCGGCCCGGCGCTCGGCGGCCTCCTCGAGTCCAGCCGCCAGGTACTCGGCGGCGATGGGACCGATGGCGCCCCGCCAGGTCAACAGCAGCACCTCGGGCGCATCGTCGGCGACGGCCCGCGGCGACGCGAGCAGCGTCGCGCAGAGCGCCAGCGCCGCGAGACCGAGGGCCCCGTGGGCGGCGCATCGTCGAGCTGACGTCGTGGATCTCCCGCGCATGCTCCTCCAGATCATCGGGAATCGGGCGCCGTGATCGAGAACGTCTCCAGGACCGCCCGCAGGCGCCGGAAATAGTCCATCTTCTCCTTGTTCGGCGCATAGACCAGGAGATCGAGGCAGTAGACGCGGCCGCGCGCCTCGTCGGCGACGAAGTAGCACCAGAAGGGCCCGCCCACCTCCACGCGCTCGCTCCGCCAGTTCCCGCCCAGCTTGACGGCCGGCAGCCCGGCCACCGTCTCGCGGGACCAGGCGAAGGACGCAGCGTCGAGCGTCTCGCCGTGCAGGGCCGCGCCGAGGCGTTCGCGCTGCGCCACCAGCGCCTCCCGCTCCATGAGACGGGCGGCGGGATCGGGCGCGTCCTCCCAGCTCACCGTCACGCCCCGGGTGGCCCCGTCCGTCCGCAGCCATTCCACGCCCGGGAAGCCATCGGGTCGCGCCTGGTTCTCCTTGAAGACGTCCGGCAGTTCCAGGCCGAAGCCGAACGCGTCCCAGGCGCGCCGCTCGATCCCGGGCAGGAGACCCTGGCGACGGTTGTCGCGCACGATGCGACGGTTGATGTCGTCGGAGAGCGAGTCCCGCATCGCTTCCGCGTGATCGTTGAGCGTGCGGAGCAGATCGTTGGCGTCGCGGGCCACCGCCACGAAGGCGAGTTGGTTGCGGAAGTAGGGATCGCGAACGGTCACGACGCCGCCGCGTCCTCCCGTGAGGCGGTCCAGGGCCGCGTCGGGCAACAGTCGCTCGACGGCCTTCTGCACGCCGCCCCCCGCACCCCAGCGGCAGACGAAGAGGAGATTGCGGTAGTTGCGCCCGTCCCGCCAGCGATCCTCCGTGAAGGTGTGGAATCGGTACGTGTCCTCCGCCCGGATCACGAAGGTCTCCTTCCCGCTCAGCCGCTCCTGGAACGGTCCCAGGGCGGCCTCGAGTTCCGGATCGGTCAGCAGGACGGCGATCTCCCCGTACGAGCCGACGGCTGAGATGATGGTCTCGCGGCCGTCCTGATGGCAGCCCGCGAGGATCGCCGTACAGAAAAGTGCCGCCCCGATGATCGTGACGGCACGTGCGCGCTGGGTCATGGCTTCACTCCGGAAATCAGATCAAGGGGACTCCTCGTCGGCTTCAGTTTCAAGATAGTTGATTTCCGTACCCTCGAGCAACGATTTAAGGGCGTCGTTCTCGGCCCGCAGCTGCCTCAGCATGAAGCGGAGGCGGCCGTTCTCCTCGCGCACGGCGGCGAAGGCCTCGTTCCCCTCGAGCTGCGCCCCCCGCCACGTGGTGGGCACCCAGCCGGAGCGGTCCAGCAGGTTGGGCTGCGCCAGGCTCCAGCCGCTGACGGTCCGCCCGGATCCCGAGGAGCCGGACAGCAGGAGACGATAGCGCGGCTGCGGGGACAGGGACAGCCGATCCGCATCCCCCGCGCTCAGGGTCACCGGCGACGCCGCGGTTTCGCCGGCGGTCTCCGCGAGATGTAGGTCGCCGGACGCGGGCAGTGGACCGGTGCCCAGCGGCAGGACCCAGACGGCGAGGACCGCCGCAAGGGCCAGGCCGGCCACCGACGAGAGGCCGAAGGAGCGCAGCCAGGCGAAGGCGGAGCCGCCCTGGGACTCGACCCAGGGCACGGCGCCCGACGCCGCGGCGCTCTGCATGGCCCGATTCAGCTTGAGCTGCAGGGTCCACTCGAAGGCCTCGGAGGGTTCGGTGGCCGTGGCTCTCAGCAGACGCCGGCCGGTCTCGAGTTCAGTACGAAACGCCCGGCAGGCCGCGCAGCGATCGACGTGCTCCTCGAGCGCGCGGGTCTTGCGGGCCGGCAGCACGCCGTCCATCTCCTGACTGATCAGCTTTCTCGCCATGAAACAGAACATCGGTGTCCTCCGGGACGGTGTCAGTTCTCCTCGTGATTCATCTGAGCCTCGAGACGCTCCAGGTCGACCAGCAGGGTCTCGTTCTTCAGAAGCGGCTTGATGTTCTGCCGGAATCGGTTGCGCGCCCGGTTGATCCGGGAGCGGACCGTGCCCAGCTTCAAGCCGGTCACTTGCTGTATCTCCTCGTAGGTCAGCTGCTCGACTTCGCGCAGCAGGAACGGGATTCTGTACTTCTCGGGGATCATGCTCGTCGCCTCGGCGATCAGGTCGCCGAGTTCGCGCCCTTCCAGCTGGATCGTCGGGTCGGCCGACGGATCCGGGGGATCGAGCGGGATGGCGTCGTCGCTCAGCGGCGCCGGATCCAGGTTGAGCATGCGCGGCGTCCGCTTGCGCTTGCGGACCCGGTTGCGCACCAGGTTGGTGGCGATGGTGAAGAGCCAGGTCGAGAACCTGGCGATCTCACGGTACTTGTCGGCGTGGATGTAGGCACGGATGAGCGTGTCCTGCGCCAACTCCTCGGCCTCTACGGGATCGGCCACCATGCGGAGGATGAAGCTGTAGAGCCGGCCCTTGAAACGCCGGACCAACTCGTCGTACGCCCGCTTCTGCCCCTGCTGGACCAGCGCGATCAGATCCTCGTCGCGCAGCTCCGCGTACGCGAGGGAACCTTGTCGGCCCGGATCCGGATGCTTGTCGGTCATGAACATCGTCAGCTCCTCGCAGGGGTGGCGGGAATGTGACCTTCCGAATCAACAACGCGCCGGGACGCGAGTTCCCGCCCGGACGCCGAAAAAGCTACCGAACAGGCGTCAGCAATTCCCCCATCGGCCACAGGGGGATGAACACCTCGTCGGCGTAATAGGACACGGCACGGTCCGGCAGGGCCTCGACCTCCAGCGCACCCGGTCGACGCGAGGATGTCAGCCGCCAGTCGCGATCCCCCGCGAACCTCACACGCCAGGTCTCGTCCTCGGCGCCGCGGCCGCGGCCCCGGGTTTCGAGGCGCGAACGGAGACCGGCGTCGCCGTCGGCCGGCCAGGTCAAAACGCAATCCTCCGCCCCCGTGTGCCCGGAACCGGACCAGGGCGTGCGCGGAATATTGCGCTGCTCCGGCAGCATGCCGACCTCGGCGCCGCAGCCGGCCAGGTCCGTGGCGGCTCCGCATCCCGCGGCCGCGAGCAGGAACAGGGCCGTCACGCGACGGGCCCGTTCCGGGGACAGATCCTCGATCCTGTCGCGCCAGGGTTGCAGGTAGACGCCCTTGTCCCCCGTCGCGACCACGGTCCAGCCATCGCCGCTCTGTCCCAGGAGATCGCCCATCGTCGCCGGCTCCCCGGTCGCGTTCTGCGCCAGCAGGATGTCGAGCCGCCAGAGCCCCGTCCCGTCCCGCAGCCAGCAGGCCAGTCCCGCGGCGCTTCGCCCCCAGGCGGAGACATGCCAGGTGGCGCTCTGGAGGGCGCCGGTCCGTTCCGGATCGGCGTCCGCGGCGACGACGGGCGACGCCAGGAGTCCGATACCCAGCAGCGCGAGACACATCGCACGACGCTGCGCCCGGGACTTCATGGCGACACCGGCTCCAGTTCCTCGAGCACGGGTCGGATGGCCGCGGCATCGCCGCCGAGGACCAGGGCCCGCTGCAGGATCTCCAGGGCCCGGTCGTGCCGGCCCAGCTCCAGCAGCACCATGCCCAGATGCACGAGGATCTCCGGATCCTCCGGGAGGGCGTTGGCCGCTCGGACGAGATAGTCGAGGGCGTTTCCCTGCTCGCCCAGCCGGTAGTACAGCCAGCCCAGGGAATCCAGGAAGGCCGGATTATCCGGTTCCTGCTTGAGGGCGGCCCGGATCAGGCGCTCCGCCCGGTCGAGCTGGAGGTTCTGGTCGGCCAGGGTGTAGCCCAGGGCGTTGAGCACGACCGGATCGTCCCCGTTCTCCGGCAGCAGCGTTTCCAGGACCTCGCGGGCCTCGTCCTGGCGGGCGAGCCTCTCGTAGGCCAGGGACAGGTTCAGCAGCGCGTCCCGCTTGAGCTGGGGATCGGCGGCGGCGAGACGATAGGCGGGAATCGCCTCGGCGTGGGCGCCCATGGCCTGCATCGTGGCACCGATCATCATCTGGCTCGCGGCCGGTCCGCCGCCGGCCAGCAGGTCCTGGGCCCGGGCCGCCAGGTCGACGACCTCCCGCCGGAGGGGATCGTCGAGGGGCAGTCGCTCGCCCCGCAGGAAGGTCTCGGGATGACGCCGGTTCAGGATCGAGATCAGGGACAGCAGGAAATCGGGATCCGCGGGATCGAGCTCCACGGCGCGCCGCACGTGCCGCTCGCCGCCCGCCAGATCCCCCGACTCGGCCCTGAACTCGCCCAGGAACATCTGCGCCAGGGCCGATCCGGGCCGACGGGAGACGACCGTCTCGAGGATCCCGATGGCCGTTGGCCAGTCCCCGCGCCGCGCGTACAGGCGTCCCATGAGGAGGGAGGTCTCGAGGTCCAAGGCCTCGGCGTCGAAGAGGGGCTTGAGGAACGCGGCGGCCGCCTCGTCGCGACCTTCGTTGACGATCAGGCCGGCGGCGGTCCGCACCCAGGACGTGTCCAGTTCCGGCGCGTCGGCTGCGGCCAGGCTGTCGCCCGCCGCGGCCACGGCCATGGCCGCGGCGTCCTGTCCGAGTTCCACATGGTGTTGTACGGCGCCCAGCCGCAACGGTCGGGATTCCGGCATGACCGACAACCCCTCCACCCACAGCGCGTCGGCCTCGTCGTGCCGGTCGAGATGGACGGCCAGTTCGGCCATCGCCATGTAGATGTGCTCGCGCTCGTCCGGCAGGACGGACAGGAGGCCGCGGTAGGCATCGAGCGCCTCGTCCCAGCGGTGCGAGCGCAGGAGGACCTCCGCCCGCAGCATGCCGAGCTGCAGGGAGTCGGGGTGCTGGGCCGAGAAATCCGTCAGCGCGTCCAGCGCATCGTCGTAACGCTCCATGGCCACGAAGAGGGAGACGTGCTGCAGCCACGTTTCGTAGGGCACGTCGCCGCGATCGACGAGTCCCTGGGAGACCTCCAGCGCGTCCCGCAGGTAGCCCAGCTGCAGCAGGGCGTCCCGGTAGGCCGTCGCGAAGGTCTCCTCTTCGGAACTGAGCCGGTAGGCGTGAGCCAGGTAGGGAACGGCGCCCGCCGTGTCCCCCTGCTCCATGAGGGTCGTGCCGATCATGTAGCTCGTCGCGACGCCGTAGGGCTGTTCGTCGAGGTCGCGGGCGATCTCCCCGGCGTAGCCCACGCTGTCGGCGGCGGCGGGCTTGGACACCACGGCCGCGGCGGGCCCCGCCCAGATCAGGACGGCGGCCAGGACGACGGTGAGGTTCGGATGCAGAATGCGGGGCATGCCCCCTCCTTGAGGATCGGCCAACGGACTTGGTGCGGGGTCGTCCGCGGTCATTCAGGCTCGCCGAGCAGGCCCGGCTGGGCCGCCAGCCGCCGCATCGCCTCCGTGGCCGCGGCTTGCTCCGCCCGCTTCTTGCTGGGCCCGGCGCCGCGGCCGAGGACCGTTGCGCCGAAGAACACCTCCACCGTGAAGATGCGCGCATGATCCGGACCGCTGGCCTCGACCAGCCGGTAGACGGGCGGCGACTTGTGGCCGGCCTGGATCATCTCCTGAAGCCGGCTCTTGTCGTTCACCAACGCGCGCTCGTTGAGGAAGACGTCCGCGTCGTCGAGGAGCCACAGGTCGATGACGTCCGTGGCGGCCTTCAGACCGCCGTCCAGGTAGACCGCACCGATGATGGCCTCGACGGCATCGGCGAGGATGCTGGCCCGTCGCCGGCCGCCCGTGGCGGCCTCGCCCCGGCTCATGAGGATATGTTCGCCCAGTTCCAGACGACCCGCCACCCGCGACAGGCTCTCGCCGCAGACGAGCTTGGACTTCATCTTCGTGAGATCGCCCTCCTCCAGGCGGGGGTAGTGGCGATAGAGGTAGGCGTTGACCACGAGGCCGAGCACGGAGTCGCCCAGAAACTCCAGGCGCTCGTTGGACTGGAGGCGGCCGCCCCCGAGGGAATGGGTGTGCGAGCGGTGGACCAGGGCCAAGCCGAGCAGGTCCGGATCGTCGAAGGTATAGGCCAGCTTCGTCTGGACCGCCGCCACGGCGCGCGCGGCGTCGGTCCCGTCGGGCGCCGCGGCTGCGGCGCCCCCCCGGGGGTCGCCGCGCGCCACGACGGATCTGAACCGCTTCCAGAACCCCATGTCCGTGGACTCCCCGCGAAACCCCTCTCACCCGCGCCAGCGTCGCAGGCAGAGCGAGACGTTGTGCCCACCGAATCCGAAGGAGTTGCAGAGCGCCGCCGAGACGTCCCGTTCGACCGCTTCGTTCGGACAGTAGAACAGGCCGCATTCGGGATCGGGCGTTTCGTAGTTTATGGTCGGCGGCAGCCGGCCGGACTCGATCGCCAGGGCGGTGGCGCCCATCTCGACGCCCCCGGCGGCTCCCAGGAGATGGCCGGTCATCGACTTGGTCGAGGAGATCGCGAGCGCGTCGGCGTGTTCGCCGAAGAGATCCGCGATGGCCTTGCTCTCGACCTTGTCGTTGAAGGGGGTCGAGGTCCCGTGGGCGTTGATGTAGCCGATGTCAGCGGGCTCGAGCCCGGCGCCCGCCACGGCCAGGCGCATGGCGTTGCGCATGCCGTTCCCCTCGACCTCCGGCTGGGTCATGTGGTAGGCGTCGCCGGTCATGCCGTAGCCCGCGACCTCGGCGATGATGTCGGCGCCCCGCGACAGGGCGCTGTCGAGCTCCTCCAGCACGACGATGCCCGCGCCCTCGCCCAGGACGAAACCGTCGCGTCCGGCGTCGAAGGGACGGCTTGCGGTGGCCGGATCGTCGTTGCGGGTCGACAGCGCCTTCATGTTGGAGAAGCCGGCCAGGGCCATGGGGCACACGCTCGCCTCGGCGCCGCCGGTGATCATCAGATCAGCGTCGCCCATCATGACGTGCATGGCCGAGGCGACGATGGCGTGTCCGGCCGAGGCGCAGGCGGAGACGGTGGCGTAGTTGGGCCCGCGGTAGCCGAAGCGGATGGAGACCAGGCCCGTGGCCATGTCGGCGATCATCATGGGGATGAAGAGCGGCGAGACGCGCGACGGACCCCGCGCGAGCAGCTTGGCGTGCTGAGCCTCGAAGGTGAGCATGCCGCCGATGCCGGAGCCGATCAGGACGCCAGCGCGATCGGGATCGACGCCGTCGGTCCCGGCCTGGGCCATGGCTTCAGCCGCGGCGCAGACGGCGAACTGGGCGTAGCGGTCGGCCTTGCGGGCATCCTTGGGATCCATCGCCACGGTGGGATCGAAATCCCGGATCTCGGCGGCGAAGTTCACCTTGTAGTCCGCGGTGTCGAAGGACTCGATCGGGCCGACGCCGTTGCGGCCGGCAAGCAGAGCCGACCACGTCTCGTCCCGCGTGCCGCCGACGGCCGTGATCATGCCGATTCCCGTGATGACGACCCTGCGTCGCTCCATCGGTAACCTCCCAGCAAATGAAGACTGCCCCGGTCCCGGGCGAGATGCTCAGGGCCGGGGACGTATCGTCCGGCATCGGGTCGCGCGACCGGTGGTCGGCCCCTTCAGTCCAGGTGCGTCTCCAGATAGTCGATGGCGTCCTGGACGGTCCGGAGCTTCTCCTGGTCCTCTTCCGGAATGGTGATGTTGAAGACCTCTTCCAGGTCCATCACCAGCTCGACCGTGTCCAGGGAATCCGCTCCCAGGTCGTCGGTGAACGAGGCCTCGGGAGTGATCTGCTCCGGGTTCACGGAGAGCTTACGCTCGATGATCTCGTATACCTTTTCCTGAATGGAACTCATGGCTGACGTTCCCTCCTTGGGAATGTTCTCAGGTCACCATGCCGCCGT
>Ga0180429_10003383_pt1 | contig 12898 bp, 5 predicted proteins | sample SS_ome_FD_132428 | JGI IMG/M metagenome (GOLD analysis project Ga0180429, IMG submission 132428) | Hypersaline lake sediment archaeal communities from the Salton Sea, California, USA - SS_1_S_1 metaG | ecosystem: Environmental > Aquatic > Non-marine Saline and Alkaline > Hypersaline > Sediment ... | reverse complement strand
GCTCGGATTGCTCGTTTCCGTCTGTGCCGCCGAAGCCGGTTCGGACGAGAATCGTGAGACACCCGGCTTGCTCACCGGCCAGCATGTCGGTGGTGGTGTCTCCGACCATATACGACTTGTGCGGATCGACGCCGAGATCATCTCGCGCCTGCTCGATCATCCCGGGAGCGGGTTTTCGGTAGCGAGATTCCTTGGCGAGCTCCGGAACGGTTCCCTTGCCGTGGGTCAGTGCGGCGTAGACGGCATTGACGTAGGCGCCGTCTTCGGCAAGGAGGCGCTCCATCTTGTCGTGGATGGCTTCGAGATCGTCGCGGCTGATGTACTCGAGGGCCACGCCGCCCTGGTTGGTGACGACGACCACGGGGACGCCGGCTTCGTTCAACCGGCGGATCGCCGCGGCGGCGCCGGGAAGGAGCTCGAAGTCCTCGACGCTGTTGACGTAGTAGCCGTTGTTGTTGATGACGCCGTCACGGTCAAGGAAGGCGGCACGGGCAATGCCGGCAACTCGCCCCTCAGAGGACGAGTTGCTAGGGGAGAACCGGTGTTCTCCCGGAGAATCATCGAATCGACGGCCCGGCTCGCGGAAGCGAACGCTCAGGTCGGGCGCATGAGCAGGTTGGTTGTTGGTCATGGCTACTTGACCACCAGACTGACCATCTTGCCCGGGATGCCGATCGCCTTGACCAGTTCCTTGCCTTCGAGCTTTGCCTGAACGGTCGGATCAGCGAGCGCTGCATCGCGAAGTGCGTCGCGGTTGCCTGCGGCTTCTGCGGGTACGGTGATGCGCGCCCGTACCTTGCCGTTGATCTGGATCGGCACTTCCACGGTTTCCTCGACGAGTGCTTCGGCCACATACTCCGGCCAGGACTGCTGTAGCACAGCGTCCTGGTGTCCGGTGCGGCGCCACAGCTCCTCGCACAGGAAGGGCGTGAACGGGCTCAAGATCAGGATCAGGCCATCCACGGTCTGGCGAAGCAGCCCGGCGTCAGCGGTGTCGCTGTCCGCGTACGGACTCAACTCGTTGAACAGCTCCATGATGGTTGAGACTGCGGTGTTGAAGCTGAATCGGTCCTCGATGTCCTCGGTGACCTTCTTGACGGTTCGATGATACTTCCGCCAGAGTGACAGCCCGGCCTCATCGAGGGTTGTGGGATCACCCGTGGCTTCCTGCGGTGCGAGCTTGTCGATCGAGCTCAGAACCAGGTTCCAAACGCGCTTCAGGAATCGGAACGCGCCGCGGATACCGTCGTCGGTCCAGTCGATGTCGCGCTCCGGCGGTCCCATGAACATGGTGTACAGCCGCTCAGCGTCGGCGCCGTACCGCTCGATGATCTCGGTGGGATCCACCACGTTGCGCTTGGACTTCGACATCTTGAAGCTGGACATCTCAAGCGGCTTGCCGCACTGCGGGCAGACGGTGGCGTCTTCGACGTCCTGGGGGTAGAGCCAGCCGTGCTCCGGACACTTGAATGCCGGATGGCAGACCATCCCTTGCGTGAACAGCCGCGCGAACGGTTCCTGGAAGCCGATGTGCCCCAGGTCGAACAGTGCTTTGGTGATGAAGCGTGAGTAAAGCAAATGCAGGATCGCGTGCTCGACGCCGCCGACGTACTGATCAACCGGCAGCCAGTGGTTCACGTCGCCTGTGTCAAACGCCTGTGAATCGTCTTGCGGATTGATGTAGCGCAGGTAGTACCACGAGGAGTCCACGAAGGTGTCCATGGTGTCGGTATCCCGCTTGGCAGGTCCTCCACAGGAGGGACAAGTGGTCTCCACGAATCCAGGGATGTCCGACAGTCCCATCTTGCCGATGAACTCAACATCGGGCAGGTGAACCGGCAGCTGGTCGTATGGCACCGGCACCTCTCCACACTTGTCGCAGTAGACGATCGGAATCGGCGCGCCCCAATACCGCTGGCGGGAGATCAGCCAGTCGTGCAGCCGGTAGTTGGTCGATCCCTGACCGATCGACTTGGACTCGAGCCACTCGGTGACCTTGGACTTGGCGCAATCGCCAGTGGTTCCTGAGAAGTCAGCGGAGTGGATCATCTCGCCGTAGTCGGCATGGAACAGGACATCGGTGAAGAACGGCACCTTGGAGATCATCTCCATCGCCGTGCGGTTCGAGCCGAGCGCCGGATCAAGGGCCGAGCACCGGCGGAGGATCTCTGCGTCGGCCTCCGGGGTATCGAGGGCGATCTGTGCGTCCCGGAATGTGAACTCCCAGCGATTCCCTACAATGGCGTTCCAGTGGCCGGCGAGGATCTCGTCGCGGATCAGCACGCGGAAGTGCTCGAACTGGGCGATCGTCTCCATGGTCACATGGAACGCGCCCTTTTCGGTTGCATAGGGGATGCCCAGCAAATCGAGCTTGCCAGCGAAATCCTCGGGTACCGAACCGGCATGAACGACGCTCCTGCAGATCTCGTCGTTACGTGCGATCACCGGGATGATCGGCAGGGCGAACTTGACGGCGAACTCGAAATCGCGTTCATCATGCGCGGGCACGGCCATGATCGCGCCGGTTCCATAGGTCATCAGCACGTAGTCGGCAATCCACACCGGGACCTTGGCGCCGTTGACCGGATTGATCGCATAGCCGCCGGTGAATACGCCGGTCTTCTCCCGCTCAGTGGACATGCGATCGATGGCGGTCTCGCGCGCCGCCAGATCGCGGTACTTTGCTACCGCGTCACGTTGCTCGTCGGTGGTCAGCGTGTCGACAAGCGGATGCTCCGGTGCCAGCACCATGAAGGTGGCGCCCCACAGTGTGTCGGGCCGCGTGGTGAACACGGTGATCGGATCACCGTCTTCGGTGGCGAAGGTCACCTCGGCGCCCTGGCTTCGGCCGATCCAGTTCTCCTGCATCTTGACGACGTTGTCCGGCCAGTTCCCGAGCAAACTCAGATCATCGAGCAGCCGCTCGGCGTAGTCGGTGATCTTGAAGAACCACTGCTCGAGGTCGGTCGGCTCCACGGTGGTGTCGCAACGCTCGCAGCTGCCGTCCACCACCTGCTCGTTGGCGATCACGGTTTCGCAGGTTGGGCAGTAGTTGACGGTGGCCTTCTTCTTGTAGGCAAGGCCATTGTTGTATAGCTGCAGGAACAGCCACTGGGTCCATCGGTAGTAGTCGGGAAGACAGGTGGTGACTTCACGATCCCAATCGAACTGCACGCCCCACGCCGCGAACTGCTCACGTGATTTCTCGATGTTGCCCAGCGTCCAGGTTCGCGGATGACTGTTGTTGTCGATGGCCGCATTCTCGGCCGGAAGCCCGAAGGCGTCCCAGCCCATCGGGTTTAGCACCCTGTAGCCGCGCATGATCTTCGCGCGGGTCACCAGATCGCCGATAATGTAGTTGCGGCCGTGTCCGACATGCAGGTAGCCGGACGGATACGGGAACATGTTGAGGTAGTAGAAGGTGTTGTCGCGATCCTTGGTGTCGACCTTGAAGAAGCCCTGCTCGGCCCAGTAGTCGCGCCAGCGGGCTTCGATCGCCGCGAAATCGTAGGGTTCGATGTGCTTGTCCACGCTAGTTGTCTCCTCGTGCCACTCTTTCCGCCGCATCCAGCATTTGGCGAACGCCGTCTGCTGTCGGCAGCTCGCAGTACATGCGCAAGATGGGTTCCGTTCCGGACGCCCTGAACAGCAGCCAGCCGTCATCAAAGCGAAGCTTCAACCCATCTAGTGTCTCCACCTTGCGGACGGGCAGTCCTCCGAAGCTCTCGGGCGGTGCTGCCTTGAGATTCTCCACCAGCTCCACGCGGGTCTCCAGTTCGATGTCCCGGCGCTCGTACACCTGCGGCCCAAAGGTGGCGTGCAGGTCATCGATTAGTTCACTGGCAGGCTTGTCCGAGCTGGCAAGGATCTCGGCCAGCAAGAGCGAACACAGCACGCCGTCACGCTCCGGAATGTGCCCGCGAATCGCCAGGCTGCCGCTCTCCTCGCCGGCCATGAGGACATTGCCTTTGACGATGTGCTCGGCCGCATGCTTGAAACCGATCGGAATCTCGATGGTCTCTAGGCCGTAGGCTTTGGCCATCCGGCGGATCAGGTCGGACAGGTTGAAGGAAACGACGATCGGTCCTTTCCAGCCTCGTGTCTCGACCAGGTGGCGAAGAATCAGCGCATAGGTCAGATGAGCGTCGATGAAGCGCCCCCTCTCGTCCATGCCCGAGATGCGGTCGCCGTCGCCGTCTGTCACTGCGCCGATGCGCCGCCGTGTGCCGCCTTGAGTGATGGCCTCTCGTAGAGGAGCCAGGTTGACCTCAAGCGGCTCCGGTTTGACGCCACCGAACAGCGGATCCCGCGTTCCGCGGATCTGGATGTACGGGATATTCAGTTCGTCCAGAAGCTCCGCCACATAGCCTTGGGCTGAGCCGTACATCGAGTCGATGACCACTTCGATGGGGGCATCCTTCAACAGGTCGCGGTCGATGAGCTCGCGGACTCTGTTGAGAAACGGCGTGCGAAGATCCACGCGCTCGATGCGATCGGCCGGACTGACGATGTCCGGCGCCGAGGAAGGAAGCCGCTCCTCAACCGCCCGGGTGATCGACTCCGGAGCCGATCCGCCGTAGGCCGCCTTGAGCTTCAGCCCATTGTACGGCGCAGGATTGTGGCTGCTGGTCAGCATGATACCAATGGCTGTCTCGCGGTCTGCCACCGCATACGAGAGCGCGGGTGTGGGAATGAATCCATCGGAAAGCGACACGGGAATGCCCTCATCCTGCAGGACACGGCAAACATGCTCGGCAAACGCGTCCGAGAGGAAGCGTGTGTCGTACCCCACCACGACGCCGCGATCCGCCGCCCGGAATGTGGCACCCCAGTCGGTGTAGATCGGATTGGCGGCACGATCCTCGCTTCGGAGGTAGTCGGCTACGGCCTTGGCGACGCGACCCACATTGTCAAACGTGAACTCCTTGGCGATGATTGCACGCCAGCCGTCAGTTCCGAACCTTACGCTTTCTACGACGCCTTCTCGACCTTGGCTTTCCACTTCGCTCTCCTTGTTGGACGCGGGACTTGAGGTTGATTCGCTCCACGTTTGCCGGGAGCTTGAGGTCCTCGCGACGCAGGATGCTGCGAAGCAGATCGTGCGGAAGGCTGGTCTCCACCCAGATGGAATCGATGTCGACAACGCCGTTCTTCACCGGTACACGAGGAATGGAACGTTCGACCGCATCCTTGTAGCGATCGCCCATCTCGTCCGGTTCGGTCAATGCAACCGATGCGTCGAAACGTTCGGCTTGTGTCAACAGATCATCCTCTCAGCCCCTGCCTCGCATGTCGGGCAGTGGGCACGTTGATTCCGCGGGGCGTGTGACGACTCAACCCGGCTTGCAGAGCCGATCATAGCACAGGTCCGTTCAGGTTGTAAAGCAGCCTTTCGATGATCCCAGGAAACCAGAACGCGATTGGGAAGCCGCGTTGGTTGCGTTTCGGTACGTATGCTACAATCGCAGCCAAGTCTTGAGGGGGACGAACTTGGAACAAAGTCGTGCATCCGGCCTGCGTCGGACCTTGGTGTCAGCATTCCTCATGGTCGCCCTGTCGTGCTTCTTCGTCTGCGGAGGACCCGCTAAACTGCATCCGCTTCTGCAGGCGGCGGTGGCCTCGCTGGAGGCTCCCGCGAATGCTCCCGCTTCCGAGGGGGTGTTGCCTCGTGGAGAGATGGAGCCGGCGTTCGACTACTCCGTGTCGCCGGTGACGGGCGTGGAGAGGATCGGCGTGCTTGTCAAGACATCGACATCTCACGTGGGCAGCCGGATCGATGGACTTCCGCTGCGCAGCAGCACCGGGACGATCCACGGGATGTGGGTCACGGTTGCCGAACTTGCGCAGCTGGCCGGCCTTGATCAGGTGGTCTATGTCGAGCCGGCCTGGCGTATCGAAGCAAAGCTCGATGTCAGCGGGCCGGCGGTCGGCGCTTCGGCGGCGCACGTGGAGACCCCGGCGATTGTCGGAAGCAACGTGATCGTCGGCGTCGTGGACACGGGAATCGACTACGAGCACTTGGATTTCCGCGCGGACACTGATGGGGACGGGATCGAAGAATCGACACGAATCCTCGCCATCTGGGACCAGACGTTCGGTCTGCTCGGCGGCATCAAGTACAGCAGGCAGGAGATCGATGACGATCTGGCGGCGGGCCATGGCCCGGGCGAAGGCAATGTCCGGATTGTGGACACCAATGGACACGGAACGCACGTTGCAGGCATCGCGGCGGGCGATGGTTCATCGTCTGCCTACGGCTTCGTGGGCATCGCTCCCGGGGCATGGATCGTTGCGGTCAAGACCACATTCTTCACGTCCGACATCCTGGCCGGTGTCGAGTACGTGTTCGAGATTGCTGAGCAGCATGGGATGCCAGCGGTTGTGAACCTCAGTCTCGGCGGTCACGAAGGACCGCACGACGGGACCAGTCTGTTCGAGCAAGGACTGGACGAGTTGGCGGATCGTGACGGCCGCATCATCGTCGTATCGGCTGGGAACGAAGGCGACGAGCAGGTGCATGTCGGTGAGATTCTGACGCACGGCTCGCTGTCGACGTTCGAGATCGAGGTGAGTGGCTGGGAGACCGAGCTGTCTCTCTGGTATCCGGGCACGTCGCAATTCACGTTGAGCCTGCAACCGCCTATTGGATCACCGATTGTGGTTCCGTCAGGGGGCGTGTCGGGCTACCAGACCACGGCCAGCGGGATGGCCTATCTGGACAACGCATCCGGGGGACAGAATCCGTCGAACAGAGATCATGAGGCGTATCTCCGGTTGACGGGAACGACGCCCGGCGATCGATGGCGGATCACGGTGACCGATGCGGGCGGCGCGGGTCGTTATGACGCGTGGCTGCTTGGAGAGGGCACGGTTGTCGGCGGCGACGGCAGGATGACCATCGACGAGCCGGGCAACGCACAACGGGTGATTACGGTCGGATCGTTCAACACGAAGTCCAGCTGGATCTCCGTGAACGGCCAGGAAAGCATGCCGGGCTTCCCTCTGGGCGCGCGGTCCGGCTTTTCGAGCGTCGGCCCAACGCGCGACGGACGCCAGAAGCCCGAGCTATGCGCCCCGGGTGCATGGATCCTGGCGCCGCTGTCCACCGCTGCATCTTCTCTTCTCATCTATACGCATGCCGATGGTGTCCACACCGCGGAGATCGGGACCAGCATGGCGGCCCCTCACGTGAGCGGAGCGGTTGCACTTCTCCTGTCGTTGAACCCAGATCTGGATTACCAAGAGGTACGCAACATCCTCACATCGACGGCTGCGCAGGACTTCCATACCGGCGCGGTGCCGAATGATGGGTGGGGCTACGGGAAGCTCAACATCGGTGCGGCGATCGAGGCTCTGGCGGCGATCGAACCGCCGATCGAGCCGCCGACGCCGGTTGCGGTGCCGACGATCCAGGCGCGCACGAACCCGGTCGCCACGGAAGCTTCCTTTGACATCGAGTTACCGGACGGAACACGGCAGGCTTGGCTGCGCGTGTTCACCATCAGCGGGCGGGAGGTGCTCGAGGTCGCGCTTCCCGTGGCCCAATCCTCCTTTGTGTGGGATCTGAGAAACGGTACCGGTGAGCAGCTCGCGTCCGGGCTCTACTTGGTGATTGTTGCGACGGATACTGCCACGTCCGAGATCGAGAAGGTGGTGATCGCACGATGAGGCGGCTCCGTGCATTCGGGATGCTGGCGATCCTGATGTCAGTGTTTTCTGCGACCGTGAAGGCTGACAACGCCGGGGACATCTTCTCGATCGGATTGTCGGTGCGCAGTCTGGGAATGGCCGGCGCCTACATGGCGTTGGCCGACGACGAGGCGGCGGTGCTGCACAACCCATGCGGGCTTGCCGCGTATGATGCATTTGGCTTCACGTCGGTCTACTCGCAGCAGTTCGCCGGCGTTTCGTACGGTGGGATCGGGATTGCGATCCCCTACGTGGGTGCTGCGCTCCTTGCCTTGGATTCAGGGGTGATCGCGTCGGGCGACACCACATTCCGATACGCCACGCAAGGGGCGGTGGTGTCGTTGGCTGTGCCGGTGGGTCCGGTTGCTCTGGGCCTTCGGTTCCGGTATGCACACATCTCGTCGCCTTCTGTCGCCGGAGGCTGGGCGTTGGACCCAGCGATCTCTGTAGAGACAGGCTTTCTGAAGGCCACGCTGATCTATGAGGCGGCGATCCAAGATCCGATGAGAAGCGAAAGCGGTTCGGAGGATGCATGGTTGTCATCCTTGGGCCTGGGCGTGGCGGCCACGCTGGAGCCGTTCGACCGCGTGACGTGGAGCGCGACGTTCCAAGCGGACAGAGTCTTCAGTTCGTCGACGGGCGTGGCGGCCGGTCTCGAGACATGGATTGGCGGGCTCGGAGCTCGCGTGGGATACAGCGCGGGCGGACTGGCGCTCGGACTTTCGGTCAGACTCGCTGGATTCCAGCTCGACTGGGCGTACGCGATGCATGACGATCTGGGTGACAGCCATCGGGCAGCGCTGTCGATTCGATTCTAGGGAGCTCATACGATGCGTAAGCGATACACACTGCTGATTGTCCTCCTGGGGCTGGCTTGGGCCTGCCTTGGCTGCATGGCTCAGGACGTACAGACGAGCTCGACGGCGACGGAAGGTCCACAGCCGTCGATTGAGGCTGCGAGTGCTGAGGTTCAGACGGGTAGCTCCGTAGCGTCCACGGACCCTGTGTTGCTCGATGAGGAGAGAACGGAGGCCTTCCAGATCGACATCGACGGGCGAAAGACCTGGACGGTCCGCTATGGGTTCGGGCACCCACTCGGGTTGGCGCTGGCCGGCATTCAAGCGGGGCAACTTGATCTGGATCAGACGCTTCGCGTCGACTTCACCGCCGAGGCGCTGGAGGCGCTGAGTGTTGTGGCGCATCTGGATGACCAGCAGGCGGATGTGATGCAGTCGCTTGCCGTCTATCTGGACACGGAGAGGCTCGACGGTGTGTTCGGCGACTTCAGCCTTGCAGGGATGAGTGGCGTGGCGACCTACAACAAGAAGATGCTGGGCCTGCGGCTCGACTACTACTTCGGCGATGCCACGCTGACGGCAGTGGCCTCGCAGTTCGAGGGAATCTCCGAGACGCGAACCTTTACCGGGGATACCGCGTCCGATACGGTCGAGTTCTCCGCCTTTCGGCCGGATCAACCGTGGACCGAGTCGGCGTACCGATCGCACATCGACGGCCTGTACGCCTTTCGGTTCGAGACCGCCTATGTGGAGGGGTTCACCGACGTTGGGCTGACGCTGGAGGCCTCGGGCGGCTTGACGGGTATCCTGAGCACTTTCGGACTTGCGTACCTCGCTGACGTGTTGATCGATCATGGCACGCTCGACCTGGATGATGGCGACTTCACGGCGATTGCCTCCGGTCGGGTACTCGTTCTTGTCAACGAGTTGGCTGACTACGCCCGCGAGATTCTCGAAGAGGCGATCGATGTCTACAACGATGAGCTTCCGGACGACGAAGAGGAGCGGGTCTATCCCTTTGTGCCGGACTCGGAGTACGAACTTGATTTTCTGGGGCGTCTCGAACCGTATCTCGGGCTGTCCGTCGGAGACGAAACCGTGAACACTACGGCCGCAGTGCGGCGCACGTTCTACGACCTGGGCGCGACCGACATCATGCCGAACAGTATCTCGGTTCAAGTGAGCAGCGACGGCGTGACCTACTACCCGATCACCTTGCCCGAGTTCGCGGAGTACTCCGTCGGACTTCACGAGGCTCCTGGAATCCTGGAGTGCAACTTCCCAGATGCGTTTTTCGATGCCACGGATGCAGCCATCCGCGTGCAGTATCAATACTCGATCGCCGGCGGCATCTTCATGCTCGGATTGTCCTTGATTCCCGAGAGCGACAAGGTGTATCTGAACGGCGAGCTGCTCGAGCGGAACGACGACTACACGATCGACTACGAGGTCGGGATGCTCATGCTCGATGCATCGATCGAATTGGATTCGAGCGATGCCCTTCGCGTGGACTACGAAGTGTACAGTGGCGGGCTGGGTGGCGGCGCCGATTACGCCAGCTACTTCTATGGGCTGGCATTGGATCTTCCCCTGGGAGACTTGGGAACCCTCCAGGCCAGTCTCTTGCGATCGCAGGATGATCCCGGATCGACCGAGGATCCGACCACGGCGCAGACGATGCCGAACCAGCAGACGGTTGCTGCGGTATCGGCGGATCTTGGCTGGGACGATTTCAGCACGAATCTGTCGATCGGCTACAACGACGAGCTTTTCCCGTTCGATGACAACCAACGGGCAAACGAGCAGAATCTCGTGACCGCGATTGCCGCGTTCTCGAAGTACACCATTGTGGGGCACCTCGACGGGTTCAGTGTCTTCTCCGACGGCATGTGGCGGGCCTACGACACCGGCAGCGGACTGTCGGGACCCGCCGTGCGCGACATCGCGTACGCAGATGACACCCTGTACTTCGCGACCAACGCGGGACTGACCGTGGTGAGACTGGACGGCGTGGCCCCGCTGGATCGTGTGAGGAACTGGCGCTACTACACGGTGGGAGACGGTCCGCCGAATGCCTCATTCCGCTCTGTGGCTGCTGTGGACGGCATCGTGTGGGTCGGAACTGACGGTGGCCTTGCGTCTGTCTCCGCGGATGCCATGGAGGATCGTGCGGCGTGGACGGTCTACCGGAGCGAGTCGTTCGCCGAGGTGCCGGCGATCACCACGATCGCCGCAAGTGGCGACGCGATGTATTTCGGCACGGAGGCTGGACTGTATGTCTTGGAGACGGGCTCGGCGATTCCCGTGCGGGTCTCCGGCACACAGGGGATCGCGATTCATGACCTTCATGCTGCGGGGGACACGCTGTACGTCGCGTCGGATCGAGGCGTTCGAGCTTACGTCGATGGCGTACCAGGCGGCTGGATTGTCGACGGGATCGCCGCCTACGCCGTGCTGGCCAGTGAGGAGACGGTCTATGTCGGTACCGATGCCGGCTTGGTCGTGAGTGATGGGAGCTTGGCTTCACACGTCAACTGGAAGGTCACCGCCCTTGGACTGGGTGCCGAGGGTGCCCTATGGGTTGGGAGCCAAGCCAACGACGACTACAGGCTCCTGGTGTGGCGCCACGCTGAGACGGTGGAGACGTTCGACAACGAGACGGCGCTGATCGATGGACGGGATCGGCGTCACTACGTCAATGTCCCGGCGGACGATCACACGAGCCGCGGGTTGTCGGCTCGGATCTCGTTCCGAGAAACAGGAGAACCGATCTCGGTGTACGGATCGATCGAGACCATCTCCCCCGAGTACCATGCGATCGGAAGCTTGTCGCGAACCGACTCGACCGGTTGGACGTTCGGTGCGGAGGATGAGCTAGACGATGACATCACGTGGACGATCTCTCACAAGCACCGGATGAGCGACCTGAGGAGCGACGATCCGACGGCCCGGACGACCAACCAGGCGACATTCCAGTGGCAGACAAGCTTCGGTCCGGAGCTCTCGACCAGTCTGTTGCATCGGACGGTGAACGACGATTGGCGACGTCAGGGGGGAGAGACGTCGTATCTGAGCTACCGTGCGGTGGTTCGGGACAGCCTGTTTGACAACCGTTTGGATGTGAAGCTTCGCTGGACCGACACGTATGGAATCGACGAGGTCGCTGGTGAGACGTCCCGTGACAGCACACTGGCGGCGAGCCTCTCGGCCATACCGATGGAGGGTCTCTCGCTTGTCGGCGGCTGGTCGCGTCCGGTCGATCTGGATTCCTCCGGCTGGGATGGATCCGAGACCTGGACATGGGGAGGGACCTACCGAGAGGATGTGGTCTTCGGTCTGATCGCGTTCGATTACGGAGGCAAGCGCGTGGTGGCGCTGCCCGAGCGGACCTCATCGTGGAGTCACTCGTTCGATGCGGGCGTTGATGTCGATACGTTCTCGATCTCCTTCTTCTCATCCGAAGATGGAGATGGATCGGGTCCTTCCGCTTGGTCGATCACGCCGGGCGTGGATGTGGAGGTCACGCTGGACGATGCGCTGGCGTTTGACAGCCGGGCGATCGTTACGACCAGCCGTGATCAGCTCTCTCTGCGCACAACGCTGGATCTCGAAGTCAGCGGATTCGCAGATGCCCTGGATCCGGCAGTCACAGACCACGCCGGATACGGCGACGACGTGATCCGAGATCTGCAGAAGATCTCGGTAAACACGAGATACGGTGGCTGGGAAGGCATCACGCCAAGTCTGACGGTGTCTGCTTCCCGTAGCGCCTCCACGTATCGAGGAGAGACACGGGCAGGGTACGACGTGGGGCTGGATGGGAGACTCCGCTGGGTGCCAGACCGCGGTACGCAGGACACGTTGTCCATCGGGATGGATCTGGAGGTCGAACCGGACGAACTCCAGTTCAAGGCGTCCATCGACAACAGCTACCGAACCGATGTGACCGATTGGATTGGCGATCTGATCGCCGCATGGGGAGTGTTCGGCTCCGAAACCGAGGAGAGCATGAAGCCTGTCGTTGGACTCTCCGTGGAGAACGCGCTTGACCTCAGACTCTTCAACAAGCCGGACTTCGATGCCTCGGTGATTGCCAGAATGGATGTGGCTGTCGGTCCGATGTGGGGCGGATCCCTCGGAATGTCCTACTACACCGGATTGAAGAGCACCGGCGAGCTGTATCACAGCACGCTGATTGAGTTGACCCTCGCGCTGGACTTCGAGATCTCCGAGTCATCCGGCGACGAATGATTCGTGCGAGGATCAACCAGCGAACTGCAAGGGCAGAAGCCTTTCACCATGAAGTGCATGAAGGACACGAAGGGAAGACCCCGGCTTGACGTTGTCAGCGAAACCGCAACTGCGTTTCTCGCGCAGAGGCGCGGAGTGCGCAAAGAGCTGCAACGGCACAG
>Ga0180429_10003381_pt1 | contig 12902 bp, 17 predicted proteins | sample SS_ome_FD_132428 | JGI IMG/M metagenome (GOLD analysis project Ga0180429, IMG submission 132428) | Hypersaline lake sediment archaeal communities from the Salton Sea, California, USA - SS_1_S_1 metaG | ecosystem: Environmental > Aquatic > Non-marine Saline and Alkaline > Hypersaline > Sediment ... | reverse complement strand
CTTCCGGATCTGCGTATTTAAATAAGTTTGACATCACATTATCAAATACACGACCAAGCTCCTCCAAATTCACGTTAATATAGGTTTCCGGCAGCTCGCCTGAAATATGGACCCGGAAATGCTCCTGATGAAGGATAGGAAACTGATCTGATATTAGATCGTAGATCACTTTTTTTACTGCAACGGTCTCCAGATCGGCCTCATATTCCTTGTCCAGCAGGAAAATGAAAATGAGCTTTAATAACCAATGAGATAGATTTACTATATTGAGGGCCCAGTGATATAAAAAACAGATCGATGGTTCAAACCATCGGTTTTTTATTTGTTTACACACTCATTGAAAAACACCTCATTAGGACAAACAGTTATTACATAGCATTACCCAAGGGGTAATGCATTTAATGAAGGTGATAATCATCGAGGGACCGCAAGCTGACAAACAATTAACGATTGCTATCATTGGAATGGAATTCAGAGGAGACAATAGTGAAAAATTTATTGTCATTGTATGTAGGTGAACAATTCGCCTATCTTCAATAAGAAAAAGCCGTTATGAAACGGCTAAAGGGAATTAGAACTAATGTTGTTTATCGAAAAAGGAATTCATGAGTAGGTGCTAGAGTTACATTCCGGGATGCTTCCTTCATTTTGCCATTAGACATAGATCCGAAAAAGGCAAGTCCAATTAAAACGGCGGATAAACTGATAAACAATTTAGATTTCATACATGCATTCCTCTTTCGATATTTGCTTTTGAGCATATACCATCTTCTTGAAACAGATCATACTATCCTCTATTTTTCCATTATAATCGAAAAGATTTCATCCTAAAAATGCCATATATACCAGATAAGGGTACCATTTGCCGTTCTCTAAACAAGAAAAATGTTGAGTTAGGTGTTTCGCCATTTCTTATATAAAGAACGTCTAATGCTTCAAATAAGTTCATAAAAAGTTCGTCTTTAAAATCTACAGCACTTCTGATTCCTTTGCGGAAGCAATCCATTGCTTGTTCTTTTTTGACCTTGTTTAAAATAAATCAAAGCTAGATTATGATAAAGCTTGGGGAAGTACGTCAGAGTTTATTTTTCTGTATTGAACCAAGGCTTGTTCGATGTAACGTGCAGCCTTTTTTAAAGTTTTCCATTTTGTGATAGCAGTTGCCGAGATTGAAAAATGCAGTGGCATAGATGTGAGTATTTTTGCTTTTAAGCAGCTCGGCATCTTTGGGGGAGAGCTTTTTCATGGTTTTCAAAGTCATCGTAGTTACCGGCAATGACAAAATGGCACTGAATACGCCGAACAGAATAAAGTTCATGTTTTTTATAGATATTGTATGAAAGAGTTCAGCGTAGTGCATTGAGATATAAGTCTTTTCATATGATAATAGACTTCGGATAATTTAAAATAAAACTCAGCTTTTTCAATCTTGGCGGAGATCGTTGGAATTTTGCGTTCAGCTTTTTTGTAATATGTAATGGCCTTTGTGTATTCACCGTTTCTAAACTCATACATCCCGCGGAAGAAGTTATAATAATATGCCCGCATATTGTCTAGTTTTTTTCTTCTATCACGTTCTATTTCAGCCTTTAACATTTCAGCATCCGTAACATTGAATTTTTGAATATGCCTATGCCATTCATTAATCTTTATTCTCACTTCAGCTGATGTGATTGATATCAAGATACTCACACTTCCCTTAACTCTACTAGTAATGTGAATATTAACAAATTTTCTTTCGCAGAAAAAGGCGATTGGGCACCGGAATTTAAATTTTCGGTGAGACCGCAATAACTTTTTGGTTATCATGGAAAAACGCTCAATGGGGAATTAGTGGTTTTGGTGATTAGTCATTAAAAACCTCACATAAGATAGATCTTCAAAAGCTGGTTTTAATATTGCAGGAGTCAAGTTTGGGACTAATGGAAGGGGAAGAACCTTCATTTTTTAAAATTGGACAGATTAAAAACAGAGCCCATATTATCCCCGTATTGAATAAAAAATGATTCAAATAGAATAACAGGCTTTTTGTAACTTATCCACTTTATTGAGGGACTTGTATTAGATGAAGATACCAAAACTTATTGGTATCTTTTTTGTTTTTGCTTTAGAGTTATTAAATCTCCTTTTAGAGTTATGAATTGGCATCCACTTCACGTAGATATTTTTCTATAAAGTGAAAAAAGGTTCTGTTTTAATGTTGACAATTCACTTTTTTAAACATACAATTCAATTATTCAATAAAACACTTGAATAGATTGAGGGGTTACTATGAACGAAAGAAATTTAAAGGATTTATTATACCAGGAGTTCGCCAGAATAGGGAAAAGCCTTTCAAGTCCAAGAAGATTGGAAATTCTTGATGTTTTGACGCAAGGTCCAAAAACTGTTGAAGCATTAGCAAAAAGTACAAATATGTCTATCGCAAATGTTTCTCAACATTTAAAAACTCTTTTTAATTCAAGAATGGTGAATTATAAGAAGGAAGGTAATTATGTCATTTATGAACTGGCTGAAGAGTTAATTGCTGATTTTTTAACATCACTCCATGCTTTATCAGAGAAACAACTTGTTGAGGTTCAGCAGATCAAACAAGAATTCCTAAATGACAAACTCGGTATGGAAGGAGTAACCCTTTCTGAATTAAAAGAACGTATGGAAAAAGGCGAGGTTTTATTGTTGGATGTAAGGCCGGCTGAAGAGTATGAAAAAGCCCATATACCGGGTGCTATTTCTATTCCAATTCAAGAATTGGAAAATAAACTTTCTTCTTTACCGCCTAATTGTGAAGTAGTTGCATATTGCAGGGGACCTTACTGTTTAATGTCAGCAGAAGCAGTAGAAATTCTGAAGGCTAATGGTATTCATGCATTTCGCTTGGAGGAAGGCGTTAGAGACTGGAAAAAAATAACGGACTTGGGGGATTGAAAATGAAATTAGGAATCATTTTAGAAACAAAAGAACCCGAAAAGGCATGGAATGCATTTAGATTTGCCAATGCTGCAATAGTAAAAGGACATGAAGTTAAAATTTTTTTAATGGGTGAAGCCGTTGAATGTGAAAACATCCAACATCCAAAATTTAAAGTTATTGAAGAGATGAAAAAACTCGAGGAGCTTAAGGGAGAGCTACTCGCTTGTGGAACATGTTTGAAATCAAGGGCATTAGATAGTACGACATCATGTCCAATTTCTACAATGAATGATTGCGTTAACCTTGTAGAATGGGCTGACAAAGTAGTTACGTTTTAATTAGATAGATCCTAAAAGAAGGGTGTTAAGAACATGATGAGTAGCTCAGAAGATTCAACGGGGAGTTACATAGACTCTCCAGAAAAACTAAAGAAATTATACAAAAAAGTTTTGATTGTTGTGAGTATATCACAAATTTTTGGCGGTGCCGGACTAGCCGCAGGAATTACCGTAGGGGCCCTTATTGCTCAGCAAATGCTTGGAACGGATGCTTATGCAGGGGTACCGACAGCTTTATTTACTTTGGGATCAGCGGGAGCAGCTTTATTTGTAGGTAGGCTTTCACAGCGTTATGGACGACGTATAGGCTTAGCCACTGGTTTTGTATTAGGCGGACTTGGTGCAATTGGTGTTGTTATTGCCGCCTTAGTTAATAGTGTGATTCTTTTATTTGCTTCCCTACTGATTTATGGAGCAGGTACAGCAACCAATTTACAAGCTCGTTATGCGGGAACTGATTTAGCAAATGAGAAACAGCGTGCAACTGCTGTTAGTGTCACAATGGTGATGACAACTTTTGGTGCAGTTGCGAGTCCGAATCTAGTAAATGTAATGGGTGAATTTGCTGATTTAATCGGTATTCCTTCGCTTTCAGGTCCATTCGTTTTAGCAGCAGCAGCATATACCTTAGCAGGCATTGTACTTTTTATTATGTTACGTCCAGATCCATTAGATATTGCCAATCGGATCGCAGCTTATAAAGAACAAAATGGGTATGATAATGATTCAAATATGGTGAAGCAAAAAAACAATAAAAGAGGTCTTGCAGTAGGTGCCACAGTTATGGTTCTAACACAAATCGTTATGGTAGCTATTATGACGATGACACCAGTTCATATGAAACATCATGGGCATGGTCTAGGAGAAGTAGGGATCGTAATAGGTTGTCATATAGGTTCCATGTATCTTCCTTCACTTGTAACAGGTGTCCTCGTTGATAAAATTGGTCGTACGGCTATGAGTATTGCCTCAGGTATAACATTATTGTTAGCTGGTTTATTAGCAGCATTAGCTCCAAGTGATTCAATGGTTCTCTTGGTGATCGCCCTATCTCTACTTGGTTTGGGATGGAACTTTGGATTAATCAGTGGTACTGCTCAAATTGTCGATTCTACAGAGCCTTCAACTCGTGCGAAAGTTCAAGGAACACTTGATGTTTTTATTGCATTAGCAGGTGCTTCTGGCGGGGCTCTTTCAGGAATGGTAATGGCAAACACAAGTTATGCGGTGTTATCTTTGAGTGGGGGACTTCTATCTTTAGTTCTAATACCGGTCGTGATTTGGTCTATAAGGAATAAAGAGATAGTTAAAGGATAGTCGAAAGACTATTCTTTTTTATGCTGATTTAACTGATGTAGCACCAATAATATGGCATTAACTGCTGGAAAAAGAGACGGTACTTTATTTACAAGGAAGAGATTAAAATTCTTAATCAATAAGATAAAAAAGTCGGATGTTTATTCTTTTTGATACTATTTTTAATAAATAAGCTCTCATAACCAATGATAGGGATTTACGATGTTGGATCTGGTGGATGAATAACCCGCGATGGTTTCAAGCCTTCTCGGACCGATCAATGATATACCAAGGGTTTTAATCCCTTGGTATTTATAATTTCCTCTTTGTTTTTGAAGGTGACACTAGAGATCAAACATAAGTCGGCTCCCAGAAGCGGGTGCTTGGCTTTCAGTTTAAATTCATAAACTTGCCTCATGCAAAGTTGATTTTTTGATTGCCAAAACGTAAACCTTTTTGGCCTGCGTCAAACGTTTCTTCTTCTCCTAAAGCATGGATGTATAAAATTGGGGGGGCTTTAAGGTTTAGTACTGTTAACGCCAAATGGTCAATTCGTTTGAACCTAGCATTCCTTCCTGCGAAAATTTATTTTACATCTTCTGATATTTTGATAGCGTGTTTGATTTTAGCTGCGAGGCCGTACATTTGCGCGATCGGAACAGAACAAGCCGCGATTCGTATGCCTTTTGAAAGCGGGACTGTAAAGATGTTTTGGGCAGCTAACATCTCGCTGATTTCATCTGGATGGTTACAAGGGATTGTAATGAAAAAGCCGGCATGGTAAGGCAATATGCTGAGTCCAATTTGATGGGCTTCATTTATAAATACTTCGGCTCGTTTGACAATTAATGTTTGATATGCTTCACGTTCAACATTCACCTTATTTTGCAACACTTTATCATTATAGATTGTTGAAAGCAAGGTCATACAGCCTCGATTTACATTTGACCACCTAGAGCGGCTGGTGACCAAGATAGCGTTTTCAAATTCTTCAGCTACCCTTTTGCTGGATGATACTCCAATTAAAGCCCCTGTCCGCTGGCCGTATACTGTAAAGCCTTTCGACATGCTGAAGGCAAAGGCGACAATAATGTTGGAAGGGAGATGGCTAAACTTTTTCATGAATGAGCGTGCCTTTACGGGGTCCTTTGTAAAGTCGATGTAAGCAATGTCAATGAGCAATGTGATTGTTTTGCTGCTTTTTTTAGCAGAGTCTAAGATCAAATATTTAATGATCTCATCCCATTCATGATCTGACAAACTGTATCCCGTTGGGTTGTGATTCGGTGAATTTAGGATAATCACGACATGATCCTGTTTGACGAGCAGATGGCTGACCATATGTGAGAATGATGTCAAATTAAACTTCATGGAAGTATCTAAGAAAGAGAAGGTCATTAAATGTCGCCCAATCTCTTTGCAGATGGTTTCATAGGGAGTCCAGTACCAATCGTGAGTTAATATGATATCGCCAGCATTTGAATAATTCCAAATCACATTAGAAATTGCTCCGACGCCGCCTGCGCTAGCAACCGCCCGTATATAGGCATCAGGTCTGGACTCTCCGAACGTATGTGTTACTGCTGCTTCCAGAAAGCTGGGCAATCCGGCTACCGGGCTATAATTGACCATGTCTTGGATGGGCAAGCTGCGAAATAATTCTTCTACAGAAGGCAGACAGACGATGTTTCCGTCGTCATCTGCAATGGTTCCCATTGAAGCATCGATCACGTTTTCTTTTCCATGTTGAATGATGGCTTGTTTAGCTGCCATTCCTGTACCAAATAATTTATCTACATATACTTTTCCTTTTGCATGTGTCGCTACTCTCGATTCCATGGATTTTCATCGCCTCCCTTGTTTATTTTTTATCTATCCGCGTTTGGCCTTGTCGAGAAATCAGAATCTAACATGTTACAGCCTTTATTGCGCAATGTTTGATCAATCCATTCTCTATCCCATATTCCGTTTCTAATGTCTGCCATTATCATTTCTTCTTTTGCTGCCGTCTGACGTGCTTTTTCTAAAAGACGCAGAGCATCTTCAGAGGGGATGACAACAATTCCGTCTTGATCCCCAATGATAATATCACCGGGTTTTACAGTTACGCCGCCACAAGAAACAGGGGTATTGATTTCACCCGGGCCGTCTTTGTATGGACCAGCTGGCGTTGAACCGGCTGCATATACGGGAATGTTCATTTTGCCAATATGTGCAGCGTCACGAATGGCTCCATCAATGACAAAACCTGCAATTCCTCTTTTATGAGCCCACGTCACCATCAATTCTCCAATTAAAGCATTATGAATATCGCTTTTACCGTCAACGACAATCACATCACCAGGGGAGGCCATATCGATGGCTTTGTGCAGCAGCAAATTATCACCGGGGCGGGTCTTGACTGTAAAAGCAGTACCGGCAAGAAGAGCAGAATTATAGGGTTTAATTTGATGGCCGATACAGGATGTGCGATTCATATTATCTGCAATGTTTGCTGCAGGAATATCACTAAAGGCCTTGACTAAACTTCTGGAAGGGCGATGAAAATGACGATATATTCTAAAGCCTACATTCTCCATGTTGCCTTTCACTCTCCCTTTGTTTGCAAATGATGATAATGAAAGCGTCCACGCGCTTCTTTTAGTCTCATTCCTTTTTCGATTGCTTCTCGAATTTGCTTTTCTGCAGCTTCAATTTTTTCTGCAACTGCTAAGACTTTATTCTCGTATTCCTTTGGTATCATGACAACACCGTCTGCATCTCCTACCACAATATCACCAAAACGAACACGGACACCTGCAATTGAAATAGCTTCACCGATAGCATCCACCTGTACGCGGTCTTTACCAGTTCTCATATACCGGCCGGCACTGAAAACAGGGTAATCCAATTCAAGAATACGGTTTGTGTCACGGAAGGCACCATCAATAACTGTTCCGGCAATCTCTTTTCTTTTGGCAACACTTGTCATGATATCTCCCCATACAGTGCAATCAAGCCGGCCTTGGTTATCGATGACTATAATATCTCGCGGTTTTACATCATCAATAAAGTCTCCGACCGTTCCTTTTTGCACATCGACGGGACCATATTTCACTGTAAAAGCCCGACCGGCGATTTGCCATTGCAGAGATTGAGAATGAATGCCAAAGCATTGCCCGGGTATGTCTAATTTATCGAGTGCATCAGAAATTGTTGATGTACCCAGTTTCTTAAATTGATCAACTATGTTATTCACTAATCTCTCACCTCACAGCTTTTATTGTATACAGATTGTCGACAATGAAAGTCATTCAATCATTTTTTCATAATTATATTTTGTGTCTACCTCCAGCATTGACGCGCCGTTTTGGATTTCTATTATCATAGCTTCTTCTTTTTGAAGTAATGACTCTGCTTTTTCCAGAACATCCTCTGCTTTTTCCTGAGGAATGATGACAATGCCACTTCTGTCACCGATCACAATATCTTTTGGGCGGACTTGCACACCACCAAATTGAACCATCACATTGGTGGCAGCCTCAACTGCTCGGCCTCGAGCTGTTGCCACAACTGCTCCTCTGGCATATACACTAAACCCGGCCTCAACATAATCATCTACATCACGACAAGCACCATCGATGACAACTCCTGATACGCCTTTGGCTTTAGCGCCGTTAGCCAAAATGCCGCCCCAGCATGAAATGTCTAATCTCCCGCCATTGTCAATTAAAATAACATCTCCTTCTTGAGCAGCTTCAATTGCATTCACGCCTAAGTGATGACGACTTTTCGTTTCACCCGCAGGGACGATCTTTACTGTAACTGCTTCACCAATGATTTTCTTACAACCCTCCCATGTGGGAGTAATTCCATAGGTAGCCCCTTTTACACCTAGTGCGTCAAGTGCATCAGATAAATTAGTTGTCGAAAGTTTTTTCAGTCTTTCTCGGTATGATTCAATCATGCTGTCAGCCTCCATTCCTTTTAATTATTTATTTTAAAGGGAAGACGCCTTGACAACATATCAAAGCATCTTGCCAATAAATAACGTTTACAGTTGTACAGCAAGCAATTTGGCTTGATCTAACGTACTGTTTTTAACATTGATGAGATGCGTTTTTAGGCTTTCTTCACAAGCTTGTAAGTCTCTTTCTTTCAAAAAATGAATGATTTCCAAGTGCTCGTTTTTTGAACGAGTTAAACGAGTTGGTTCATCCGCTGCAATTCTTCTGAACCTCTCAATTTGGCTGTTTAGGAGATTTAGGAATTTTTTTAGCCTACTGTTTCCGGCTCGGTTAATGATTAAGGAGTGAAGCATTTTATCGGCATGGTGATAATCTTGTTTTGAACTGGTTGAGTTGAGCGTTAAAAACAATTTTTCAACTTCCTCCAGCTCACAATTAGTAATCTTTTTCCAGGATAGCTGTAAAGCACAAAGTTCCAATGTGATTCTAACGGTGAAAATTTCTTCAACATCGTAAGGCGTGATGTGAGAAACAATAGTGCCTCGTGACGGATAACGCGAAACTAATCCCTCTGCTTCTAATTCCTTTAATGCTTCCCTAATGGGAGTTCGGCTCATTTTCATTGCAGCTGAAATATCTGTTTCAACGAGGGGCGTGCCTGGCGGTATTTGATTGGATACGATTGCCTCAAGTAAATGATCGTACACTTGTTTCATTCTGCTCATCTATATCTCATCCTTTATAGGTAATCAAATAAGTCGACACTTTGTCGACAATGTTGAACATTTTCGTCAACATTAATGAGAAATCCTGCTAAGTTAGTTGATATTTTTCTAATTTATTTAGTTATAATATGGCATATGGGGTTCATCTATTCCTTTTTGAACGTCTAGAGATAAATGCTGACCGCAGAGTAAACAAGCAGCAAGCACATGATGATGCGAAAGACCTTATCGTGTTTTTCAAAGAGTTTTTTGAACACAGAGCCGAATGCTGACCATAACAGCAGCGCCAGCCAGCCGAGAATAATGGCTAATGTAAGATAAACAATAATCGATGTCATTGTATGCTGAAACGGAAGGATAAAAGCACTCATCAATGTTAAGAAGAACAAAATGCTTTTGACATTGACCATTTGAATAATAAAACCTGATAGAAAAGAAGAATGGACATCTTCAGAATCTTTCTTTGCCTTTTTGGACATGCCGATCTGCCAAGCTAAATAAAGCAGATAGACCGCACCTGCTATTTTAAAGTAGGGCTCTGCAACCGGAATCCATTTGTATAGCCCTACTGTAAAAACACCGCTGAGAATCCCAAGAGCTGCAAAACCCGACAAAATGCCGCTATTGAAACGCCATGACCCCAAAAAGCCAAACCGCCGGGCTTCATTCATCATTAAGATGTTGCTCGGGCCAGGCGTAATGGATGTCAAAATCACATACGAAAGAAAAGCTATTATACTCATAACATCACCTTCATTTACTAATGTCATATGGAACAGTTTTTATTGTATGATAATGATATCTATAAATAAAATTGAAATATAAAAAAGCATTATCATATTTTTCGATAGATCAAAAAGGAGAAATCGTATGGAGATCAGACATCTTATCACGTTTCAGACCATTGTAGAAAAGGGGAGTTATACGGGCGCCGCTTCGAAGTTAGGTTATACGCAATCCACGATTACCACTCATATCCAAGCGTTGGAGCAGGAGATCGGCGGGGCATTATTCACGTACGAGAAAAGGAGTTTAAGACTGACTGTTTTAGGAAGGGAATTGATTCCTTTAGCCGAGGATTTACTATCAACCCATGAACAAATCAAGAATATGCAAAACGTTCACGAAGTCAAAGGCGTGTTAAAAGTGGCTGCACCTGAGTCGTTAACCATTTCCAGACTCGGGCCGATCATAAAGGGATTTTCACAGAAATATCCTCATGTCAAAATCATTTTAAGCAACGGCACATGCGGACAAAATCAGGTGGATTTATTGAGTGGACGGGTGGATATCGCGTTAATGGTCTATCCGGAAATTCATATCGAAAAATGCGTCCATTACACGTTAGCCGAGGAGAAGATTGTCCTTATAGGCAGTATGGATGGGCCGGATCATTTTGATGGCTATAGACAAGAAAAAAGCAAACATTTCTTTATCACAAATGAGGAAGGCTGCAGTTACCGGTCGATGTTTGAACGATACTTAGTGAAGCATGACATCCGTGGTTTTCAAACGATGGAGCTATGGAGTATTGAAGCGATCAAACAAATAGTCATGAGCGGACTTGGATTTTCTGTTTTGCCGTACATTACAGTAAAAAAAGAAGTGGAAGCGGGGAAGCTGAAAATTCTTCAGCATGTTGAAGCCCTTGATCCGATTTACTCACACCTGTTACTGAAAAAGAAAAAATGGCAGCTGCCGGCCGCAGAGGCTTTTGCGGAGCTTGTTTTACATTCAATTCGTGAGGAAAAGGAGTGAGTATCAGGCTCGCTCCTTTTTTATTTAAACTGCGGCTTTCAGCTTCGATTTTACAAATATTTTGAAAGTCCCTCTGACTAATGGACCCATAATCAGTAATTGCAGGGGATAAGCCAGGATGCATGAGTTCCAGGAAGGGGTGATTAGTCCCTTCTTTTTTTTTATATTAGGAGCATATAGCTTAAATTTTGACAAAAATAACTATAAAACGCTGTGGATGTAATGAGTAACTTCAAATGTTTGAGATAATGAGTTTTTGTAACTGATAAATACACTCCTACTTTATTGAGACCTAGTGGATGTAGTAAAAACTCTAGAAAACACGGATGGTTTCAAACTATCGGTGTTTTTATTTGTTATCAACTCTTAAAAATCACCTCATTTGGACAAACAGTTGTTACATAGCATTACCCAAGGGGTGATGCATTTTATGAAGGTAATAATCATCGAGGGACCTCAAGCTGACAAATGCATTAACGATTGCTATCATTATTTAATAAAACTTTATAGGAAGGAGATCCAGGGTGATAGCAATATATGTAAGGGTATCGACCGAGGAACAAGCGATCAAGCATCCACCCCCAGATCGAGGCCTGTATATACTAATTCATAAAATAAGGATGTCTAAATAATATTCGATGATCATTGGAAGAGGAGTGAAGATCGGGGGTTTATAAATGTCGTTTCAAAATTTAATTGTTAATGGAGGCTTTGAAATAGGTACACTTTTTCCATGGAGTGGTGTAAATACAACTATTACAAGTCAGTTTTCACATTCTGGATATTTTACCGTAAGATTTTTAGGCGGAACAGTCACATCATATATTGCTCAATTTGTTCCGGCCAAGGCAGGGGAAGGAAGCGAATTTCTTGTTTCACTTGCGAGAGAGGGATTTCTCCCGGCACCTTCTGTAACGATACAATTACTTATTTTGATAGTCAATTTAATTTCCTCGGTTACGGATTATTTGCTTTTGTGCCGTCAAGCAGAATACCGGTAGTCGAAAATGGGACATGGCTCGAAGTCTATCAAACAACTTCACCGGCTCCCCCTGGCACCACCCAGGCATTCATTTTGATCAACAACATTCCGTAGGCGGGAACTGCAAACGTGCTGGTGGATGATGTTGCTCTATTGAATGTTGAGGGTGGAGAAGGTCCGACGGGAGCCACGGGTCCAACCGGACCACAGAACGAGTTATTCTTTACTAATACACCTGGTCCAATAACAGTATATAATCCACCAACTGTTCAATTAAATACAGAAGTGATAGTTGCCACAGTAGCAAACGTGCCTGTAACCAGCGGGCAAGATATTCTAATAAATTATGCTCTTGCTCTAGAAACTGTAGCTACAGCAAACAACAATGTAATTTTTCAGGTAAGGCTTTATCGAGATGGAACTTACTTCAAACTCGAATATTTAATAGAAATGCCCAACTAGCTGGAACACAAAGATTCCCGATGGCTGACACATATGTAGATACTGTACCAGCTACTGCAACACTTACTTATACAGTGAGAGTGGCTGTAACAACAGCTACAAGTGTCACCTCTGCTGCAGTATACAACAGAAATTTAAATTTAACCCGTTACCCTTAAAAAAGAGGGAGAATCTTATTAAGTTTCCACTATATTCGACAAGTGGAGGCTGGAGTGATAGAATTACACTTCTAGTGCTGTAGGCAACTTAAAAAAATTGGTGCAGATTCTGCCCTTTCAAAGTAGTTATGATCCAAATAACTAGTCAGCGATTAAATAAGTCAAAAAAGGCCAGGGTTATCACTTCCTGGCCTTCGTACATTTTATTTTCCCTTCGCACGCTTCCGCTTCTCCTTCTCCGCCCGATAAAACTCATGAAACATCTTCATCAGCGCGCGCTTTTCAATCCGCGACACATAGCTCCGCGAAATCCCAAGCTCCTT
>Ga0180429_10003379_pt1 | contig 12925 bp, 11 predicted proteins | sample SS_ome_FD_132428 | JGI IMG/M metagenome (GOLD analysis project Ga0180429, IMG submission 132428) | Hypersaline lake sediment archaeal communities from the Salton Sea, California, USA - SS_1_S_1 metaG | ecosystem: Environmental > Aquatic > Non-marine Saline and Alkaline > Hypersaline > Sediment ... | reverse complement strand
GGCTAAATCCCCGGCCCACGACCCCCGATGCGGAGAGGTGCCGGAGCGGTCGAACGGGGCGGTCTCGAAAACCGTTGTGGGTGAAAGCCTACCCAGGGTTCGAATCCCTGTCTCTCCGCCACCCCATCCTCGACCCGAGTTGCCCCCCGCCATCCGGCGGTCCCGCCGATGGGCTCGCGTGCCTTCGGCCCGGGCTTCATGAGGTTTTTCGGGCCGGTTTCGGCCGGGCCGCAAGGCCGCCCGCCGTCGGGTTTCCGGGTGCAGGATGCGGCCGCTTGCCGTTGCGGACGATCCTTCGCTCGCGGTTCCGCGGTCGGGCCTTCCTGCCGCGACCGGCCGGTGCCGGGGCAACGGAGGCGTCCGATCGGCACCGCCCGCAGCCCGCCCCTCGAGACACCGCTCGCGGCGCCGGGCCGGCCGCCCTGTCGCAAGGGTGTGACATAGCGGCGGTAGCCTTCGGATCGGTGAGATTCCAGCCAGCACAGGGAGCCAGACATGAAAGATTTCGAGCGCGATTACCCGAACCATACCGAGGCGATGGGGTACGAGCACGGTGACGAGCCGCAGTGCAACACCTCGGCCAACCGCAACTTCTACGACGTGATGGAGGCCCGCGTCGCGCGCCGCGGCTTCCTGATGGGGGGCCTTGCCACCGTCGCCACCGGCCTGATCGGCAGCACGCTGACCGGCAAGGCGGCGCTGGCGCAGTCCACCTCCTCGCTCATCGGCTTCACGGCGGTGCCGATCAGCAACGACGACACGGTCGTCGTGCCCGAAGGCTACAGCTACCAGATCCTCGGCGGGATCGGCGAGCCGATCTCCGGCGACATGCCCGCCTATCGCCCCGGGGCCAACACCGGCGCCGAACGGGAGCACCAGATCGGCCAGTGCCACGACGGGATCCACTATTTCCCGATCGAAGGCTCCTCCGAGGATGGCCTGCTGGTCCTGAACCACGAATACATCGAGCCGCGCTTCCTGCACGCCGAGAAGGAAGGCTACAAGGGCGTGGCGCATGACAAGCGCAGCGTCGTGTACGACGCCGACGGCCTGCGCGACGATGACGAGGTGCGCATGGAGATCGCCTCGCACGGCATCTCGATCTACCGCACCGCGAAGCAGGCCGACGGCCAGTGGGCCATCGTCGCCGATCCGCACAACCGCCGGATCACCGCCAACACCCCGATGGAGATCGGCGGCCCCGTGCGCGGCTCGGCCCATGTTCGCACCAAGTACAGCCCCGACGGCACGATGACCCGCGGCACGGTCAACAACTGCGCCCATGGCGTGACGCCGTGGAACACCTACATGGCCGCCGAGGAAAACTGGGCTGGCTATTTCTCCAACACCACCGAGCTCGACCAGAAGCCCGACCTGCCGCGCGAGCATGCCCGCTACGGCGTCTCGACCAATCCCCAGGGCAGCCGCTACGGCTGGCATCTCGCCAAGTCCGGCGCGGACGAATTCGTCCGCTTCAACGCCACCTCGATCGGCGCCTCGGCGACCGAGGACTACCGCAACGAGCCGAACACCTACGGGTTCATGGTGGAAATCGACCCGTACGACCCGACCTCCACCCCGGTCAAGCGCACCCATCTGGGCCGCTTCGCCCATGAGGGCGTGGTGTTCGCGCCGGCCGTCGAGGGCGCGCCGGTGGTGTGCTACTCGGGCGACGACGCGCGGTTCGAATACATCTACAAGTTCGTCTCCGACGGCGTCTACGTGCCGGGCGAGACCGATGGCTCGATCCTCGACAGCGGCACGCTCTACGTCGCGAAGTTCAACGATGACGGCACCGGCGAGTGGCTGGCGCTGGCGCCGGGCCGCAACGGGCTGACGCCGGCCAACGGCTTCGCCGACCTGGCCGACATCCTCGTCAACACCCGTCTGGCGGCCGATTTCGTGGGCGCCACCAAGATGGACCGCCCGGAATGGGGCACCGTCGATCCCAACACCGGCACGCTCTACTTCGCGCTCACCAACAACTCGCGCCGCACCCAGGCGCAGGTGGATGCCGTCAACCCGCGGGCCGAGAACAACTTCGGCCAGATCGTGCGCTGGGACTACGAGAACAACGACCACACCAAGGCGTCGTTCGCCTGGGATCTGTTCGTGCTTGCGGGCAACGCTCGGAACTCGGCGCTCGCCACCGGCGGCGCGCTGAGCGACGACAGCATCTTCGCCTGCCCGGACGGGCTGTGGTGCGACGGTGACTCGCGGCTCTGGATCCAGACCGACATGGGCGACAAGGGCCCCGATTACGAAGGCCCGCTGGCCGACATGGGCATGAACATGATGCTCGCCGCCGACCCCGCGACCGGCGAGATCAAGCGCTTCCTGACCGGCCCCTGGGGCCAGGAGACCACGGGCGTCGTCACCACGCCGGATGGCAAGACGATGTTCGTGAACTTCCAGCACCCCGGTGCCCATGCCTCCGCCGAGCAGTTCGCGGCCGGTGATTTCGGCTCGGGCTTCCCGGACTACAACGGCACCGTGCCGCGGTGTGCCACGGTGGTGATCTCCAAGGACGATGGCGGCGTGATCGGCACCTGACAAGGCACCCGAGCGAACGGAAGGCGCGCGGACCCGCGCGCCTTCCCCCACCGGTCGCCCGCGCCCCTGACCGCGTTCGACCTCGGCCCGGCCCCGACCCGCCCGCAGGCGCCCCGTGATCATTCCCCCTGCCGCCATCCTCGTCCTTCTCGCGACATCGGCCGCAGCCGCGTCCCCGGCCGATCCGGTCGCGCTGGGGGCCGAGGTCTATGAGACCATCTGCCTCGAATGTCACGGTCCGACGGCGACCGAGGGCGAATCCGGCGATATCCGCGGGCTCGGTCTGGCGACCGTCACCGGCGCGGTCCGTTCCGGCCCCGGGATGATGCCCAGTGTGCCGCTGACGCGGGACGAAATCGCCGCCGTCGTGGCCTATCTCGCGCATCTTCAGGGGCAGTGACCGCGCCGGGAAGGCCCACCCGACGGGGCGACCCGCGCGGCGCGACCGTAACCTGCCGCCGCGCCGTCCCGTGCCGCATCGGCCGCGCATGCCGGACGCCGCCGCCGGCCCCCGGAACGCCACGACCGAAGGCGACCCTGTGTTTCCGACATCTACCCGGATACGCCGGAGCCGACGGGTGTGCCGAACCTCGGGAAGCAGGGCGGGGATCGACGTGCAGAGCCCGCCGGGTTCCGTCCCGTCGCCGCAGGCCGATCCCCGGCGGCAGACGCCGGCCAGTGTCCCGGGCGGCAGACCGGCGCGAGGCGACCGCCCAGCAACCGGTCCTTTGACATCCGCGCGCCGACCGCCGAGGTTGGCGCGGCATGCGAGTGGAGGGTGCGGTGGAACTGTTCTCGGCATTCCTGACGATCGGCGCGCTGTTCCTCACCGGGCTTCTGGCCGACGAGATCGGACGGCGGACCCGGGCGCCGCGGGTGACGCTGCTGATGCTGATCGGCGTCGGGATCGGGCCGTCGGGCTTCGACCTGCTGCCGCCGGCGCTGGAGGCGTGGTACGAGTTCTTCGCGGTCGCGGCGCTGGCGATCGTGGCCTTCCTGCTCGGCGGCACGCTCCGGCCCGAGATGCTGCGCGCGCATGGCCGCGAAATCCTGGTCCTGTCGATCACGGTGGCGCTGATTTCGGCCGCCTTCGTGACCGGCGGGCTCTGGGCGATCGGTGCGCCGGCGGCGGTGGCGTTGCTGCTGGGCGGGATCGCGACGGCGACGGCGCCGGCGGCGATGCAGGACCTGGTGCGGCAGGCGAAGGCCACCGGATCGTTCCCCGACCGGCTGCTGGGCATCGTGGCGGTCGACGATGGCTGGGGGTTGATCCTGTTCAGCCTGATCCTCGTCGTCACCGGCGCGATGACCGGCAACGGCGCGCCCGACATCCTGCCGGTGCTGGCCCGCGAGATCGGCGGCGCGGCGCTGATCGGCCTCGCGATCGGGGTGCCGGCGGCCTTTCTGACCGGCCGGCTGAAACCCGGCGAGCCGATGCTGGTCGAGGCGCTGGGCGTGGTGTTCCTCGTCGCCGGCTGCGCGCTGTGGATCGAGGCGTCGTTCCTCGTCGCGGGGATGGTGGCGGGCGCTGTGGTGGCGAATTTCGCGCGCCATCACAGCCGGCCGTTCCACGAGATCGAGAATGTCGAATGGCCGTTTCTCGTGCTGTTCTTCATCCTCGGCGGCGCGGCGCTGGAACTTGACCGGCTGGCCGAGGCCGGGCTGCTGGTGCTGGTCTTCGTGGTCATGCGCGCGCTGGGCCGGATCGTCGGCGGCTGGATCGGCGGCCGGTTGGCCGGGCTCGACACGCGCGAAAGCCTGTGGACCGGGGCGGCGCTGATGCCGCAGGCGGGCGTCGCCGTCGGCATGGCGCTGATCGCGGCCGATCATTTCCCGCAATGGCACGAGGTGATCCTGTCGGTCACGCTGGCCACCACGGTGATCTTCGAACTGGCCGGGCCGCCGGTGTCGATGCTGGCGCTGCGTCGCATGGGTTATGCCAGGTAGCGCCGCACGGGTGCAGCGATCGGAATACCCGGCCCGGCGGTCAGGGGCCGAGGCCGACGAAGGCCGCCAGCCCCGCCGCCAGCCCCGCGCCAAGGGCGAGGAACCGCTGCCGCATCCGACGGTCGAGCCGCGAGGTGCCGCCCGAATAGTCGAAGCGTTCGTAGATCACGTTGCGCATCGGCATCCCGAGGTCGAGCAGCGTGTCGGAGACCGCCGTCACCATCGGCCCCGGCCCGCAGATCATCGCGACCGTGCGGCCCGGATCGAGCCCGGCGAGCATCGCGCCAAGACGGTCGCGGTCAAGCCGGCCGGTCTCGCCCGGCCATCCGGGGGCCGGTGTTTCGCTGATCACCAGGCTGCGCAGGTCAAGCGTCGCGCCGGCGGCTTCGATCTCGTCCAGGCAGGCGAAGTTCTCCGGCGTTCCGGCCCCATAGGCCAGCCGCACCGGCCGACGATCCTTGCGCGCGACGAGATCGCGCAACAACCCCATGATCGGCGCGATCCCGACCCCGCCGGCGATCAGCAGAACGGCATCGCAGCGATGCGCTTGCAGCGTGAAATCCCCGTAGGGCCCGTCCAGCCCCATCACGGTTCCGGGCGGCAACTCGCCGATCCGGTCGGTGAAATCACCCGCCTCCTTGACGATCAGCCCGACGCCCGGACGGGCCGGGCTGTCGGCGATCGAGAACGGATGGTCGAACAGCGGAAAGCGCCGCGCGCCGTCGGTGATCCAGACGAACTGCCCGGCCTGGTACGCCATCCCCGGCGTTCCCGGCTCAGGCTGGATGTCAAGCTCCCAGACACGATCGGCGCGCCGCGTGACGGAGGCCAGCCGCCAGCGGTGCCGGTGCAGCCGCCAGCTGCGCCAGCCGTAAAGCACCGCCATGATCGCGACGACACCGCCGGCGGTCACCCACCAGAAGCCCTGGACGGCGCCGCCCGCGCCGAACCGGCCGGCGGTGACCGCGTGATGCAGCCCGCCGCCGACCGCCAGCAGCGCCAGGATCACATGCCCCGCACGCCAGGCCTCGTAGGGCAACGGCAGGCGGTCGCGCAGCGCCGACCCGATCACGAGAACGACGAGTGCGGAAAGCGCGATGACCCCGCTGCGGTACTGCGGCAGCGTGTGATAGGCCCGCAGCCGTTCCAGGCCGAGCGCCGGATCGGCAAGGACCGTCGGGACGACATAGGCCAGCGGATGCAACAGCAGCGCCAGAAGCACCCACCACGCGGCGGTCTTGTGAAACGCCATGACATGATCGATGCCCAGCCCGCCCGACACGATCTGGAACCGACCGGAGGTCACGAACTGGACGGCCATGGCCGCCAGGCCCACCATCCCCAGCGCCGCCGCGGCGAGTTCCCAGGGCACGGCCGGCGCGACCGTGCGCGTCATCGCGAGAACCAGCGGCGCGAGGCAGGCCACCAGATAAAGCGCCGCCAGCACGCCGGCCGGTATCTGCCAGACCGGCCCGCGATCCGCGCCGTCCGCACCATCACGCCTTGTCATCGGCCGCCCCCTTCCCTGTCGCAGCCGTCGCCACGCTGGCCCCGACCCACTCGTCCCGACTTGCCGGCCCCCGCATGCGACACCGGCACCCGGGTCTGGTTCGCATCGCCGTCGCCGGCCGTCCTTGATTAGTCTCAAGCTCCTGTTACACTTCGATGATATCTGTTGTGAAGTTCAAGTGCCGGAGTGAAACCATGCCGATCACGCGCGTTTCGTTGCCTGTTTCCGTCGTCCTGCTGTGCATTTCGGCGGTCCTTCCGGCCTCGGCGCAGGAGCCGACACTCTCCGACATCACCGAGGCCTGGCTGAACGGGCCGCACGGGGATTACCGCTCCCCTTCCTACACGCATTGGAACGAGGACGGGGAGGTGCCGACGGCCTGCGCCGCCTGCCATTCCGAAACCGGCTTTCTGGACTGGCTGGGCGCGGACGGCAGCGCGGCCCTGTCGGTCGATCACCCGGCCACGATCAACACCGTGATCGGCTGCGCGTCGTGCCATGTCTCCGCCGCCGAAACGCTCGACGCGGTGCCGTTCCCCGCGGGAATGACCGTCAGCGGCCTTGGCGATTCCGCAACCTGCACGGTCTGCCACCAGGGCCGCACGTCGACCGATACGGTCGCCGGTGCCACGGCCGATCTCGACCCCGACACGGTGTCCGGCGACCTGACCTTCATCAACGTGCATTACGGCGTCGCCGCGGCGGTGATGCATGGCGCCGAGGTGCGCGGCGGCTATCACTACGACGGCCGCAGCTATGCCGGCCGCTTCGTTCATGTGCCAAGCGCCAATACCTGTGTCGCCTGCCACGAACCGCACAGCGGCGAGGTCGAGGTGGAGGGCTGCCTGACCTGCCATCAGGGGGTGGCCGACATCGGGGCGATCCGCACCCGGCATGCCGATTTCGACGGCGACGGAATCAGCGACGGCGGCATCGGCGACGAAATCGGCGGGCTGCATGCGAAACTCTACGACGCGATCCAGGCCTATGCGCGACAGATGGCCGACGCGCCGATCGGCTATTCCTATGACCGCTATCCCTATTTCTTCGCCGACACCGATGGCGACGGGCAGATCGGCGGCGATGAAGCCGTGTTTCCGAACCGCTATGCCAGCTGGACGCCGCGGCTGCTGAAGGCCGCCTACAACTACCAGGTCGTCGCCAAGGATGCGGGGGCATGGGTTCACAACCCCGCCTATGCCCTGCAACTTCTGCATGACAGCCTGATCGACCTGTCCGGCGCCGTCGAGATCGACACCTCCGGCCTGACCCGGCCCTGACCGCGCCGCATCCTCGCGGGCACCGGTCGACGGCCCGGAAGGCCGTTGGCACGGGCTCAGATCGCGTCGGCCAGCAACGCCTCTATTTCGCGGGCGGTCGGCATCGAGGCCGCGGTGCCCGGCCGGGTGACCGAGATCGCCGCGGCGGCGCAGCCCCGGCGCGTCGCCGCCGCCGGATCGAGGCCGCGGGCCAGCCCGGCCGCGAAACCGCCGTTGAACGCGTCGCCCGCGCCGGTCGTTTCCACCACCGGGCCGGCGGCGAAGGCCGGCACGTGCACGGTCCGCGTCGCGTCGTGAAACAGCGCGCCCTGTGCGCCCAGGGTGACGATCGCCGCCCCGGCCCCGGCCGCCCGCAGCGCCGCGGCGGCCGCCAGCGCGTCCTCGGGCGAGGTCACCGGCAGGCCGGTCAGCGCCGCCGCCTCGGTCTCGTTCGGGGTCACGAAATCGCATGAGGACAGTACGCCGTCGGGCAGCGGCCCGGTCGCCGGCGCGGGGTTCAGCACTGTCAGCGCACCGCCCGCCCGCGCCAGGTCCAGCCCCCGCACCGCCGCCGCCAGCGGCTGTTCGAGCTGGGTGACAAAGACCGCCGCACCGCCGATCAGGTCCGCCGCGGCCTCGACATCCGCGGCACCCAGATCGGCCGCGACGCCGGGGCAGATGACGATCGCGTTCTCGCCGGTCCCGGCCTCGACGAAAATGCCCGCCGCGCCGGTCGCGCCGGCGGGATCGACGATCACCGCGGGCGTGACCCCGGCCTCGGCCCAGACCCGGTGCGCCATGTCGGCGAACGTGTCCCGCCCGAGCCGGGTGATCATGTGCGTCTCGGCCCCCGCGCGGGCCGCCGCGACCGCCTGGTTCGAGCCCTTGCCGCCGGGGCCGAGCGCGAAGCCCTCGCCCAACAGCGTCTCGCCCATCCGCGGCTGGCGCGCGGCGCGAAAGGTCGCATCGGCGACGAAGACCCCCAGAATCACGACCCGGCCCATCGCCGCCTCCCCGTTCCTGCCACTACCCCGCCGCCGCGACCGCCGCGGCCACCGCCCGGGCCAGCGGTTCCTGCTGATCGGCGTCGTAATGCACGCCGTCGATCGCCGAAACCTGCACGATCGGCCCGAGATCGAGAAACCCCGCGCCCTGTCGCCGCGCCATCCCGGCCACGGCCCCGGCCAGCCCCGGCGATTTCGCCGCGCCGCCGGCAAAGGTCTCGGCCAGGCAGCCGGCCTCGCGGATCGGCGGCGGGCACAGGATCAGGATGTCCGGCGCCCCGCCGCCCGGCCCCGCGCCCGAGGCCCGCGCGATCCGGATCAGCCGGTCGAGCCCGGCGGCGATGTCGGCCGGGCCCACGGAAAACCGCGGCTTGAGATCGTTGGTGCCGAGATGGATCGCCAGAAGATCGACCGGACGGTGCGAGTCCAGCAGCGCCGGCAGGATCCGCGCGCCGTTGCGATGCTCGCCCTCGATCGGGTCGTCATGCACCGTGGTGCGGCCCGGCTGGCCCTCGGCGATCACCGTCCAGCCGGGGCCGAGACGCGCGGCCAGAAGATCGGTCCAGCGCCGTCCGGGCGGGTGCCGGCCGGTCTGGCCGGGCTCGGTAAGCGGCAGGGTGCCATGGGTGTTCGAATCGCCGAAGACCAGCAGCGTTCGGGTCATTCCCGCGGCCCCGTCTCGCCCGAACCCGTCTCGCCCGGCCCCGGCTCCCCGCGCCGGCCGCGAAACCCGGTGGCGACGACGAATTTTTCCGACGAATCCGCCCGGCTGGCCGGCGGCTTGATGTTCGCCACCTTCTCGAAATTCCGTTTCAGCCGCGCCTGCAACCCGGCCTCGGCCCCGCCGGCAAGAACCTTGGCCACGAAGGTGCCGCCGGGGGCGAGCACGTCATAGGCCAGTTCCGCCGCCGCCTCGCACAGCGCCACGATGCGCAGGTGGTCGGTCTGCCGGTGGCCCGAGGATGCCGCCGCCATGTCCGACATCACCACGTCGGCCTCGCCGCCCAGCCAGGCCTTGACCTGGTCGTCGGCGCCATCGGCGAGGAAATCGAGCTGGTGGATCTCGGCCCCCGGGATCGGCTCCACCTCCTGCAGGTCGATGCCCAGAACCCGGCCCTGCCGCTTGCCCGACCGCTCGCCAAGCGCGTTCACCCGCTCGACCGCGACCTGGCACCAGCCGCCGGGCGCGCAGCCAAGGTCCACGACCCGCGCACCGGGCACGAGGAAGCGGAACTTGTCGTCGATCTCGGCGATCTTGTAGGCCGCGCGGCCGCGGAAGCCCTCGCGCTTCGCGCGCTGCACGTAGGGATCGTTGAGCTGCCGTTCCAGCCAGCGGGTGGAGGACAGTTTCCGCCCCCTGGCGGTCTTGACGCGGACGCGCAGCTCGCGCTGCCCGCGGCCCGAGGAACCCGGCTTCCTGGCCATCAGAACGGTCCGTCCTCCAGCACCCCATCGGCCGACATCTGCGCGTAAAGCAGACCCTCGCGCAAGCCCCGGTCGGCCACCGACAGCCGGTCGGTCGGCCAGATCCGCATCATCGCCTGCAGGATCGCCGCGCCCGACATGATCAGCGTGTGCCGGTCGCGGCCGATCCGCGGATCGCTGCGCCGGCCCTCCGGGCCTAGGCTGACGTAATCGCGGATCACCCGGTCGATCTGGTCCGATGTCATCCTGAGCCCGTCGACCTTGGTGCGGTCGTAGCGCTTCAGGCCGAGATGGCTGGCCGCCACCGTCGTCACGGTGCCCGAGGTGCCGATGATCTGGAACCCCTCGCGCTTCTGGCTGGCGTTGTAGGGCGAGAAATCGGCGAGGTTCTCCTCGAAGAACCAGCTCATCAGCGCGAAGCGCGCCGCGTCGTCCTCGACGTCCGAGAACTGGTCCTTCAGCGTCGCCACGCCCAGCGGCACGCTGATCCAGTCCACCACCTTGGCGGTCGGGAACGGGCTTTCGGGCGCGTGAAAGCCGGCGTGCAGCCGCATGATCGCGCGCGGCCGCTCGTGCCGCGGCACCGCCGAAAGGTCGATCCACACCAGTTCGGTCGAGCCGCCGCCGATATCGACGACCAGCAGCTGTTCCGTCCGCGTGGAGACCAGCGGCGCGCAGGAGACGACGGCCAGCCGCGCCTCTTCCTCGGGCTGGATGATATCCAGCTTCAGGCCGGTCTCGCGCTCGGCCATGCGGATGAAATCGCCGGCATTGCGGGCACGGCGGCAGGCCTCGGTCGCGACCAGCCGCATCCGGCCGACGCGATGCTGTTCCAGCTTGCGCCGACAGATGTGCAGCGCCTGCACCGTGCGGGTCATCGAGGCACGGCTCAGACGGCCCGAAGCCTCCAGCCCGTGCCCGAGCTGAACGGATTTCGAGAAGCTGTCGACCACATGGAACTGGTTGCCCTTCGGCTGGGCAATCAGCATGCGGCAACTGTTGGTTCCGAGATCCAGGGCCGCGTAAAGCTGCGCCGGGTCGGGTTTCGGGGTGGCTGGCGGCTCGACCGGCCTCGGGAACGCGCCCCCACCCCGGGGACGCCTGGGCGCCATCGTCACGCCCTCCAATCGCTCGTTGGTTTGACCCTATCCCCTGGAAGGGGTCTGATCAAGCGGCCGGGGGCGGTTGATCATGAAAGCTTCATTTGCGTCGTCCCTTTTCGCTGCTTGCGGCGCTTCGGGTCGGCGGGCAAGTCGCCCGTTGCGTTCAACGTGTCGAAATCCGGCGTCGGCGGCGGCCCGCACCGGCGTATGGAGGGGGCCGGGAAAGGAATCGATCATGGCCGAAGTCACCATCGTCTACTGGCGCGACATCCCCGCGCAGGTCATCGTCGGCAAGGGCCGGCGCGGGGCCAAGCATCCGCTGCCCGAGCGCTTCGAACAGGCGATCGACCGCTGCGCGATGAAGGTGGGCGCGAAGGATGCCGACGCCTACATGGCCGACTGGCGCAAGGCCGCGCCCTATACCGTCGAGGGCGACGACGCCGAGGTCGCCGCCGCCGAGGCCGACCGGATCGATGCCGAATACACGCCCGACCGTCTCAAGGCGCTGATCGCCAACGACGGCCGGGCCTGAGCGCGAGGAGAGACTGCAATGGCGCTTCTGAACTTCCGCCGCGAGGCCCCGGCCGCGCCGCAGGGCGCATCGACCGAGATTGAGGCCCTGCTTCAGGGCTTCTCGATCGAGGTGATGCCGCGCACCGCCGAGAAGATCGAGGATTTCCGCGCGCTGCTGCCCTCCGGCACCCGCGTCTACATTGCCCATATCGACGGCACGCCGATCGACGACATGGTGGCGACGGCGAAGCGGCTGGTGGCCGAGGGCTTCACCGTGATGCCGCATTTCCCGGCGCGGATCATCCGCGACCGGGCGACGCTGGCCGACTGGATCGCGCGCTACCGGGGCGAGGCCGGCATCCGCCAGGCGCTGCTTCTGGCCGGCGGCGTGGCCGAACCGGCCGGGGAGTTCCACTCCTCGATGCAGCTTCTGGAAACCGGCCTGTTCGACGGGTTCGAACGGCTGCATGTCGCCGGCCACCCGGAGGGCAACCGCGACATCGATCCCGACGGGTCGGACCGGAACGTGATGGAGGCGCTGCGCTGGAAGCAGGCGTTCTCCGACCGCACCGACGCGACGATGGCGATCGCCACGCAGTTCTGCTTCGAGGCGAAACCGGTCATCGCCTGGGCCGAGCGGCTGGCCGCCGAGGGGATCGCGCTGCCGATCCATATCGGCGTCGCGGGGCCCGCGAAGCTGCAGACGCTGATCAAGTTCGCCATCGCCTGCGGCGTCGGCCCCTCGCTGAAGGTGCTGCAGCGGCGGGCGATGGATGTGACCAAGCTGCTCTTGCCCTACGAGCCGACGGAGTTCGTCGCCGGCCTCGCCGCGCACAAGGCCCGGCACCCGGATTTCGGGATCGAGGCCGTGCATTTCTTCCCGCTCGGCGGTATCAAGACCAACGCCACCTGGGCCCGCGATCATGGCGGCCGGTCCGCCATCCCGGCGGCCGAAGCCTGAGACGAAGGACAAGAAATGACCCGTACCGTACTGGAATCAAAATCGAAAACCGTCGTCATCGGATTTGACGAGCCGTTTTGCGTGATCGGCGAGCGGATCAATCCGACGGGCCGCAAGAAGCTGGCGGCCGAACTCGAGGCGGGCGATTTCTCCACCGTCGAGAAGGACGCGCTGGAACAGGTCGCCTGCGGGGCGATGGTACTCGATGTCAACGCGGGCGTGGTCTACAACTCCAACCCCGATCCGAACATCACCGAACCGCCGCTGATGCGCAAGATGATCGAACTGGTGCAAGGCCTTGTCGATGTTCCACTTTGCATCGACAGCTCGGTGCCCGGCGCGCTCGAGGCGGGGCTCGAGGCCGCGCATGGCCGGCCGCTGCTGAACTCGGTCACCGGCGAGGAGGAGCGGCTGGAACTGGTGCTGCCGCTGGTCAAGAAATACAACGTGCCGGTGGTGGCGATCTCGAACGACGACACCGGGATTTCCGAGGATCCCGACGTGCGCTTCGCGGTGGCGCGGAAGATCGTCGAACGCGCCGCCGATCACGGCATTCCCGCCCATGACATCGTCGTCGACCCGCTGGTGATGCCGGTGGGCGCGATGGCGACGGCCGGGCGGCAGGTCTTCGCGCTGGTGCGCAAGCTGCG
>Ga0180429_10003375_pt1 | contig 12931 bp, 8 predicted proteins | sample SS_ome_FD_132428 | JGI IMG/M metagenome (GOLD analysis project Ga0180429, IMG submission 132428) | Hypersaline lake sediment archaeal communities from the Salton Sea, California, USA - SS_1_S_1 metaG | ecosystem: Environmental > Aquatic > Non-marine Saline and Alkaline > Hypersaline > Sediment ... | reverse complement strand
CGGCCGCCTCGGCGAGCTCGATCACGATCTCGAGCGGTTCGGGCTCGGTCGGATAGCCGAGGAAGAGATCGAATCGATCGGTAATCCCGTTCGTCAGGCGATCGGGTACGAAGGGAGGCTGCGCCGCTCCGACCGAGACTCGCACCGGCCGTCCGAAGGCGAGATTGCCCTCGGGTGTCACTTCGGATGCGATCGGCATGGTCACTGCCGGAAGACCCGCCATCGCCCGGAACCGCGCCAGCGCCCGCGCGTTGCGCCGCTCGAATGACGCATAGTCCGACTCGCCCTCGCGATTCCACGCCGCGCACGACACGGCCGACAGCCGCGGCGCGCAAAGGGTGATGATGTTCTCCTCCCGCCCCTCCCACCAGGGCATGCAGAAGCCGAGGATGCCGCGGTCCGACTCGGTCCGGTGGGGTTTCGCAAAGGTCGGGATCCCCGGATTCACGTGGGCGAACACCGTGCGGTCCCACTTGTAGCACCGCTCCACGTCGACCATGGTGAACATGGTGCGCGGGTAGTGGTCGACGATGTAGAGGGGATCCCATGCCGCGTTGACCACTTCGTATCCGGCCTTCAACATCTCGGCGGCGGGAAAATTGATCGTCCTCCAGTTGATGTGGATCACATCCTCGTCGACCTTGTTGTCTCCCTCGCCGAGGCGTGGGCCCTCCCAGACAAGGGCGCGCCTTCCGAGCGTCTTGACGAAGCGGTTCAGGTGATTGACGAGATCGCGCTGGAGCTCTTCGGGCACGCCGTAAGCTTCGTCGCCACCGATGTGGACGAAGGGCGTCGCCTGGAAGACCGATGTCATCTCACCGAGCAGCTGCTCGAGGCCCTTCCGCGATGCCGGATTCCGAGCCAGCTCCCCGGGGTTGTTTCCAAAAACCTCGGGATAGCTCTTCCGAAGAATCGTCGAGTGGGCGGGCACGTCGAGCTCGGGAATGATCGTCACGCCCCGCGCCTGGCTGTAGGCCTCGAGCTTCACGAAGTCGTCCCACGTCCAGCCCGCACTGGGGCTCAGGATCTTGGGAAAAGCCTTCGACGGCCAGGAACAGAGCTGGTCGTCGGCAATGTGGAGCTGCAAGTAGTTGACCTTGTAGAACCAGCACAGATCGACCACATGGCGGAGAGTTTCGGGGCTGTGGGGATTTCGCCCCATGTCGACCATGAAGCAGCGAAATCCTAAATCGGGCCCGTCGCTAATCGCGGTGACCGGCCAGGAGACTTGCGTGCCGTCGATCGTGGCGAGTTGAAGGAGAGACGCCGCCGCCTGGGCGGCGCCGAGACCATCCTCCGCCTCGATCCGGATCTGACGATCGCCAACGCTGATCCGATAAGTCAGTCCCTCGGGCAGCTCTCCGATCTCGAAAAGCACCCCCCCGGGACCGTCAGTACGATCGGCCAGGACCACGGCTTCGACCCCGAGCCGAACCAGTCCGTCGGCCAATGCCTCCGCCTGCGGCGTGAGCCGGTCGGCGCCGGCCACGATCGTGCCGGAGAAAGAGACGCGGCCGCCGCCATCTTTCTGAATGCGCGCGGCGGGCACCAGCTCCTGCGCTTCCAAGGCTCCTCCGGCGACGGCGCAGGCCGCGATCATTCCCGACACGATAAGGTTCCGTACTCGTTTCATGGCTCCCCTCGGGTCCTCTCGGACCGGTTGCGTCCCTTGTCATTCGCCGGTTACTGTTCGTAGAGCACCTTCCCCATGTCGACCACATCATAGCCGCCGAGGGCGTCGACCGCCTCTTTGAACTCCCTGTCCGATCCGATGACCTCGAGCACCGCCTCAACCATGGGCGTGGTGAAATGTTCGTCCCTGATCACGAGATCGTACCTCTCCTTCGCCACGGGAATGAATTCGAGATCGAGGGCGATGGCGGCGGTGAGTATTCCCATTCCGGCGTCGGCCGCGCCCGAGGCGACTGCCGACGCGATCCCCATGTGGGTGTACTCTTCCGTGTCATAGCCGTTGACTTCTTTGGGATTGATTCCGCGTTCCTTGAATGTCTTGTCGGTGAGCAGTCTCGTGCCCGAGCCCGGCTGCCTGTTGACAAACATGACCGCATCGCGCGTGAGATCGTCGATGGCGCTGATGTTTTTTGGATTGCCCTTGCCGACGATCAGCCCCTGCTGCCTGTAGACGAGATTGATGACCTTGAGCCCGATCCCCTCGAGGAGCCTCTTGATGAAGGCAATATTGTATTCACCCCTTTTCTCGTCGAGAAGGTGGGTGCCCGCCAGGTGGGCTTCCGATTTCTTGATCGCCATCAGCCCGCCCATCGAGCCCACATGGGCCGACGACATGCTGAAGGTCGGATAATTCCGCCTGAGGAAATTGGCGAGCAGATCGAGGGCGTTATCATGACTTCCGATGCAGACGAGAGTGTTCTCGATGGCGTGCTTCGACCGGATCAGGGCCACATCGACCTCGGTGCCTGGCGCGATTCCCTCACTCAGCGGCGGAATGCGCACGATCCCGTCGGCGCGTTGCAGCGTCATGAGCGCCCCCGCCCCGCGTCCCACGGGGGTGGCCATGAAGTCGTCCCCCGCCTTGCCGACCTTGACCCTGAGAAACTCTTCCTGCCCGAGGGACGACGCCGCCGGCCTGGAGAGCCTGGCCTTCATGATCTCGGGCGGCTCCTCTTCAACTCCCATGAGATGATGGAGGAGCGGCTTGCCGAACATCTCGAAGGTCAAGTACGACGCCACGGGATATCCGGGAAGACCGATGACCGGCTTGTTGTGAATCACACCGAGCAGGACCGGCTTGCCGGGCTTGATGCTGATTCCGTGAACGAGAATTTCGCCGAGATCTCCAACCGCGTTGGGAGTGAAATCCTTCGTACCCGCCGAAGCGCCGGCCAGCACAACGACCAGATCACTCTCCCGGGCAGCCTCGGAGAGTCGCTCCTTGAGACGTTCTTTGTTGTCGGCAACCACATCGGTCCTGTGGAACGCACCGCCCCACTCGTTGACGAGGTTTCCGATCATGTAGCTGCTCGAGTCGATAATGTTGCCTCGCGCCAGCGACGCGCCCGGATCGACCACCTCGCCCCCCGTGGGGATGATCGTCACCAGAGGTTTTCGCCTGACGTCGATGGCGGTGTTGCCGCCGGAGAGCATGGCGCCGATGTCGACCGGCCTGATCAGGTGATTCTCGGGAAGGATCAACTCGGTCTGGACGATGTCCTCTCCCACGATCCTCACATTCTGATAGGGGCTCACCGGTGCGATGATCTCGACGCTCTCTCCGGCGATGCTCACGTCCTCGACCATGATGACAGCGTTGAATCCCTCGGGGATCGGATCGCCCGTGTTGACCGGAACGGCCTGCTCATCGAGTGTCAGGCTCACAGACCGTGTCTCGGAAGCGCCGAAGGTGTCGGCAAAGCGGACCGCATACCCGTCCATCGCTGAGCCGTGATAATGAGGTGATGAGATCCTCGCCTGCACGGCGTCGGCCGTGATCCGACCAAGAGACTCGGTCACGGCGACCGACTCGCTCTCCACGGTTTTCAGGTTTTTGAAAGAGCCGAACCAGACTTTGAACGCCTCTTCGAGGCTCGAACGGGTCTGATAGATTCTTCTTTTCGATTGCACCTTCTCTCCCTAGACCTTGAAAAGTCTCACCTCGACCTCGTCTCCCTCGTAAAGTCCCGATTTGTTCATGGGAACGATGACGATTCCGTCAGCGCGCACCAGCGTGGTAACGAGGCCCGACTTGCCCAGGATCGGCACGGCCCGGAATACGCCCTCCCGCTCCTCGACGGAGACTCTCACATGCTCTTCCCTTCCGGCCGTGGACGCGAGATTTCTGTCAAAGAGCGCCTTGAGCGTCCTTCTCGGCGGCAGATGAGCAACCGACCTCTCTCCCGACATGACCATGAGTAAGGGCTCGACAAAGGTCTCGAAACTGACCGTGATCGCGGCGGGATGACCGGGCAGTCCGAAGAGAGGCGTTCCGTCGACGATCCCGGCGATGAGAGGTTTGCCCGGTTTCATCGCCACGCCATGAAAGAGCACGCCCGGACTGCCGAGCTCGTCGATGACCGTTGCCGTGTAGTCCTTCGTGCCGACCGAGCTTCCCCCGGTGATGAGCACCATATCCGATGTGGATGCCGCCTCGTGCACCACGTGTCTGAGCGTCACCAAATCATCGCTGACGATTCCTTTCCGGACGGGAACGGCATGGCACTCGCCAATGAGGCCGGTCAGGTTGTAAGAATTGATGTCCCTCACCTGGCCGACAGACAGAGGCCTGTGAGGAGGCACGACCTCGTCGCCCGTTCCGATGATGGCGACGCGCGGTTTCTTGAAGACGTCGACCTCGAGAATGCCCAGCCCGGCGAGGGCTCCCACATCCTGTGGCCTCAGCCTCTGACCGCCCCTGAGAACGGTCTGGCCTTTTTTCACGTCTTCGTCGGCAGAAATGACATGTTCACCGGGAGAGACTGTCTTCATGATCTCGACCATCGTCTCGTCAACGCAGTTGGTGTACTCGAACATGACAACCGCATCGGCCCCGTCGGGAAGCATGCCGCCGGTGGGAATCTGGACACTCTCTCCTCTTTGGATGGAATGGTCGGGTTTGCGGCCCATCACCACCTGCCCCTTGATCTCGAGATAGACCGGCATGGTGTCGGAGGCGCCGAAGGTGTCGGCCGCCGCGACGGCGTATCCATCCATGGTGGACCGGTCGAAGCCGGGGAGGTCCTCGGGAGAGACGATGTCCGAGTGGAGCACCCTTCCGTAGCTCTCTTCGATGGGAACCGACTCGCCCGGAATGGTTTTCAGATCCTGCTCGAGCAGGAGTCTGCGCGCCTCGTCCACCTCGAGTGCCTCGTCTCGTCCGAGATAGTCTTTCATCGGCCCCGGCCTCTCGTCGTTCTGGTACAAACCTTACTGTTGCATTAGATAGGACGTGGAAGAAGTAAATCAATAGAGGAGGATCGAAAAAACCTCGAACGTGGCGTGGACGGGATCTCCCACCTTGAGATTCATTGCGCCGAGTGTTTTGGGCGTGATGACGGAAACGAGATTCACCCCCACATCGACGGTCACCTGAATGCGGCCGCCCTCGAGGCTCATTGCGCCGATGCGGCCCCGAAAGGTATTGCGCGCCGTCGATAAGCCGTCCCTAGAGAGAAGGATCTCCTCGGGCGGGATCGAGATGTGGACCTCGCCTTCCCGGGCCTCAGGCAGAGCGACACGCACACCGGGCGCGAGACGCAGGGTGCTCTCGCCGTTTTTTTCCTCCACCACGCCGGAGAAGTGGTTCTCGGACGGAGTGGCCGACAGCGTGCCGCCCACGAGATGGTGGACCGTTCCGGCCAGCTTGCGGCTCTGGGCAAGGCTGTGGGTGGCGAAGATCACGGTGGCGCCCACTTCGTCCACCGCCTTTTTGATGAGCTTTTCGAGGATCTGCACGTGGAAGAGGTCGACATTGGCTGTGGGCTCATCGAGTAGAAGGAGCGCGGGGCGGAGCGCGACGGCGCGCGCGAGGGCGACGCGCTGCGTCTCGCCCGCCGAGAGGCCCGACGCGCCGCGGTCGGCGAAGGGGCCGAGCCCCACGCTCTCGAGAGCCTCCCCCACGCGGCGATTGATCGCGTCCCGCTCCAGCCCACGCGCCTCGAGACCGAAGGCGATGTTGCGAGAGACAGTCGTGTCGAAGAGGTAGGGATTTTGATCGACGAGAGTCACCGCACGGCGCAGCTTCCGGCGCCTCGTTTTATCGGTGGTGGCGTCCTCGCCCAGAAGATGGACGGTGCCCCGCGACGGCTCGCCGATGAGGGCGGCAATCTCGAGAAGGGTCGTCTTCCCGGAACCGTTGGGCCCCACGAGAGCATGAACCGAGCCCTTCTCGACGAACAGTTCGGGGATATCGAGTACAGGCGTGGCGCCGTATTCTTTGGCGATGCCTTCAAGGCGCAGAATCTCGTCGGTCATTCCCGCGCCCTCCCCTGGAGAATCTGAAAGATAATATTCACGCCGAAGGCGACAAGGAGCAGAACGAAACCGAGCGCGATGCCGAGGGCGAACTCTCCCTTGCTGCTCTCGAGGGCGATCGTCGTGGTGATCGTCCGCGTCTTGCCCGGAAAGTTTCCGCCCAGCATCATCGAGATGCCCACCTCGGCGAAGACACGCCCGAAGCCGGCGAGCACCGCGGCGAGAAAGGCGAAGCGCGCCTCGCGAAACATGACAAGCGCCGTGCGCAGGCGGCCGACACCGAGGGTGCGCGCCGTGCGCGCCACGCGCGGATCGATCGCCTGTGTGGCGGCGATCGAGAGGCTCACGATGATCGGGCAAGCCAGGATGAACTGTCCGATAACGATCGCCGTGGGAGAAAAGAGCAGGCCCAGATCGCCCAGCGGCCCCCGCCGGGAGAGCACGGTCATCACGAGGAGCCCGACGAGAACGGTGGGCAGGGCAAAGAGGGTCTGAAAGAGCATGATCACGAGCCGCTTGCCGAAGAAGGTCTTCACGGCGATGAAAAAGCCGACGGGCACTCCCACCACCGCGGCCAGCACCGTCGATGTGAGCGAAACGCCCAGGGTGACGCCGATCGCATCGAGGATCTCGCGATCGAGCCGCGCCATCATGCGAAAGGCTTCAACAATATCTTGAAGGAGAGTGTCCACGATCTACTTCTTAGCCGAAACCGCCATGGGATGAAAGAGGCGCTTGTTGTCCTTGCGAAAATCGTTGATGATCTTCTGCCCCTCGACCGACGTGACCCAGCCGATAAACGCCATCGCCGCGAGGTACTTGACATGGCGGTGGCGGGCGGGATTGAGCGCGATGATTCCGTAGGGGTTGTAGAGGCGCTTGTCACCCTCGACGAGGATCTCGAGATCGATCTTCCCGCGGTAGGCGAGGAAGGTCCCCCGGTCGACGAGGCAGTAGGCGCCCTTCTCGTCGGCGATGTTCAGGGTCTGGCCCATGCCCTGCCCGGTCTCGAGATAGGCGCCGGAGGCGGGCTTGATGCCGGCAGCGTTCCAGAGGGAGAGTTCCTTTTTGTGGGTGCCCGAATCGTCGCCCCGGGAGATGAATGTGGCTTTGGCCGCCGCTAATTTCACCAGTGCCTTGGCCGCGTCGGTCGATCCCTTGATGCCGGCGGGATCGCTAGCGGGGCCGATGATGATGAAATCGTTGTACATCACGTCGCGGCGATTCACTCCCCACCCCTCGGAGACGAAGGCGTCTTCGGCCTGCCGGGCGTGAACGAGCACGAGGTCCACATCGCCGTTTTGGCCGAGCTTGAGCGCCTTTCCCGTTCCGACGGCGATGACGTCGACGTCGATGGCAAAGCGTTTCTCGAAGGGAGGGATGAGCACTGCAAGGAGGCCCGAGTTCTCGGTGCTCGTCGTGGTCGCCAGGCGCAGTGGGCCGGCCAGACCCTCTCCGGACGCGCGCTCGGCGCCCGCGCCGGTCAGGGCAAACGAAATGCTGAAAAGAATCAGAACAAACAGGCCTGTGGGATCTCTGGCGAACATTGGCACCTCTACTTGTCTGCGATGCTGGAAGAATCGTTAGGCGGAATCATTCTTGTTTCAAACATCGATTCTGTCAATGGCGCAAAGGTATCCGGGAGGATCGCAGGGCGGAAGGATTCGGACAGACCACTCTCCAGCTCTTGGCTTGTGCTCAAGTCTCGTTGGAAAATCGCACCGGTGACACTTATCATACGCCCCACCGGACCGTGCCGGGCAATGATCGGCCGGTACGGAACAAATAACCTGCATCGCACGTCTCCGGGCCGCTCTGAAAAATCGGGGCGGCTCTGAAAGAGAGGTACAGCACTTGAGAGCGAGAAACGCTTCACTTGCACTGATGTTCGTTCTGATTTGCCTCACCGCGGCATTCTCCACGCCCGCCGGGGGGAGTCACAAACCGGATTACACGTCCGATCTCTCGGTGTGGCCCAATTCCACGAGCTACAAGAATTCCGATCCTTGGATCGCCGAGCACCACGACTCGATCCGACGCCTCGAGCCGCGCGTGCTCGTCCTCAATTTCGCCAACTGCTTCACCACCGACCAGATGGAAGCCAAGACGGAGAGGATGATTCACGCTCTCGCCGAGAGCAGCCGTTACCACGGTTTCAACGACCGAAAGGCTCCGTCCGTGCTCAACTACGAGGTGTTTCGTTATATCGATCTCAAGGACGAGAGCCCGCCGCCGGGCCGGGAAAAGAAGAACGGCCGCCTCTTTCCCAAGCGGGCCGACTACGACGGGAAGGGGCAGAATTGTGATTATGGCAAGTTCTTCACCGAGGAATACGCGAAGTACTACAACGTCAAAGACCCGAGAAAGGAAAAACGGCTCCTCTCACTCGAAGAAATGATCGAGCTCGGAATCATTCACGAACTCTGGTTCTGGTGCGTCCATGACGAGGAGGGAGCGCCCCTCGAGACGATCGAGGAGAAACAATACTACAGTCGCACGCTCAAACCGATTCGCGGCCGTCACGGCCCAGCCGGAAACGGGCACAGCAGCACCCTGCCCTGGGTGGGCCGTTCCTTCAGGGTCACCTTTTTCAACCACAATCGCGGCATCGGATGCGGCCTGGAGAATTTCAGCCACGCCATGGAGGGGATGGCCCACTACGGTTTCTGTCCCTACTACAAGAAGTACTTCTACGAATTCGCCGAATTCAATCTCGACGAAAAGTATGGTTTGCCCTTCAACAGCTTCTACGGTGCTTCCAGGATTGACGGTTGGAAGGTCCGTCACACCTCCCCCACGTCGTTCGAATACCATCACGACGGCGCGATCAGGTCTTGCGACGGCTACGAGGCGATTGCCGGAAACGTCCACTTTCCTCCGGGAGCCAAGAGCGACTACGACATGAAAACCAACGTCCCGGTCATGTCGACCATGGAGCACTACCGTTTGCGCGACGGTCCGAATAAAAAGGACCTCGCCGAGGAATGGAAAATGGAACGGTTCTACCGATACAACGAACTCGCTCCCGACGGCATGGGCCCGTGGCTCGTCTACTGGCGCCAGTGCATGCCGGGTCTCGACAACAAATGCCTCGACGACGCGCGCAAACCGATGAAGAACTGGTGGATTTTCCTCTTCTACTAGATTTGGCGCCGCCCATGGAGGCGGGAGGTGATCACCTCAGGCATTCGATGGCGCGCTCGAGTTGCCTGTCTCTTCCCTCTTGAATGTCCTTTTCCGTCTGCTCGACGCGGATGTCGGGGGGGACGCCGAGCCACTCGAAATGCTGCCCGTCGTATCGTCTGCCGCATCCCGTGGGGATCGTGATCTCGATCCCGCTTGGCAACCTGAAGTTTCCCATCGTTTCGGCGGAGTGAGCCGAGGCGGTCCCGCCTCCGCCGGCGGTGGTATCGCCCACGACGGTCACATTGAGCAACTGTTTCAGGATCTCGGACGTCGATTCACCGGCGCTGATCGTGAGGCCGTTGATCAGCACGACAACCTCTTTCGAATACGTGGGCTTTTGGGGCTGTATCGGATCGATGGGATAGGGTTCCCCGAAGAAGTAGAGCTTTGGCCATTCGAAGGTTGACGTCACAAAGCGAGAAACAACGGCCTCCACATTCTGGATCGTTCCTCCCCTCGGTTGTCGGATATCGACGATCAGTCCCCCTGTGGGCGCCATGAATTCGATGATGCTCGCAAACTCGTCGGCCAGATCGTCCTCGTGAAAATCGGCGAGGAAAATGTATCCCACATTTTCGGGAAGGATTCCGTACTCGGCACTCCGCTCCTCCGTCGCTCTGAGCGGCTTGTGGAAATAGCTTTTCACCACGGCACGACTGACGGCATGCTGATCCTTGACCTGCCGCGGTGGATCGTAGGGGCGCGTCCGTTTTCCCTTGGCTGTTCGGAGGTAGACATGGCCGTCTTTCAATTCGGCAAGCAGATCATGCAGTATGGCATGAAATTCACCGTCCTCTGCCCCCTCGACGCGTGGTCGATATTTGCCCCGAATCGCCTCCCAGTCGATCCCCTTGAATTCGAAGAAAGGATAAACGTCGTTGATCCTGTTCCATGCGGCCTCGAAATCTTCCATATTCCGCCTCGACGGGTCTGTTTCCGAGGAATTCTTGACGCAGGCGGGAATCAATATTCCCAAGGCGAGGAAAAGGACTATAATGATATTTCTCATTTGTCGTCTCCCGGTTTCACCCTCCGGTCAAAGTATGGCGCAAGGAAGATCCCCCCGATTATAGAAGGTCGAGTCGACCAGGGGCGTCCCCTTTTTATGGTACCGACTCGGAATTGCGTTAGTGCTTACATAATTTATGCCCTATGATCGTGATCTCTCGCTGCATTGACTCAGGCACCCCCAATGGAGACTGTCATGAGAATTTGCGTCACAGCAATCGTGTTCTTTCTCTTCTCGATCGCCCTGCAGTCCGGTGAAGAGCTTTGTCGCTGGGAACAGTTCCGCGGACCGCATGGAGCCGGCATCGAGGGTGACGGCAAAGCGCTTCCCGCGCGGCTCGACGAGACGAACCTCTTGTGGAAAAGCGACGTCCCCTTCGGCCACTCCTCACCGTGCATTTGGGATGACAGGATTTTTCTCACGGCGATCGACGGAACCACGCTGGAGACGATCTGCGTCGACCGGACCGACGGAAAGATCCTCTGGAGAGCCGAGGCGTGGTACGAATTCATCGAGCGGGTGCACCGCACCAACAGCCCCGTCTCGCCCACGGCGACGACCGACGGGAAGCGCGTCTACGTCTACATCGGTTCGTCGGGACTACTCTGCTACGATTTCGACGGCAACGAGGTGTGGAGCCGTATCCTGCGGCCGACGCCGAACCTTTACGGCACGGCAAGTTCTCTCATTCTCGCCGACGAACATCTCGTATTCCTCAATGACAACAGGAGCGAATCCTATCTCGAAACGATCGATCCCGCCACTGGAGAGACTGTCTGGCGCACGGAGCGCACCGGGCTCGAGTACAACTGGACGACTCCCATGTTCTGGGACAACCGGGGCGTGCCCGAGCTCGTAATCAACGGCCAGGGCGCGATCAAGGCCTACGATCTGGAAGACGGCTCCGAGCGATGGGAACTTCCCGGGCTCACCTATGAACCGTGCGTCACTCCCGTCACCGGCGACGGCTTCATTTACGTCACATCGTACAACATGAAAACCAACACCGAGGTGATCGGCCTTCCAGACTGGGACGACCTGGTGGAGGAGCTCGATCTCGACGGCGACGGGGAACTGACACTCCGGGAGTCGAAGCCGAAGAAGTCGATCCTCTCCCGCGCCGACGCCGATGGAGAAGGCGACCATCCCCTCTGGGGCTTTCATCCCTTTCTCGACGAGGACAAGAACGGAAAGGTCACCGGGACCGAATGGCAAAAGATCGTCAAGTGGGTCGACAGCTTTCCCCAGGAAAACGCCCTCCTCGCCGTGAGGCCGCCGGCCAAGGAGGACGAGGTGGCCGAGGTCGTCTGGAAGTACGAGAAGGGAATCCCCGAATGCCCCTCTCCACTTTACTTCGATCACAAGGTCTACCTCGTCAAGAATGGAGGCATGGTCACCTGCCTCGACAGCCGGACGGGCAAGGAGATCTTTCAGGACAAGCTCGGAGCGGGCGGACCCTATTACGCGTCACCCGTCGTGGGCGACGGCAAGATCTATGTTGCCTCGGCGCGCGGAACGGTGACCGTGTTCAAGACGGGGGACAAACTGGAGATCGTGGCCTGCAACGAGTTCAAGGAACGCATCTCGGCCACACCGGCTCTGGTCGACGGCAAGATCTATGTGCGGACGAACAAGCGGCTCTACGCCTTCGGGCAATAATCGGACGCTCACAATAACCGGACCTCTGTGAACTGTGATCATCGATAAAATATTGATCACAGTTTGACGTTTAGAAAATTGAACGTTCACTTCTGATTTACCACCTCGACAATTTGATCGGTAACACAAAGAGTCTGGCAATTTACTATCCCTTGTGGTAGTGTGCGGCGAAAGGGGATCATTCCAGGTGCAGCACGGGAAGCTGCAAAAGAGAATGCCCGCTCGGTTCAGGATTAAAAACTATTGAGAATCAGTCACTATTGAAACGGGAAGTGTGACTTATTTCCTGATGCTCTTTGTGACACTTCTGTTGGCACAATTCGTTCAGAAGCCTACCGGCACTATGGGAAACCGCGCCGGATATGAGGAATTCTGGCGTTGGGAGACCGATCCAGAATATACAGTGAGATTTTTACTAAGGAGGAAGGACTCATGATTCGAAGGACTCTCGTGATTTCAGCTCTTGTTTTTGCCCTTTGTGGTGTCGGGTTCGCAACCGATTCGGCTCAGCCCGGCTCATATGATCGTGTGACCGGAAAGTTTGTCGGCGCACCCTCGGAAAACGCAACCGTTCAGCCACACCTTTCGAACAACACAAGGGCCAACGGTCTCTTCGGTGTCGAAGTCAGTTATGCCGACCTGGTGACGATCGACAAGACCAACGCGAATACAACGATGATCGGCCCCGTGGGATCGCCCGTCATCGCGGGGCTGGCCTGGGATGCCGCAACGGAGACGGTCTACGGTGTCGATACTGCGACGGACAACCTCGTGACCGTCGATCTCGCAACGGGCAACACGACCATTATTGGAGACACCGGCCTGTACGAGACGCACGGACTGGCAATCGATCCTGCCACCGGAATAATGTACACCTACGACGATTGGGACTACTCCCTTTATTCCATCGATAAGACCACGGCCGCGGCGACGAGGATTGGAGCGATCGGATGCACCGACATCGGCGCACTCGACTTCGATCCCCTGACGGGAGTTCTGTACGGTGCATACGCATCGGCAAATGAAACGGGATTTCTGATCACCATAGACACCGCCACGGGCCGGGGAACCTTCGTCGGCAACACCCACCGCATCAACGGTCTCTGCTTCGATTCCAGTGGCGTCCTT
>Ga0180429_10003371_pt1 | contig 12942 bp, 4 predicted proteins | sample SS_ome_FD_132428 | JGI IMG/M metagenome (GOLD analysis project Ga0180429, IMG submission 132428) | Hypersaline lake sediment archaeal communities from the Salton Sea, California, USA - SS_1_S_1 metaG | ecosystem: Environmental > Aquatic > Non-marine Saline and Alkaline > Hypersaline > Sediment ... | reverse complement strand
TTCCGGGTCCAAGACAGACACTGTGGCCGCCCAAGTGGATGACACCCGGCTCCAGGCCGTGGAAACCCGTCTGGCAGATCTGGAAGAATCTCTGGCGGCGCTCGAGTCACGATTGACCGGCACGCCCGGTACCAATGTGAATACCCAACTGGCGGAAATGCGCAAACAGATTTCCACCCTGGAGTCCGGTATTCTGGTCCGGATGGAATCTTTGGGTCGCCGGATGGGCCGTCTGGAGGAAGCACCGGCAGCGGCAAAACCGGCGGCAGAAGACACTCCGCCCATCGTCACGGTGAATCCGGACATCCAGGAAAAAAAGGCCCTGGAAAAACCTTCAGCACCCGCTCAGACCGCTGAAACCGCCCAACTGTTTCATACGGTTGAAAAAGGAGAGACCCTGTGGCGCATCTCCCAGAAATACGATACCACCGTTGACCGGCTCCGGCAGTGGAACAATCTGGCCCCGGATGCGGATATCTATCCGGGTACCAAAGTACGGGTGAGGTAGTCCGTGTTTCGTTCCATTCCGGCAGCCACAAAGGCCAGCCCGAAGTTCTTCATTTCATAAATCGGCCGCCCGTCCACGCACAGGGCCCCGTCCGCCACCACCCAGCTGGTGCCGCCTTCCTGTGACACCTCACGGATATGGGTATGGACAACCACTTTTTGGTTGGAAGGAAGGATCTGTCCCCGGTAGATCCATTCATGGGATTTTCCCGGAAGAATCATCGGCGTATGGGTGGCCGGGTCTATGGAAAAGACGGTCAGCAGATAATACCGCAGGGTCTGAACAAAGGATTCAATGCCCAGAGAACCGGGGCAGACCGGGTCCTGATAAAAATGGGCGTCAAAAAACCATTCTTTCGGGTTCACGGTTTTTTCAGCGCGCACATACCCTTTTTTGAAATGCCCTCCGGAGGGATCCAGAATTTCGATGGCATCGATCATGCGCAGGGCATTTGCCGGCATGCCGGTGTCCGGGCCGATAGAATCGTCCGCCGGCGTCAGGGGCGCTGTTTTTTCAAACACCTTTTCCGGGACTTGATTCAAAGAAAGCGGATCCACCGCGAGTGTGCAGTCCAGGATCCCTTTCTGACCGGCCAGGGCCGGGCCGGTAAAAAATCCGAAATTTGTGGTTCCTTCATAAATCAGCCGCCCATGACTGCTCACCGCCATGTCAAAGGTCTGAAGGATCATGCCGCCGGCTTTGGATACATCGGTCATCCTGACCCGCACCGTCAGGGTCCCGGCATCCTGAAACACGCTGTCCATCCATCGGGCCGTACCTCCCAGATTGCGAAAATACAGCCGGTCATCACTGTGCAGGGCGGATCCGGCATAGGCGGCCAGCCATCCGCAGGGCTGGAGCGCGATTTCCAGCAGAATGCACAACGGCATGGTCCGGGTGTGATTGGCCGCAAAATACCAGGCATCGGAAGGCACATCGTACCGGGTTTCGATCCAGCCGCCCGGCTGCATCTCCCAGGGACCATGGTCTGCGGTCACCACCCGGTCCATGAAAAAATAGGGTGGTCTGGGCAGACGGGCGATCCGGCGTTCTGTGTCGAATATCTTGTACCTGGGACCAAACGCCTCGGACGGATTGCCCTGGGCAAATGCCAGGATCGATTGTCTGTCAAACAACGGCCGGGGCTTGAATCTGGCATGCAGGGTGTCATCCACCACGGCTTCAAATCCCATGATACTGGCCACCACATGGTCATGGGCGTTCGTAAAAGTGAAATATCCCTTGACCTGGTGATCGGTGTTTTCATTGACGGTGAACAAAATCCTTATGCCGGCATCCGCATCCGGGGGCTGTCGAAACGAGGAATAGATCCGGAGCCCGGCCACAAAAGCGGGCAGGCATACCTGTTTCCGGGTTTCCCAGGTCCAGAGAATGGCGGCCTGGAACGCGGCATCCAGCAGCAGAGGATCCGTGGTCCAGTGAGACTGGGACGGGGTTTTGAACCAGAGATCCGGGGCAGACGCCGGGGTGGCGGTCACCTGGATGCCCTTGTCCGAGATGCCGGTAATGGCGGTAATGGCCTGAAGGTCCCGGCCATGGAACAGCACGGTGTCATAGGCCTGCTGGATGGTCAGTTTGCAGGGCCCCAGGTCCATGCGGTGCCAGCCGGACAATACCGGCGGTTCCGGCAGGTGTTCCTTGAGTACCGCGGTTGCCGTGGCATGGGTGCAGGGCGGTCCGGTTTCCGGAGTTGCGCCCAACGACATCGGAACCATGTATTGCTTCTCCGTGCAGACACACCGGCCCTGATTCACTTCAAGGATGACGGCCCGGTTTGCGGGCCGGACCCCTTTCAACAGCCGGAAGTCATCCAGCCCGGCAACCACCAGGCCCGGGTGATTTTTTTCTGCGGTCTGGGCCATGATTTCACCCATCAGGGCAAAGGGCATCACCGGTTCATGATTGATCTGGTGGGCCGAGAGAATCGGCACGGTCTTCCGGCTGATTTCCATCTGCAACACCGGTGACAGCCGGGCCGGTTTTTTTTGTTTCTGAACGGGGCCGGGTGCGGTAACCACCACTTCCCTGTGTTTTTGATTTGACCCGGCCATTTCACGGATCAGGTGCCGGGCTCCGGCAGATACGGGAATCAGGCCCACCCCTTTTTGGGCAAACATCTGTTTGAGACCGTCATGGACCATGCCCCCGTCCCAGGGACCCCAGTTGACGGCAAGGCACCTGCATTCCGGTCTTTGCCCGGCGATCCGGTCCATGTGCTTGTTGAGCACTTCATTGGCCATGGCATAGTCACACTGGCCGGGGTTGCCGGTCCGGGCCGCAATCGAGGAAAACACGATCACATATTTCAATGGATCGGTGTGTGTGGCTGCCAGCAATGCGTTCAACCCATCCACTTTGGTGTCAAATACCCGGTCGAACCGGGCCGGGTCTTTGTCCACAATCCGCTTGTCCTCCAGGATCCCGGCGCCGTGAACAATGGCGGTGACAGGGGCGCTGAAACGCGTGCGTATCTCATCCAAAGTGGTGCGGACCGCTTCAGGATCCCGGATGTCCGTGGACCGGTAGACCACCTCGGACCCATGGGCACGGATCCGGGACAAGGTCTGCTGAATCTGGCGGTTGGCACAAATGGCCTGATACCTTTTTTCAAGGTCTGCCGGGGTCGGTTTTTTTGGGGCAAATTCATGGGCGAGAATCGCTTTTTTGAGTTCTGCCGGATCAGACAAAGAATGCGCCCATTCGGGTTCGTCAAACGGTTTGGGGGATCTTCCCAGCAGAGCGATTCGTAAATGCGCGGTTTCTGCCAGCTTGTCCGCACAGGCCGCAGTCACGCCCCGGGCACCGCCGGTGATCACCGCCACGTCCCGGGAATCCAGCGCCAGATGCCCGGGTTCAACCGGTGTCGCCGTCAACGTGGGGACCTGGCAGTGATCCTTGTCCAGTCCCATCTCCACTGGCCCCCGGGTCATCATCAAAGACGCGGCCGCCTCTGAATATCTGTGGCAGGCGTCTGCGTCTTGGGGCAGGTCTATGGCATGACACAGCACCTCTTTCCATTCCATGGCCGCTGTTTTGGCCAGACCGGCCAGACCGCCGTATTCCGGCAGGGTGTCGAACCGGAAGGGAGGAATGCCGAACCCGCCGCCGGAAAAGGTGACAGTGGCCAAGAACGCCCCTTTCTGTGTGCCGGCAGCCTGAAGATAGGTGCCGTTTTGATGAATCAGGGCAAACGCGGTTTTCAAAAATGCAATGGCCCGGGTCGTGTCCGGGTGTGACAACTGATCCTGAATGATCACCAGGCCGGCCATATCCGGCAGATCCGGGATGGTCTCAGATGCCGGATCCAGGATCACGGCATCCAGTCCCTGTGTCTGAAACGCCTGTTTCAGGGATTGGGCCATCCGTGCCTGATCCCGGGTGATATAGATTTTTTTGGATTCAGGCAACTGAATCCGGGAGCCGTTGAAAAACCGGACCTGGGGGATAGGGAGTTTTTTCAGAGAAAGGGTCTGGCGGATCAGGTCCTGTGTTTCCGGTGTGCCGGGGGCATCATCCCTGTGTGAAGAGTTTTTTTTTACGGCGGCCTTGGGCGGCCTGTCGGATCGATCAAGAAACGCGACCATGTCCCGGATGGTTTTCAACCGGCCCACGTCATCTCCGGACATGCCCGGCGCATTGTCTCCCAGGGCCTGTTCGAGCCGGGACAAGATTTCCACCCGCTTGATGGAATCCACGCCTAAATCGGATTCCAGATCCATTTCCGGTTCCAGCATGGTTTCGGGAAATCCGGTTAGTTCGCTGATGGTTTTGACCAGCACATCCATTCTCTTTGAAGCGCCGGCAGGGCCCGGATCCGCCGTCTCTGCGGCACCGGGTTCCGGTCTGGATGCATCACCAGCCGCAACGCGTTCCGGTCTGGACGTTTCCGTTGCAGCATCGGTGCAAAGCGGATGAGGTTCCGGATTCGCAGCTTGTATATCCGCAGGTGCAATGGCCCGGCAGATATCGGCCAGGGTTCTGACGGTGCCCATGTTTTCCGCGGTCAATCCCCGGGTATCGGGCAGCTGTTTTTCCAGTTCGGAAACGATTTCCACTTTTTTGATGGAATCCACGCCCAGGTCGGATTCAATATCCATTTCCGGCTCCAGCATCTCTCCGGGAAATCCGGTGAGGCGGCTCACGATCTCAAACAGAATCGCCTGGATATCTTTGGCCGGCAGCCGGGCAGGTGTTTCAGGCTCGGGCGGGATGGGCGGACTGGTTTTGAGCGAAGGGGTTTGGCCATTCACTTTGGCGGGCAATGGCGGTTGATCCGGCATGGGTGCGGTGTCGGGCTCCACAGGTGCCGTGGTTTCGGCTGCAACGGATCGGGATGGGACCGGCCGGGCCGGTAAAGGGTTTTCCGGCACCGGCGCCACGCCGTCGACAAACTGCCGGGTCTGGGACATCATGGCTGCAAGGGTTTTTGATGCCTGGGCCTGGGTTTCGAGAAATTTTTCATGGGCTTGTGCGGTCTGGGCCTGCAATGCCTGCATGGCTTCCAGACCTTTGTGAACCAGGTGCATGGCAGTGGTCATGTCCGGGGTGATGTGGGATGAAACCGTATCAGCGGTCTGTTTTGGGGCGGTCGGCGAAGATGGCAATGATGGCATATCAGGTCCTTGTGAACGGGCCGGATCGGTTTTCGGCCCGTGTGGGGTTGTATTCTGGTCAGAACAGTTTCGGGGCGGGACGGTTGGTCTGGATGTCCAGCATCCGGTACCGGGTGCATTGGCAGGGTTTGCCGGCACGGGCGGAGTGTTTTGGATCGCCGGTTTGGGGTTGGCGCCGGACAGCGGAATCCGCATGCGTTTGGAAGAAGGCGGGGGTACCGGATCTTCCCATTGGGTTAAATCCACGTCAAATCCTTTAACAGCCAGCTGACACAGAGCATGGGCCAGATCGGTGAGTCCGGATTTTTTCCCGCCGGAACCATCGATGCTGACAGCCGTGACCGGAGAGGCTGCCAGAATTTTTCGGGTCAAACCGGTCAACACAGTTTTCGGACCGATCTCCATGAAAAAACAAACACCCTGTTCATGCATGGTTTCAATGTTCTGCTTGAAACACACCGGATGCATGAGCTGATGGCCCAGAAGCGATTTGACCGCATCCGGGTCCGTATCATACACGGTGCCGGTGGTGTTGGACAAAACCGAAATGCCGGTCGGAGAAAAACGCTGGTCTGCCACAAACCGGTAAAACGGAATGGCTGCATCTGCCACCAGCGGGCTGTGAAACGCTGCGGCCACCGGCAGTTTAATGCAGCGGACCTTGTTTTTTTTGCACCATTTCGCGGCCTGGTCAATGGCGGGTGTCGGGCCGGACAGCACCCCCTGGTCCGGGCTGTTCCGGTTGGCCAGCACCAGATCGGAAAACCGGTCTTTAATCCAGGCTTCGATGTCGGTCAACGGGGCCTGAATTGCCAGCATGCCGCCGGTGTCCGAACCGGTGCCGCCGGCCCGGGCCATGAGTTTGCCCCGGACTGCGGCCAGATTCAGAAGGGTTGTGTCATCCATCCATCCGGCCGCAGAAAGCGCGGGCAGCTCTCCAAAGCTGTGACCGCAGGTCATGTGAGGCGACACATTGAACCGTTTCAGCACGCGGATCATGGCCAGAGACAGCGTACCGATGGACATCTGGGCCGCATGCGTGTGCCGCAGCCGGGCTTCGGACACCGATTTTTCCTGCCGGTGCGGGGGCGGGGCAAACATGAGCCCTGCCAGGTCTGACGCAGGCGGTTTTGTATCCGCAGTATCCGGGGGATGGGCAGAGAATATGTGTTGTGCCTGCTCCAGAACGTTCATGGCTTCAGGAAACACGGCAAACAGGTCTTTGCCCATGTCTGGATACTGGCTGCCCTGACCGGGAAACAGAAATCCCAGTTTGCCGGGTAAAGGGCCTGTGCCGTAATATACCGGGCCGAAGGTGGAACGATTGTGTTGAACTGCGTCACAGGCCGTGTCCGCCAGTGCCACCGGGTCATCGGTTTTGTTGAGCACCATGAGCACCCGGAACGGATCGTCCGGTTTAAAGGCGTTTCTGGATGCGGCACACGCCCGGGCAATCAGATCCTGCATCTCTTCGTCATCAGCTGGAAAATCGGGCATCAGTGCGGTTTTGAACGTCTCCAGGTCTTTGTACAGTGTCTCGGTATCCCGGGCGGAAAATGCGGCAATCTGGACCGACCCGTCCCAGGACACATGGTCTTTTTCCGGTGTGTGTTCCTCCAGGACCACATGAAAATTGCTGCCGCCGAAACCGAAGGCGGACACACCGGCCCGCCGGGGCACCATGTTGTTCTCCGGGATCACCCAGGGCCGGGACTGCTGGTTCAGATAAAAACAGGACTGGTTGATGTCCAGATCCGGGTCCGGCTCATCCGCCTTGAGGGTGGGGGGGATCACTTTGTGATGAAGGGCCAGGGCCGCCTTGATGATACCGGCGGCGCCGGCGGCGGCTTTGGTATGGCCGATCATGGATTTCACCGAACCGATGGCAATGTCACGGAAAGGGATGTTTTGACCACCCTTGTCAGGGGACGGCGGCAGAGCACCAAAGCAGGTCTTGAGGGCCGTGAATTCCACCTTGTCTCCCACCCGGGTGCCGGTGCCGTGGGCTTCCACCAGCCCGACCGACACCGGATCGAAGCCGGCCTGATCATAGGCGTCATTGAGGGCTTTGCGCTGGCCGTTGGCATCGGGCGCGTAAATGGCCGAGGTTTTTCCGTCACTGGAGGTGCCCACACCCTTGATGACCGCGTAAATCCGGTCGTCAGCCTTTTTTGCGTCAGCCAGCCGTTTGAGCACCAGCATGCCGATGCCTTCTCCCAGCACCGTGCCGTCCGCATCTTTGGAAAACGGCCGGGCATCGCTGGTATGGGACAGCACCCCGGTTTTGGCGAAACACATGTGCATGAAAATATCGTTCAGGCAATCCACCCCGCCGGTGATGGACATATCGCATTTTCCGGCCGCAAGTTCCATGACCGCGGAATGCATGGCGGACAGGGAGCTGGCACAGGCGGCATCACTGACGCTGTTGGTGCCGGACAGATTGAACCGGTTGGCGATACGGCCGGCCACCACATTGCCCAGAAGTCCCGGAAACGAGTTTTCCTGCCAGGAGGCATATGAGGACCGGATCTGCCGGCAGACCGCATCCTTTTGTTGCGCTGAGATGCCGGCCGCATCCAGGGCCTGTTCCCAGAAGGGAAATCCCAGCCGGGCCCCCAAGGGGATCACCAGTTCCTGGGTGCCGGTCACCCCGAGGATCACGTTGACTTTGGCGGAATTCAGAAACGGGTGGTCTTTGGGATATCCCGCATCCTCCAGCGCCATTTTCGCTACCACAAGTCCCAGCAGCTGGGCCGTGTCCGTGGCACTGATATTGTTGGGAGGCATCCCGAACGATGTGGGATCGAAATTGATTTTCGGAAGGAATCCGCCCCGGGAACAATAGACATGGTCGGGCCGGGATGCATCAGCATCAAAATAATTTTCAACCGGCCAGTGGGTGTCCGCCGGAATCTCCCGGATGGCATCCACCCCATTGAACAGCAGGTGCCAGTAAGCCTTCAGGTTGACGGATCCGGGAAAGATGCATCCCATGCCGATAATGGCGATGTCGGTCTGGTTCTTTTGCTGTGTCATAAACGCTGTGTCATAAACTTTGATATTGCCCGGTTACGGGTTTACGGCGAAATATACGGATCTGGTGAAAAGAAATCATGCGCTGGCATTGTGTTTGACAAAAGTTTTACATGGGATCGGGTGCCATGCGGATCGTATCCATCAGGGGGTCGGCCAGCGCGAGAATCTCTTCTTTTTTCATGGGATATACGGCAGTTGCGGCCGGGGGAAGGGCCACTCCCTGGGTTCTGAGCATCATGGTCCGGAGGGTGACACTGGCGCCGAACAGCAGATTCAGGGCCAGATCCGGGGTTTTCCGTTGGTCCGGGCCTTCCAGGAAACTGTTCTGCACCCATTGGTTGAATGCGCCCATGGCCGGTCCGCACCAGATCTGGTAGTCCATTTTGCGCTCGGCACTGGCCTGGATGGCCCACCGGGAACTTTGTCCTAAATAGGATCGAAACACCAGCGCCATCTTGTGTTTGGGATCGGATTCCGCTTTCTGCACCGGTGCCGGCTGGTTTCTGGATTCAAAAAACGCGCGGGTGGATTGCCATGCACGGTCAAAACCGGTCTGGAGAAATTTGGTTTCAATCTCGTGGCGTATTTTTGCCGGGATATCTTCAAACCGGTCATAGGTGCGATACATCTCGTACAGTTTTCCGGCCCGCAACGGGAACAGTGTGCCGCGTTTGAGCACCTGGACCCGGGCCCCGATTTCAAACATGTCCGCAGCCGGGGCCATGGCCACATCCGCCTGTTCCGCACGGCACAGCAGTTCTTTGACTTCCCGGCTGATCCCGGCTTCCACACAGGACTGGTTGATGGACCCGGTCAGAATATAGGCCGCCCCCATGGCAAAGGCGGCGGCGGCAGATTCCGGTGTGGCAATGCCTCCGGCCAGGCCCACGCACAGGGGGTCGGCATACCGGTGTTCATCCATGCACTGCTGTTGCAACGCCCGCATGGTGGGAAGCAGGGCCAATGCCGGGCGGTTGTCTGTATGTCCTCCGGAATCGGCTTCCGCTGTCAGGTCGTGGGCCATGGGAATGAACCGGGACAGATCCGCTTCTTGTTGGGTGATCCATTTTTTTTCCAGTAAAGCCTGCACCAGTTTTTCGGGCGGGGGCGCGAAAAACTGGCGGGCCACTTCGATTCTGGAGACTTTGGCAACCACCTGATTGGGGGCGGTCACCCGTCCGTCAATGTCCTGGTGAATTCCCTTGACCCGGTAGTAGACCAGCGCAGGGGTCATACGCATGAATGCGGCGGCACTGATCCGCCGAATGCCGTGCTTCAGGTACAATTGCACGGTGGCGGTTTCAAGGTCCGGATCTGCCGGTGAATGGATCAAATTGAACCCGAAAGGTGCATCATTCAACCGGGAGGTCAGCGTCACCACCGCGTGTTCGATCTCCGGCAGAGACAGCCCGCCGGCCCCGAAAAATCCGATCATGCCGTGTTCCGCCATGGCCTGGACCATTTCCACCGAAGAGATACCGTTGGCCATGGCACCGGCCACATACGGATATTTCAGGCGGTGCCGGGCGGTAAACGTGCGGTCTCCCAGCGCGGACAACGGCACGGCCGGTGCAAACGCATCAAATGGGATCGGGCCGGATGTGTCCTCCTGGGTCGGAACAACTGCGGGAAGGGCATGGGAAATGTCCGGCCCATTGTTTTTCATGGTGACAAATATCGGCCTGGATATCTGGAACAGGGCGGATCTAACGGGGTCCGGTCGGGTCATGGGGTGGTTTTCCATATATTGTTGTTGGATTGTTGTCGACCGCCTGTCATACCACAAACCGGTTCGAACAATCAAGACCCGGTACCGGGCATCGATCGGTTAGCGCCGGGGATGATACCTTTCATGCATGCGAAGCAGATAATCCCGGGAAATATGGGTGTAAATCTGTGTGGTGGAGATGTCGGTATGTCCCAGCATGATCTGGACCGATCTCAAATCGGCCCCGCCTTCCAGCAGATGGGTGGCAAAAGAATGGCGCAGGGTATGGGGGGTGACGTTGCGGGAGATGCCGGCCCGGGCGGCATACTTTTTGATGATTTTCCAGAACCCCTGCCGGGTCATGGGCTTGCCCGCCCTGGCCACGAACAGATAGGGGCTGGTGATGTGTTTGAGCATCCGGGGCCGGCCCTGGTCTTTCCACTGGCGGGTGATGGCTGCGGCCCGGGTGCCTATCGGCACCATGCGTTCCTTGTCTCCTTTTCCGGTCACCCGCACCAGGTTGGCATCCAGGTTGATATCCTGGGTGTTGAGATGGATCAGTTCGGACACCCGCAGTCCGGCCCCGTACATCACCTCCAGCATGGCGGCATTGCGCTGTTCTCTGGGCGTCGCCGCGTCGATGGTCTCCAGCAGGGCCGCCACTTCGGGCACGGTGATGATGTCGGGAAGTGACCGGCCGGTTCTGGGGAGGTCCACCTCCTTCACCGGATTGATTGGGATGTATTTTTCGGCCACCAGAAACCGGTACAGCCCCCTGAGGGTGATCAGGTGCCTGGCCCGGGATTTCGGGGCCAGGTTCTCACGGGTCAGTTGAACCAGCCATGCCAGAATCACAGTGACATCCACCTGAACGAGCGACGTGATCGCCTGTGATTCCAGAAAATTCAGAAACCGGGCCATGTCCGCGGCATAAGCTGTGATGCTGTTTGAAGACAACCCTTTTTCCACCACAAGGAAGTCCAGATATGCCTGAACCATGTCCTGGCTGCTGCAAGTCAATGTCAAACCGATGTGCCTCCTGAAAAAAATGATCTGTTTCACCAATGAGGAATTATCATATATTCCCGGGGTTATTTCAATCCAACAACGGATGGGGATTGATCTTTTTTCAAATTGTGCTACAAAAGACAGACTATGGGTACGATTTTGACAGTTTCAGGACCGGCCGGCGGCACCGGCAAAACCACCATGGCCGTCAACCTTGCGGCCGCACTGGCATTGTATGAAAAAAAAGTGCTGGTGGTGGATTGCGATCCCCGGGAAAATGCCACGACATGGATCAGACAAACCAGTCCGGCCCATGATCGGAATCTGTCCTCGATATTGAAAAACACAGCTGAACCTGCGGATGTAATTGAACAGACCGGTCTCTTTTGGATGGATCTGGTTCCGGCCGGCTTTGATCTGTTTTACGCGGCCCAGTCGCTGGCCGGGGACGTGTCACACCAGACCCGTTTGAAACAGGTGGTGCAGCAGCATTTCACCACAGACTATGATTACATCATCATTGATTCGCCCGCTTCTTTCGGGTATTTGAGCATGCTGGCTCTGACTGCGGGAGACTGGATCGTTGTTCCGCTGTGGCCGGGCCGCACATCTGAAACCGATTGTCAGAATCTGCTGAAACTGATCCAGTTTATCCGGAAAACCCATCACATCCGATTGCGGATCGCAGGATTTATTTTCAACGGTTGTGCGTCAGCACAGGATATCCAGGTGTTTTTGAAAAACAATCATCTCACGTGGCTGGCGGATTTGGTGTTTGAAACCTTTATCCCCGAAGATCCGGTGGTGGCCCGTTCCATTGGCCATCACCGGCCCGTGGTTCTTGAAGATATCAATGCCCCTGCCGGAAAAGCGTTTTTGCAATTTGCAATGGAAATCGATTCGATTTTCAATCGTGAAGGGGAATGCCTTGAAATCGTACCTGGCCCTGAAAATCCCGCCACTGAGAAAAAATCACCCCGGGAAATGATGGAAAGCAAGAAACGCGGCAGCGAAAAAGCGGAACAGCTGGCCGCAAACATTGCAAACATGATCAATGAAATCAATCGGAGCGAAGAGGCTCGATGATGGCCCCCATATTCATGGATGAACGGCTCAAGCGAATTTACGCCAGGGTCGAACAGGGATCCCGTCTTTCAAGGGAAGACGGGATCTGTATTTATCAGAGTCCGGATCTGCTGGGCGTGGGCGTGATAGCGAATGCGGCCCGGCATGCCCGACACGGCAACACAGCGTATTATGTGTATAATCAGCATCTGAACTATACCAATATCTGCAAGAACCGGTGCCGGTTCTGTGCCTATGCCAAAGACCGGCAGGAATCCGGGGCCTATGCCTGGTCCATGGCGGAAATCGCCCAGCGGCTGACGGACCGGATCGATGAGCCTGTGGATGAGCTGCATATCGTGGGCGGACTCAATGAGGCCCTGGGGTTTGAGTATTATATCGATCTGCTGAAAACCGTGAAACAGATCCGTCCCCATGCCGCCATCAAGGCGTTCACCTGCGTGGAGATCGATTATCTGTCCCGGATATCGGGTCTGGGTGTGGACGAAACCATTGCGCAGCTCAAGGCGGCCGGTCTGGACATGATGCCCGGGGGCGGGGCCGAGATCCTCAACACCCGGATTCATGATACCCTGTTTCCCAAAAAAATCGATCACGCAAGATGGATCGAGATCGTCAAAGCCGTGCACAAGGCAGGCATCACCACCAATGCCACCATGCTGTACGGGCATATCGAAACCATTGAAGAGCGGGTGGATCATCTGATCACCCTCAGAGAAATCCAGGATGAGACCCATGGGTTTTCCGCGTTTGTGCCGCTGGCATTTCATTCAAAAAACACCCGGTTGTCCGACCTGCCGCCCACCACGGCTGTGGATGACCTCAAGTCCGTGGCAGCGGCCCGGCTCATGCTGGACAATTTCGACCATATCAAGGCGTACTGGGTGATGATCGGAGAGCCCCTTTCCCAGGTGGCCCTGAGTTTCGGGGCCGATGACCTGGACGGCACCATCATTGAA
>Ga0180429_10003369_pt1 | contig 12947 bp, 12 predicted proteins | sample SS_ome_FD_132428 | JGI IMG/M metagenome (GOLD analysis project Ga0180429, IMG submission 132428) | Hypersaline lake sediment archaeal communities from the Salton Sea, California, USA - SS_1_S_1 metaG | ecosystem: Environmental > Aquatic > Non-marine Saline and Alkaline > Hypersaline > Sediment ... | reverse complement strand
TAATCATGACGACGGCAACGACAATTTCATTTCTTTTCATAGGATCACTAACCCGCTATTTTTGACCGAAAAGCCCCTGGGGCCTGAAAAGGAGAAAAAAGGCCATCATCAGAAAACCGATGGCGTCCTTGTAGGCCGATGAAATATAGAACGCGCCCAGGGTTTCGGTGACACCGAGCATGAGTCCGGCCGCCAGCGCGCCGGCAATGGATCCCAGACCGCCGATGGCCATGACCTCGTAGCTCTTTACCAGCGGAGAGCCGCCGATGGTGGGCGAAAGGGTGAAAATGGGCGCCACCAAAGCCCCGGCGGCCCCGGCCAGGGCACAGGCCACCCCACAGGAGATCCAGCTCTCCTTGCCGATATCCACACCATTGATTTTGGCCCCCTTGCGGGACAGGGTGGTGGCCCGCCAGCCGCGGCCGCGCCATGATTTTTTGATATAGATCGCCAGCCCCACGACCAGAAGGAGGGAAACAACGCCGGCCAGGGCTTCATTGCCGCTGATTTTGACACCCAGAATGTTGACATCCGTGGTGATATAGTCCGCCGGCTTGTGGCGAAAGGGCCCGAAGATCTTGATGGCCAGCTGCCGGAAAAACAACAGCAGGGCGAAGGTCATGATCAGGGCGTAGTCCATGGGCTTTTCAATTTCCTGCGTGTGAATGGGGCTCAGCAGGAGTTTTTCGACGATGGCGCCCAGAAGAAACGTACCCCCGATGGCGGCCGGCACGGCGATGAAAAACGGCAGTCCCCCAAGCGTCATGCAGTAGTATGCCAGATAGCCCCCGATCATGTAGAACTCGCCGTGGGCAAAATTGATGATCCGCATGACACCGTTCAACAGCGCCAGGCCGACACCCATCAGCGCATACACCAGCCCGATGGTGATGCCGCGTATAATCAATTCCAGAAACATGCGCCCGTCTCCCGATGCAGGATGAACCCCGGGGCCGCAGCGGCCCCGGGATGTGTGCTTGCGCTTTATTGATGATTAGGGATAGATCTGCTCGCGTTTGTAGCCCTTTCCTTCGACGGCGGTCAGCCGGTTGATGAAGAGCTGGTGACCCATCCACTGATTCCAGATCGGCCCCGGTTCGTCGCGGCGTTCAAAGGTGATCAGCCCCGTCGTCCCCTCAAAGCGGGTGTCCTTCAACCCGGCGGCGATGTCCTTGGGGTCGGAAGACTGGATGCGCTCCATGGTATCCGCCAGGATCATGATTTCATCGTAAAGGAAAAGGGCAAAAACCGGCGGGTCCATGTCGTATTTGGCCTTGTAGGTTTTTTTAAACGCCTGGCCCAGCGGGCTCAGCTGCAGCTCGTCCGATTCAAATGTCGCATAGGTGACGCCGACGCCTTTTTCACCCAAAATTTCCTGGAAGGCCGGGTAGGTGGGCCAGTCCCAGCTGCAGAGTATCTCAATGCCGGGGGCCAGTCCGATTTCATAGGCCTGTTTGGGAATCAGGTTGGTGGCTTCATACACAGCGGCGATGACCAAAAGCTCCGGTTTGGGGGATTTGGCTTTGAGCTCCAGCAGCTGGGGTTTGAGATCGGTGGCTTCCTGAGGATAGCCGATGCTGTAAACCTTGAGGCCCTCCGCCTTGGCGATTTTTTCAAGATATTCGGCAAAGCCGGTGCCGAAGGCATTGGTTTCGTAAAGGATGGAAATGGTGCTGAAATTATTTTTGATGTAGGGCAGGGCCAACTGGGCGATTTCCGCGTTGAAGGGTCCCACGCGGTAGATGTAGTCCGAGTGGCCGGCGGTCAAATCATCGGTCCAGCTGTAGTGCAGCATCACCGGCACCTGCATCTGCGTGGCGATTTTGGCCTGGGCCACGGCCACCGAGCTGTGCCACAGCCCCACCACAGCCGATACCTTTTCACTGGCGATCATGCGCTTGAGGGCGATGACGCCGGCCGCCGGCTTGCCCTCGGAATCGGCGGTGACCAGCTCGACCTTTTTGCCGAGGACGCCGCCTTTGGCATTGAGCTCTTCCACGGCCAGCTCCGCCGTGCGCACATTGATTTTACCGGATCGGAAATCGCCGGTGGACATGGGCGTCACCAGTCCGATCTTGATGGTGTCCGCGGCCATGGCGCCCATGGGAAGCAGAACGGCGCCCAGGAAAAACATAAAAACGGTGAATACGGCAGACTTTTTCATAATTCCTCCTTATTATGGTGATATGTGTTGCCTGGAAAAAACGGTAAAAGTCGATGAAAAAAAGTTAGAGCCCCAGATAATTGGTTTTGATGTGTTCATTTCCCAACAGTTCACTGCTGCTGCCCTGCATGGCGATTTTTCCGTTTTCCAGCAGATAGCCCCGCTGGCTGATGGTAAGGGCGTGAAAGATGTTTTGCTCGGTCAGCAGAATCGTGGTTTTTTCCTCCTGATTGATGCGCACCAGCACCTTGAGGATGTCTTTGATCACCAGCGGGGCCAGTCCCAGAGAGGGTTCGTCGAGCAGCAGTATGCGGGGACTGCTCATCAACCCGCGTCCCACGGCCAGCATTTGGCGTTCGCCGCCGCTCAATGTTTCCTCGTGCTGTTTGCGGCGCTCCGCCAGAATGGGAAACAAATCAAAAACAAAATCCATCTGGCGTTTGATGGTGCGGCGCGCCACCTTGGGATAAGCGCCCATGAGCAGGTTTTCCTCCACGCTCATCTGGCCGAACAGCCAGCCTTCCTCCGGCACCAGGGCCAGCCCCAGGGCCGCGACCTTGTCCGCCGCCAGGCCGTTGATGGGGCGGTTTTCAAAGGTGATGTTCCCCTGCGCCGGCGCCAGCATGCCGGCGATGGCCTGCATCAGGGTGGATTTGCCCGCCCCGTTGGGCCCCAGAATACAGACGAACTCCTGGGCCGCAATTTCCAGCGACACTTCATAGAGGGCCTGAAGTCCATCATAGAAGACATTGACCTTTTCGATATTCAGCATATTGCGCCCTATTTTTTGGCAAACTTGTATTCTTCGCCCAGGTAGGCTTCGATCACCTTGTCATTGTTGGCGATATCGGCCGGACAGCCATCGGCGATGAGCGTTCCCTGATGCAGGCAGAAAATGTGGTCGGCCGTTTCCATGATGGCGCTCATCACATGTTCGACCCACAAAATGGTGACATGGTACTCGGAATGGATGCGGGCCAGAATTGTCAGCATTTCCTTGGTCTCGGATGGATTCAACCCGGCAATGGTTTCATCCAGCAGCAGCAGTTGGGGATTGACGGCCAGGGCACGCGACAGTTCCAGCAGCCGGCGCTCCTGAAAGGTCAGCGTTTTGGCCAGGCGGTGGCGTTTTTCCCACAGGCGGGCCAGATCCAGCAGCGCCTGGATATCCACCTGGCCGGGCTTGGCGCATACCTGGAGATTTTCATAAACGCTCATGTTCATAAAGGGCCTTGGAATCTGGTAGGTGCGGCCGATGCCGGCGCGGCATATCTGGTGCGGGCGCATGCCGGAAATGGTTTGGTTTTGAAAAATGATGTTTCCCCGGGTCGGCTTGTAAACGCCGGTGATGCAGTTGATGAGCGTGGTTTTGCCGGCTCCGTTGGGTCCGATCAGAGCGACGATCTGATGCTCGATAATGTCCAGGCTGATGTCGCGAAACACCTCAAGGCCGCCGAAGGCCATGGAGAGGTCCCTTGCCTGTAGAATCGCCCGCGGTGTTGCGCTGTCGGTCATCGTGGTCTCCGGAAGACGGGCGTCGCCTTTTGCGAATCAAGACGAAGCGGCCCGCAAAATTGCTTGACGGATGGTTCCTTTACGGCGCACCTGTTTGTTGTGACAATGAGCTGCATATGATATATTAGATACAAATACAAGCAACGTCGTTGACTTGTCAAGTAAAAAAGTGGCTTTTTCCCACTTCCCAAAAGATTTTTTTGCTTGTGTTTTTTTATAATCCTTTAAAATTAAATATAAAAATTCTTTTTTCAACTTGGGGGCGGTCTGCGACAGACCCCCAAGTTGAAAAAAGAAATTTTGGCTTGACACCATCTGATTATGCATTTAATATATTAGATACTTATTTTATTGATTGCAAACAAGCCGCAACCCACAATTCAGGATCCCGCCATGCCGAAAATGTCCGCTCTGAAGCAACCGGATTCACTGGCGAAAATGGCCTATGACGCTATCCGCCAGTCCATTTTATCCGGCGGCTGGAAGATCGGCGACCTCTACAATGAAAAGGCCATTGCAGCGGATCTGGGCATTTCGCGTACACCGGTCCGGGAAGCCCTGCTGGAGCTTGCCGCCCAGGAGCTGATCCTTTTTCTGCCGCGGCGCGGGCTGATGCTCAACCGCTTCACGCGGCGGGATGCGGAAGAAATATTCGAGCTGCGCAAAGCCATCGAAATGGCGGCGGTGGAAAAAATTGCGCTGGCATCTCCACCCCATGATCTGGTCGATATTGAAGAGTCGCTCCTCATGCAGCGCAGGGCGGCCAAGCGTCGGGAGTACCTGGCGTTTATGGAGTCGGACCGTCTGTTCCACACCCGCTTCTGCGAATTGACCGGCAATCGCCGCGTGATCGCCATCATGGAAAACGTCCGCGACATCATTCACGTTATGGGGGCCAAGGCCCTGGCGCTGGAAGGGCGCGCCCATGCCGTCATCGAAAAGCATCGGGCCATTTTAGAAGCGGTCGGCCGGGGCGATGCCGCCGGGGCGCGTCAGGCCATGGCCTGGCATCTGGATCAGAGTAAGGAAGCTGTCGAAGAATCGGAACTGCAACCCGAATAAGGAGGGCCGTCATGCCAAAACCTGAAATTGAATTCGTCGATTACGACACCGCCTATGAATGGCGCCCGGTGGAAGGCGACACGCTGGGCATCAAAGAGAAGATTCTCAGCCTGGATGAGGAAACCGGCGATTATACGCGCATGCTCAAGTTCCCGCCGGGTATCGAAACCAAGGAAACCCTGGTGCATGATTTCTGGGAAGAGGTGCTGATTGTCGAAGGCAGTCTGTACGATATCGCCAAGCAGCAAACGTTTCTACCGGGCTATTACGCCTGTCGGCCGCCGGGCATGACCCACGGACCCTATCGGATTCCTTACGGGTGCGTCACCTTTGAAATTCGATATCACAAAAAATAGTCGTCATCCGTGCATCCGTCAAAAAGGAGGAAACCGTTGCAGATACATTTGACTCTGGAAAGCCGTTCGGGAAAGCGGCCGCTTGCGTTTACGTTCAACCGTATGATCAATGCCGGTTATGTCGGCAAAAATCAGGATGAAGTCCGCCGGCACATTGAAGAACTGGCCGCCAAGGGTATTCCCGGCCCCGAATCCATACCGGTCCTGTTTCCGGTGGTGTGCAGCGCCCTGACAACGGATCCGGCCATTGATGTATACGGCAGCGAAACCGCCGGCGAGGTGGAATACGTTCTATGCGTAAACGCGGCTTCGGAAGTGTATGTGGGGCTGGGCAGCGACCACACGGACCGGCATCTGGAAAAAAGCGACATACCCAGATCCAAGCAGATCTGCCCCAACATCATGAGCCGGACGGTCTGGCCGCTTGCGGAAGTCGAAGCCGATTGGGATGCGCTGCTGATGCGGGCCGATGTGGTCAAGGACGGCCGAACCGTCCATTATCAGGAGGGTCGCCTGGGGCTGCTGCTCAATCCGGCGGAATTGATGGAATTTGTCCAGCGCAACCTGAAAGGACCTTTTGAACAGTTGATTATTTTTTCGGGAACCATGGGCATGTTGACCGGCGATTTCGTTTTCGGCGAGTCCTTTGCGGCGGAGCTGGTGGACGAGGCCGGCGGGAGGCGTCTGGCCCTGAACTACGATGTCCACCCGATGACATACCTGGAGAACACATGATGAAAGTCGCGTCTATTCAAATGTCGGTCGTCGAGGGCGACAAGGCCGCCACGATCGATAAAGCCGTCGCGTGCATTCAGCGCTGCAGCGGTGCCGACCTTGTCATTCTGCCGGAGATCTGGAATGTCGGCTTCATGAGTTTTGACCGCTACGTGGCTGAAGCCGAAGATCCGGACGGGCCGACGCTGACGCATCTGCGCGGCGTGGCGCGGGAAATGGGAATTTATCTGCACAGCGGCAGCTTTGTGGAAAAAAAAGACGACCGCTATTACAACGCCAGCTATCTTATTTCGCCGTCCGGGGAGATCCTGGGCGGATATCACAAAATCCACCTGTTCGGCTATAATTCCAAGGAAACGCAGATTCTAAGTCCGGGCCGCCGCATTGTCGTCCTTAAAACCCCCCTGGGCGGCATGGGGCTGGCGACCTGTTACGACCTGCGTTTTCCCGAGCTTTTTCGCGCCATGGTGGATCGGGGGGCCGAAATTTTTCTGATCTGTTCGGCGTGGCCCTATCCCCGGCTGGAACACTGGCTGCTGCTGAATCGGGTGCGGGCCATGGAAAACCAGAGTTTTCTGGTGTCGGCCAATTCCACCGGTCTCAACCAGGGCATCCAGTTTGTCGGCCACAGCATGATCATTGATCCGTGGGGCACCATCCTGGCAAGCGCCGGTGACGGGGATGTCATTATTCGGGCCGAACTGGATCTGAATGGGCTGCAAACCGCGCGTCAAAATTTTCCGGCCCTGGCCGACCGCAAGGACTGGCTCAATCCCGGTGTGTCGTAAACGGATCAACGGCGGCCGGCCGTTGGTCTCCGGTGTCTGAACAGCTGAAGACGGGAAACAGGTTTGGCAACGCCGAGGTAAACACAACGGCGCTCAAAAAGGAGAAATGACATGGCAAATCTAAACGTCAACTTCTGCGGCGTGCGTATCAAGAATCCGCTGGTGGCGGCATCCGCCGAACCGACGTTGAACGCCGTCAATATGAAAAAGTGCATCGACACCGGGGTGGGCGGGGTGATCGCCAAGACCATGACCGATTCGCCGGCCATGCGCGAATTGACCACCCGCGCCAAATGGCGTTTTTTGAATGCGCGCCACGAAGTCTGCCACGGCAAGGTGCCGCGGTCTTTCAGCCTGTACAGCCGCAGCGGCCTGGCCATCGAGCCCCCGGCGGACTTCCTCAAGGAAATTCGGGAAACGCTGGCCTACGCCGCCGACCACGATGCCGTGGTGATCGGCAGTATCGGTTCGATCGAGCTGGAGGGGTGGGTGACCCTTGGCAAACAGATGGAGGACGCCGGTGTACCGCTCATCGAGCTCAATTTCGGCTGCCCGCATCCCAAACTGATGCCCGGCGTGCGTACCGGAATGAACGTGGGGCAGGATTTTGACTATGCCTGCGAGATCACGCAGGCGGTCGCCGAAGCCCTGCATGTGCCGATCATGATCAAGGTCACCCCTCAGGTGACCGACCTGGTGGCTTTTTCAGGGCGTCTGAAAGACGCCGGCGCCGCCGCGGTGACGCTGACCAACCGCTTTATCGGCTTTATTCCCGACATCGAGACCGGCAAACCATTGATTTACGGCCAGGCCGGCGTGGGCGGGCCCTGGACCAAGCCTTTGACGCTGCGCTGGATCAACGAAGTCCGTAAAAGCTACGGCGAGGATATTTTTATCGCCGGCACCAACGGCGCCTATGACTGGCGGGACATCGTCATGTTCGTCATGAGCGGCGCGCACATCGTGGAAATGTGTTCGGCGGTGATGTGCTACGGCTACAGCTGGCTGGGCAAACAGGTTCGCGAACTCGAACGCTTCATGGACGCAAAGGCCTACCAGAGTATCGATGACATGCGGGGCGTTGCCTCGGACGCCGCCATGGCCTACAGCGACATGCCGGCGGAAAAAGCGCGGGTGAAGGCGGAAAATTGCATTAACTGCAAAATGTGCCTGAAAGCCTGCTTCGCCGATGCCATGCAGGATGGTGAAGAACACACCTGGGTTAACACCGGCAACTGCATCGGCTGCGGCGGATGCTACTCGGTGTGCCCGGCCGAAGGCGCCATCGAGATTATGCCGGTGACCGGCGATACCGCTGCATCATAAGACGGATGCCAGGGATTTCGTGAAAGAAAAGAAGATGCCGGCGGCCGTCGACGCGAGGGACCGCAAACGACGCCCGGGTTCATCCGGCGGGACAGGACATTTCAGGCGCAACGCATGATGATGACCGGTACCAAGGAACACTTTTATGAAACCGCGCATCGCCTTTCTATCGGATGACGAAATCGAACACCTGCACCGTGCAGCCGTGCGGCTGCTGGAAACCGTCGGCATGCGCCTGCCGCATCCGGCGGCGCAGGAATTGCTGACCGCCGCCGGCGCACGGATCGGGCAGGATCAGGTGGTGCGGCTGCCGGCCGATGTGGTCGAACGCGCCCTTGCATCCCTTCCCGATCGGGAAAGCGTCACTCTTTTCGGACGGGACGCCCTGCACGACATCACTTTCGGTGCGCATCGGCCGCGACTGGCCTGCATGACCATGGCGGTGGATGTCATCGACCCTGTTACCCGCAAGCGACGTGCCGCGACCAGTGAGGATCTGGCCCTGCTGACGCGGATTGCGGACGGTTTGGACGGCATCGGCGTCAACGGCGGGCTGGTGACGCCCCAGGAAGTTCCCGGGGCCTTCAACGACTGGTACACCTGGGCCGTTACCATCAAAAACACCGCCAAACACACCACCGGCGGCATGCTGGGGGAACGCTGCGTTCGGGATGCGGCCCGCATGGCTGCGGCGGCCGTGGGATCCATGGAACGCTTTCAGGCACGACCGTTCATTTCCGGATGGGTGCTGACGCTGCCGCCGTTCGGCATCGACACCGAATCGCTGGGGGCGCTCATGGAGATGAGTCGGTTGAACATCCCGGCCGTCATCAGCTCCGGACCGATTCTGGGCACTTCCTCACCGGTGACCATCGCCGGAACGGTGGCCCAGGCGCACGCGGAAATCCTGGGCTGCCTGGTGGTGCATCAGCTGGTCAACCCGGGTGCACCGGCGGTGTACACCAGTTTCGCCAGAGGGGTGGACATGCGTTCCGGCCATATTTCCATGGCCTGCCCGGAGTTTGCTGTCCTGAAAGTCGCCATGGCGCAGATGGGCCGCCGGTTGAATCTTCCCGTGCGCATGCCGGCCATGCTGCGGGATGCCAAGGTGCTGGATGCACAGGCCGGTTTCGAAACGGGGATGACCGCCGGCGTGACCGGCCTGATCGCCGATCTGATGGACGGCATGCAGCTGGACATGGACATGCTGGTGGATTTCCCGGATCTTCTGTTCTGCAACGAATGCATGGCCGGCATCCAGCGGCTGGCACGCGAGCTGGTGGTGAACGATGACACGCTGGCGCTGGACACCCTGCAGTCCGTCGGCCCCGGGGGCCACTTTCTGGAAACCCCTCACACGCTGAAGCATCACCGGCGGGAGCTGTGGCTGCCGGCGCTTCTGGAGCGCGGCGACGCCACGGTTTGGCAGGAAAAGGGCGCACAGACCATTTTTGACAAATGCGAGGCCCGTCTGCGGACGCTGCTGGAAACCCCCTTTGCACCGCTCCTTCCGGCGGATGTCGAAGCAGAAATCGATGCAGTCGTGGCGGAGACGGTGGATGGGCGAAGCCGGTAGGCTGGTAATGCCGGAATGGGGCCTCATGTGAAAAAGAAACGCCGGGATCCAGAAAGGGCGACGGTACACGCTACAGGGCCGGGTTGGATCTTTTTGGCCAGTGGTATTTGATCTTTGTTTGGTATTTGGCGCTTGGTATTTGTGATTTGTAAACCAAGGGGGATTCGATGGAAAACAGGGAAAACCGGCTGATTGCCGGCAAGGGACAATTCGCTGACGACCTGGCGCTGCCGGGGATGCTGCACCTGGTATTCGTCGGCAGTCCGCATGCGCATGCCAGGATCCTGAATGTCGACACCCGTGCCGCCCTGGCCGTTCCCGGCGTGGTGCGGATCATCACCGGCGACGATGTAAAGCGGCACACCCAGCCGCTGCCGGTGCAGGCCAATTTCAAACGGCCGGACTGGACCTGGCGTCTGGCCAAAGTGTATGCCATGCCGGCCGACAAGGTGCGCTGGTTCGGCGAGCCGGTGGCGGCCGTTGTGGCGGAAGATGAGACAGCGGCCCGCCGGGCGGCGGACAAGGTGGTGGTGGACTACGAACCGCTGCCGGCGGTGGTGGATGCCCGGGAGGCCTTAAAGCCTGGTGCGCCGAAGCTCTACGATGACTGGGAAGACAACAAACAGGTGCACCTGAAATTCGACTTCGGCGATCCCGCGGCGGCCTTTGCGGCGGCCGACCGGGTCATCAAGGTCCGGCACAGCGAAGGACGGGTGACCGGTCTGCCCATCGAGCCGCGCGGCTGTCTGGCGGCGTGGGACGCCAAGCGGGAACAGCTTGAATTGTGGGGTTCGTTTCAGACGCCGTATCTGGCACGGCACAATCTGGCCGCGGCCCTGGGCCTGCCGGAAGTCCGTGTCAAAGTGAATGCCGTGGACATCGGCGGGGCGTTCGGTCTTAAGATTCACGTCTGGAAGGAAAATGTGGTGGCTCTGGCCGCCATGCTCACGGGCCGGCCCGTAAAGTGGTTCGAGCCGCTGCGCGATTTTATCGTCACCGGACCGCATCAGCGGGATGTTTTCTGGGAAGGGGAGGTCGCGGTCAAAAACGACGGCACGCTTCTGGGTCTGCGGGCCACAGTGATCCATGACCTGGGCGTGGAGAGCACCAACAAGGGCATCGCGGCGCTGAGTATATTCCCGGCATCTTCCTCACCGCCCAACATGTATCACTGGCAGGGAATGCACATCGAGGGCATCGGCGCGGTGACCAACAAGTCCTTTTACTGTGCCTATCGCGGGTACGGCAAGGACAAGGGCCTGAAGTTCATCGAAAGCGTGATCAACCGCATCGCCCGCGCGCTCAACCTCACACCCGAGGAAATCCGCTTCAAGAATTTTATCCAGCCCGATGAATTTCCTTTTCACCAGATCAACAACTACATTATGGACAGCGGCGATTATCCCGCCACCCTCAACAAGGCCCTGAAAATGGCGGATGTGAAATACTGGCGCGCGCAGCAGAAAGAAGGCCGCAACAACGGCAGCTACATCGGTGTCGGCATTGTCACCACGATCGAACCGGCCGGTGTGGCCGTACCCAACTGCCAGATGGGCGGTTTGACCCAGGCAAGGGTGCAGATGACGCCGGACGGCACCCTGACCGTGGATTCGGACCGCACCGAGATCGGGCAGGGATCCGAAATCAGCCACACCAGCATTGTCTGCGACATCCTGGGCTGCCGGCCGGAAAACGTCTATGTAAGACCGGTGACCTCCGAGTGGATCGGGCAGGGGCCGCTTTCCAGCCGGGGGGCGGTCTGGCCGGCCAGCGCCGTGGCCAAAGCCGCCAAGGAGTTGCGCCGTAAAATCGAGCGCCTGGCGGCGCATTTTTTCAAGACGTCCCCGGAAGATGTCGAAATTGAAGCCGGTGTCATTTGCGTGCGCAGCGATTCGGAGAAAAAAATGGATTTCCGGGAATTCGCCGACAAGGCGTTCTTTTTTCCCGGACCGCGGGGGCTGCCGCCGGAAGTGCTGCTGGCCCACGACCATCTGCTGGATGTTACGGCCACCTGGTACAGCCCCAATACGCCCGAAGGCGGCAGCTCCTACACCACCTTCTGCAGTTCGGCGGATGTCGCGGTGGTCCAGGTCGATCCGGAGACCGGCGTGACCGGGATTTTAAAGTACGTGCACGTCCACGACGCCGGAAAGGTCATCAGCCACAAGGTCATCGACGGCCAGATTCACGGCGGCATTGTGCAGGGCATCGGCGAGGCTTTGACCGAGAAGCTGTCCTACGGCACCGACGGACGGCTGTTGAACACGTCCGCGGCCGAGTACCTGATGCCCACGGCGGTCGAGGCCCCGGACATCGAGATCGCCCATCTGGAAACATACAGCCCCTTTTCGGAGACCGGCAGCAAGGGCATGGGAGAAGCGCCCATTATCGGCAGCAAAGCCGTCGTTCTGACGGCCGTCGAAGATGCCCTGGCGCCTTTCGGCATCGAAGTCGACGACGCGCCGGCGACTCCGGAGCGGGTTCTGCAATGGATAAATGCGCGGCAGGCTGAAAAAAAATAAGAATGCCGGAGGTTACGGCATACGGGGGTTTCAGGGAGGATTGGAGCGATGAAGGTTGCCATCCATCTGACAGTCAATCACAAAGAATATCATCTGACGATCGATGCGCAGGCGACGCTGCTCGAAGTGCTGCGCCGGGAGCTTTCCCTTCAAAGCGTTCACCGCAGCTGCGAAGAGGGCGAGTGCGGGGCCTGCACGGTGCTGTTGAACGGCGAGCCGGTCAACAGCTGCCTGGTGCTGGCGGCCGGCGCGGACGGCGCCGAGGTGCTGACCGCCGAGGGACTTGTGCGCGACGGCCGGCGGCACCCTTTGATGGATGCCTTTGTCGATCTGCACGGCATGCAGTGCGGCTACTGCACGCCGGGCATGCTCATGAGCGCCTATGCTCTCATCGAAAAGACGGCGGGGCAGCCTTTGAACGACGATCAGATCCGCAAAGGCATTGAAGGCAATCTCTGCCGCTGCACCGGATATGTCAACATCGTCAAGGCTGTTCAAGCGGGCAAGGCGGCCAGAGAGGCCGGCAACTGGTGGTAGTTCATTTGACGGGCGCCTTTTTTTTAAACGATGTCATCTGACATAAAGTAGAACGCTCAAATCGTTGTGGGCTTCCGCATGCAATAAACAGGTTCGCCACAGCCGCTTATAATTGGAGGTGACAAGGCCATGCAGAATTTTATCGGATCAAGATCTCTGCCCGAACTCAATTATCATCATCCGCAGGATATGGATGCCCTGCTGGATTTGCTGGGTTCGTTAGCGGCGCCCTTGAAGGTGGTGGGTGGGTGCACGGATTTCATCCCGGCCGTGCGTCACGGCAACTGGACCTTCGACGACGGTCTCAACCTGGTCGACATCCGCAGGGTGGCCGGTCTCAGCGGTATCCGGCAGGAAGACGGCAAC
>Ga0180429_10003368_pt1 | contig 12947 bp, 5 predicted proteins | sample SS_ome_FD_132428 | JGI IMG/M metagenome (GOLD analysis project Ga0180429, IMG submission 132428) | Hypersaline lake sediment archaeal communities from the Salton Sea, California, USA - SS_1_S_1 metaG | ecosystem: Environmental > Aquatic > Non-marine Saline and Alkaline > Hypersaline > Sediment ... | reverse complement strand
TCGTGGTGAACCTGATCGACAACGCCGTCAAGTACGCCAAGTCCGCCCAGGACAAGACCATCCTCGTGCGCACGCGCCAGACCGATGGCTACGTGATCATCGAGGTCGAGGACCGTGGTCCGGGGGTCGCGTATCGCCAGCGGAAGCGCGTCTTCGAGCAATTCTATCGCGGTGTGCCGGCCGAGGACGATCGCGGCGCCCAAGCGACCGGGACGGGGTTGGGCCTGGCGCTCGTGCAGCGCTTCGCCCAGGCCCACGACGGGTTCGTCGAGATCCTCTCGGGCGATCCATGCGGGGCGCTCTTCCGCGTGGGCCTGACGGTCCACGGCTAGCATCGCCCATCGACGGCGCTCGGCCCGATCTACAGCTTCCTTACATAGACATAGTAGGCGCCGCGCGCGTTCTGGTCCTTGTCCAGCAACCATGCCTGGACGTCCGTCGCGCCGGCGCCCAGATCCACGCTGAACGCCGCGAAGGCGTCCTGGTTGGTAATGGCTTTCTCCATCGTCCGATCCCCGATCTTCAGCCGGACGGCGGCGGTCGGAATGGCCTTGCCGGGGCCCAGGCTCCAGGGCTTGCCATTGAGAATGGTGTCGCTCTGCGTCTGGGCCGGCAGGTCAGCGCTGATCGGCTTGTCCACTTCCTTGGGCCAGCGGCGGACCTCGAACCGATACGTCCCGGCCGACGCGATCTCGACGGGCCAGTACCCGCTGCCCGCATCCGCGTTCAGGACGTGGCGTTGACTCCAGGTGTTCGGCTTGCTGTCTCGGATCCAACCGTCACACGTCAGCCACACTTCGTCCTGTTGGGCGCTGCCGATCATCGCCCGCGCCGGATGGCGCAACTGTTGATCGTTATCGAGTGACTCCCAGTAGGTCTCATAGCGCCGGCGCAGGTCCGCCACGACGTCGGGGTGCGCATCGGCGACGTCCTGGCGTTGCGCAGAATCGTTCTTGATGTCGTAGAGCGAACGTCCGTTGATGAGTCGCCATTGGGGCGTCAACACGACGGTGTTGCGCCATTTCGTCGCCCTGGCGGTGACATTCTGCTGATGAAGGACGATGGTTCGGTCCTTCCAGGGCGCGGCTTCTCCGGCCAGCAGCGGCGCCAGCGACTTGCCATCGAAAGGCTGATGCCCATGCTTCGGTGCGCTGAGCCGACAGAGATCGATCAGGGTGGGCAGCAGATCTATGCAGCTGGTCAGATCCTCGACATCCCGCGGCCGGTCGAGGCCTCCGGCGGGCCAGTGAACGAAGCAGGGGACGCGGTGCCCGCCGTCATAGATCGAGCCCTTGGCGCCTCTCATACCGGCATTGAAGACGCGGCTGCCCTGAGCCGTGCCGTTGTCGGTCAGGAAGATCAAGATCGTGTTCTCCGCGAGGTCGTGCTCGTCCAGGAACCGGCGCAGGCGTCCCAGGTTGTGGTCGAACCGGGCGATCGTCGTGAAGAACTCGCCGACCGTGCCCCAGGCGGGACCCTCCTTACGTTCCCGATAGTCATCTGGCCATTCCTCCAGGACGTGACACGGGCCGTGCGGTATGTTGGTTGCGAGATACACGAAGAAGGGCTTCGCTCTGTTTCTTTGGATGAATGCCATCGCTTCGTCAAAGAAAACGTCGGTGCAGAAGCCCTGGAACGGTTCCCATTTCCCGTTGCGCATGTAGTGGTCGCCCATGCGGTCGTTCGCCCAGTAGTCGCTGGACGTGCGGAGCCCGCCGTCACCATGACCGACCCAATCGTCGAAGCCCCGGTCTATCGGTCGATACGGATACGCCTGGCCCAGGTGCCATTTGCCGAACTGCCCGGTGGCGTAGCCCGAGGCCTTGAAGAACTCGGCCATCGTGGTTTCACGCCGCTCGAGATGATTGCGGTTGTACACCGTCGTCCAGACGTTCGTCCGCTCCGCAAACCGGCCCGTCATCAGGGACGCGCGGGTCGGGGCGCAGAACGGGGCGACGTGGAAGTCGATCAGACGCACCGATTGCGCGTGCAGCCGGTCCAGCTGCGGTGTCCTGAGGACGGGGTTGCCATGGCAAGAGAGGTCGCCGTAGCCCTGGTCGTCGGTCATGATGAGGATGACGTTGGGCTGGGCCTTCTGTCTCGAGCCTGCGACGGCGACGTTTCGACCGCCCGGCAGATTGAGCCCGGTCATCAGGCCCGCGCCGGTGGCGATCGTTGATTTCATGAACTCTCTTCTGCGCATGGTTGCCACTCCCATTTCAACACCTGGTATTCCTGGACATCGGACGTTCCATGATACCGCCATGTTGCATTGGGCTGCAATGGCTGGGGGTGTCCTCTTCGGCTGGGGCCTGACGATCCACGCCTGGCACCGCTTACCTCGTGCGCTTGCCCCTCAGATCCCCGCGTGAGGGAATTGCGCTTGAACGCTCCGTGGAGGTCTATGGGCTCGGCTTGATTTCGATCTCGGGTGTCACCGTCGTGGCGCCCTGATCGTCCATCGCCTCGGCCTGGATCGTATAGATTGCCTCGGGAGGTATCTCAAACGACGGCGGCTGCCACTCCCACGTCGCCTTCCAGTCGTCTGTCGGGTCGGTCGCCGTGGCGCCGGCACTCACGCGGACAGCATCGTCCCATTGCACTTGAAAATGGTACTTCACCCGGATTACGGCGCCGTCTGGATCGGACGCTTCGGCGCGGAACACGATCGGTGTGTTCGGGGAAAACTCATCGCCTTCGACGGGGCTGATCAGCGTGATGCTCGGCGGGGTATTAGACAGTTCGCTCGCGTCCATCAGCCAGTGGGACATCAGGATGTCCATATCGAGATCGTCGACCTTGCAATCGCCATTGATGTCGCCGGCGATCTGGGTCTCGCAGACCGGCGCGCCGAAATACGACCGACTGGCTTCGGCTGTCCCGCCATAGGCGCCGAGATTAACGAACCCGCCGTTCGGGAAAGGCTCGGCGCCGAGCGGCCCGTTCGGATCGCCCAGATCGATGCAGGGGCTGGTCTCCTCGTCGAGGACCCAGTTCTCGGCCTCCACGTCCCAATGGCCCGCCTGCGATCTGAGATGGTAGTCTCCGGCAATCCAAACGTCATCGTTGGCGTCGGCCGGCGTGTCGTTGGTATCCCAGTAGCCCGGATCGACGAAGAGCGGATCGATGTCGACGTTCCCCTCGCCCGGGTATCCGCCCTGTACGTTGCTGTTGGTCACGACGATCTCCGGCGGAACCTCGGGGTGTGCCGTGAACGGGTCCGGCCCGTCCCAGACGATGCACTGCGTCATTCTGGCGATCGCCCCGGCGATCGGCGGATGGTCGACGGCATTGGGCCGACCCCGATTGCCTGTGAACGTGCAGTTCGACAGTTGCAGGACAGGCGCCGAACGGTTGGAGAGCGCGCCTGCCCAAGGCCCCACGTTGCCGGCGAAGAGGCATCCACGGGCGTTCAGCATGTCACCTGCTATCAACACAGCGCCTGCAAGGAAGCCGCCTGAATTGCCGACGAAGCGACAGTTGGTCAGGGTCAGACTTCCCGCCGCGTCGATGGCTCCCGCGTGCCTGAACGCGTTATCCGTGAAGTCACAGTCGATCAGCGTCGCTGTTTGGAGGCACTCAACCGCTGCCCTGGCCCAGCCCCGATTGGATCTGAAGATACACTTCCGCGCCATGAGAGTCCCCGAATGCTCGATCGCGGCCTCGTCGGTGTTGCCCACAAACGAGCAACGCAACAGATCGAGCGTTCCGGAGTTGGTGATGCCACCGCCCTCGTTCTCGATGAACGCGCAGTCGGTCAGCTTGAGATCGCCTCGCTTGTTATCGATCCCACCATCCGAGATACCGTCGAAACCGTTCCGCTCAAAAGTGCAGTCCACCAGGACACTGTTGCAGTCCCACGCGGAGATCCCGGCCGATCCGTTGTCGATGAATCGGCAGCGGTAGAGAGAGGGGCTGGCCAGGCTCAGATCCATCCCATAGCTGGAAGCACCAGTGACGGTCAGACCGTCCAGCACGGTGGTTTCATCGATCTCTCTGCCCGTCAGGATGATCCGACAGTTTCCTTGGGGCGGGGCCACGGTGTCGTCAGGAGTGTCGCTGGCGGCTATGACGCCCGTCAAGATGGTCTGGTAGCGTTCCACATCTCGGGCGTCCGGATCGCTGTCGGCCACACCGGCGTACCCCCCTGACAGGGTAAGATTGTTGCGCAACGCGAACGTGGCGGTCCTCCGACCACTCTGCGCTCCCCCGTCGCTTGCCCGGTACGCACCCTGGGCGACCCGGATTTCAACGGGTTCCGACGTCTCGATGGCCTCGGTGAAGGCGTCCTGAAGACGGAGGTAGGCGTTGGTCCAGGAGGTGCCGTCCTGGGCCCCGGTCGCCGCCGCATCCACGTAGATGACCGACTCGCTCGACCAGGTGACACTCACGATACAGGCCCACAGAATGACTGCGCAGCGTTGACTAAACCATCTGTTTCTCATTGCTCTCCCTCATGTTGAAAAAATCACGTTGTATTGATTGATGGAATCTCCCAGTCCGGCCGACGCTGGCTGCACTCTTGTCCCGGATTCTTCGGTCCCTTCTCTATAGAAAGGCCTCCTCCGGCCCCCTCCGTTACAAACTTTCTCAAGATTATTAGCTGCAACCACCATAATACCACAATCGGGAGCCCGATTTCAACGTTCCTGGTCCTCAGTACGGCCCCGACTGCTGTCAGAAAGATGTCACTTCGGCCCTCAGGGACAGCCCGTACCGCGAACGCCCGACTGCTTCGGTCCCGATCCTGATGCGCTTCTCCCGCAGCGCCGTTGGCGACCATGTCTTCTGGCTTTCATCGACCGGGATCGGGGAGTGACTTCTGCAGCAGCCAGTAGGCCGAGGCGAGGAGGAAGCATTCCAGGGCGAGTGCGGGCAGGATGAGCAGCACCATGCGAGCGCTGTAGATCGGTGTGTCGATCCTGGCGTTCGCCATGCGCAGCAATAGCAGGGCCAGGAGCGGTTCGCCCCAGACCGGCAGGGTGACCAGCAAGAGGACGAGCCCCTTGTGCAGGCGGGACCGGACGTTGAAGAAGAGAACCGCGCCGCAACCGACGATCGCGAAGGTGGCGAGTCCCACCCAAGGCGTCGATTCAACGACTGGTTTTGACGTGAGCGTCGACTCTCCTGCACGCATCAAGACATACAGCGTATGCAACAGGGCGAAGCCAGCGGCCGCCGCGCAGGCCGGGAGCAAGACGTGGAGTTGCATCACGTTGGTTCGTTTCTCCTTGAGCGCGAAGAACGAGATCAGTCCGATGATGGCGACGAACTTCAGCCGGCTCGTCAGCGTGGAGCCGAGCACCATATCCAGAGAATCGAGCAGTAGATCGAGTGCGACCCAGTACCGGGGAGGGTGGGTTTGCAGGCGCAGCGTGAAGTCACCCCCTTGATGGACGAAGACAAGGTGTTTGTCGTCTCGGTGGTTGATCATTTGCAGACGACTGTTGTAGAACCGGTCGTCCTGCGCGGCCGCGGTGACTCCTGGAATGGAGACAAACCGGTACTTGGCGCCGCCGGTGATGAGCACTGGCAACAGACCGGCCGGGGCGTCGGTGTAGTCCAGGACGAGCGTGTCGTCCTCGGTGCGTTCACTCACGAGACGATAGGGGGGATCGGCCTGCAAAGCTATGCGCGGGTCTCCCAATAGCCAGTAGTAAGGGAACACCGCGAACGATTGCATGGTCCCGCGCAGCTGCGCCTGTATCACCAGGCCGATGGAGAAATCCGGCCAGGTGTAGCGGAAGGGCAAGTCCTCGAATTCGCCGATCAGGAAGCCTTCCCAGGGGCTGAAGGCAAATCCAGAGTAGGCCGCGGCGCCCTGATCGACGAAGCGCAGCGCCACCGAGTTGTCTCGCCAGGGCCGCAAGGAGCTGCATCCGGCCGTGCTGATGACCGCCGGAGGGAGGCGCGGGATGTCCTCTGAAACCAGTTTCACCTTCTCCTCCAACTCCCAGTAGTCGCTCCCGCTGTGTCCGGTGTAGGTGAGATAGTCCGTTTCCGTAAGTGCCTGGAGAAGACTGGATTTGCTCAAAGGGTGTACTTCTTTGTCCGCCCCTCGGAATTGAATGAGCCTGCCCTCAAGGAAACCCGCAGAGGGGTACTTCGCATTCACCGCGACAGCGCGCTGGCCCTTGGCCTGAGCGCCGCGCTGCCACAAGTCGCGGGCCAGATCCATGGTCGAGCCGGAAATGATGCCGATCGCAAACACTCGGGTCTGTTCCAGGAGACCGACCCCCATCTCGATCATGCGCCGGTTGGACAGACATGACGGCGCCACCACCCAGAGCACGAAAGTTGGATCGCAGGCGAACGCTTCATTCAGGGAGCCAACCAGAGGAGCGTTCTCGTACCGGGCGATCTCTTCGGCCAGCGGATAGTAGGGATCATTCACATCCGCAAGGACGACGGTGTCCCCAGCCGTTGGACCAGCCTGCGATGCGCCGATGAGAACGGACAGCAGAAGGATGAGAAGAGTCCAACGCAATTCACACAGTCCCACTCCGGTTTGGATTCCCGGGCACCGCTTGCCTATGGCGCTCCCGCACATCTGAAGCCCTTTCGTGTCAGAATCTCACCCATGCTATAAGACTGTACTAGCGTCGTCACGCATTACTTGTGGAGTCCGGTCCTACAGGGGGCACTCGAGTCTGTCATCTCGACCGGAGGCCTGCCGCAAGGCGGGCCGCAGTGGAGAGAGCTACGTGTGAACGGAAGGCGCCTATAGGCCCTGGGGAGATTTCTCCATGCGGGCTTCGCCCCGTTCGGCTGCGCTCAGGGCAGGCTCTTAGTCGAAGTGACAGGGGGCGGTCTACCCGCAAACATCAAACGCATCCGATTTTACATGCTTTTTACACGCCTTATGTCACGCGCACGGCGCTGCGCCTTTTTACATTCTATTTACAAAACAGGACCTTCTATATGCGGTATAGTATGAATAGAAAGACGCGGGAATCCAATACCGAGAATGGAGGTGTCGTCATGATCAGTTCGAAGCGAGTTGCGGTTTTTGTCGGAATGATTGCCTCCTGGGCTCTTTGTCCTTGGGCCGAGGCGCAGATCCGGCACATCCGGGTGCGTCCTCCGACGCGCCATGTGATTGTCCCTCAGAGTCGACCCTGGGCGTTCGCGCCGACCGGCGCCCAGGCGATCCGGATCACCGACATCGAGGCGCGCATCGACATCGTCGAGACGATCGCGACGACGACGATCGAGATGCGTCTGGAGAACACTACGAGCCAACGGCAAGAGGCGGAACTGGTCGTCCCCGTTCCCGACGGCGCGGTCGTGCGCGGCTTCGCCTACGACGGGCCCGACGGGCGCATCACCGCCCAGGTGCTCCCCCGGGCCGAGGCCAAGCGGATCTACGAGCGCCTCGTCGCGAAGATGCGCGACCCGGCCCTGGTGGAGTTTATCGGCTACAATCTGATCCGTTCGAGTGTCTTTCCCGTCGAGCCGCGGGGCAAGCAGCGGGTGCGCCTGACCTACGAACACCTGCTCGAAAGCGACGGCGCCCGGGTCGACTACGTCTTGCCTCGAACCGAATCGCTGGAGTATGCGGCGCCGTGGAAGGTCACTGCGACGATCAAGACCAAGCGACCGATCGCGACGGTGTACTCGCCCAGCCACAAGCTTGAGGTCGAACGGCGCAGCGGGCGGAAACTGATCGCCAAGATCGCGACGAAGGCGATGAAAGAGCCCGGCCCGTTCCGACTCTCGTATCTGCTCGAAGAGCAGGGCGTCACCGCTTCCTTGCTCGCGTATCCGGACAAGAGCGTTGGGGGAGGCTACTTCCTGCTCTTGGGCGGCCTGCCTGCCCACGTTGAGGACGACGAGGCGCCCGCGATCAAGCGCGAGGTGACGCTCGTCATCGACCGTTCGGGTAGCATGCGGAACGAGAAGATCGAGCAGGTCAAAGAGGCGGCCCTGCAGATCATCGCCGGCTTGCAGCCGGGCGAAGCGTTCAACGTCATTCTGTACAACAACTCCGTGCAGTGGTTCTCCGAGCAGCCTGTGCTCAAGACCCCCGAGACGGAGAAGGCGGTCCAGCGCTACATCGAGGGTGTCACCGCTTCGGGTGGGACGAACATTCATGGCGCACTGACCGCGGCACTGGGGCAAGCGCCCACGGCCGGGACGTTGCCTCTCGTGCTGTTTCTCACCGATGGTCTGCCCACGGTGGGCCAGACCTCCGAGATCGCTATTCGCGAGCTGGTTACGAAAGCGAATCCGCACAACCGGCGCGTCTTCACGTTCGGCGTGGGCTTCGATGTCAACGCGCCGTTGCTCGAGAAGGTCGCCTCCGAATCGCGGGGCCGCGCCGAGTTCGTCTTGCCGAACGAGGACGTGGAAGCCAAAGTGGGCAAGGTCTTCCAGCGCCTGACCGGCCCGGTCCTGGCCGATGCGGAATTGCGCCTCGTCGATTCCGAAGGCGGCGCTGCTTTGGGACGCGTGCGTGACATCCTGCCCGAGAAGTTGCCCGATCTCTTCGAGGGCGACCGGCTGGTGCTGCTGGGCCAGTACATCGGGACCGAGCCGATCACCTTCAAGCTCAAGGGCAACTATCGGGGCAAGACCCGCACCTTCAAGTTCACGTTCGGGTTCGACAAGGCCAGTCGCAAGAACGGTTTCGTGCCGCGCCTGTGGGCGTCGCGCAAGATCGCCGACCTGATCGACGCCGTCCGGCAGATGGGCGCCGACCCGGCCGCCTCGACGCACGATCCGAAGGTCAAGGAGTTGGTCGACGAAATCGTGCGTCTCTCCACGCAGTTCGGGATTCTGACCGAGTACACCGCCTTCCTGGCCCGCGAGGGCACCGACCTGGCTGATTCCCGTGAAGTGCTGCGGGAAGCCGAGGGGCTCCTCTCGCGACGCGCCATGGGCGCCCGTTCCGGCAAGGGCGCGGTCAATCAGAGCGTCAACAGTATCCAGCAGAAGGCGCAGACCGAGCTGAACTACCAGAACTTCTACTACGACGAGCAACTCAACCCGGTCGTCATCACCAGCGTCCAGCAGGTCAACGACAAGGCCTACTACCGTCGCGGCCGCCAATGGATCGACAGTACGCTGGTCGATCGCCGGAACCAAGCCAAGCCGGATCGCGTGATTGACTTTGGATCGCGTGAGTTCTTCGAGCTGGCGCAGCGTTTGGCTCGTGAGAATCGGCAGGGCAGCATCGCCATGAAGGGCGACGTCCTACTGGAAATCGATGGCGAGTCGGTCCTGATCAAGGCGCCGCGCCGCAACTGAATGTCACTCCCATTCTAGAAAGGGCAAGAGCCATGAAGCAGATGATGACAATCCTGGGAATCGCCGTCATGGTCGGTTGTGTCGCAACCCTGAACGCTTGGGCGGGCGAGTCCTCCGAGCCGGCGATTGAGACGACCGCCGTAACGGAGATCCTGCCGGCAGAGAGCAAGCCGGTGGTGCAGATCGCGATTCTGTTGGATACGAGCGGCAGCATGTCCGGGTTGATCGACCAGGCGCGGACGGAACTCTGGTCGATCGTCAACGAGTTCATCTTCGCCCGCAAGCACGGAAAAGCGCCGGAGGTGCAGGTCGCGCTCTATGAGTACGGCAATAGTGGATTGACCAGGAAGGGAGGGTACATCCGGCGGATCGTACCGCTGACGACGGACCTGGACAAGATCTCCGAGGAACTCTTTGCGCTGACCACCAACGGAGGGGACGAACACTGCGGCTGGGTCATCCGCGAGGCGGCCGAGGACCTTGCCTGGAGTGACGCGACGGACGATTTGAAGGTGATCTTCATCGCGGGCAACGAACCCTTCACCCAAGGGCCCGTGCACTACAAGGACGCCTGCGCCAAGGCGATCGAGCGGGGCGTCGTCGTCAACACGATCCACTGTGGTCCCGACCGGCAGGGCATCGAGGGCAAGTGGAAGGACGGGGCCGTGCTGGCCGACGGTCGCTATCTCAACATCGATCACAATCGCCAGGTCGTGCACATCGCCGCACCGCAGGATACGGAGATCGCGGAGCTGGGCGTGCGGCTGAATCAGACGTACATCCCGTTCGGTCTCGAGGGTGAGCTTGCTCGGGGGCGGCAGACGACTCAGGATCTGAACGCCCAGCGGGCCGGCGCGGTCGCCCAGGTGCAGCGGGCGGTGACCAAGTCGTCGGCCAACTACAAGAACGCGGCGTGGGACCTGATCGACGCCGTGCGGGACGAGCAGGTCGATCTCGAGCAAATCGAGCCGGAGAGTCTCCCTGACAATATGCGCAAGATGAACGCCAAGCAGCGTCAGGAATACATCAAAGGGCAAGCCAAACAGCGAGAGGAAATCCAGACCCGGATTCAGCAACTCAACGAGCAGAGGAGACTTCATGTTGCGAAGGAGATGAAGCGGCAAGGGGAGGGGCAGACGCTGGGCTCGGCCATCAAGGAGGCGATTCGCACGCAGGCCCGGAAGAAGCACTACACCTTCGAATCTCCTCAGCAACCCGCCACACCTACTGAGAAGGAGCCGCAGAAGTAGCCGTCTCGACCTGCGGCCCTGAAAAACCCGGAACGAGGTGAGCCGTCCGCGGAGGATGGCTCACCTTTCCGCATTCGCTTGACTTGCGTCCGATAAGTGTTACAATGGGTAGGGTCAAAATGGCCTCGTCGCGACACCGGACGATGGCCGGGAGGAGTGGTGAAGGGCGCTGTTTCCATTTTCATTTCGTGGCGCCCGTCCCATGTCCCTGCTTGCGAAGAACATCGGTCGATCGACCGTGCGTGTTCGTCTCGCGAGCCGGCGGTGTCGAGCAATGAGAGAGATGGAAGCCATGAGCAAACGGAGAGTGGGTGTTGCGGTGGTTGCGGTGCTGCTTGGCGCCGCCGGCTGGGGGGCGGTCTGGGCGGAGGAGCCCGTATCCATTCCGGACGTCGTCCTGAAGGACGCGATCGAGCGAGCGCTGTGGGTCTACGATCCGACGCCTTCCGATATGCTCAGTCTGACCAGCCTGACCTGCACGCAGACGTTCGCGACGCAGGACGCCGGCATCCGCGACCTCACCGGGCTTTCGAGTGCGGCCAATCTGCAGTCGCTGAACCTGCGGTTGAATTGGATCGGTTCGGTTTCCGACCTGTCGTCTCTGAGCAATCTGGAGTCGTTGAACCTCTCCCAGAATCGGATCAGCGATCTGTCGCCGTTGTCGGGGCTCACGTCGCTGCGCTACCTGAACGTTCACGGCAACAAGATCACTGACCTCTCGGCGGTATCCAGCCTGATCAACTTGGAAGATCTCAACATTCGGATCAATGAGATCAGCGATTTGAGCCCTCTGTCCGGCCTGACGGCTCTGACCGATCTCGACGCCAAGTACGCCGAGATCAGCGACCTGTCTCCTTTGTCGGGTCTGACGAACCTCCAGTACCTGACGCTGCCCTACAACAAGATCGACAGTGTCGCGCCGCTGTCGGGCCTGGATGCACTGGCGTACATCGACCTCCAGAACAACAAGATCAGTGATGTCAGTCCTCTGGCGGGATTGCCCAATCTGAGGGTGGTCGATCTGAGGGACAACGAGCTGAACGAAGACGCCTATCGCACCGATCTGGAGGCGATTGTCGATGGGGGTGTGAGCGTGGGGATCAAGTACGATCCCAATCCGCGCACGCCGACGGGCGTGCAGGCCTCGGATGGCACGCATCGCGACAGCGTGCTGATCTCCTGGGACGAACTCCCGAACGGGCCCCACTACACGACGTTCTACCGCGTCGCGCGGGTCGAGAGCTACGGGCCCAGGCAGATCATCAGCGACTGGCAGACGGCCGGTGAGTTCGAGGATGTCACGGCCGAATTCGAGACACACTATTCCTATTCCGTTCAGGCCGCCACTTCCGGGGGCGGAGAGAACGAGAGCGCCTTCAGCAGTTCCGATACGGGCTGGCGCCCGTTCCAGCCGGCGCTGCTGCTCTCGTCCACCGCCGGCGGGGCGGTCACGCTGCCCGGCGAAGGGACGCATGCCTACTCGATGAGCATGACGGTTGCCGTGATCGCGACCCCGGTGGACCCGACGCGCTATGTCTTTGCCGGTTTCACGGGCACCGCCGTCGAGGCGGGCAAGGTGACCGACCCCTGCAAGGCGTCCACCACGGTGCTCGTTGACGCGGCGCACACGCTCAGGGCGCACTTCCTGACCACCATGGAGACGCTCTACGTCGACAACGCGACGCCGGGGGATTTCGAAGACGGCACGGCCGACGCGCCGTTCGACACCATTCAGGAAGCGATCGACGTGGCGCCCGACGGAGTCACGATCGTCGTGCGGCCCGGAACGTATCGTGAGAACATCGATCTGGGCGGCCGCAATCTCCATCTGACGGGAATCGATGCCGAAGCGCCCCTCGAAACGCCCTTGCCCGTCATCGATGGCGGCGCCGTCGGACCTGTGGTGCGCTTCACGCAGGGCGAGGACCCGAACTGCCTGCTGGCCGGCTTCGTCCTGACCGGCGGCCGGGACCCCCAGGCCGGGGCGATTCTCTTCTCCGACGCCAGCCCGACCCTCCTCAATTGTCTGATCGTCGGCAACCGCACGACCGGGCCTGAGGGGGCGACCATCACGTGCATCGACAGCGACGCGCTTTTCTCAAACTGCACCATCGCGGACAACGAAGGCGTGGGCGTTCGCATTCTCAGCGGAGATGTCAGCCTCGTTAATTCGATCGTCTGGAACAACAAGGGCGGCGCCGTTTCTGAAGCGGGGCACGCCGCGATCTCGATTCGGTACTGTGACATTGAGGGCGGCTGGTCGGGGCCGGGCAACCTCGACGCCAACCCCTTCTTCGTGAGGTCGGGCCGTTGGGCCGATCCGGATCACCCTCATTTCTATCTCAGCCCGAGCGACAGTCGTGCGGTTTGGATCGCAGGCGACTACCACTTGCGCTCGGAGGCGGGGCGCTGGGACGCCGAGACCCAGATGATGGTCTATGATAATGT
>Ga0180429_10003367_pt1 | contig 12952 bp, 11 predicted proteins | sample SS_ome_FD_132428 | JGI IMG/M metagenome (GOLD analysis project Ga0180429, IMG submission 132428) | Hypersaline lake sediment archaeal communities from the Salton Sea, California, USA - SS_1_S_1 metaG | ecosystem: Environmental > Aquatic > Non-marine Saline and Alkaline > Hypersaline > Sediment ... | reverse complement strand
GGCGCCCACTCTGTGGCGCCGACCGGCGCCCAGGGTCGGCGGCGGTGGCGCACCCGAGGGGCACCCTCCGCGACGCGGGCGCTGCGGCGCTCGCGCGCCCGGCCGACCCCGCTTGTCATGACAACGCGACAAGCTTAGCATGGGGCATCGCACCAGGCGCGAAGGCGCGGCTCCTCCGGGAACCGTCCGGTTCCCCGCGGCGCCCCGCCCGTGCCCGAGGGAGCCGCCATGCGCGCACGCCTGCTGCCCGTCCGCTTCCCCTCCGCCGATGCCGAGTTCGAGATACAACTGGGGCGCCTGCGCCAGGTCCTCGGCGACGTGGCCGACTTCCTCGAGCCGGTCGACCTCGGCGCCGCCGAGCTCCCCGCGTCGGAGGCCGCCGTCTTCCCCCAGATGCTCGGCGACGCGTTCCGCCACGTCGAGGAACTGCGGGCCCTAGACCGCCCGCGGCTGGTGCTGACGAGCGAGTTCGGCACGATGTCGATGTGGGACTGGGAGATCGGCCGCTACCTCGCCGAGGCCGGCGTCGAGACCTTCGCCCCCTACGCCCTCGAGCAGGCGCGCACGCTGTGCCGCGCGCTCGGCCTGCGGCGCGAGCTCGCCGACACCCGCTTCGTCGTCTTCCAGGACGACCCCGGCGACGGCATGCAGGCCAGCATTTTCAAGCGCTTCTATTGGTGGGAGGACGAGTGCACCCAGCGGATCCTCGACCGCTTCGGCGTGCGCATCGAGAAGCGCAGCTTCGCGGCGCTCGGGGCCGAGGCCAAGGGCATCCCCGACGCCGAGGCCGACGCCGCGTACCAGCGGGTCCGTGGCAGCACCCGGCTCGACGACCTCCCGGAGCGCAACCGGCGGGCGGCCCTCAAGCTCTACCTCGCGATCAAGGACGCGCTCGGCGACGACCCCGCGATCCGCGGCGCCGGCATCAACTGCCTCAACGAGTCGTTCTTCTCCGACAGCACGCCTTGCCTGGCGTGGAACCTGCTGTACGAGGAGCGCGGCCTCACCTGGGGCTGCGAGGCGGACACGGTGTCGATGCTGACGCAGATGCTGCTGCAGCGCTCGCTGGCGGCGCCGCTGATGATGACGAACCTCTACCCGTTCCTCATGGGCCAGGCGGCGCTGAAGCACGAGCGCATCGAGGCGTTCCCCGACCTGCCCGATCCCCAGCACCACGTGCTCGTCGCGCACTGCGGCTACCTGGGCGTGCTGCCGACCTCGATGGCGACGAGCTGGACCCTGCGGCCCAAGGTGCTGGCGATCGTCGACGACGACGCCAGCGCGATCGACGCGCGGATGGCCGAGGGCCCGGTGACGCTCGCCAAGCTCGCGCCCTCGATGGCGACGCTGACCGTGGCCGAGGGCGAACTCGTCGGCTACGCCCAGTACCCCGGGTCCGACTGTCTCAACGGCGGGATCATCCGCGTCGCCGATGGCCCGCAGCTGATGGAGCGGCTGTCGAGCCACCACGCGATCGTGCTCCAGGGCCACCACCCGACCGAGCTGCGCATGCTCGGCCGGCTGTTCGGGCTCGCGATCGAGGCGGTGGCGTAGAGGCGGGACCCGACGCCCGCGCGCCCGCGCCGCGGCAACGGCACGCAGGCGGGATGGCCCACGAGGCGAGACGACACGGCCCGGCGACCCCACGCGGGCCAGGAGGAGGCATCGGTATGCAGATCGGTTTCCACACGGACGCGTTCAACTCGGCGGCCTTCAGCTTCGAGAAGGCGCTGCAATGGGCCCAGGCCAACGGGGTCACGCGCATCGAGCCGGGCGTGATCGACGGCGTCAGCTGGATCCACGGCCTGGGGTACTTCCCGCACGTGTCGCTCGCCGAGGACCCGGTGGGGCTGCGCGAGAAGATGGCCTCCTACGGCGTCGCCTTCTCCCAGATCGACGCCGCCTACCCGCTGTCGGGCAAGGACGGCCCGTATCTGGGCCTCCCCTACGTGCTCAAGTCGATCCCCTGGGCCAAGCTCGCCGGCAGCCCGATGATCGCCACCACCGACGGCCTGCACGCGCCCGAGGGCCTGAGCGACCGCGAGGCCATGGAGTCGATGCGGCGCAGCTACGGCGTGATCGTGGAGACCGCCGAGAGGTACGGCATCGCCGTCAACATCGAGATCCACGGCTACTTCACCACCAAGCCGGAGCTGCTCGAGGAGATGCTGGCCTTCTGCGACAGCCCCTACTTCGGGCTCAATTTCGACACCGGCAACAGCTTCATCGCCGGCCACGACCCGGTCGCCTTCCTGCAGCGCTTCCTCCCGCGCGTCAAGCACGTGCACGTCAAGGACGTCTCGGCGTCGCTCGCCGACGCCGCGCGCGGCCAGGATACGGGCATCGCCATCAGCCACGCGGCCATCGGCGACGGCGTCAACGCGGACGCCATCGTGACCTGCCTCGAGATCCTGCGGGATGCGGGCTTCGACGGCACCCTGAGTCTCGAGTGCGAGGGTCAGGGCGGCCCGCTGATCGAGCGCTCGCTCGGCTGGGTGCGGGGCAAGCTGCAGGAGCTCGGCATCCCCGAGACCTGAGGTGCGGCGGGGGGGTGGCCGGCCGGAGGGTCGTGCGCCGGGCCGGCCACCCGCCGGCTTCAGCCGTCCACCGCGATGGCGCGCCCCTCCAGGTACGATCGGTTCGCCGCCACCACCGCCGCCACCGCCGCACGTCCGTCGACGCCACCGACGCGCGGCACGCTGCCGGCCCGCACGTTCTCCACGAAGTGCGTCGCCTCGGCGCGGTAGGCCTCGGCGAAGCGCTCGCGCCAGGCAACGAAGTGCGGACCCACGGCGCCGCCCTCGCGCGTCACGCGCTGCGCGCCTGGGCTGCGGATGTCGCCGGCGAACAGCACGCCGCCGCTGCCGACGATCTCCGCGCGGGCGTCGTAGCCGTAGTCCGCCGGGCAGACGCCGTCGATGATGCCGAACGCGCCGCTCTTCATCACCGCGCTGACGACGGCGACGTCGTAGAAGTCGGGCAGCGTCGCGCGCAGATCGGGGCGCTTGCGCGCGGCCGCCCGCACGTGCACCTCGGCGTACTCGGATCCACTCAGCCAGCGCACGGCATCGAAGTCGTGGCTGTTGACCTCGGCGAGCATGCCGTTGCTGGTGCGCAGGTCGTTGGCCCACGCCGGCGGCAGCCCGGGGCCGCGCGTCAGCGAGCGCACCATGAGCACGTCACCGATCGCGCCGTCGTCGAGCTGCTGCTTGGCCTGCACGAAGGGGGGATCGAACCGCCGCATGAAGGCGAGCTGCAGCGTCACGTGGGCGCGCTCGCAGGCGCCGATCATGTCGTCGCACTCGGCCACCGACAGCGCCATCGGCTTCTCGCACAGCACGTGCAGCCCTTGGCTGGCCGCCTCGCGCACCAGCGGCGCGTGGGTGAAGGTTGGCGTGGTGATGACCACGGCATCGAAGCTCGTCGCCGCCAGCGCAGAGGCCAGATCGGTGAAGCCGTGGCCCTCCAGGCCCAGCTCCAACGCGGCGGCGGCGACGCTCTCCGCGTTGGCGTCGACGACCGCCACCAGTTCGGCGTGCGGGACGTGCCAGCGGAAGTTCCGTGCGTGCACCATGCCGGCCCGGCCGGTCCCGATCGCGCACACCCTGACGTTGGCCATCGCTTCCTCCCGTCGGTCGCGGCCGTGACGGACCTTGACACCCCTCGGCACGGCGCGCTAACTTGTCATGACAAGATTACATGATTCATCGGTGTGGTGCCTGCGCGCGCCAGCACCCTGGCCGAGCGACAGCGCACCAGATCGGAGCCTCCCGTGAACGCCGGCGAACCCGCGACCCATCCACCCAGGCCGACCGCGGCGACGGGCGAAACGGCGCTCGAGATGCGCGGCATCGTCAAGCGCTTCGGCCCGGTGACCGCCGTCGATGGCGTCGACTTCGACTGCCGGGTCGGCGAGGTCCACGCGCTCGTAGGGGAGAACGGCGCCGGCAAATCGACGCTCATGAAGATCCTCGGGGGCGCCTACCACGCGGACGAGGGCGAGGTCACGCTCTTCGGCCGCCGGGTCGCCTTCTCGCACCCGCTGGACGCCCAGCGCGCCGGCATCAGCGTCATCCACCAGGAGTTCAACCTGCTGCCGCACCGCAGCGTCGCCCAGAACATCTACCTCGGGCGCGAGCCCCACCGCTTCGGCCTGCTCGACGAACGCGCTCTGCAGAGCCAGGTGAGCGCCCTGCTGCACGACCTGCGCATCGAGCACCTCGTCGACCCCAACGCGATGGTCGCCGACCTCTCGGTGGCCGAGCAGCAGATGGTCGAGATCGCCAAGGCGATGTCGTTCGACGCCCGCGTCATGGTCATGGACGAGCCGACGGCGGCGCTGTCGACCCGCGAGGTCGACGTCCTGTTCGGGCTCATCCGTGAGCTGAAGACGCGCGGCGTCACGGTCGTGTACATCTCGCACCGCTTCCGCGAGATCTTCTCGATCGCGGACCGCGTCACCGTGCTCAAGGACGGTGCCAGGGTCGCGACCCGCGAGCGCGAGGGGTTGGAGAGCGCCGAGTTGGTGCGCCTGATGGTCGGCCGCGACCTCGCCGACTACTACCCCGACCGCGCCCGCGACGACGAACTCGGCGACGTCATCGTGCAGGTGGAGGGCGGCGCCAACGCCGCCCTGAGCGGCATCGACCTCGAGGTCCGCGCCGGCGAGGTCCTCGGCATCGCGGGGCTGCAGGGTGCCGGGCGTACCGAGCTGGCGCGCGCGCTGTTCGGCGCCGACCCCTTCACCGCCGGCGAGGTGCGGATCCACGGGCAGCCGGTCGCGCTGCGCTCGCCGCGCGACGCGGTCCGCCGGCGCATGGGCTTCATCACCGAGGACCGCAAGAGCGAGGGCCTGTCCCTGCGCCAGCCCATCTTCGACAACGTCGTGCTCGCGTACCGGTCGTTGCGGCCGCTCCTGGGGCGGCTGGGCCGCGAGGGCAAGAACGGTCACCCTTCGGTCTCGGACCTGACGGCGTCGGTCGACGTCCGCGCCGCGGGGCTGCACCAGGAGGTGCAGTTCCTCTCGGGCGGCAACCAGCAGAAGGTCGTCCTCGCCAAGTGGCTCGCCACCGCGAAGGACCTGCTGATCTTCGACGAGCCCACCCGCGGCATCGACGTCAACGGCAAGGCCGCGATCCACCGCCTCATCCGCGAGGCGGCCCGAGACGGCATGGCGGTCATCATGATCTCATCCGAGCTCCTGGAGGTCATCGGCATGAGCGACCGCATCGTGGTCATGCGCGAGGGCCACATCGCCGGCGTCCTCCCGGGCGGGTCGACCGAGGCCGAGATCATGGCGCTGGCGACGCACGGCGAGGCCCCGCCGGCGCCCGCCGGCCAGGGCACGGCGGCGCGCGGGGCCCAGGCATGAGCGCCATCACCGCGCCGACCGGCCGCCGCGCCCGGCGCTGGCGGGTCCCGATCATCTGGTGGCTCCTGCTCGCTACCTTCCTCATCGCCTGGCTGCTCGTCTCGCTCTACGGCCGCGGCAACTTCGTCGCCGCCAGCACGCTGCTCAACATCGTCGAGCGCGCCACCGCGCTCGGCATCGTGGCCGTCGGCCAGACCTTCGCCATCCTGGTCGGTTCCCTCGACCTCTCGGTCGCCTACCTCATCTCGGTCACCGCCGTGATGGCGTCGTTCATCATGCAGGGCGACCCCAGCCGCGTGCCGCTGGCGCTGGTGGTGGTGACGGCCATCGGCCTGACGGTGGGCCTGATCAACGGGTTGTTGGTCACCAAGGCGCGCATCAACCCGCTCATCGCGACGCTCGGCATGGGGCTGATCCTGCGCGGCCTGCTCAACGCCAGCTTCCAGAACTTCGCCGGCTCGGTGCCGGAGTCGTTCCAGGTCCTGGCGTACGGCAGCATCGGACCCATCCCGGTCCCCCTGCTGCTGTTCGCGGCCGTGGTGGCCGTGGGCGCGCTGGTGCTCGCCCGCACCCGCTTCGGCGCGCACGTCTACGCCGTCGGCGGCGACCGCGCCACCGCCCGCCTCTCCGGCATCCGCTCCGACCGCATCGTCATCGGCGCGCACGTGGTGGCGAGCCTCGCGGCCGTCATCACCGGCCTCTACCTCGCCAGCCGCCTGCGCTCGGGCGCCCCCTGGATCGGCCCCGACGGCGTCTACGACCTCGAGTCGATCGCCGCCGTGGTCGTCGGTGGCACCGTGCTGGCCGGGGGCCGCGGCGGGGTGCTCGGGACGATCGCCGGGGTGCTGATCTTCGCCATTCTCGACGTCATGTTCAACCAGCTCGGCATCGGCTCCTACACCAAGCAGGTGCTGCGCGGCCTCATCATCATCGCCGCGGTCGCCGTGTACGCCTACCGCTCGCGCGAGGTGGTCGGATGAGCGACGCCCGAGCCGCCCCCCGGGTGCCCGCGTGGCGCGTCGCGCTCGCGGTCGTCGGCAAGACGGCGCCCGTGTTCCTCGTCCTGCTGATCCTCATCGCCTGGATCACCTACCTCAACCCCCGCTTCATCGAACCCACCTTCTTCCTCAACTTCCTGCGCCGCAGCGCCCCGCTGATGATCCTCGCGGCGGGACAGCTGTTCGTCGTCGTCTCCGGCGGCTTCGACCTCTCGCAGGGTTCGCTCGTCACGCTGACGGTGCTCGCCGGCGCGCTGCTCGCGTTCGGCGACCCGGCGAACACCTGGTGGGTCATCCTCGTCCTCTACGGCATCGGCCTGCTGGTGGGCGTGTTCAACGGCGCCGTCACGAGTTACCTGCGCGTGCCCTCGTTCATCACCACCCTCGGCATGCTGCTGACGCTCAAGGGGCTTGCCCTGCTGATCACCGGCGGCGCGCCGCGCGGCGCGCTGCCGCCGAACTTCCGCGCCTTCGGACGCGCCTTCATCGAGGACGTGCCGCTGCTCGGTCGCCTGCCGTGGGCCGTGATCGTCCTCGTCGTGCTCTCGGCGCTCTTCATCTACCTGTTCCACACCACGGTGCTCGGCAAGCAGGCGCTGGCGATCGGCGACAACCAACGGGCCGCCGCGCTGGCCGGCATCCACGTGGCGCGCGTGCGCATCACCGCCTTCGTCATGTCGTCGCTGTCGGCGGTCACCGCCGGCATCATGCTCGGCGGCTTCTCGGGCGTGTCGATCAACGTTGGCGACGGCCTCGAGCTCGAGGCGATCTCCGCCGTCGTGCTCGGCGGCGCGGCCCTACTGGGTGGACGCGGCAACATGCCCGCGGCGCTCGCGGGAGCGCTCACGCTCCAGGCGCTGTTCACCTTGCTCAACTTCCTCGGCCTGCCGTCACCCATCCGCGTGACGGTGCAGGGCGCCATCATCATCGGTGCGGTCGGCTACGCCGCTTGGCGGGCCGTGCGCGCCGGGCAGGAAAGGGGGGCTTGAAGAGGAGGACCATCTGACCCCGAAGCCGGCACCACCGCAAGGAACCCACGCTCACAGGAGGAACCACGTGCTGCGACCCACCCGCATCCTGCTCGCCCTGATCGTCGCCACCGCGTTGTCCGCGGCCTTCGCCCAGACCTCGGAGTTCTTCAACGAGGCCGACCTCATCCGCGACCTCGGCTACATGGAGATGGAGGCCGAGGGCCCGGCCGACCAGCCCTGGATTCAGGCGATCGATCCCACCTACATCGAGACCAGCGAGCACGCCAAGGACGGCCCCTGGACGGTGTGCTTCTCCAACGCCGGCGTCAACAACCCCTGGCGCGTCGTGGGCTTCACCACGATGGAGGCCGAGGTCGACCTGCACCCGAACATCGGCCGCTTCATCCACATCGACGCCGAGGGCTCCGACAACAAGCAGATCAGCGACATCAACGGCCTGCTCGCCTCCGGCGACTGCGACATCCTCATCGTGTCGCCGAACACCACCGCCGCCCTGACGCCCGTCGTCGAGACGGCCTGCGAGCAGCTTCCGGTCATCGTCTTCGACCGCGGCGTCAACACCGACTGCCCGGTCTCGTTCATCACCCCGATCGGCGGCTACGCCTTCGGCGCCGTCGCGGCCAACTTCATCGTCGACGAGCTGCCCGAGGGCGGCAACGTCCTGGCCCTGCGCATCCTGCCCGGTGTCGACGTGCTCGAGTTCCGTTGGTCCGGCGCCGAGCGCATCTTCGCCGAGGCCGGCCTCAACGTCGTGGGCGCCGAGTTCACCGAGGGCTCGACCGCCAACACCAAGTCGATCGTCGAGGACTACCTGCAGCGCTTCGGCAACATCGACGCCATCTGGATGGACGCCGGCGCGACCGCCGTCGCCGCCATCGAGGCGTTCGAGGACTTCGGGGCGCCCTACCCGATCATCACCGGCGAGGACCAGCAGGACTTCCTGCTCAAGTGGCGCGACGAGGGCCTCACGGCCATCGCGCCCACCTTCCCCACCTACCAGTGGCGCACCCCGATCATCGCCGCCGAGATGATCCTCACCGGCCAGCCCGTGCCCGAGCGCTGGACCCTGCCGCAGCCCTACATCACCGCCGAGAACCTCGACCGCTACATCCAGCCCAACATGCCGCTGCTGCACTACGCCCTGTGCGGCTGCGAGGAGATGCCCGGCTTCCCCGAGCGCTGGGGCGGCCGCTGACGACCGTCTGACGCTTCGACGCGTGGGCCGCCCCCTGGCGGGGCGGCCCACGCCCCAAGGGGCACACCATGATGAAGATCGGCATCGACAGCTACTGCTTCCACCGCTTCTTCGGCGAGGTCTACCCGCAGCAGGAGCAGCCACCGTTCCAGATGACGATGGACGACTTCCTCGACTACGCCAAGGAGCTCGGCGTCGACGGGGTCTCCCTGGAGTCCTGCTTCTTCCCGAGCTTCGACCGCGAGTATCTTGCCGACCTCAAGGCCAAGCTCGACCAGTACGGCTTCGACCGCGTGTACGCCTGGGGCCACCCCGACGGCCTCGAGCGCGGCCAGAAGCCCTCCGAGTACGACGACATGGTGCACAGCATCGAGCGGGCGGTCGCCATCGGCGCCGACGTCATGCGCGTCGTTGGCTCGAGCTTCACCTGGCGCAAGGAGCCGCACGGGCCCCAGGTGAAGGCGCTCATCGAGCAGTTCCGCCGCGCCGTGCCGCTCGCCGAGCAGGCCGGCGTCAGGATGGCCGTCGAGAACCACATCGACTTCACCGGCGACGAGATGGTTCAGCTCATCGAGGGCGTGGGCTCGCCCAACTTCGGCATCAACTTCGACACCGGCAACTTCCTGCGGCTGCTCGACGACCCGGTCAAGGGCATGCAGAAGCTGGCCAAGTACACCTTCGCCACCCACATCAAGGACCTGAAGATCAACCCGGACGCCTCGCCCGACGACTGGTACTTCTTCTCCAGCGTCCCCGTGGGCGACGGCCTGATCGACAACGTCGCGCTCGCGCGGATGCTGAAGGACGCGAACTACCAGGGCTTCCTCGCCGTCGAGACCGACTTCCTCCACCCCGACTACGGCAACGACGAGCACGCCGCGATCCGCAAGAGCGTGGCGGGGCTGCGGCAGATCGTCGAGGAGATCGACTGACAGCGCCACCCCCACGCACAAGGAGGGCGAGATGCGCAAGCTGAACGTCGCCATCATCGGCCACAACTTCATGGGCAAGGCGCACGCGCACGCGTGGCGCAATGCACCGCGCTTCTTCGAACTCGACGCCGAGCCCGTCCTCAAGGTGGCGGTCGGCCGCAACCAGGAGACGCTGCGGGCCTACGCCGACAATTGGGGCTGGGAGGAGACCGCCGCCGACTGGCGCGACGTCGTCACCCGCGATGACGTCGACGTCGTCGACGTCTCGGTGCCCACCGACCTGCACGCGGAGATCGCTGTGATGGCGGCGGAGGCCGGCAAGCACGTCTTCTGCGAGAAGCCCATCGCCCTCGGATCCGGCCAGGCCCGCGCCATGCTCGAAGCTGCCCGCAAGGCCGGGATCGTCCACTACCTCAACCACAACTACCGCCGCACGCCCGCCGTCATGCTCGCCAAGCAGCTCATCGACGAGGGCTTCGTGGGCCGCATCTTCCACTGGCGTGGCGCCTACCTGCAGGACTGGATCGTCGACCCCGACTTCCCGCTCACCTGGCACTTGCGGCGCGAGCACGCCGGCGCCGGCCCGCACTTCGACCTCGGAAGCCACAACGTCGACCTCGCGCGCTTCCTCGTGGGCGAGATCCGGAGCGTGAGCGCGATGACGGCGCACTTCGTCACCGAGCGGCCGCTGCCCGGCGCCGGCGCCGCCACCTTCTCGGCCGGCAGCGGCGGCGCCAGCGAGACGGGGCCCGTGACGGTGGAGGACGCCGCGTTCGTCACCGCCGAGTTCGAGAACGGCGCGCTGGGCTCGATCGACACCAGCCGCTTCGCTCCCGGCCGCAAGAACCACCACGCGTTCGAGATCTACGGCAGCGAGGGCAGCATCGTGTTCGACCTCGAGCGCATGAACGAGCTGCAGGTCTACTCGCGCCACGACCCCGCCCACGTCCAGGGCTTCCGCACCGTGCTCGCGACCGAGGGGATCCACCCCTACGTGGCCGCCTGGTGGCCCCCCGGGCACGTCATCGGCTACGAGCACGCCTTCCACCACGCCGTCGTCGACTTCGTCCGCGCGATCACCGACGGCACCGAGGTCCGCCCCAACTTCGAGGACGGACTGCGCGAGACGCTGGTGCTCGAGGCGGCCCTGAAGTCGGCCGCGAGCGGCGCGCGGGTCGAGGTCGAGGCCGTCTGATGGCGGGCACGGGGACGAGCGCGGCGGGCCACGGCCGGCCGATCGCGACGGCGGCCGAGGGACGCGCCGTCACGATTGCCGGCGTCATCGACCGCGACAGCCCCGTGCCGTACTACCACCAGCTCAAGGAGCTGCTGCGCGACGAGATCGTCAGTGGGCGCTGGTCGGCGGGGGCGCAGATCCCCTCCGAGCCCGAGTTGTGCCGCCTGCTCGACGTCTCGCGCACCGTCGTCCGTCAGGCGCTCGGCGATCTCGGCCACGAGGGCCTGCTGCGACGCCGGAAGGGTCTCGGCACCTTCGTCGCCGAGGAGAAGATCCACGGGCGTCTGGTGCAGAGCCTGACCGGCTTCCACGACGACATGCTGGCCCAGGGCCGGGTCCCCAGGACCCGCGTCCTGGACCAGCGGATCATGCCGGCCCCCAGGGCCGTCGCCGCCGAACTCGGCCTCCCCGAGGGCACCCCGGTCGTCATGATCGACCGCGTCCGGTCGGTGGACGACGAGCCCATCGTTTCGGTCACCACTTACCTACCCGCGGCGCTGGTGCCAGGCCTGGAGAAGATCGACTTCACCGACCGATCGCTGTACCAGACGCTGGCCACGCGCTACGGCCTGATCATCGAGCGCGGCCGCCGCCTCCTGGAATCGATCGCCGCCACGGCCGCCTGCGCCGAGCAACTCGAGGTCGAGCCCGGCGATCCCCTGCTCTTCCTCAGGAGCGTCACCTACCTCCCGGACGGCCAGGCGATCGAGTACTACGAGGCCCGCCACCGGGGGGACCGGACGATCCTCGAGGTCGACCTCGTCCGCCAGCCCCCTATCTGATCACCCCCGGCCGCGGATCGCGGCCACCCCGACGAGGACCCACCATGCCGACGCCCAACCCACTGCCCGACACGATGCTCGCCGTCCGCGTGCATGCGCCGGGCGACCTCCGTGTCGACCGCGTGCCGCTGCCCGATGTCGGGCAGGGCGACGCCCTGCTGCGGGTGCTGGCGGCGGGCGTGTGCGCCACCGACCGCAAGCTGGCGGCGCGCGGCGCGCCGGGCGACGGGCCGCGCGTCCTCGGGCACGAGATCGTCGCGGAGATCGTCGCGCCCGGCGCCTCGCGCCTCCCCGCGGGCACGCGCGTCGCCATCGCTCCCAACGTCGGCGAGGGCTCCTGCCCGGCGTGCCGGCGCGGCGCGACCAACCTCTGCCCCGAGTACCAGGCCTTCGGCATCCACCTCGACGGTGGCATGGCCGAATACCTGCGGATCCCCCGGGCGGCCGTCGAGGCCGGGCACCTGCTGAGGATCCCCGACGGGCTCCCGGACCTCGACGCCGCGCTGCTCGAGCCGCTGGCCTGCTGCGTCGAGGGACTCCTCGCCAGCGAGCTGCGCCCCGGCGATGCGCTCCTGATCGTCGCGGCGGGGGTGATGGGTCGCCTGCACGTCGTGGCGGGCCGCGCCCTCGGGGCCGGCACGATCGTCGTCGTCGACCGCAACCCGGTACGGCTCGCCCACGCCCGGGCGCTCGGCGCCGACGTCACCCTGACGCCGGCCGACGACCTCGCGGCCGCCGTCCGCGCCGCCACCGGCGGCGGGGGGGCCGACGTGGCCGCCGTCACGATCGGCGACACCGCCGCCGCCCGCGGCGCGCTCGCCACGCTGGCGCGCGAGGGCCGCCTCAACCTCTTCGCCGGTTTCGGCGCCGACCAGAGCCCGCTCGAGATCGATGCCAACGCCTTCCACTACCGCGGTTTGAAGCTCGTGGGCACCACGGGGGCGAGCCTGACCACGCTCGCGCGTACGCTGGACCTGCTGCACGGCGGCCGGCTCGCGCTGGACGGCCTGGTCAGCGCGACCTTCGACTTGGCGGACGCCGCGCGCGCGTTCGAGGCGGCCGGCCAGGGGGGCCACGCACGCGTCGTCCTGCTCCCCGGCGCGAGGATCCCGGCGTGAGGGCCGACCTGCTGCTCGGCGTGGACGTCGGTACCGGCGCCACCAAGGCCGCGATCTACGACGCCGCGGGTGGCCTGCGTGGCAACGCCAGCGTGCCCACGCGGCTGCATCGCGGCGGCCCGGGCGCGGTCGAGCAGGACGCCGCGGAGATGGAGCAGGAGGTCCACGCCGCGATCCGCGGTGCGCTTGCCGACGCCCGAGCCACCGGGGACGACGTCGCCGCCCTGGCCCTCGACGGGCAGATGGCGGGCGTGATGTTCGTCGACGAAGCGGGCGCCGCGGTGGGACCCTTCGACTCTTGGCTCGACACCCGCTGCGACCCCGACG
>Ga0180429_10003363_pt1 | contig 12968 bp, 13 predicted proteins | sample SS_ome_FD_132428 | JGI IMG/M metagenome (GOLD analysis project Ga0180429, IMG submission 132428) | Hypersaline lake sediment archaeal communities from the Salton Sea, California, USA - SS_1_S_1 metaG | ecosystem: Environmental > Aquatic > Non-marine Saline and Alkaline > Hypersaline > Sediment ... | reverse complement strand
TTGCGTCCCCGGGCGGTGATCTTTTCGTGCGGCTACGAAAACTGGTTCGGCTTTCCCGCCGAGGAGGTGCTGGAGCGGTGCCGGCGGCGGGGGATTCCCTGGTACCGCACGGATCGGGACGGGGCCGTTTTTTTGACTTCCGACGGCAAGGGCTGGGGCATCCGGACGCGGGCGGGCGAGAAGGAAACAAGCAATAAAATCGGCAGATTGAATATCCCGCAACGTCGCATGGAATGATCGTTGGACGAAGATGATTCGTTTTCGACTTGAAATCAGTAGGTTATACTTGAACGATGCAATGATGTTGTTCGAGCAACAGCGTTTCAACAGTGCGGCTTCAAGGGCCTATTACGCTTCCTATCAGGCTATGTGGGGAGCGTTGGGAGATCCGGTTGAAGGAAAAGTATGGAAACATCTCGCTATCATTGAGCATTTCGTCAGAGGATATTGGTTCGCGCCGGGTCATGATAAAAAGGGTCCTGACCTATTGGAGGACGAGAGATTGTCGCTGAGGATGCTTTGTTCTTATCGGATTCGAAGCGATTATGAAGGTGGAAATATAGAAGAACATCATCTTGGGGATCTTTTGGAAGTTGTACGAAGGGTGATACGAATCGTCGAAGAAAAAGGACGCTAACCGATGCCCCAAGCGAATATCGTGGATAGAAACTTGGCCGAGGCGGCTTCCAGGTTCAAGGAAGTACTTCAGAATATGTATCCGGACATCGAGGTTCGTTTCTTGTCTCCTCTCGAAGACGAGGATTTCGCCTTCGAAGTGCTGATACCCCGGAATTTCTCCTCGGATGAAGTGCTCGAGGCTTGTCATCGGGAGTGCATCGAAATCGAGGACGAATACGATCTTTTCTTCTTTCCTATTGTCCTTTACAAGGATTGACAACTAACTGGTTCGTCAAGCAAATTTCTTTGCTTTGCGAATCGTTCCCGGGAAAGCCCGACGCCCGATGTCGATGGACTTCGTTGACGGACCATTGGGACCCGCCCGGCCCCGTCCCTTTGCAAGGGAAGAGGCCCGGGCGGGTCCGACGCGGCTGGACGGGCTGCGGGAGGCGGGGTCAGATGGCTTCGGAGAAGAAGCGCTTTTCGTAGCGCACGGAGGGGGCTTGGTCGAAGTCCTGGTAGAGACGCTCCAGGCGGGCGTTGGCCACGCGGACTTGGCGGGGACGCTCGTCGGCTTCCCGGTCCGCCGGGTAGCAGGCGAAGCAGCGCTGGCACGTGTGGGTTTTGCCCTGGCTGTCGATGATGAAATCTCCCATGAGGAACACTTGGTGGTTCTTCTTGTATTCCAGGTGCTCCACGGCGGGCACGTCTTCCAGCTGGATGTCCATCTTCATGGGCGTGCCTTCCCGGGCGACTTTGACGTAATCGTCCACGGTGAGCATGCCGGTCCCCCCTTCCTCTTCCTCCTCGCGGAACTTCACCAGCATGTCCTCTAGAGTGAAGAGCTTTTCCTCCACCCGGACCCCCGCTTCCTTCAGAGTGCGGTAGTCCCGCTGGAGGTAGCGGTTGGCGGTCATGACCGCCTGGGAGACGTGGGGGCAGAGGTTGTGACGGCAGCCGCGGGCGTAGCACTTGCGGAAGGTGTACTCCCGTCCGTCCACGGTCCCCGAAAAGCGGCACGAGAAGATGACGGCCTGGAACCGCTTGTCCCGGTGAACGAAATCCACGGGATGGATCTCGAAGGCGGGCTGGCAAGTGACGTTCGAGCCCCTCTCCTTGAAGGCCGCGAAGTCGCTGATGCGCATGGGCGTTTGGTGAAGGATGGCTTGTTCCATGATTTCCCTCGCTTGGAATCCGAAGCGGAACGGGTCTCGATGGACGCCGTCCCGTTTCGCCTCAGATGAACATGGTCGTGTTGGACTGATCCGACTCTCCCAGGAAAGTGGCCACGCCCCCCAGCTCCACCCCGTCCATCAGCTCGTCCTCGGCGATTCCCATGACGTCCATGGACATGGTGCACACCACGAATCTGGCTCCGGCTTCCTTGGCCGAGGCGATGAGCTCGGGCAGGGGCTTGACGTTCTTCTTTCTCATCACTTGCTTCATCATGTTCGTGCCCACTCCGAACATGTTCATCTTGGACAGCTTCAGCCTGCCGGCGCCCCGGGGCATCATCCAGCCGAACATCTTCGACATGAAATCCTTCTTGACGGGCCGCGCGGATTCCTTGCGCACCACGTTGATGCCCCAGAAAGCGAAGAAGATGGTGACTTCGGTGTCCATGGCCAGGGCCCCGTTGGCGATGACGAAAGTAGCCAGGACCTTGTCCAGATCGTCGGAGAAGAGCAGGAAGGTTTTCTTGTCCATGAATGATCCTTAACAAAGTTGGGATGAACGGACGAAGGGGCCTCGGGTCGCGCGCCCGTCAATAGACCAGGGTGGCGTTGGCCGTGAGCAGCTCCTGGGTGAGGGCTCCGGCGGCGGTGACGGAAGCTCCCTGGACGAAGTCGGCTTCGGAAATGTCGCGCTCCTTGATGCAGGGGCCGCACACCAGAATGCGGCCGCCCAGCTCCACGAAGTTGCTCAGCAGCTCCTTCATGGGAGGCAGCCCCGGCGCGTGGACATGGTCGGCGTAGCCCTTCTGGGCCAGGAAGACTCCCGTGCTTTGCAGCACCACCACCGCTTCCACGTCCATGGCCAGAGCGGCGTTGGCCAGCACGAAGGGGATGGAGCAGCGGTCGGGATCTTCCCCCGCATGAGTGATGGTGTAAACGATTTTTTCCTGATCGGACATGACGGTCTCCTTTTTTGATTTCGAGTGAAATTCCGACTCCGAGTGGTCTGTCAACAATGTTTTTTACAATGGAGGTCGCCCCCGGGAGGGAGAGCGTCTCCGCTCTCCTTGCGCACGGATCGCGAGCTTGCAACCGGGGGCGGGATGCCCTCGCTCCCGTGAAGCCAATTCGCAGCGTAAACGAGCTTCGGTGACCGACCCGCAAGGGGGTTGGGCTGCGGGAGCTTCGGTCGGCTGGAAGACGCTTCCACTTTTTCACGCGCAGCGGGCCACCACCGTGGAAAAATCCTCCACGTCGGCCCCGGCCCGGATGAGATTGCCCAGACAGATGGGGCACATGGCCACGATGGTCTCCCCCGTGGACTGCAGCTCCTCCACCCGCTTGCTCAAAATCTCCTTGGTGAGGGACGGCGACACGGATTCGGCGGGGCCGCCGCAGCAACTGGTGTAGCTGCCGGAATTCCTCACGGCCACGTCCTCGATGCCCAGTTTCCCCAGGACCTCCCGGGGGGCGTCGGAAAGCTCCAGATACCTCCCGTAGAAGCACGGGTCGTGGAGGGTCACCTTTCGAGTGCCGTTGCCTCCCTGGAAACGGATGAGCTCGAAGTAGGTCTTCACCTCGAAGCTTTCCCCCGTGTACTTGGGATAGAGCACCTTCATGGCGTAGGTGGTGTGGGGGTCCACGGTGATGAGCTTGCGCACGCCCTTCTTCCTGAGGGTTTCCGTCACGAAGCGGGCGTGGTCCACGAACCCCTGCTGGTCGCCCAGATCGTACAGGAGGACGCCGCTGTAAAGATCCAGCTCGGGGCGATAGAAGAAGTCCACGTTGGATTTGACGAGCACCTTGTGGATGTTCTTGAGGATGTTGTTGAACTTGGCCTTTTCCTCGCGGGGGGCCATGAAGCGGAAGCCGAGGCCCACGAGGAATTTGGGCATGTACTTGCCCAGGCCGATGTACCTGCCCACCCACGAATCCTCGTATTTCTCCAGCCGGTGGGTGGTTTCGGCGATGTAGGGGATGGACTGGTACATGAGGCCGGTGAAGAGCATGGCGTCCCCTTCCCGGCGAAGGGGCACGTCCTTCCACCATTGGTTGATGAGGGAATTGGGCGCGCCGAAAGGATTGCGCGTCTTGCGGACGTTGCCGGCGATGAGCTCGATGATGTCTTTGGGTTTGAACATTTCAGGCCCTCCCCCAGTTGGCGACGACGTAGCGTCTCAGCCCGAGGATGATCTCCCCGGGATTGGCCTGCCTGGGACACGTCTGCGTGCAGTAGCCGCAGTGCAGGCAGCGCCACAGTTCTTCGGGATTTTGGAGGATCTTTTCCTTGGCCCCCAATTGGGCGTATCGAATGATCTTCCTCGGAAAGTGTTCGTAGGCGAGGGGACAGATTGCCGCGCACGTCCCGCAGTTGAAGCACTCCAGGGTGGTGTCCACTCCGTGGCGCTCCAGCTCCTCGGCGAATTCAGGGTTGACCAGAGCCATGTCGTTTCCTCCGTTTCAAGGTCCGGTGAAGGGGAAGGGCCGGCATCAACCGGCGGCGGCCTCCGCCGCTTCCCCGGTCTCCTCGGCTTCCTCCGCCTTGGGGACGCCTTGGGCCAGGCGATACCGGAAATAGGCCCCGTCCTTGTCCCCTTCCAGGACCTCTCCGTACTTTTTCATGGTGGCCACGCAGTAGAGAACTTCCGCCGGGGACATGGAGACGGCTTGGGCGATCTCGGGTATCGTGCGCCCCTCCTCGTCCCCCATCTGTTCCCGGATGGCCTTCAGTGCCTTTTTCTGGGCTTTCATGCGCTTGGAAGCTTCGGCGATGGCGGCCTTGCGGGCCTGCCGCAGCTCCTTGAGAGCTTCCTTGTTGACAGGGGGGCTTTTCTCTTGGGTGCTCATGGGATTCAACCTCCCGCAGCGGTGAGGAAATCGTCGGCGACGATCATGTCCACCATGCGCTCGTACTGTTTCAGGGTCCAGCCGTTGACGTTGATGGCGCTTTCGGGGCACACGGCCGTGCAGGCCCCGCAGCCCATGCACAGGGCCGGGTTCACTTCCGCCCGTCGCACGGTCTCCCCGTCCACTTCCTTTTCCGTCATGTAGAGGGCCCCGTCGCTCAGGCAGGCTTCCACGCAGGCGCCGGTGCCCGCGCATTTGTCCAAGTCCACTTCGGCCACGAAGGGATCCAGCTCCACGTAGCCCTTGGAAATGACCGAAGACGCTTTCACCGCCGCCCCGGAAGCCGCGCTGCACGCCTCGCCCACGTCCATGGGGGCCTGGCAGGTGCCGGCCAGGAAGATGCCCGCCACGGACAGCTCCACGGGCCTCAGCTTGGGGTGGACCTCCAGCAGGAACCGGTCGGTTCCCACGGGCAGCTTCATCATGTCCACCAGCTCCTTGAGGTCGTTGGGCTCCATGCCCACGGCCAGGACCACCAGGTCCGCGGGAACCTCCACCTCTTCCCCGAAGGTGAGGGTGTCCCTGGTCTTGACCAAGAGGGGATAGCCGTCGTCGCGAGGGTTCTTTTCCACCACGGGGGCTTCCTCGGCTTCGAACCTCAGGAACAGCACGCCGTTTCCGGCCGACCGGGTGTAGAGCTCCTCCTGGCCGCGCCCGTAGGTGCGGATGTCCCGGTAGAAGTCGAAGACCCGCGTCTTGGGGAATTTCTCCCGGACGGTGTTGGCGGCGTGGAGGGTGGAGCTGCAACAGGTTCGGGAGCAGTATTCGTTGAGGAAGCCTTCTTCGGTTTCCTCGTGCACGCCCGGAATCTGGCGGCTGCCCACGCAATGGATCATGGCCACGCTGCGAATCCTCCGGCCGTTCACCGTGAAAAATTCGCCTTCTTCGGCGTGCTCGGCCAACAGGCGGCTCATTTCCGGCAGGGTGATCACTTGGGGAAATTCCCCGTAGCCGTACTCGCCCCGCCGGGGCTCGTAGGGGCGGAAGCCCGTGGCCAGAACCACCACGCCCGTCTCCACCTGGAAGGCTTCGTCCTTTTCCGGCACCGAGCTGGGATAGACTCCCGCCAGAGGGACGTATTCGCCCACCTGTTTGCCCGAAGCGCTCAGTCTCTCGAAGCGCTCGCGATCCTCGTCGGTGCGCGGGGGGTTGCGCTCCACCTTGAGCCTGAAGTTGCCGATGTAGCCCTCGAACCCCTTGATCTCGGCGCAGGTGTGCACGGAAATGGACGGGTCTTCGAGGACGGCGCGGGCCAAGTGCGAAACGATGGCTCCGGCGTCGTCGTCGGTGGGGGCGATGCGTCCCAGACGCGCCGTCTGACCCCCCAGAAAGGGGGATTTTTCCAACAGGACGACCTCGATGCCCTGGTCGGCCAGGTCCTTGGCGGCCTTGAGGCCGGCCACGCCCCCGCCGACGACGGTGGCATGCCGCTTGGCGTCCACGCGAATGGGCTCCAGGGCCTTCAGCTCCCCGGCCTTGGCCGTGGCGGCGGCCACCAGGCGAGCGGCTTTTTCCGTGGCCTGCTCCCCGTGATGCACCCAGCTCACCTGCTCGCGAATGTTGGCGTGCTCGTAGAGATAGGGGTTGGCCCCCGCCCGGCCGATGGCCCCCCGGAAGGTGGTCTCGTGCAGGCTGGGAGCGCAGGAGGCGACGACCACGCGGTCCACGGCCCCGCTGCGCAGGTCCTCCATGATGAGCTCCTGACCGGGGTCGGAGCACATGAACATGTTGGTGCGGGCCACCGCCACGCCCGGGATGTTGCGGGCCGCTTCGCAAACCTTTTCCACATCCACGTGATCGGAGATGTTGCCGCCGCAGTAGCAGATGTACACGCCGACTTTCCGATCCTCTCCGGTTTCGTTGATCTTCTTTTCATCCGCCATGGTTGATCTCCCTGTGTCGGCTCCGGCCGCCATGGTCCGCTCAGGCAACGGCTCGCTTGGTGTGGTTGAGGGAAGCCAGGTACTTGGACGCTTCCATGGCGGCGGCCCCGGCGTCCACGATGGCGTCCACGATGTCCTTGGGCCCGGCGGCCGCCCCGGCCACGAAAACCCCTTCCATGTCCGTGAGGCTGGGGGCGATCTTGGGCTGCACGCTCTGGATGAACCCGTCGGGGCCCGTGGAAACGGGGCAGCAGCCTTGGGGGTTCCAGCCGGGGATCTTGCCCATGGACAGCACCACCAGGTCGTGGTCGGCTTCGGTGACGCCCCCGCCGTCCTCCTGGGATTCGTAGCGCACCTTCACCGCCCCGTCTTCCCCGGCGTCCAGACGGGCCACCTTGCCCTTGACGAACTGGATGCCCATGGCCAGGGCGTTCTGATAGAACTGCTCGTAGCCTTTCCCGAAGGCCCGGATGTCCATGTAGTAGATGGTGATGTCCGCCAGAGGCAGGGCCCCGGAAAGGAGCATGGCCTGCTTGATGGCGTACATGCAGCAGACCCGGGAGCAGTAGGAAGTCCCCATGCTCTGGTCCCGGGAGCCGGCGCACTGGACGTAGGCGATGGAGTCGGGCTCCATGCCGTCGTAGGGGCGGAGCACCCGGTTGTAGGGGCCGTGGGGAGCCAGGAGCCTTTCCATCTGCAGGGCGTCGATGACGTTGGGGATTTGCCCGAAGCCGTACTGCTGCTTGCTTGCCAGAGGAACGATCTCGAATCCCGTGGTCAGCACGGCGGTCTTGGCTTCAAGGACGTGCTCCTCGGGCTGCTGGAAGTAGTCCACGGCTTGGGTGGGGCAGATTTTGGCGCAGTTGCCGCAAAGGATGCACTGGTCGGGGTCGATGAGGGCGATCTGCGGGATGGCGTTGGAAAAGGGGATGGAAATGGCCTTGCGCGCGGCGAAGCCCCCTTGCTCGGGATCGGCCACGTGGACCGGGCACTTGTACTCGCACTGGCGGCACCCGATGCACTTTTCCTCGTCCACGTAGCGGGGCTTGCGGGTGACGCGGGCGGCGAATCCATCCTCGTTGCGCTCCAGGGATCGCAGCTCGGTGTAGGTGAAGATGTCGATGTTGTCGTGGTGAGCCGCCGACGCCATCTTGGGGGTGGTGATGCAACTGGCGCAATCCAGAGTGGGAAAGACCTTGGACAGGCGGATCATCTTGCCGCCGATGGAAGCGTCCTTTTCCACCACCGCCACTCGGTAGTCCTGGTCGGCCAAGTCCAGGGCCGCCTGCAATCCGGCGATCCCTCCTCCCACCACCAGGGCGTCGTAGCTCGATACTCGTTGGGAACTCATTGGGGTCCTCCCTTCGAAGGACGACAGAAGAGGGGAGCGGAGGGGGCGCAGGCCAAGGGGGCCTGGCCGCCCCGTCCCGTTCTCCTTGCCTTCCAGCCCGGTTCGGGGTCCTTCATTCCATTCACGCCGCCGCCCGCTCCGCGCCCGGCGGTCCCAGTTCCGCGATGACTTCGTTCATCTGGTTGACTTCCTTGAGAAAGGCCCGGTTGCACACGGTGCAGATGGCGGTGAGGCGCAGCCTTCGGATGTCCAGGCCCCGCTCCTTCATCATTTTCATGACGCGGTCGATCTTGCGGGCCAGCGCTTCGTACGCCCCCTCGTAAGGACACTCCACACCGCAGGACATGATGATGATGCCGTGGATTCCCTTGTCGAAGCAGTCCAGGTAGAACTTCTCGGGGAACAGCACCGGCGCCATCACTCTCAGGATGTACGTGTTGGCGGGATAGCCGGCGTGCGCCTGCCCCACGGAGTTGGCCCCCGGATAGGCGCAGCTTTCCGTCGCCAGGATGAGGATCTTCCCCTTTGGGTCTTGGGCTGTCATGGTGTCTCTCTTCTTATTTCTTGCGGGTGATGAACAGCCGGTCGTACCCGTCGGCGGTGAGATGGCCCATGTACTCGTGGCCCACCTTCTTGGCCCACACGGGAATGTCGTTGCGGGTTCCGGGATCGTTGGAAAGGATTTCCAGCACTTCGCCCACCTTCACCTTGCCGATGCCCTTCTTGGCTTCCAGAAGGGGTCCGGGGCAGGCGCTTCCGCGGGCGTCCACGACATTGGCTGACTGAACGGTGCTCAGATCGACGTCGGACATGATGGTCTCCTTTTTCTTCGGATGAGGTTCGCTTCGTTCACCGGCCCCTCTTCAGGGCCCGTCGATTCTCCCTTGGCAAGACCGTGAACCTTTTCACGGCTTGTTTCCTTGTCGTCGCCTACTATGAGCAAGACCCGTGCCTCGGTCTTCGTAATCTCTTTTTATGAAGAAAAATCAAACGATTGAGGTCGTTCGCCCGCGACTTTCCGTTAAGCTTGGAAAGCGTCGAGCGTTTAACGATTCAAACAGGTGTTTAAATTGTTAAGGGCTCGATCGGCTTTCGCCCGGGCCGGCCGGTCGATCCATGACATCTTTTTTACAAACCTTTTACGCCTCCATGACGACTTCCGGTTCCGTCCGGGGCAGAATGGGAGTCAAGGGCGGAGGATGAGGCCGCTTCGGCAAAGGAACTTTGCCGACGGGCCAATGGGTGTTTCGCGGGGATCCGAAGACGAAGCAAGGAAGGAGGCGCATCATGAAGGCACGGACAGGGTTGGCGAAATTGGCGATGGCGGCTTTGGTGGCGATGGCTTGGCTTTCCATGGGGGGGGCTCCGGCTCGGGGGGAGGAGCCCGTGCGATGCCGGGTGGAGGTGGACCGGGGAGTGCTGCCCGCCGAGGGAAAGCAACGGGCCGTGGTGAAGATCACTCTGGACGCTCCGTCTCCCCCTCGAAGGACCCGAAGGCCCCCGGTCAACCTTTCCGTCGTGCTGGACCGGTCGGCTTCCATGCAGGGGAGGAAGCTGGAGGACGCCAAGGAGGCGGCCATCGAGGCCGTGAGGCGATTGGACGAGGGGGACGTCTTTTCCCTGGTCATCTACGATCACGAAGTGAAGACCCTGATCCCGGCCCAGCGGGTGGTGGACAAGAGGAGCATCGAGTCGCGCATCCGGCGAATCTCGTCCCGGGGCTACACGGCATTGTTCGGGGGAGTGAGCCAAGGGGCGGCCGAAGTGCGGAGAAACCCGGACCCGGAGTACGTTCATCGCATTCTTCTTCTCTCCGACGGGCGGGCCAACGTGGGCCCGAGCACTCCCGAGGACCTGGGGCGCCTGGGGGCGGCCCTTCTCAAGGAGAAGATCTCCGTTTCCACGGTGGGCGTGGGGACCGACTACAACGAGGACCTCATGATCCGCCTATCGAAGGAAAGCGACGGCAACGCCTACTTCGTGGAATCCAGCCGCGACCTGCCGCGCATTTTCGCGGCGGAGCTGGGGGATTTGCTCAGCGTGGTGGCCAGCCAAGTGGTGGTGGAGATCGTCTGTCCCGAAGGGGTGCGGCCCGTGGACATCATCGGGCGACAGGGGCGCATCCGGGGGCGAAAGGCGGAGCTTTACCTGAACCAGCTCTACGGGGCCCAGGAGAAATACGCCCTTCTGGAAGTGGAGGTGGACCCTGCGGCACCGGGAGAGTCCCGCGAGATCGCGGAAGCGCGGGTTTCCTACACCGACGCCCTCACCCGCAAGCCCGGGCGGGCCGTCGCCAGGGCCGAGGTGAAGTTCAGCGAGGAGGAGCGGGCCGTCAACGAGTCCGCCAACGTTACCGTTCAGCGGGACTACCACCTGAACCTCAACGCTCTGGCCAAGGACCGGGCCGTTTCTCTCTCGGACAAGGGGGAGGCGGACGAGGCCGTCCAGGAGCTCAAGAAAGCCGGCGAGGCCCTTCGCGAGGCGGGAGAGCGGTTCCGGGACCCGGTGCTTTTGGAAAAGGCCGAGGAAACGGAGGAGGAGGCCGCTCGCATCCAGGACGAAGGCATGAGCAAGACGCGCCGCAAGGCCCTGCGCACGGACAGCTATCAGGAGCGCCACCAGCAGAAGAAGTGGTGAGGGATGGCGAAGGGGCAAGGAGGAAGGGATAATGCTCGACCCCGAGCCCCGGAGCTTCTTGTCTTTGGAAAAATCCCCCTTTGCGAAAAAAGGGGGATTTCGCGGAAAATACTCGGTCGAGCGTTTCCATCGACCAAACGATTCACCGATGGATCGAAAAAGCGGCACTCGGACTCGGTTCGCGAACAACAATCGAAATTTCGCCATGAAACGAAAAAGGCGACAATGCAAGCCAAATCGAGAACCGGGAGTGCCGGTTTCCGCAGCGCGGCGGTTCGCTTCGGGAGCGAGGGTGCAGGGGGCCTCGAGCGTTCCCGTGACTTCGAGCCCGGAGATCCAAGCGAAGATCCGGCGGCACGGCCGTGCAAACCGGGGAAAGCTCCCTTTTGCCGACGGGAGCAAGGGCGGTGCAATGACATCGGCCCGTGGAGCGGTTGACTTGGCAAAGCGGCAAGGGTATGAAAAGCACGGAACGATTGGCCCCGTAGCGTTGCATTGGATCGATTTTCTTTCCCGGAAAACGGCGATGCTCGAAGCCGAAAGCCGGGGAACGGTTCGCGGTCGTTTTGGATGCCTTGAGTGGAATCGGTTGACTTTCCGAGCGGCCAACCTGCCGCGCGAGCCCGCCTCTTGAATAAGAAAGCCATTTTTCTCTACTGGCTCCTCCTTCTCGTTCCCACCCTCGTGGTAGGCGCCGTAGCCTTTCGCCTGCTGGCTCACGAGCAGGAGCGGTTGGAGCGGCAGGTCCTCCTTTCCACCCGGCAGCGGCTGGAGGCCATGGCCGAGGGCCTCCGGCTGGCTGCGGCCGCGGCGAAGGAGGGCATGACGGCCGGCCTTTTGGAAATGCCCCAAGACCGCCTGGAGGAGTCCCTCGCCCGCTGGCGGGGCGCCAACCCTTTGGTGCGCAACGTGTTCGTCTGGAAGGAGGGGGAGGGGCTGCTTCTGCCCGACCTCGACGGTTGGCTCTCCGCCGAGGAGAAGCGGTTCGCGGCCCGCTACGAAGCCCTCTTTTCCGGCCGCGTCCCGTGGAAGAGTCCCGGCGAGGACGGAGGTCCCTCCTCGGCCCCTCCGTCTCCCGCCCAGCGGGCGGCGGGTCCGTGGGAGCTGGGCCGTCTCGCCCGCCAGGACGCGGTCCGGCCCTCCCTGCCGGCAACGGAGTCGATGGCCCGCAAGGAGGAGGCCCTTGCGGAGTCGGGATGGCTCCCCTGGTTCTGGGAAAACCGCCTGCACCTTCTGGGGTGGGTGCGGCCTCGTCCGCAAGGGCCTCTTTACGGGGTGGAGATGGAGATGGCTTCGCTTTTGTCCCGCATGGTGGCCGACCTGCCCGAGGAGGTCCCGCCGGGATGGGCCTACGTCCTCGAAGACGGCAACGGCGAGGCGATGCACCGCATGGGAGGCGGGATGCCGGACGCCGACGCCGCGGAGCGCGTGGGGCTGTCCTTGTCCCCTCACCTGCCTCACTGGACCCTGAGCGCCCGCCAGTCGGGGGACGGCCCCCCGGGGCTCGAAGAGAAAGGCTTCCTGGTGCTCGGGTCCTTGCTGCTGGCCATTTTCCTGGCCGCCATCCTCCTGGGTGGCTCCATGCTCCTGTGGCAGGCCCACCGCAACCTCAAGGACGCCCTCCAGAAGACCTCCTTCGTCTCCAACGTTTCCCACGAGCTCAAGACCCCTCTGACCAACATCCGCATGTACGCGGAGATGCTGGCTTCCGGCCGGGTCAAGGACCCCTCCAAAAGGACGTCCTATCTCGAAGTCGTCGTTTCCGAGAGCGAGCGTCTCACCCGGCTGGTGAACAACGTTCTGGACTTCAGCCGTCTGGAGCAGGGCCGCAAGCGGTATCGCCCGGAAGAGGTGGATTTGGCGGAAACCGCGAGAGAGGTGCTGGAAGCTCAACGGCTGCGCCTCCTGGAAGCCTCCGTCTCCCTGGAGACACGGGGCTTGGAGGAAAGGACGACGGTGGTCACGGATCGGGACGCCGCTGGACGAGTGCTTCTCAACCTCCTGGACAACGCCGTCAAGTACGGCTGTCCCCGGCGGGGGAGCCCGTCGCCGGCGGATGGAGAGGATGCGGATGGCCCTCGGCCCGCCGTCGAAGCCGACGTGACGGTGATGCTGCGGCGTGGCGAGGGCTTCGCGGAGCTGCTGGTGATGGACCGGGGACCGGGGGTGCCTCGGGCCCATCGCCGAAAGATATTCGACACCTTTCACCGCGTGGACGACTCCCTCACCGCCTCGCGGCCCGGTTCCGGCCTGGGGCTGAGCATTTCCCGCCGGCTGCTGAGGGACCTTGGCGGAGACCTGATCTACGCGGACCGACCGGGAGGCGGGAGCTGCTTCGCGGCCCGGTTCCCTCTGGAGGAGGATCATGGAGCCCGTGCGCATTCTCGTGGCCGAGGA
>Ga0180429_10003362_pt1 | contig 12969 bp, 6 predicted proteins | sample SS_ome_FD_132428 | JGI IMG/M metagenome (GOLD analysis project Ga0180429, IMG submission 132428) | Hypersaline lake sediment archaeal communities from the Salton Sea, California, USA - SS_1_S_1 metaG | ecosystem: Environmental > Aquatic > Non-marine Saline and Alkaline > Hypersaline > Sediment ... | reverse complement strand
GGCCGCACCGTGTTGGGCGCGGTTGCCGTCCAGCAAGGCCGATGTTACGCCGCTTCGCGAGACGGAGTCGTCTATCAGTTCGACGCCGGAGATGGCCGGTTGTTGGCCACGTTCAACGCTCACGCCGGCATGATCGCCTCGCCCGCGCTGGGCGAGAGGACGGTGTACGTGATTTCCGAAGCGGGCACGCTTCACGCGCTTAGCGTCAACAGGCTTGATCCGGTGTGGGAATGTCAGGTGGGCCTGCGCCCGCTGTTCGTGAGCTCTCCCGCGGTGGCCCGCGGCCATGTCTACGTCGGCACAGAATCGGACGGGCTGATATGTGCTGGAGAACCGGGCAAGCCTCAATCGCCGCTTTGGGTGGGCGGATCGGCCAGTTTAGGCGACTCGCCGCTTCCCCGGCACGGGAATTTCCTGTGGCAATATCCCGAAGATCAAACGGGCGAAAGTGAGGATGTAACGGTCGCGGCGGCGCCGGCACTCATCGGTGACGTGGCGCTTGTACCGCTTGCGACTGAAGAGCGAAAGGGCCTCGTGTGTCTGCCACGCGCCGCCGACGACACACCGGCCGAAGATTGGTTCCATGCGACAAACAATGCCGTCGTACTGCCTCCCGCCGCCACCGGCACGATATCCGGCGGCGTCGATCGGATTTTCGTTGTCGACGGTCGCATTGGCGATGTAGGTCGACAACTCCACTGCCTTGCCGGCGACGGCAAGGTGCTGTGGACGCGAGGCGTTGAAGCGGAAGCCGGCGGCCATCTGCTGCTGGAAAGACATTCACTGATTGTCGACGACCGGGCCGATGTGATTATCCGCATTGATCTGGACGGCAAGGCGGGTTGGCGAAGTCGAGTTGGACGACTGGCCGTTCCTCCAATAAGTACACAGGGCATGTTGATCGTGGTGACCGCCGACTCGAATCAATTGATCGCTATGGATGGGAGAACCGGCGTCGAGCTTTGGCACAAAAAACTGGACGTCGTCGTGACGACGAGACCCGTCGCTGCCGCTGACAGCATTATCCTAGGGACCACCGAGAACTGTACACGACGCTCCTTGATCAACGGTTCCGCTGTCGGGGCGTCGATCACGCCCGGCGTTGTCGGCAATCTATTGGTTGACGGTCCGCGAGTATGGTTCGGCACGGATGACGGAACACTGCACGTTGTTGACACCGAAACGTTCAGCCCGATCGCGAGCGCGAAACTGGCCGTCAATCGCGGCGGTCTGATCCGGGTCCGCGACCAAATCATCGCAGCGGGCGACAAGCAGTATCACGTTGTTAATCTCACCGCAGAGGGCGACGGCATGGATGCCCGGGCGTGGTGCGAAGACGTCTCCTGGCTCGGTGAACCAGCGGCCCCGTTCTCCTCGGCCGATGGGCGACTCTGGGTTCCGGCACGCGGTTGGGGCATGATGTGCCTGGGAGGTACGCCATGACCCGTTGGGTTTACACATTTTCCGACCCGGTCCCGACAAACGCCGACGAGCGTTCGTTGCTCGGCGGGAAAGGAGCCAGCCTCCGGCAAATGACGCAAGCCGGCTTCACCGTTCCGCCCGGCTTTACCATTACGACAGAGTGTTGCCGGGAGTACTTCAGACTCGGCCGCCAATGGCCAGAGGGATTGGAGGCGGAGGTCAAGTCCCATGTCGATCGTCTGGAAACGGTCGTGGGGCGGCGTTTCGGGCAGGGCGAGCGGCCGCTTCTGGTGTCGGTGCGGTCGGGTGCCGCACGCAGCATGCCCGGCATGATGGATACGCTGCTGAACTGCGGCGCGAAAAAGGGGACGGGTACATTTTCTGCGAAGCACCGTCCGGGCCGTTCCGGCAAAATGTACCCGTCCCCTTTTTCGCACTCGGCGTGGGAAACGCTTGCCGACTCGATCAATGCCGTTTTCAATTCGTGGAACAACCCGCGAGCCACCGCTTACCGCAAACGTCACAATATCCACGATCTGCACGGAACGGCGGTCAACGTGCAGGTGATGTTCCCCTCACGGGTATCGGGAGTCGTGTTCACTCGCGATCCGACGGCGCCGCGGAAAGAACGCATGGTGGTCGAGGCTGCGTTCGGACTGGGCGAGTCGGTCGTCTCCGGCGACGTCACACCCGACCGCTATCTTGTTGCTCGCGATAACCTGAGCGACGTATCGGCTCACATCGGACACAAAGGCGAGGCGATCTGGACGCCGGGCGACGAACAGATCCTTGATCCGGGCGCCCGATGCCTCGACGACCAGCAGCTGCGCCGGTTGTGTGAACTCTGTTTGAGGGTCGAAACGCACTTCGGCCATCCGGTCGACGTCGAGTTCGGGCTGGCCGACGATACGTTCGCATTGCTCCAGGCCCGTGCCATTAACCGGCTGGATGTTGCGCTGGCCATCGAGCCGGCCCGTCAGGAAGAGATCGCACGGCTTACCGACATTGCCCGAAAGCAGAACCGACGCAAGGTGTGGGTGGCGCACAACCTGGACGAAACATTGCCGGCGCCGACGCCGCTGACCTGGGACATAGTCCGCGATTTCATGCGGGGTGACGGCGGTTTCGGCCGGCTGTACCAGCGACTGGGGTACCGTCCTTCCCGAACCGTCAAGAACGAGGGTTTTCTGGAACTGGTTTGCGGGCGGATTTACGCCGATCCGGATCGGTTGGCCGACCTGTTCTGGGACGGCATGCCGTTTGGCTACGATGCCGACTCACTTGCGGGCAACCCGGCACTGCTCGATCAAGCGCCGAAGACGTTCCTTCCTGAGCGCGCGGACGGCCGCTTTCTGTTGCGCGTCATTCCCACCGTAGTGGCAATGTTCTGGTCATCACGTGTGACTCGGCGATTGCGCAACGTGGCCGCTGATCGATTCGAGCGCGAGATCTTGCCTCAGTGGCTTCGCTGGATTGAAGCAGAGCGAGATCGTGACCTTGGCAAGCTCGATGATCGTGGTCTGCTGGACCTGCTCGACCGGCGTGTCGACCGCACACTGCACGGGTTTGGGCCGGAGTCGCTATTGCCCAGCTTCTTCGGCGGTATCGCCTTTGCCTCGCTCAGTGCGCGGCTGACGCAGTTGATGGGCGACGAGGGAGCCGCGTTGGCTCACACGCTGACGCTGGCACTCGACGGCAACATGACGTTCGAACAGGATGTCTTGCTTCACCGAGTCGCCCGGGGAGACGCCGATCTTGAAGAGGCCGTCGAGCGGTTCGGGCATCGCGGCCTGGAAGAGATGGAACTGGCTCGTCCACGGTGGCGCGAGGACGATAGCTTCCTTGTCCAAACTGTCGAGCGGCTTGCCAAGTCGAATGGCCGTGACTCGCGGGTCGTTCACGAAGCGAACGTCGCCAAGCGAAACGAGGCTGAGGCGGCGCTGCCCAATCTGCTGGCGCGAGCGGGCGGCAGTTGCTTCGTCGAGGAAGTGCGTGAAGATCTGAAGCAAGCCCGACGACTGCTGCCGTATCGCGAATCGGGAAAATTCTATCTGATGATGGGGTACGAGTTGATTCGCGGCGTGCTCGAAGAACTGAGCGCTCGCTGGTCGTTGGGCGGCGACCTTTACTTTCTGCATCGCGACGAACTAGCCCGTTACGAGGCAAACGAAAACGTACTTCGACCGACCATCGCCCGGCGCAAGCTGACTTGGAAGGCACTCAAGAAGCTCGATGTCGGGCCCATTGTCGACAGCCGGGATATCGAGCGACTTGGACTCGCCCCCGATCGAGACGATAGTCCAAAGGATGCGACCGAGTACACGGGTACCGCCGTCGCGGCGGGACGAGCAAGCGGTCCGGCGCGTATTGTTTCCGATCCGAGCGAGGCGGCCGATCTCGGTGACGGCTACGTGCTTGTCTGTTCGTCGACCGATCCGGCCTGGACGCCGCTGTTTGTAAACGCCGCCGCCTTGGTGGTGGAGCGCGGCGGTGTGCTCAGTCACGGTGCGATCGTGGCCCGCGACTTCGGCATTCCCGCCGTGGTCTTGCCCGACGCAACACGTCTGATTGCGGACGGACAACCGATTCGCGTCGACGGTGATGCGGCCCGTGTCAGCTTGCTCGATCCGGGAGGGCCGCAATGACGAGCGCACTCCTGAGCGCGATCTTGGCGATCGGCGACCTGCTGTTTGGCTGGCTGCTTTACCTTCCTCCCGTGGCGGCCATTGGGCTGCTCGGCGTCTTCACGTCGTTGCTGATCGTGCTGGTGCGGCGGCTGACCACAAATCGGAACCTGCTTGGACGTGCTCATGCCGACAAGCGGCGACTGAAGGTGCTGACGCGCGAAGCCAAGGCAGCCGGGGACAACGACGCGGTGAATCGCTGCCGCACCACCAACGGTCAAATCGCCTTGAAACTGATGAGGGCAGAGGTCAAGCCGTTGCTGGTCGTGCTGTTACCGCTGATATTGATCGGCACGTGGGGATGGTATCGCTTGGGTTACATTCCGCCACAAGAGGATGAGCCGGTGCAAGTTGAAATGTCGTTGCCCGCCTCCGCCATCGGCAGTGTCGCGTTTCTCGTTCCACAACCGGGCATCCATGCCAAGCAGCAGCGGTACGTCGTGCTTGTCGAAGAGGCGACCGGCGACGTGCCCGCGGGAATCGCCAAGTGGACCGTCTCGGGCAAAGCTTCCCCCGAAGTGTACACGCTGGTGCTCAACTACGGCGACCGGCGGTTTCGCCACGACTTGCTGATCGGACAACGGACCCACTCGCCCGAGTTGGTCGCGCACGAGCCGGGCCGAATGTTGCCGCAATCGTACGTGCGGATGCGCGTGCCGAAGATTGCCGGCATCATCCCGGGCCTGTACCCGGACGACTGGCGAGGCTACGGCGTGCTGTTTCCGTCGTGGGTGATTACGTATATCCTCTTCGTCCTCCCGTTCTATTTCATCACAAAGCGACTGTTTCACATCTACTAGGGAACCACTCGATGAAGATTGAGAATCGAGAACATGAGCAGTACGGTGCTGCCGGGCGCCGGAAGACGGTAATCGGCATGTTGCTAGGCATGTGCCTGCTTGGAATGTGTTCTGCCGCCTCAGCGGAAGAACTGGCCGAGTTGCCCCACTGGCCGATCGGGCTGGAGGTGCCGAAGAGCGCGCCGCCTCCGAAACGACCGCTCAAGAACGCGGCCATTCTGGCATGGGTCCCCCCGAAGGCGGAACGCATTCGCGCAGTACTGTTGATTCGGCAGAACACCGACTCGAAACACTTTGGCGAACACACGGCCCTGCGCCGCGTTGCTGCGAAACACGAAATGGCCGTTGTCTACCTGCGTTACTATCCTCATCTGACGCTCGCCAAGAACCCAAAAGATCGGGTTTTCTTCCAGATTCTCGACTCGGTGGCGAAAGAGACCGGTACCGCCGAGTTCCGCCACGCCCCGTGGATTACGTTCGGCAAGTCGTCGGTGGGCAAATTTCCGTTCTATCTGGCTTGGGCGCATCCCGATCGCACGATTGCGAGCATCTCGTACCACGCCGAGACACCGACCTGGCCGCCCGAATCTTGGGCAAGAGTGACCGACGAGACCATTCTGCACGTCAGCCTCAACGGCGAAACCGAGTGGGGCGGTACGTGGAACCGGCACGTGCGTCCGTCGCTGTTAAATTATCGCGCGAAGTCGGGTTGGTTACCGCATTTGGCGGTCGCGCACGACGTGGGGCACGGCAACTACCTCGACGTGAACGGTGGTCCCGGTTGGGGCAAACGGTTTCCCGGCAAGGTCACCTGCATCCGCGTGTGGGATTACCTTTCGCTGTATGTCGACAAGGCGCTCACTTTGCGGTTGCCCGAGGGCAAAGAGAATAGGTATCCCACCAAGGGGCCGATCGAGTTGCGGCAGGTGGATGCGTCGACGGGATACCTGATCCGCCCGTACGCCGTCGAGGACATGTTCAAACTGCCGCGCATGCTAATGACGAAATCGAAGGACGGCTACGTGGTCGATCCGGCGGGCGACGAAAAGCCGGCGACCTTCGTTGCCATTGAGCCGGCTAAGGGATTCAAACCGCCGGCGGGCACACCGGTGGAACCACTACCCGTTGGTAAAAGTCCTTCAAGATGGCTGGTGACCGAGGGCCTGGCGTTTGCAATGGAAAACGATCCGATGCGGACGCTCGGTCCATTGAAGTCACTTCGCCCCAAGCCGGGCGACAAGGTGACCATCGACGGACACGACACGACGTTCGGGCCCATTTCGCCCAGGTACGTTCGTCGCGAGGGCGGAATCACGCTCAACAATGGTTTGCAGCGGCGCGATAAGGCGACTCTTATGGCCTACACGGTTCTCGACGTGCCGAAAAAGATGCAATTGAGGTTGAACGCGCCGTTCACACAGAACGGTCGGGTTCAGGTGGTGCTAAACGGCATTCCCGTCGCACACGAGCAGATCGTTGGACTCGACAAGGGTCTGTACCCGATGCTCGTGGTCGTGCGACTGAGGACCAAGTGGTCGACCCTTCGGACTGGTTTTGAGATGGCTACTGACGAAGAGGTTCGCGCTGCGAAGAAACACACCGCCGAGTTGGCCCAAAAGGCGGCAACAAACGAAGATGCCGCCAACCAACCCGCCACGCCGACCGATGCTCCGGTCATTCGCAAGTTCGCGGACGTCCCGAAAGACGAACGCGCGAACTGGTTTTGGGTGGCCGATCGCGAACTTGCCGAGGCGTGGTTCAAATTGCACGCGGTACGCGGCCAGAAGTTTAAGTGACATAGCGAAAAAGAATCAAGACACCCTTTCACGAGGACGACTATGAAATCCCTCCTGCGCTGTTGCATCATCATCGCGGCCGGAACCGGAATTGTCCATGCGGACACGCTTCCGACCGACAATCCCGTGGCGACTTTCTACTCGGGCGATGCGGGCTATCCGGCGTGGACCGATCAAATCCGATGGTCGAACGTCGTCAACATGAAGACGTTCGACAAAGGAAAGACCCACTTCGAGCGATTCGAGAACGCACGCGACCAACTGGCGGTCAAGGGCGGTGGCGTGCTTTACTACCCGGCGGGAACCTACGACTTCTCGGACGGTCCTTTCGACGGCCCCGGAGGTCGCGGGCTGATGCTCCGTAGTGGTGTCGTCATTCGGGGCGAGGCGCCTATCGGACAGCCGCTGGCGACGGCCGGCGAACTCGACTTGCCGACGAAGTTCGTTTTCGGATTTAAGCATCGCAAGGGCGCGATCGACATCGGCGGACGCAATGGGACAAAACCCGAAACGCCGCGCGACTGGAATCTGATCGGCCTGATGCCGCCAAAGGGCAAGCGAATCAGCGACATCAAGAACGTGGGGATCGCGTGGATCCACCTGATCGGCGGCGTGGTCTACTTCGGGCCGGACCTTGAATGGGGGTCGACCTGGGCAACCGCCGGGTCGTGGAAGAGCGACTACGTCAAGAAGGCGTGGGCCGACCGAAGGCCCGACGGCACGCATCCGTGGGATCCGTTCGCGGGCGGCGGAAAGACACTTGCGGCTGTCGGCAGCGGTCGACTGGCATTCGGGTGCCAAATCGAGCATGCAGCTATTTTGAACGATGCAGTCAAGATGGGCAGACCCGACTACAAGGATGGTTTCGGCGAAAACGGTTTCTACATGCACAAGTTCGGTCCTCGGATCGGGGCATATGGCAAGCATGTGTTCGTCGCCAACAACCGGTTGCCGATCAGTCGCGGACGGAATTTCAAATATCGGCAAAACACTCGCCGCACGTTCCCGGCCGGCAAGGGCAACAGCATGGGATTCGACCCGCCGCGACAGAGTATCGTGTTCTTTGATTACAACAAGACGGTGGCGGTCCAGATCAACAAGACCATGTTGGGGCTGACGAAAAGCTCCCCCACCGGCAAGGCGGGCGCCGGTTTCTTTGCCGAAGGCGTTACGGTGATCGACAATTACGTCTACAACAACGGGCACAAGGGATTCGACGTCTCGGGCAACTGGGTCACGATCGCGCGAAACCATAATGAGCGAAAGATGCTCCGCGAGGGTAAGGATCCCGAAGGCATCGGCGGTTGGGAGTTGACGCTGGACGGCCATCTCGAATCCTCGCCGGGTGGCAACGGGGCCATCTCGGACAACCTGTCGCGGGCGTTCGATCTGGCGGGTAAGAACGTCTGGGTTCACAAGAACACGTACAACAACCTGGGCTCCGATCCGGGCAACGACGGCGAAGGTATCTTGTGTCAGGCCCACGGCGGCTCGCAGATATTCTCCTGGGCGATCACGTACAATCGCCACGACAAGGGCGACGGAGAGACCGGGTACATCGGCGGTTGGAACGTTGATACAGCCGGGGCGCTGTTCGGCTGGAATGTGCTGCCTGGCTCGGTCGGCCTGGCATCCGGCAAGAATCGTCAATCGACGGACGTTGCGTTCGTCGGCAATCGGGCCGGCGGGGGCGTGAAATCGATGGCTGGCGCCCAAGTCGGCGACGTCGGCGGAAAGCCGGTCAAACCGAGTCAGGTCCGAGCCAAACCGTTCAAGGGAGTTGGCGTCCAAATCACCTGGGCCGATGCGTCCAAGAACGAAGCCGGTTTCCGCGTCGACCGGAAGATTGATGACGGTGCATGGACCGCCATCGCGTACCGTCCGCCGCGCATTCAGGGAGACGAAAATAACCCGCAAATGTGGATCGACTACCTTGCCCCGCCGGGCCGGTCACTCGTCTATCGTGTTGTTGCCGTCAACAGCCGGGACAACGACCAAGGGGCGAGCGACCCGACTCCGGCAATTACGCTTGTCACCCAGTAAAGAAAAACTCGGCCATGAAGCGATATCACGCAAAAGGAAACGCCTCTATGAAAGAAACACTTGCAGCGATTCTCTTGATGACCGCTTTTACGGCCGGAACGCTGGTACCCCGTCGTGCAAATGCAGATATTGACCCGAAAAACTGGCACCACAAGGTTGAGATACCGCGTGCTCCGCGAAAAGGCAAGCCACGAACTCCGGCAATCGGCAACCTGTGGATCCCGTCCAAGACCAGGCAACTGGCGGGCCTGATCGTGGCTGAAAAGACGCTTCTGGAAAAGCGACTGGCGACCAGCCCGATCATTCGCAAGGCGGCTGCGGAGGAAGGCCTGGGCATCTTGTATTTCGAGCCGGGGCCAAACCCGTTCTTCCCCTACGGTGAAAAAGGAGACTGCGACCGACAGTTTCTCAAAGGGATCGACGAGTTGGCAAAACAATCCGGCCACAGGGAACTTCGACGCGTTCCGTGGCTGACCATCGGGCATTCGACCGGTGGGATTTTTTGCCGCAACCTCGCCTACTGGCAGCCGGACCGAGTACTCGGAATCATCCACATCAAGAGCGGCAACATGCATCACGGCGTCCATTATCCCGCTCGCGATTCCCTCAAGGGCGTGCCGTTTATCGCCATCAACGGCGAGTTTGAGGAGCACGGCCCCGAGGGCGGCATCCGCAAGGAGTACGGCCGGCAGACGCAATGGGTGATGATTCGCAAACAGATGCTGGCCCGTCGACGTCAGTCCCCTGAACATTTGATGAGTCTCGTGGTCCATGCCGGTGGCGACCACACGAATTGGTCGGATGACCTGACGCGACTCTGTGCGATGTTTATCCACAAGGCGTGCCAGTACCGGCTGCCGAAAGAGCCAACCGCCGGATCGAAGCCAATCGTGTGCCGGGAAATCACGGTCGACAGCGGCTGGCTGACCGATTCGAACCTGAAATCGCCGAAACACGAACCGGCCGCACACGATGACTACCCCGGTGACAAAGGCCTTGCGTTCTGGCATTTCGACGACGAGATGGCCCGCGCAATCCGCGACTATCACAAGGGCAAGTTCACCGAGCCGGATCCGGCGATCGAGGAGGACAAGCATCCCGCACCGGGCGACGACCGTACCGTGAAGACCAAACGCTGAAGGAGCACAGAACATGTTTCGACGATCACCGACCATAGCATTTGCCGCTTGCATCGCCGTGCTGCCCGCCGTGGCGGCCGCTCAGTCGTGGACGCTTACCAATCCGACCGGCAAAGCGTATGAGAACGAAGTCGTGCGGTTGAAGGTCAACTTGCCGGCTTCCGCCAAACAGGGTGAATATGTCGTCAAGGCGGACGGCAAGGAGGTCGTCGGAGCGATCGGCGAATACGACGGTCGCAAGTGGATGTACGTTGTCGCGTCGCTCGGTGAAGACCAGGCGATCAAATTCACGGTAAGCCGCGGCCGTCCCAAGGGCGGCAAGTCGCTTGTTTCGTTAAAGAAAGCAGGCGACGCCTACGAGTTGTCCAACGGACGCCTCGGCGTGAAACTGCCGACAGCGGCCGGCGGCGACCGAATCCCGTCGCCCCTCCTTGCGGTGCGCGGCACGAATGGCAAATGGGTCGGCGGCGGTTCGTGGCATACGAAGCGGGCGCTCAAGAAGCTTTCGGCCGAGGTGCTGGGCGAGGGCCCCATCTTCGCCAAGGTTCGCCTCAAGTACGAATTCGACGGCACTGCCGGTGTGCATGAAAACATCCCGGCCTTCGCCACAGTTGACGTGACCGTCTTTCCCGGCCAACAGCATGCGGTAATCGAGGAATCGCACGAAATGGACCGCGGCGACTACTGGGAGTTCGACTGCGCGTCGGGCTGGAACGCGCGCCGCGTGATTTGTGTCACACACGGCAAGATGCCTGCCCACGGCGGCCGTGCCATTCCCGCGCCGACTTCGCTGAAAGTCGACCAGACGCGCATGGGAGACACGCTCGTGAACCTGCAACCTCGTTGGACGCAGGCGTATGACGAGGGCTGGCTGTTCGTCTGTCACGACGACCGCCATGCCGTCGGAGCGATCCCCTGTCGAGCCGGCCGATGGCATTGGCCGCACAACAACCTGATCGAAGTGAAGGTCAAGCCGTCGGCCGACTACGCCGGCTTGCGTTGTCCGACGTGGAAGGGACGCCGATACTGGTTCCTCGTGGCCGGCCCAACGGATCAATGGGGCGAACAGACCGCCAAGCAATACGTCACGCGACACGCCTTCGCGCCGCTGGATAAGCTGCATCACGACTACATTCTCGACTGGCCGGGATTGGAGACGCTGCTGCGGACGCCCAAGGGAAACGGCAAGCCGAAACTGGGCACATTTCGGGGCTTCGAATTCTACAGCAGTTGGATGAATCCGACTAGCGGACTGCGTGGGTACGGCCGCCGTCTGCTGAAAGAACCGGGCAAGCAGGGCAATCTCGAAACACTGACCCAGGCCCAGGTGTTCCTTGACAACGACAGTTACGGCTCGTACTGGAACTACTGGTCGCCGGAGAACCCGAACTTCTTCACCGACTACCATCGGTGCGGTATCCTGCTGGTAACGCAGCTAACGAAACATCCTCGGCACAGAGAACTGGCGGCGCTGGCCGAGCAGAAGTTCCGCGAGGACATGTTCCATTCGATTACGTTGCCCGGCGGCGCGGGACAGGAATGCCCCGGCTACATTGCCCACGCGATGAAATCGTGGTCCGCACTCGCCCCGATATGCAAAAAGCACATGGGGTTCGACCCGACCCGATGGCCTCGATTCAAGGCCGGCGCGTCGTTCCTAGTGCATCTGTCCCAACCGATCGCGCCGGGCCAGCGGCGATGTCATCCGGGCGGCGATACGCACCCGCTCGGTCCCGACGTGTTCGACGTGGCGAGTCAATACGGCGTTCGCGAGGACGTCAAGAAGTTCAAGACCGAGGAACTGCCCGGTTTCGGTGTGGTCTTTCGCAACAAGCCCGACACGGCCGCAGAGACGTTTTTTGCTTTCAAGAGCGGTCCCAACCGCGGCCATTTCCACGGCGATCAATTGTCGTTTCATTACTGCGCCGACGCGCGGCAGGTTGCGATCGACCACATGTGCAGCTACGGTCCGCGTGCCGGGCAAGAGCACATGCACAACCGGGTCGCATTCCACACCGATCAGTTGCCGTGGGCGAACATGGATGGCCACGAACGGGTCATCGCGCTGAAAACGTCCGCCGACGTCGACGTTGCGATCGGTCAGGTCGAATCCGATCGGTTGCGCATCACGACCGAGTATCCACCGGAGGGTTGGGACGTCTATCTTCCCCAGCAGCAATTTGAAACACCGCTGGCATACCGCCGCACGGTCGTATGTTTGAAGAATCGCGGCAAGGATTACTTCGTTATCCGCGACCAGCACGTCGGGCCGAAGGTCAAGGCAAGTTACTGCCTGCACGTGCTGTCCGACAAGTGCACCCAGCGGGACAACGCGGTCGAGTTCGGCAACATGACGCTCTTCTGCGCCCATCCGAAAGAGTTTGCGTTCGGCCGGCACGATTGGGATTTCGAAAAGAAAAACCGCGATGGCGGCACAATCATCAAGGAAAAGACCAAAGGGGTGCGGCTCACGGTCGAGGGCCCGTCAAGCGAGTTCATCACCGTCCTCTACCCGGACGGCAAACCGCCGAAGATGGAGGCCATCGACGCCGGAGTTCGCGTGGGCGACGACGAGATCGTATTTGCCGGCGGCGTGGACGACGACGATGCGACGACCTATGTCACGGTCCGTCGCGGCGGCGAAGTTGTCACACAACTGACCGGCCGCGATATCAATATGGACCGCTCCCAAGGCGAAGTCGGCCTGTTCGTTCCGGACGCCGGGTATCCTTTTGGCGAAATCCCGAACTGGCTGATCAAACAACGTGCGAAGGTTCCTGATTGGGCGCCCGATTGGGTCGGAAGACATCGCAAACACGAAATGCCTTAGACCGCGAGAGAAATACACAGACGCCTGTCATGGAGATGATAGTAATGCAAAGAACACTTTTTCCCGGCTTGTTATTGGTTTTCACGATGGCGATGTCAGCGGTGTCCGACGAGTTCGACTTTGTCGCTTCGTCGTTCCTGGGAGAAGCCGGATATGACGACTCGGTCGCCGGCGCCGTCATTCAAGCGGACGGGACCATCGTGCTGGCCGGGAAGTTCGGACCGGCGGTGCGAAAGAAGCGCGGCGTGTCGGGAG
>Ga0180429_10003360_pt1 | contig 12974 bp, 9 predicted proteins | sample SS_ome_FD_132428 | JGI IMG/M metagenome (GOLD analysis project Ga0180429, IMG submission 132428) | Hypersaline lake sediment archaeal communities from the Salton Sea, California, USA - SS_1_S_1 metaG | ecosystem: Environmental > Aquatic > Non-marine Saline and Alkaline > Hypersaline > Sediment ... | reverse complement strand
CAGGACTACAATATCCGGGCCGGCCGGGTGTGGCCGGCCATTCTATTGTGGGTCGCGTTCGCACCATACCTGTTCTTCCGTTTAAGGTAGGGATCGTCACGGCAATTGAACGTCTGCTTTGGGGGAGTTGATAGATGGATGTTTTTCCGGAAAATGTGGTCAATCTGATCAACGAACGGTTAGGCGGCTACAACAGCGTCATCGGGCTTCGCTTTGTCGAGGCGTCGCCGGACAGGTTCGTGGCGGAGCTGGAAATCGATGAGCGCCACCTGCAGCCGTATGGCCTGGTACACGGCGGGGTTTACGCCGGTATGATTGAGAGCCTCTGCAGCACCGGGGCTGCGTTGAGCGTCTGGAACGAAGGCCAAAACACGGTGGGCCTGGAAAACACCACCGCTTTTCTCCGGGCGGTGCGTTCGGGCACCCTGCGGGGCACGGCACGGCCATTGGCGCGCGGCCGTCGTTCCCATGTATGGGAAGCGGAAATCAAAGATGATCGGGACCGCCTGGTGGCATCCGGCCGGGTGCGGCTCATGGTGCTGGATCCCGGGGCTGAGGCGGATGGCGAAACGGTCACCCTGGAAGCGCCGCCGGGATAACGGATGCTGTCCGGTTCGGTCGCGACCGGAGCTACAGCAAAGGCGGACGGCGGGATCAATCGTTGTGACATGATCTGGAAAAAGTTGACAATTCCGGTGCTGATGGTTGCCCTGTTTTTTATGAACGGGTGTGCCGCGCGTCGTGTTTCAGACGATGGGGTGGCGGCAACCGATGTGCTCTCCAACGACAGGGCGGCGCAACAGCTGGCGGCGGATCTGGCGTTACTCCTGGGATACCGGGATGACGAAACGTCTCGCCTGGCGCAAACGGTCTTAGCGGAAACCAACACCCTGGCCAGAAACTACCAAGTGCAGCCGCCGGCGCTCTGGCACAACTTCCTGGTGAACGTTGGCATCCGGGACCGGGGGTTGTGCTGCCACTGGACCCAGGATCTTCTCCGTAAGATCGAAACGCTGCAATTGCAGAAGTACCAGGCGTTCTGGGCCGTGAGCCGTCACGGCACATGGCGTGAGCACAACTGTGTCGTTGTCACGGCGGCCGGGCAGGGGATCGCAACCGGTCTGGTGCTGGACGCCTGGCGCGATGCCGGCCATCTCTATTGGACCCGTGTCGCGGAGGACCGTTACGCCTGGCAACGTCATCCCGGCGATAACGGCATCGCCCGTATCCGATGTCGCTGAGGCGCCGGTTTTTGGTGGTCATGGTGCCAAACGAATTCAACAGGCGACCTTACTCGCCGTTTTTTGGCTCACGGCATTTCCCGCCGAATTTTAATCGCCGAAGGGTTGCCAATCGGACAATGAACGGCATGGTGATCGCCATGATCATTCTGATATGAGAAATTGTAAAATAATTGTCTGTGATCAATAAAATGGCGTATAATTTGCTTTTTCAATTTTGACCCCTTCGGGCATCGTATTCGCATTTTTTCCTACCTTCTGTTTCCGCTCCGAAAAATAATAAAAATAAATAAATACGAATAGATAATCACTTTTTCGGATGATCGCGTCAACTGGTGCTGTGGCACATTGGCCCCATTTGACGCCTGTCTTCCATCTTTCAGGTCATACACAGATTGATTAAAAATGAAAAAATAGATTGTAAAAATAATGTAAAAGCCTTATCTAAAGTGTTAACGATCATAATCGGCCGCCGCCTGTACGGCCACCTTTCCATCGGACCTCCACTCCGCGGTATTTGCTGGCATATCTCCCCTGACGATTTACCGATGTTGTCACCCATGCGCTGGATGCGGTCATAAGCCAAAAGGGAAATTCGAATGCATCATCGTTTACCAACCATACTGGGCATCGACATCGGATCGGTTTCCGTGGGCGTGGTCCAGCAGACAACAGACAAGCGTATCGTCAAGACCGCTTATGCGGCGCACCATGGTGACATTGCCGGAACACTGGTCCAGCTGATGCCCGGTTTCGACCTGTCCCAGCCGATATGGGTTGCCGCCAGTGCGGCCACGCCTGAAACCGTGCGGGCCAGCGTGCGCTTCGACGATCAAATCTGCTGTATCGCGGCCGCCCGCCATTGGCGGCCGGATGTCAGAGAAATTCTCAACGTCGGTGGCGAAAAATTCCATCTGATTCGGCTGGGGGAGGACGGCGGGTATCTCGGCAGCCGCGGCAGCACGTCCTGCGCCGCCGGGACCGGTGCCTTTCTCGATCAGCAGGCCCGGCGCCTCGATCTGGTGGATGCCGCGGCGCTCAGCCGGCTCGCAATGGAAAATACTGCGTCGCGCCCCCGGATCGCCTCGCGCTGTGCTGTTTTTGCGAAAACCGATCTCATCCATGCCCAGCAGGAAGGGCATAGCCTGGAAGCGATTTGTGACGGACTTTGCCACGGTCTCGCCAGGAATATCGTCGACACGGTTTTAGGGGGGCGGCCCATTGTCCAGCCGCTGGTCTTTTGCGGCGGCGTGGCGCGCAATGCGGCGGTGGGGTGTTACCTCGCCGATTTCGCCGGCACGGCGGTCAACATCCCGGATCACCCGGAATTGTTCGGTGCACTGGGCGCGGGATTGACCTTTATCGAAACCCACCTGGGCATCGAGGAGAATCCTCCCGCCGCCCGCACGATGACCTCGCCGGAAGACATCATTCAGGCCGCGCCCCGCAGGAAAACCTATGCCTATCCGCCCCTGACCCTGACGCAATCCCGCTATCCGGATTTCGACAGCCTGGAGCAGTTCCGTTTCCCCGTCGATTCAGACGCGGGCGACGGCCGAACCGTCGAGGTCGATCGCTACGCGCCGCTCGCCGGGCGGCAGCAAATCTACCTGGGTGTCGATATCGGTTCGACCAGCACCAAAGCGGTCCTGATGGCGCCGGACAAGACCGTCCTGGCAGGGTTCTACACCCGAACCGGGGGGCGGCCCCTGGTGGCCATGCAGCGCATCCTGGAAAGCGTCGATCACCTGGCCCGGCGCCACGAAAGCGAATTGGTGGTGTGCGGCGCCGGCACGACAGGTTCCGGCCGTAAATTTATCGGGCGCATCATCGGGGCCGACCTGGTGCTGGATGAAATCACCGCCCACGCCCGCGCGGCCTGCGAACTGAATCCAGAGGTGGACACCATTATCGAGATCGGCGGGCAGGATGCCAAATTTACGACCCTGAAAGACGGCCGCGTCACCTCGGCCACCATGAATACGGTGTGTGCCGCCGGCACCGGCAGTTTTATCGAGGAACAGGCCGCCAAGCTCGGTTGCCCCCTTGAAGATTTTTCACGCCGCACGGAAAACCGCCGCGCCCCGCTGTCTTCGGATCGCTGCACGGTCTTCATGGAGCGGGATTTGAATCATTATCTTGCCGAGAACTGGGACACGGACGAGGTCCTGGCCTCGGTGCTGCACTCGGTGAGGGAAAATTATCTGCTCAAGGTGGCTACCCTCAGCCGTATCGGCGAGGTGGTCTTGTTTCAGGGGGCCACCGCCAAAAACCGCGCCCTGGTGGCGGCGTTCGAGCAGCGTCTTAAAAAACCCATTCTGGTGTCGAAATACTGCCACTTGACCGGTGCCCTGGGGACGGCCCTGACGCTCCGGGACGAGCATCGGAAAACGGATGGCCGTATTCCCGCGACCACTTTTGCCGGGATCGATCTGTGGCGCGCCGATGTTCCGGTGCGTTCTGAAATATGCGACCTGTGCCCCAATCACTGCAAACTTTCCGTGGCGGAGGTGGGCGGCGAAACGGTGGCCTACGGTTTCCTGTGTGGCCGGGACTACGACACGCAGCATTTCGTGCGCACCGACAACGAGGCTTTCGACCTGGTGGGGCAGCGCCGGAAAACCTTCCGTTTCGATCACAAAGCCGTACCCAAGCAGCGACCCACCATCGGCCTGCCGGCGGGCGGGCACCTGGTGGAGGACCTGCCCCGCTGGCAAATGTTTTTTGATCGCCTGGGGTTTCAAACGGTCACCAGTGAAGACTTCAAAGATGCCGTCCGGGTCGGCAAGCCCCTGACGGATGCCGAGTTTTGTGCGCCGATGACCGCCCTGCAGGGGCATGTGCACTATCTCAGAAGCCGCTGCGATTATGTTTTTCTGCCGACCTACCTGGAAGACCGCACCAGCGAGCACAAGGTGCGGCGCCAGTACTGCTATTATACCCAGTATGCGTCGGTGCTGGCTGAAATGCCCACGGCAACCTCCGGCGCGAAGATCCTCTCCCCCTTGATCCGCTATCTATACACCGGGTTCCACACCCGCATGGAACTCTACCGGATGTTCACCGCCATGCCCGGCGGGCGGGTGCCGTTTCTGGAACTGACCCAGGCCTATGATGAGGCGGTTCGTTTTCAGGAGGAGCGGCAGGCAGAACTGCAAACGCGCTGGCAGGCCCACCGCCAGGGGCGCCCGGATGATGTGCGCATCGCGCTCCTGGGGCGACCCTACACCCTCTTTTCGCCGGCGCTCAATTGCGGCATTCCGGGCTTGTTCATGCGGCAGGGAATCGACTGCTGCTACCAGGACATGTTGACGGTTTCGGAGGACGAAACCCGTGCGATCCAGCCCCTGCTGCAGGAAATCCATTGGCGTTATGCGGCGCGGGTGATGGCGGCCGCCCAGGCCGCTGCCAAAACCCCCGGGCTTTACCCGGTGCTGGTGACCTCTTTCAAATGCTCGCCGGACGCCTTCATCCAGGATTATTTCAAGAAGCTGATGGCGGCCCATGACAAGCCCTATCTCGTGCTGGAACTGGACGAACACGATTCCAGCGTGGGGTACGAAACCCGCATCGAAGCGGCTGTAAGGGCGTTTCGCAATCACCATCAGACGGTGACCAAACCCCATACGCCGCTTTTAGGCCACTTGAATCCGGATCTGCACCGCGGCAAAACCGACCGCACCATCGTGCTGCCCAACTGGGATCGCCTGACCGGTCGCCTGCTCGAAGCCGTGCTGCGGCGTGAGGGGCGCAGCGCCATCCTCATGGAGGAGACCGAAACCACCATCGCTAAAAGCCTGGGGGACAACACCGGCCAGTGCATCCCTATCAACGCGGTCGTGGAAGGGTTTGTGGAGTGCCTGGACCGACACGATCTGGCACCGGATGAGACGGTCTTGTGGATGAGCGAGGCTTGCATGGCCTGCAATATCACCTTGTACCCGCACCACATGAAGACCCTGCTCAATGCCCGTGGCGGCGGTCTGGAAAAAGCAGGCGTTTACGTGGGGGATCTGTTCTTCAAGGATATTTCCCCCCGGGCATCCTTCAATGCCGTCTTCGCCTATATGTTCGGGGGATTGCTGCGGCGGGTGGCCTGCCGGCTGCGGCCCTACGAATGCCAGGCCGGTGACGTGGACCAGGTCCTGGAGGTAAGCCTCGAGATTCTTTATGAGGCGTTCATGGGACGGATCAAAAAGTAGGATGCCCTGGCCGCCGTTGTGGAGCGCTTTGAAAAAATTCCGGTCGCGAAAACGGAACGGCCTAAAGTCGCCATTTTCGGCGATCTCTACTCCCGCGACAACCGGGTCATGAACCAGGACCTGATCCGCTTCATCGAACGCCACGGGGGGGAAGTCGTCACCACGCCGTATTCAGACTACGCGCGGATGATTGCGAACCCCTATTTCCGCAAATGGTTCTACGAGCGCAAGTTTCTGGCCCTGATCTCCAGCAAGGCCCTCATGACCACCATTACCCGGTTGGAGCGTACCTACTACCGTCTGTTCGAGCCGCTGCTGGGGGAACCCATGGCGACTTTCGACGACCCGCCGGAAGCTATCCTGGCGCAATACGGGGTGCGCATCGAACATACCGGCGAGTCCCTGGATAACCTCCTCAAGGTGCATTACATCAAGAAGCACCACCCGGATGTGACCCTGTTCGTTCAGGCCAGCCCGGCCTTCTGCTGCCCGTCCCTGGTGACCGAGGCCATGGCCCGCCGCATCGAGGACGTCACCGGGGTGCCGGTGGTCCCCATCACCTACGACGGCACCGGCGGGCGGAAGAACGACATCCTGATTCCCTACCTGAAATATCCCCGGTCCGCGGCGACGTCTTCCCCGCCGACCATGGATCGCGCGGTATAGCCCGGGAAATATTTCGTTGGAATTTTGACGAACGCGTAAATCGTCGCAAAGAGAGCCGTTTTGTCATCCCTGCGCAGGCGGAGCTCCGGTTATATTTACGTTGGGTATGAACTCCCGCCTTCGCGGGAGTGACGGGTTGGAGACTTTTTGTAGTCCATCAATTTTGACTTTAGACGTGTCTATAAGGGAAGGGTTGGCTTGGCAGCGGTGGAGGCGTTATAGTTCATCGTCAACGATGGCGCTGCCAACGGTGTCGATAAGCACACTGTGACACTGAACCTCGAACCATTCATCGAAAAGTTTTCTGTTCCGTTTTTTGGGCCAGAGGGATTCATCGGTGTACCAATCCTCGAGTTCGCTCTCAAATAGCGCTTTGAAATTGAGCGATATCCATTCCTCCAGCTTCTCAGCGTCATCTTCACGAATAAGGTAAACGGTACAATCTTCATTCACCTCTTCGATTGTGGTTCCGGGGTCATCTTTATATGGGTCAGCATCATTCGCCCACTTAACAAAGGGTGCCCTGTACTTGAGTATGACAGCTGCTCGATTGATCATATTTCTATCCGATAACGTATTTTTCATCTGACGGTGCGCAGCGCAGCGGCGTATCGGTCAGGTGGAGAAAATGGTGTGAACTGTCTATCAGAGCAAAAGACTGAATGCGATGATTGCGATAATCAAGATTATTGGTGCGGATAGGTATCTTATTAATATTCCGATCCTTCTTTCACGTCTCTCTTGCTCGTTTTCAATCCATCCCGTTTCTTCGTTATCTGAGGGAATAATACCTTCAGACCATTTTCCGAAAAACTGACCAGCTCTTCCGACGCCAAAACCACCAATATAAGTTGTGCCTGGTTCGGTCTTTCCTCTGCCCCCCCTTAGGCCTGAAAACAACCATCTTACTGAAAGAGGGAACACAAAACCGAACAGTGCGCCAAATATTGGAATTAGCCCCCATGAATAAAGACCAATGTCGGTTCCGAAATAGCAGTATCCCATTGATAGCACCAGTCCGACTATCGAACCGTATATTGGCTTTTTTAAGCCAACAATCGTAGCAATAAAAAAAATGGCAATGATGATGTCACTCATTTTACTTCACAACGCCTGAGCTCGGGTGCGTTTGAGGCGGTATCAGGGCTTGGCGTAGCCAAACCGAGCAGCAGGTCAAACGTCACCTGTAGCGATTTGATGTTAGACGCATTATTCGCCACGGTATGACAACAAGCCTTTAAGGCCTGCCGAATCCATACCCGCAGAACTAATTGCTTTCTTGAGAATGGCGAGACCAATGGCGGGAGATCGGGGCTCCACACCCGACGCGTGATATTCATCGGTGTATGAATACCCATTCTCAACCGTCTTTTCCTTGATCTTTATAGAACCAGGCGTTTCGTCATAGTCACGTTTGTAGGTCCAGTCGCCCTTGGGTTTAACAACGACTTCATCTGGCAAGTTTTCAAGTACGGCCTCAATCAGCTTGAAGTTTAGGTGAGGACAGAACCTGAACTTGTAGAGATTCGTCTCGAGTTCGTGCCGTACACGCTTCTTGTCAAAAGCAAAAACATGGCCTGATTTGAGAAGGCCACCCTTCTTAAAGCTTCCATAAGAAAACCAGTCGCTCCATTTTGCCCAGTCCATACGGGCGTTCCTGCATCCCCAAATATTAAGTCGCTTTTCATCGACTCCAAAGCAATATTCAAGGGGGCGGTATGCACTATTTCGCTGTTCGCTGCACCAAGTGAACCCAAATACGTCATCCCATCTTGATTCCTTTGCATCGACCCAAACCTTACGATTCCTCATCCCCTTGAGGTCCTCCACGAGCTTTGCCGCTTCTGCAATTTGCTCCTTGGGCCATGCAGCCATGTACCAAGTCTTCTTGCCTTTAACGCATTCAGCATGCTCCGGCGCCAGCTTGGCTTTCTTAACTGCGTCAACAAATCCACTTGCCGTAGATTCGGCGAACTCAATAGCAACACCGGAAGCGGGAATGCTGTGCTCGACCGCAACGGCGGCTGCCTTGTCTGACATTTCAAGCGAGCCACCACACTCAGGGCAAAACTTGGCATCACGGGGAACCTTGGCGGAGCACGTTGGGCACGCCCGTGTGGCACTGTCCGAACTAAGAGAGGCCCGAACCTCGGACAAGATGAGCTGAAGTTGCTCGTTCGTTATACCGACACGTTTCGCAAACGTGAGAACGATAGGTTTCTCAGCTTGATCTAATGCTCCGTCTGCCAAGGAGACGGCAATCATGTCTTCTAGGTTGGCGATACGGGACGAAAACGAACCGACCACCGATGGAGAAAACCCATCGCTTTGCGCTAACGTGTCCGCCTTTCGTAACGCTGCCTTCTTTGCCCCAATCCGCTTCTGTGCTGCCTCAATTGCATTCGTTTCATTGGGAGAAACGGCTCCGTCCGCCCGCGAGACCGCTACTAGATTGGCGAGGTATGCGATCTTTTCTTCGTCGCTCAAATTCATTTGCACTCCTCCAAAATGCGCCTAACCTAGTTTAGAGAATTGAAATTTTGAGGTAAATGCCACATCTCATGTGCCCTAGACAGCAAAACCGTTATTTTTATTCAGTCGTCAAATCATAAAAAAGCAGGGTGTTAGAATCTTATCGGGAACAAATCTCAGCACTTTACGGGGTACGATTTGTTGCCCTATACAGCATCAAAAAAACGTAATGCATTTGCCGTTGCGGCATGGGCGGGGGCCGACTTCTCAGATACGGGTGTTAAATCAGTTGCCTATCATATTGGGTTATGATTGCAAAGGCATAGATGATTATAAGGCAGCAGAAGATCGCGCATTCAAATGACTTTCCGATGTGACGGGATCTGTCAGACTTTCATGGTACGTTCGTCGTATTCATTTTCGTGTTGACACGCAAAGTCGCTTTCTATAAATAAACAAATAAACAAAAAGTTTATTAAAACTACTTCATTATGAAACCTAAAGAAGACATCACGACTATTTACGAAGCCGCCCTGGGCGTCTTTGCCGACTACGGGTTCAAAAAAGCCACCCTGGACGACATTGCCGCCGAACTTGGCATGACCAAGGGCAATCTCTACCGGTATGCCAAAAACAAGAAGGATCTCTACCGGAATACGGTGCGCCATGCCATGCTGCGCTGGCAGGGACGGGTGCGGGACGCTATCGAACGGGAACCGGATGCGGAACGGCAGTTCCAGGTCATGTGCCGCAAGGCGGTGGCCTATCTTGCCGAAGACGATGCCCTGCGGCGCCTGCTAGTCCGTGATCCGGAGATTTTCCCCATGTTTCCGGCCCATGACCCCTACGCGGATATCAATGCCAACTCGGTGGCCATGATCCGGTCCATCCTGGAACGGGGAATTGCCGAGCAGCGTTTCCGGGCCGTGGACCTGGAGACCGTTCCGGAGATCATTTTTTCCGTCTACAAAATGTTCATCATCCGTATGTACATCAAATCCCGGGATCCTGCCCAGGAAGAGATGTTTACGCAAACGGTAGCCTTGATCACGCAAGGCCTTTATTCGAAACCGTTTGAGGCATGAATTTCGAAGCGTTCATCCTTTAAGACGGCGGAAGTTTGAAACTGCAGCCCATTTCTTGTCGGTGAAAGCGTTGATGGCGTCGTAAAAAGTCGTTGAGGCAACCCTTTCGTCATTCCCTTCCAGGCGGGATTCCATTTATTTCAATGGGTTATAGACTCCCGCCTTCGCGGGAGTGACGGTTTAAGGACTTTTTACGAGTTCATCAAGCGTTGGAAGATCAATATTTCACGTGTCCGATACCGAAACAGGGAATTTTTACCTGGTCAAGCCCGCGAAGAACGAAGATCAGGGCAAAAAATAACATTTCTGGACGGACACCAGGGAGGCGACCATGACCGAGCAAGTGCAATACCTGACACCCGCATGGCGGGACGAGGCCGAAAAACGACTCAAAACCGAATTGAGCCCGGAGCGGATGAATTTCATCACATCCTCCATGTCCAATATTTATCTCGACTGCCCGGACGGCGGCACCCGCTATCTCTTCTTCCGGTTTGAAAAGGGAGCATTTGCCGATCTGCTGCTGGGGGAGGGCGAACCGCCGCCGGCCGAATTCAAGATTACCGGCCAATACGACATCTTTGCCAAAATATCCCGGGCCGAGCTTGGTTCCCAGAGGGCACTGATGACCGGTAAACTCAAGCTCAAGGGCAACATGGTCAAAGCGCTGAAGCTGGCATCCATCGCTGATCGGCTCAACAAGGTCCTTGCAACGATTCCGGCGCAATATTAACAGGCTACTACCCGAAGGAGATTGATGCCATGACCACTTCGAATGATCCCTACTATATTGATTTCCCGGCCCGCATTCGTGCCATCCAGGCCGAAATGGCAAAGGAAAATATCGATGCCTACCTGGGCTCCCGGCTGCGCACGCTGTCCTGGACCCTGGATGCCTTCTGTCCCTGGCGCAGTTTTGTGGTGATTCCGGCCGAAGGCCTGCCCACGGCCTTTACCTTTGTGATCGATGCGGCCCGTGTGGCCGACGATTCCTGGCTGGACGAGGAGCATGTCTTCGGATTTGCCCCCATGGGCGGCCAGGACCAGATCGAGCTGATTGCCGATTTTATCGAGGATCTGCTGCCCGGCGGAAAGGGGCGCGTGGGCATCGAAAGCGGCATGTCCAACTACCTGCCCGAGGGCAACCTGACGCACTATGAATATGAGCGCTACAGCGAAGCCCTGCCGGGCTGCGAACTGGTCAATGCCCACACGATCGTGGACGCGCTGGCCACCATCAAGGACGAGGGCACGGTCAACCGGTTCCGGGAAGCGTCGCGCATCGTGGATATCGGCCATCAGGCAGTGCGGGACGCCCTTCAGAACGGGGGCTGGAAGGGGATGACGGAAACCGAGATCGCCGGCCTGGCGGCCTATGCCATGCGCAAGGCCGGCAGCGAATGGGAGTGGTCTTTTACCGGCGGCAACGAAATCGCCAGCGGTTATCGCACCGGTCTGGTGGGCGGGGCCTGTACGCCGGCCTCGCGTCGGGAACTGCAGGCCGGCGAGCCCTTGATGATCGACATTCACGCCATGTTCAAGCTGGGGCTGGGGGATCATTCCCACAACTACCTGATCGCCCCGGTCACGGACCGGCAATGGTGGCACGCCCATAATTTTGTGGATATCGTCAAGTTGACGCTGGAAAATTACCGCGCCGGCACCACGCCGACCGACCTGGCGGAGAAAATGATCGGGTTTGCCGATGAGCGGGGCTTCTCCGACTACATGGTGCCCGGTTTCGAGCGCGGCATCGGCATGATGGGGGACGAGTGGCGCATCGGGTTGAACGATGGGCCGTTTCCCTACTGGACCAACCCCGAGCACGTGTACCAGGCTGGGGAGCTGCTGATCTGTGCCATGCAGTACGCCTGCCCTGAGGAAAATATCGGGTTCCGCTATGAAAATCCGATCGTGTTGTACGAAGACCGCTGTGAGCCGCTCTCTCTGTTTCCTTTGAGCATCGATGAAATCAGATAAGATTCCTTAAGAGACCGATCCCATTTGATTCGGCCTGCAAATTTCCGGGTGCGGCGTGCGAGAGTGCGCCGCACCCGGAAATTTGTGTGGTGTTTTTCTGATTATCCCTTATCGTGGATCTAAATTTTATCCCTACGGTGAAGGACGCGGAGGAGACGGTGTCGTAATTACCAAGGGGACTCTTTTTCGTCCTGTCATGCCGGACCCCGATCCGGCATCCATTGTTTTAACGTCTTGAAAAACAGCTGGATTCCGGGTCAAGCCCGGAATGACGAAAACCTGTTGAATTTTGTTTGTTAATTGTGACGCAGCCTCGCAGGCGGGGATACAGTCATTTCAGTTGGTTCTGGACTCCCGCCTTCCTGGGAGTGAGGACTCAAAAACGTTCTACGAGTTCATCAAGAGACAAAGCCAAAGAAAATGCGCGTGTCCCGGGTATCCTGCGCGTTGCCAAACCGGGCGATGATGAGGCCGGAGCGCGCGGAAACTCTCCAGCCGGAGGCGGGTAAACAGTCCGCACACTTTTTCCCGTCCGCCGCGCCGATGCTCGGCGCGGGACAAAGGGAAACATACATTCAAAAACCGTTTTTACCCCTCCTCGTGGAGGGGCAATTTGAGGCCTCCCGCTCTAAAAAAGGCGTCGTGCTTCTAGCGCTATCCGGATTGTGTTATCGATGGGTGTCTATCCCTTGACGCGCTATGCGGGCGCCATTGGTTTGGCACCTGCGGGGCTCACCGTGTAGGTGCGCGGGCCTGTGGATTTTTGCGGTCGAACGTCGTAATGTGATACATGCTATCTATTCGCCTGTTCCCCCTTGCCGAGTAAATTGCGGAAGGAGAATCGTCCCCACCATGCCAAGGCTCTATATCGAAGAGTATACGCGCATCCTGGCCGGCCGGCAGGTCAGCATCGCCTGCCGGGAAGGTATTCTGCGGGATCATTTGGCGGTGATCCTCAACGACATCAAATTCCTGAACCGCCAGGGGGTCATCACCACCCTGTTTCACAACATGGCCAATCGGTTTGCCAACCAGAAGCATTTTCGCAATATAGCGGAACGCTTACCCGAAACACGCATCGTCCGGGTGGATGCCGATACGGATTTTTACAGTGCGGTCCTGGAGCAGGACCCGGTGTTCAAACTGATTTTCCTGGAACGAAAATACCTTACCGACGCCAAGGGCCGTCGTCTGAACGCGTTGGACACCCGGCGCGTGCGCGACACCTGGCAGGGATACGGGGACCTGATCGCCAACACCAATTTCCGAGCGACCATGGAGAAGATATGCAGTTGCATCGATGCGGGGCATCTCGATCGGGTCCATAT
>Ga0180429_10003358_pt1 | contig 12975 bp, 8 predicted proteins | sample SS_ome_FD_132428 | JGI IMG/M metagenome (GOLD analysis project Ga0180429, IMG submission 132428) | Hypersaline lake sediment archaeal communities from the Salton Sea, California, USA - SS_1_S_1 metaG | ecosystem: Environmental > Aquatic > Non-marine Saline and Alkaline > Hypersaline > Sediment ... | reverse complement strand
GCCCGCACCGAGGCCATTGAAATCCTCGACCGCGTCGTCGAACGATGGCCCGGGTCCGCCCTCGCTGCCGAAGCGCTCATGATGCAAGCCGATTTCTACTACCAGAGAGGCCGATTCCTCGAAGCACAGTCCTCCTATCAACTTCTCGTCGACCATTACAGCAAGACCACCCTCTACGAACGCGCCCTGCTGCGAAACGCCGAGGCTACCCACGCTCAATACCGCGGACCGGCCTATGACAGCAGTTGCCTTACCGACGCGCGGGTGCGGTACGTACAATATCGCGCACGCTTTGCCGAAAAGGCCGCCCAACTCGGCATCACCCAAAGACTCCAACGCATCGACTGGGAGCTCGCCGAGAAGCACTACAATATTGCCGATTTCTACCGCCGCACCCACCAGCCTCAGGCCGCACGCATCTACGCCCAGCATGTGCAGCAACGCTGGCCCGATACCGTCTGGGCAGAAAGGGCCGCCCAGTTACTGGTTGACTCCGACTGAACCACTTTTGCGTAAGCTTTTATAGGACGCCTATGAACTACCGGTCGATTCGCGACTATAATGTTGTGTACCTGAGTGGGGCCGCCTTCGCCTGTGCAACCGCCATGATGGCACTGACAGGCTGCGAAAACGTCGACCCTGCTGCCGGCTATACCAGCAAGCAACTTTATCGGACCGACGTCAGGACCGTCTGCGTCGAGATGTTTCAAGCTGAGACCTTCCGGCGAGGCATCGAATATGACCTCACCCGTGCCCTGGCGCAACAACTCGAGCTGCACAGCCCCTACAAAGTGGTTGCCGACCGACGAAAGGCCGACACCGTCCTCTACGGTACGATCGGACGCGTCAACGAAACCGTCCTGGCCCAACAACGCGAGCTGGACAGGCCGATGATTAACGAGTTGACCGTCTTCGCCAAGGTGACCTGGGAGGACTTACGCACGGGCGAACGCTTCCTCGACGATATGCCCGTCCGCGCCAGCGGCAGTTGTGTCAAAACACTCGGAGCCGGCGTCGACAGCGCCGCAAAAGAAGCTGCCGAACACATGGCCCTAGAAATCGTCCAGGCCATGGAAAGACCCTGGTGATCTTGAAAAAGGACGCTCAGCCGTCGTCACCACTGCCTGACGAACCAACAGCCTCCAAAAACAGTAGTAAGAGTTCACGCTTTAGCGTGCAGAAAACGGACGAGTCCATGCTTTGGCGCGCTAAAAAAGCGTAAGATATTACCAAGGAGACCGAAAAAAAGCTCATGGCAAACGGCTTCAACAAGAAAAAAAACAACCCTGATCGCCCCAATGGCAACGGCCGAGGACCAGGACAGGGCCCCTATCGAGCACCAAAGAATGCCTACAGCTGGATCATCTTCCTCATGATGGCCGTCCTGCTGGTGCTGATGCTCACCAATTACGGCCAGCGCGCCGACCTCATCGAGATGTCGGAATTCGAGCAACGCGTCAAGAACGGCGAAGTCGCCACCCTCAAGGTCTACGAAACATCGCTCGAAGGCAAAATGCGACCCGACGCCCTGGAAGGCACCGACGCCCGCGAGCAGTTCAAGGTGGATATCGATTCCGGCGTCGGCGAACAGGCATGGTTTCGCAAACTCCTTAATGACAACGACGTCAAGTGGGGCTACGCGCAGCCCAATCCCATCTTTGAAATCCTCCGATGGGTCCTCCCCTGGATTCTCATCCTCGCGGTGATGTACTTCTTCATCTTCCGCCAGTTCCGCGGCGCCGGCGGTGCCGGCATGCTCGGCAGCTTCGGCCGGAGCCGACACCAGGTCAGAAGCAGGGAACAATCCAAGGTCACCTTCGAAGACGTCGCCGGCATTGATGAGGCTAAGGACGAAGTCCAGGAAATCATCCACTTCCTACGCAACCCCAAGAAGTTCCAGCGCCTCGGCGGGCGCATCCCCCGCGGCGTCCTACTCATCGGTGAGCCCGGCTGCGGCAAGACCCTGCTCGCCAAGGCCATCGCCGGCGAGGCCGATGTGCCCTTCTTCAGCATCTCCGGCAGCGACTTTGTCGAAATGTTCGTCGGTGTTGGCGCCTCCCGCGTCCGCGACCTCTTCAAACAAGCCAAGGACAATTCGCCCTGCATCATCTTCCTCGACGAAATCGACGCCGTGGGCCGGCGACGCGGCGCCAGCATCGCCGGCGGTGGCCATGACGAACGCGAACAAACCCTCAACGCCATCCTCGTCGAAATGGACGGCTTCGGCACCAACGACCAGGTCATTGTCATCTCCGCCACCAACCGCCCCGACGTGCTCGACCACGCCCTGACCCGCCCCGGACGTTTCGACCGCCAAATCTACGTGCCGCTGCCGGACATCAAAGGCCGTGCGGAAATACTCAAGGTGCACGCGAAAAAGGTCAAGATGGGTCCTGAAATGGACCTGCATCGCCTGGCCCGCGGCACGCCCATGTTCAGCGGCGCCGACCTTCAGGCCATCATCAACGAAGCTGCTCTGGCCGCCACGATGGCCAATAAGGACTACGTCGAAATGGCCGATCTTGAAGAGGCCCGTGACAAGGTCCGCTGGGGCCGGGCCCGACGCAGTCACGTCGTCGACGAAAAAGAAAAAGTCGCCACGGCCTACCACGAGGCGGGTCACGCCGTGGTGCAGTCGCTGCTGGAAGAGGCCGACCCGGTCCACAAGGTCAGCATCATTCCCCGAAGCCACATGGGTGGCGCTACCTTTAGCCTGCCAGAAAAGGACCGCACCCTCTACACCCGCAAATACTGCCTTGCCTTGCTGCGCGTCTGCTTTGGCGGCCGGATGGCTGAGGACGTCTTCTGCGGCGACATCTCCAGCGGCGCCCAGGCCGACATCCAACAGGCTACCGAAATCGCCCGACGAATGGTGATGGACTGGGGGATGAGCGACAAGCTCGGCTTTGTCCGCTACGGCAGCGAAACCGGCGAAACCTACCTCGGCGACTTCGTCGGTGGACGCGAATACTCCGACCGCACCGCCGAAACCATCGACGACGAAATCAAACTGCTCATGGACCAGGCTTATGCCGACGTCAAAGGCATGCTCGAGCAGCATCGAGACCAGCTCGAAGGCGTCAAGAACGCCCTGCTCAAATATGAGACTCTCGACGGCGATGAGGTCAAACAGATCCTCGCCGGAAAGACCCTCGATCGCCCCACCGTCGCCGACCTGCTCGCCGCCGAGCAGCAGCGTGAAGCGGCCCAAAAGCCCGATAAGAACCCCCAATCAGAACCAGCACCCGATGACGGCCTGGCCGGGCCCATGCCCCAGCCCGACATCGGATAACCGTCCCACAAGCCGACTGACACAGCGTGGGGGTGCGCGGTACCCCATGGGACCGCCGCACGTGGCGGCGCCCCACCGGTCATTATGGTGGATCGCCGCCTCTCAAACGCCGATGTAACCTCCAGTGGCAGCCCTTGCGCGTGCCTGGGCCATAACGCCACCTCCCGATAAGGACCGCCGAAGGAGGTCCCACCTGTGCCGATACTCGTGGGCGTCAACGAACTTGAGCCGGGGATGATCCTGGCCGCCAGCGTCGTCAACAATTACACCGTGCTTTTGCCCCATGGCCGAAAGCTCAACGAATACGACATCCGCGCCCTGACCCGAAAATTACCGGACGTTATGGTCCGCGTCATCGATCCCGTCCTCGATAACGTGGTCGAATTCGACGACGATTCCGCCGACCGCCACGTGGCACACGAAGTCCGACGCAACATCTCTCAGGTCGCACGCAAGGTCAGCGCCTCCATCCGTGGCGGTGTCGCCCTCAACGCCGACAACATCTCCGGCATCAATGACGTCATACAGGAAATGCTCACCTACCTGAGCGAAAACCCCGTCACTACCGCCGTCATGGAACAGAGTAACGGCTGGGGCGACTACCTCCAGGAGCACGCCGCCAACGTCTTCTACCTGAGCCTCGTCATCGGCAACACCCTGCGCAACTACATCAAACAGGAACGCGAACGCCTTAGCCACGCCACTGTCGTCCACAACGCCATGAACCTTACCCCCCTCGCCACCGCCGCCCTCTTCCACGACATCGGCATGGTCCCGCTCGAAGATCTCTACACGAACCCTGCACCGCTGAGCAGTGAGCAGCGACGCCAGGTTCGCCAGCATCCTGCCGTCGGCGCCGCCATGTTAGGCCAGCAGATCGACCCCATGGCCCGCCAGATTGTCCAGTGCCATCACGAAAATCACGACGGCTCCGGATATCCGAACGCCCTGGCTGGCGATCAGGTCAACGTCTTTGCCCGAATCCTACGCGTCGCGGATTCCTATGCTGCCGGCGTCTCGACCCGTATCTTCGCAAACGCCAAAAGCCCCATCCGCACCCTCCACGAAATGGTCATCGGCCGCTACCGCCCCTTCTACGACCCCATTGTCCTCAAAGTATTCGCCAGCATCGTCCAGCCACTGCCCATCGGTGCCAAGCTGCAGCTCGCCGACGGACGATGGGCCGTGGTCGTCCGACACGACCGCACCAATCCATTCAGTCCCGAAATCATGATCGCCTATGACAAACTTGGCGACCCTATCGCTCCGGACGAACTGGAAAAACCCTTCCACCTCGGCCAGCGACCTGACATCGAGCCTGTCGCCTTTGGCAGCGAAGACCTCACCTTCCTCACCCAAACCAGCGAACCTGCTGCCCTGCCCCAGGACGCCGCTGCCCCCACCCCTCCCGTATCCTCCGACTGTGACGAGCTCTTTTGCTACCTCCATCCGTGACAGCTCACGATTGACAATGGCCCTGTCGAGCTGCTATGCTCGGGCGTGGACACCCAGCCGCTAGCGTTAATATTGCCCCCGATAGTGCGTCTCGAAAATCGAAGAAAGGCTCGCCCCATGAAGGCAATGGCTCTGACCGGCATTCGAAAGATGGCCCTCATCGACATTCCCGAACCCACCATCACTAATCCCACCGATGTCCTGCTCCAAATCCTTCAGGTGGGCGTCTGTGGCAGCGACGTGCACTACTACACCACCGGCCGCATCGGCTCCATGGTCGTCGAGTTCCCCTTTGTCCTCGGCCATGAGTGCGCCGCCCGGGTAATCGAAGTCGGCTCCGCCGTCGAACGCGTCAAGGTCGACGATGAAGTCGCCGTCGATCCCGCCATGCCCTGTCACCAGTGTGACCAGTGCCGCGCCGGCCGCGAAAACACCTGCCGCAACTTGCGATTTCTCGGCTGTCCAGGCCAGGCCGCCGGCTGTCTCGCTGAACGCATCGTCATGCCCGAAAAATGCCTCTTTCCCGTCACCGACCGCTTGAGCGTCGATGAGGCCGTCATCAGCGAACCCCTGGCCATCGGCGTCTATGCCGTCCAGCAGTCGGCCTTGGCGGCGGGCCACGATGCCGCCGTCCTCGGTGCCGGCCCGGTTGGGCTCAGCGTGCTCATGGCTGCTCGGTCCGTCCGTTCCGGCCAGCTCTACGCAACAGACAAAATTGACCCCAGACTCAACGCCGCTCGCGCCGCCGGGGCAAGCTGGACCGGCAATCCCCTGCGAGAGGATATCGTGGCGGCGATTCTCGAGGCCCAGCCCGCCGGCATGGATGTGGTCTACGAATGTGCCGGCCAGCAGGACACCCTCGATCAGGCCGTCGACCTGCTCAAACCCGGCGGCAAGCTCATGCTCATCGGCATCCCCGAAATAGAGCGCGTCTCCTTTGTCATCGACAAGATGCGCCGCAAAGAGCTCTCTGTTGTCAATGTACGCCGCCAGAACCAGTGCGTTGATGCCACGCTCGAATTGCTCCGACGCCCGGATATTGACGCGACCTTTATGGTTACCCACCGTTTTGAGCTGGCGCAGGCGGTTGAGGCGTTTGACCTGGTCGCTAGCTACGCCGATGGCGTCGTCAAGGCCATGATCCAGTTTTGACGGAAAAGACCGACTGGGGCTGTAGGGGCTGTACAAACGGGGGCGCAGCGTAGCGCACCCATGTGCCGCACTTGAGACTTGAATCCGTCCTCGTAAGAAACAGTGCAATCTTGCACAAGGCCGGCCACAATGCAGAACATGCCGTCACCAAGAAGCAATTGTCTGTCAGGCCAGGACTTGAAAGCATTCGCGCAAGCCAACGCGCCTACCGACAAACTCACAGATTGGCGCCGCCATCTGCGCTTATGTGACCGTTGTGCGTTCAGGTTGGCGCAAGTCAGAGCCGAGATGGACTCACACGCAGCTGAAGACGGCAGTGCCAACCACCTCTCGCACCAGAACAGCGATCACTTGGCATTATCAGGCCTGGAACCCAACATACAGCTCGGTGACTTTCGCATCGAAAAACGCCTGGGCAGCGGGGGCATGGGCGTGGTCTACCAGGCCCATCAGATATCTCTCAATCGACAAGTCGCCCTGAAGGTGCTTCATCTCGACACCCGAACAGAACAATCTGCCATCAAACGGTTCCATCGTGAGGCACGCGCCGCAGCCAGACTGCACCACCCCAACATCGTCGCAATCCATTCCGTCGACGAAAAGGAGGGGATTTGTTACTACGTCATGGACAAGATCAAAGGCCGTAATTTGGAGGTGATCTGTACAGAGCGGCGCGGGCAGACGTTTGTGGGAGAGGACGCCCAAGGCGGTGGTGTGGTTGAAACTGGGCCACAGACAGGGGCAGACACAGAAGTCGTTGCCGAGCAACGCGACTCTAAGCTCGCCGATATTCTGACGACAGGCCAGATTGACAAGACATATTTTCATACGGTCGCCCAACTGATTGCGGATATCGCCGATGCACTCGATTACGCCCATAACCAAGGGGTAATTCACCGGGATGTCAAGCCCGCCAACATCATCCTCGACCAAGACGGCCATCCCATCCTCATGGACTTCGGCATCGCCCGGCTGATCCAGGACCGCAGCGTAAGCGTCACCAATTCTTTTGTGGGCACGCCGCAATACATGAGTCCGGAACAAATCACCGGCAACAACGATCAATTGGACCACCGAACCGACATCTACTCTCTCGGAGCAACGCTTTACGAGCTCCTCACACGCCGTTCGGTACTGAAGCCGGCAGATAGCCGTGAACGCATTTTGTATCAGATGCTCCACGAAGACCCACCTCGCCCGCGGCGGGTCGATACCCATATTCCCGTGGATCTGGAAAGCATCTGCTGCAAAGCCATAGAAAAAGACATTACACGGCGTTATCAAACGGCCGGAGAGTTCGCTGACGACCTTCGCCGATATCTGAAGGACCAACCTGTCAAGGCCAAGCCCAGGGGCCCCCTCGATGTCGCCCGTAAATTCGTGCGTCGTCATCGTGTGGCGGCATCGTTAACCTTTGCAATGATCGTCATCGCGCTAATAGCGGCCTTGATAACGCACCAATACATTCAAACACGCTGGGTACATCGGATGGCTGTTCCCACTGTATCGCAACACATAAAGCAGGATGAGTACTTCAAGGCATTTCAACTGCTGGCAAAAGCCGATGAGATTCTCCCCGAGGATCCGGTCTTGTCAGAACTCTGGCCTCAGGTTTCCAAAGTCTATACCATCACGACGAGTCCGTCGGGAGCCGCCATTTACTGCGTCAACCATACCAGCGGGGCTGATGAGACGGTCTTCTTGGGTCATGCTCCTTTGAATCTTGCCCGCATCCCCTTTGGCACCTTTCGCTGGCGGGTCCAAAAACAAGGCTTTCAAACGTTCGAAGGCCTCCTCGCAAATGAGTGGGCCTCACCACAGTCGTTAGAGGAACCATCCGTCCAGGAAGTCCATTTTGATTTGCATCCTTTGGGACAGTTCCCTGCGGACATGGCCTGGATTCCTTCCTCAAGACTCTCCGCTGGCCCGTTCTACCACAATAGCACAACCATTCCTGACGCCCCGGAATTTCTCATCGACAAATACGAAGTCACCAATAGGCAATTCCAGGAGTTTGTCCAAGGCGGTGGCTACCAGGAGCCCAGCTATTGGCAGCACGAGTTTGTCAAGGCTGGCCAGTCACTGACCTGGCACGAGGCAATGGAGCAGTTTCGGGACGCGACCGGCCAGGTCGGCCCTGCCGGCTGGGCCCAGGGTGGTTATCCTCAAGATCAGGACGACTATCCCGTCGGAGGGATCAGTTGGTACGAAGCCGCCGCGTACGCCCGATTTAGAGACAAAGACCTGCCCTCGGTCTTTCATTGGCGTTTAGCCGCTATCGCCCAGGTCGTCCCAACGCGAATTTGCAGCATAAGCAATTTCGATGACGCACCGGCACCCGTGGGCAGCCATGCCGGCATCAGTCCTTTTGGTCTCTATGGCGTTGCCGGTAATGTACGAGAATGGTGCCATAATGCGATTCAAGGTCAACCGCAGACACGCTGCACCCTCGGCGGAGCCTGGGGCGAGGCAAACTACATGTTCTCGTATGGAGGTGCACGATCCTGTTGGGATCGCGATTTGAAAAACGGTTTTCGCTGCGTACGTTATCTTGGCGGCAAAGACGTGGTGCCCGCCGAGGCGCTGAACCCCATCGAGAACAAGGTTAGAGACCTGGTAAACTTCAAGCCTATTTCGGACACAGAATACCGCGACTACATTGACACCTTATATCAGTATGACCCCACAGCCTTGAAGGCCCAAATCGAGTCGGTGAGCGATGATCTGGGGTTTTGTCGACGCGAAACGATTACGTATGATGCAGCCTACGGCGGGGAACGCATCCTGGCTAATCTGTTCTTGCCCAAAGACGTGGAGCCTCCCTATCAGGTCATCATCTGGTTCCCGGGGTCCGGCGCCGTCAACCGAGCATGGAGCAGCCAGCTCGACATGGGCCCCGAAAAGACCACCATCATCAACCTTATCAAGAGCGGCCGGGCCCTTATTGCCCCCCACTATAAACTGACCTATAGTCGCAGGATCTCCCAGAGGCATCCTAAAACCAGTATACAAGGCAGGGACCACTACGTTCAAATATCAAAAGACCTGCGCCGTTCCATCGATTATCTGGAAACACGCCCCGATATCAACGTCGATCGCCTGGCATATGTGGGGCTCAGCTGGGGCGGCTTAATGGGTTCGGTAATGATTGCCACGGAAGAGCGGATCAAGACAGGCATCTTCTTGTTGGGAGGGATTTGCAGTTGTGAAAGACATCCAGCGACCGACCCTGCCAACTTTGCACCCCGCGTCACTGTACCCATCTTGATGATTAATGGCAGAGACGACCCGGTCTTCCCTTATGAAAGCGCCCAAAAACCTTTGTTCGACTTACTCGGAACGCCCCACACAGAAAAGAAACACATTGTGTTTCCCGGCGGACATTTTGTATTGTGGGAGTACCGAAAACAATACAATGAGAAAGTAACATCATGGCTCGACCAGTGCCTTGGGCCCGTCACAAAAAGACTGGCCCCCAGCCCCAAAGAGCTATAATACAGTGACACCATCGCAAAGACAAGTATCACCACCCATGGGCATTATATCGCTAAGCCTCAGGCCGAAAACACTTTAGAGCATCATCATAGTATGAGCGATACTTCACTAGACAAACATATCCTTGACGAGCTTTGCAAAGGGAATACCGACACTTGGAGCCGCGTGGTGGAAGACTACCAAAGCCGGCTCTTGCATTACGCCCAGGCCCGGGTTAAGCAACAGGCTGACGCAGAAGACCTGGTCCAGGAAACCTTTATCTCGTTTATTCGCTCGGTTCACCAGTTCCGCAAAGAGACAAGGCTGGAGACATATCTCTTCATCATTCTGCGAAACAAGGTGATCGACCACTATCGAACCAAACGGCATCGATCAGTGTGTCTCCTCCAAGATGTCTTCTGCGGTTCTCCTGACCAAGGCAGTGAAGACGCCTGGCGATATGTTCCCGCTGCCGATGCCAGCGCTACCTGGCGCGTGGCTCAGGATGAACAAGACGTCTTGCAACGCCGGGCACTCACAGCTGGCCTGAAGGACATGGTGGGCCATTTCAAAAAGGCCAAAAACTTCCAAAACCTCAAAATCTGCGAACTCCTGTTTTACTCTAATATCACCAACGCTCACGCCGCCAAAATCCTCGCAGTGAAGTCCAATGCCATTGCCGTTGCCAAGCATCGCGCCCTTAAACAGCTCAAACACGCCGTGGCTGCATATTACCAATTGCCGGACAGCCAAAGCGATGTTTCCGATAGCCTCCTGGCTGAGATATGGGAATCGCAGCGCGTAAGCTGTCCCAAACGCAGTACCCTGGGCGCCTTCCTGCTGGAAACGCTCGAGCCGGAATGGTTCGATTATGTGGATTTTCACCTGACGACCCTGGGCTGTCACTTCTGTCGGGCCAGCTTCAAAGACCTCCAACTGCAAAAGACCCAGGAAAAGAACACCCTGTTCAAAAACCGCATCCTGGCGTCAACGGTCGGTTTTTTCGCAGAACCATGAGGTGTTCTCAAACGGGGACACAGCTGGTTCCTTCCCGCGTGGACCTCGGGCATCCTGGGCCCGCGCATCGAACGGCTACGGCCGCCCCCACCCTTGCAGCGAAGCGATAATCCCTCCTGGAACGCGTCCTCGCCCGGCAGTGGAACGCAATTTCGCGCCAGGGTCATATAAGTACCGCAATGGCAAAAGGTTACGGCGTCGACCCCTTCGAGGGCTCTTGCCGAACGCTTCGTCGCAGATTTCCCTAAGGTTTTGACTTGACAACCCTTTAAGTCGCGCGTAACCTTTCCTGTTCTCATAGTGGGCGAGCGCTTATAGGTAAGCGCCGCATGCGTAGCAGGCAGTCTGGTGACCTTTTGGAACGGAGGACAGATTTTGAAGAGCACTGTGGTGCGGGACTTGATCGACGCGGGGATACATTTTGGCCATCGCGCGGGGCGCTGGAACCCCAAAATGAAGCCGTATATTCTTTGTACTCGTAATTCCATTCATATCATCGATATAAAGGAAACGATTAAGGGCCTGCTGCGCGCAAAGAAGTTTCTCCTCAAAGTAGTTGCCTCCAACAAGGATGTGCTTTTTGTCGGCACAAAACGCCAGGCACGTCAGCCCATCATCGAGCAAAGCCAACGCTGTGGCATGCCCTATGTCACCGAACGCTGGTTGGGCGGCACCCTCACGAACTTTCGCACAATCCGTTCGCGGCTGACACGCCTCGAAGAACTCGAAGCCATGGACGAAAAGGGCCTGCTCGCTGCCGAAAGCAAGAAGATGCAGTCAACCCTGCGCCGCCAAATGCGCAAGATCCAACGCAACCTCGGCGGCGTGCGGGATATGAACCAATTGCCCGGCGCCCTGGTCGTCGTTGATTCACGCCGCGAAAAAATCGCACTCGCCGAAGCACGCAAGCTCAACATCCCCACCTTGGCCCTGATGGATACCGATTCCGACCCGGATACGGTGGATTTGCCCATTCCCGGCAACGATGACGCAATGCGGGCGATCGAGGTCGTGATTCAGGAATTGGCCGACGCCGTGCTCGAGGGCAAAGCCGCCCGGCAGATCGAGGAACCCGCCGACGAGGCAGCCGCCAGACCCGTCTCCCGACGTGTATCCACCGCCCAGGCCGCCGAAGCCTTGGCAACCGCTCCAGCGGGCACGCCCGAACCAACGCCGCCAGCCCCCGTCGAAGAGGCGCAACCCGGTTCCGGTGCTGTGCCCACCCCTCCCCCGGCCGAGCCTGCCGCTAACGACGCGGCCAACCCTGCCGGTGAGCAGGGCCCGGCCTAAGCAAGACACCGCTGAAGCTGACAACATGACGCCCTCTGTGGGCGGGGAACAACCAGTCCCCATAATGGGATTATTTAGAAACATGCAAGGAGTCTAACTAGAAGATGGCAATCTCAGCCGCCACAGTGAAGGAACTTCGCGACCGCACCGGTCAAGCGATGATGGACTGCAAAAAGGCCCTCCAGGAAACCGACGGCGACATGGAAAGGGCCGTTGAGCTGCTACGCAAAAAGGGTATGGCGGTGCTCGAGAAACGCACCGGACGCGCGACCAAAGAAGGCCGGGTTGTCAGCAAGATTAGCGATGACGGACAAAAAGCCGTTCTCGTCAGTCTCTGCTGCGAAACCGACTTCACCGCCAAAAGTGAACAGTTTGGCGAGACGGCCGCGACGATCGCCGACTTGCTGCTCAACGCGGAAAACGCGCCCGACAATGCCGAGGCCCTCGCCGCGATGCCCTGTGACAATGGCCGAACGGTCAATGACCTCATCAACGACCTGCTCAGCACCACCGGCGAGAAGACCTCCATCGGTGAGTTCGCACGCTACGACCTGACCGGCCCCGGCGTCCTCTTCTGCTACGTACACTTTAACAACAAGGTCGGGACCCTCATCCAGATCGATGCCGCATCGGCCGCAGCTGCCGAGCACCAGGGCGTCCAGGCGGTCGCCAGCGATTTGGCCATGCACGTAACCGCCTCGAAACCGGTGGCTGTCTCACCCGACGAGCTCGATCCCGAGCTGGTCGCCCGTGAGAAGGAAGTCGCTGCCGCTCAGATACAGAACAAGCCCGAGCACATCGTCGAAAAAATCGTCACCGGCAAGATCAACAAGTGGTTTGCGGAGGTGGCCCTGCTGGAACAGCCTTTCGTCAAGGACGACAGCAAGCAGGTCAAGGAACTCTTGGCCGAGGTCGGCAAAGAAGCCGGCGGCGACGTATCGGTGAATCGCTTCTGCCGCGTCCAATTGGGCGAATAGAGGCTAAACAGATGAAGTGGCGGTGGGCGGCGTTCAGCCGGTTCGCGCCGCAGCGGCCCTGAAGTGCGGTCCGTGCGCGCTCAGGCCGGGCAGAGGTCGGCTGCAACGGGCAGGGCAATCCCGGGGCAGCCGCTGGCCGTGCTGGGTGACAAATTTCCCCTCCAGCCCCTTTTCAGCGGGGCCGTTTTGCGTTACACTCGCGGGTGAACGTCAGCTTGGCAGGCCCGAAAAAAAGACTGGTGGGAGCATTATGGCCGAATTGAGATACAAACGTGTCCTTCTGAAGATCAGCGGTGAGGGGCTGTGCCGGCCGGATGG
>Ga0180429_10003356_pt1 | contig 12980 bp, 20 predicted proteins | sample SS_ome_FD_132428 | JGI IMG/M metagenome (GOLD analysis project Ga0180429, IMG submission 132428) | Hypersaline lake sediment archaeal communities from the Salton Sea, California, USA - SS_1_S_1 metaG | ecosystem: Environmental > Aquatic > Non-marine Saline and Alkaline > Hypersaline > Sediment ... | reverse complement strand
TGCCCTCGACCTCCCCTCTCTTCTGATCGAAGAAGCCTTGCAGCTCCTTCACTCGTGCCAGCTGTTCGCGCAGGACCACGACGGCAGCGCGAGCTGCGTTACCAGAGGACACCGGCTCTCCCTTAAACTGCAGACCGGGGATCATCACCTGCAGTTCCGTCGCCAGGTACTCCAGGGCATCCCCCCGGCCCCGCAACCTGGTTAGCATGATTTCTGCCGGCCCTGTCTCCTCCCATGGGACTTCGTAGCTCTGAACATCTTTCGCCTCAAAGAAGTCAACCAGGAGCCCCATAGCCTCGCCGCCTCCCCAGAACGACACCCGTACATGATCCTGCACCCCGTGACCCGTAGACAGCGCCGCGAGCCCTAGAGCAATGTCCCCTCTAGCCTCAAGTCGCACCCCTAGGTCCTCGGTAGCCCCGTCGATCTCCCGGATCTCCGCTACTAGATCCATAGCCTGTGCCAGAGTGAACTGCCCTCCCTGGAATTGCATATCAACGCCAATTAGGAACATTGTTGCCTCCCTCTTTCCCTCGGTCATCCGCGCTGCCCCTTCGCTATCTCATCCTCTACGACAAGCGAGGACAATGGCACTGCCTTCACTCGATCTTCAAGGCGCACCATCGCAGGGGATCCTGGAAGCTGCCATGCCTTTGTTGATGTCCGCGTTAGACGCCCTGAGCTCTCTGCAGTCGGATAGTGCTTGACCTTGATCCCCCGCCAGAATCGCGCGTTCCATTCCTGGGCGGTCATCGTGGCACCTTCCCATCCGGCTCCCGGACCAGCGCATCCACGGAGATTGTTAGCAGCCTCTCCGCCCCCTCCGGTGACTCGAGACAGAGGCAGCCCGGATTATCCCAGCTGATGAACTGGACGATTCCGCTGTGCGTAGGCCCTGGACCAATCGTGTAGAAGACATGACATCCTACGGGGAACAAGTCCCCCAGCCGCTCCCGTAGCATCTTCCTCAAAGCCACAAGGTCGTTGCGATACTCCTCAAGCGCCGCCCGCGCTACGGCGTCCCGTTGCCCTGGAGACAACTTCCCTAGCCTAGTCCTCTCCGCTAGCGTCATCGGTTTCATCGCCCTCCGCCTCCTCTCCATCCAGCTCCTGCCCCTCGGGAGGCCAGAGATCACACAGATAGATGCGCCGAAGATTGCCGGTGTTCATGTTCTCCACGGGCAACACTCCATCCCAGGGGCGACCCCTGACGATCCCAGGGGCAGGGTCCTTCATGTTCCCAGTCTTGAACCAGACAGGATCGCCAACCGGTAGCAGATTCCCGATTGCCTCGTCGGCCCTACGCCTACTATCCTGCGCTACAGCGTGATACTCTCGCGCCGATAGCAGCCGCTCCTCATATGTGGTATCTTCCACTAGCCTATCCTTCGCCATGAGACACCCTTCTCATCATCTGCGCCATGCGCCAAAGAAGCTTCAATGCCGGGAGCGCTGCCGCGGGAGTGTTGTCTACCCACACGCGCAGGCACTTGCGCAGCCCCTCCGCCGATCGTCCGCGACTCAGCCCCGTCGGCGACGTGTCACGACGGGGGTAGAGCGTCCGGTATTCGATCCCGTACAAGGCCCGACCCAGACGCCGCTGGACCTTCTCGGGGATCAGTGGCTTGGAGTCCGGATCCACCTCGAGGAGTATCACGACGGTCCTCTCCGGATCAAACATGCTCAGCCTCCACCACTTCCCCTTGATTGATCCGGAGCGCTTCCTCTGCCTTGGAAAGCCACTCCTTACACCATTCAAGAGAGCGCCCCTGCTGCCCCCGGACAGCGTCGCGCAGTTCGTCGCGCACATCGGCCAGAAAACGAAGAGCCACGCCCAGGTCCCCTAGGATTAGCCCCGGATCTCCTGCTCTTTCCGCAACCGGACCGCTGTTCCCGCCGTCCTCTATGAAGCCCCGAAGGCGAGCGCCGGGGGTAAGCATCTCGCCGGTACGGAGGCGCTTCGAAGAAGGGATGCCTAGAATGCCATCCTCCCCAACGGCCGCGGGCCGGATGCCGAACAGATTAAGCTCGAAACCGCGAAAGGCTAGAAGCGGCGTCTCTTCTGCCGAAGGATTGAGCGCGCATTCTCGCACGGCTCCTGCAAAGCTATGGAACCGCCGGAAGTAGTGGGGGCCGTCCCTCCCTACTCGGTGAGGATGGCACCAAACCCGAATCTCGGGAAGCTGCAGAAGGTTGCCGTCTGCCTCTTGGACGCCGTCGAGCAACGCTGGAACGGGAATTCGCATCATGTCTCCTTTGCCCTTTGAAGATCGCTGCGCGACCGCTTCACGCAACAGAATTATACTAGTGTTGCGTCGGGATCCCGTCAAGAGGACATCAGGCACCCCTGCAGCGCCCCCACGCAACACTTCGGGGAGATTGTTGCATCACGTCTCCGACGTCGGGGCATCTTCACATATTTCTCACATCTGGCAGCGTTTCGAGCTCGAAGCCCACAAGGGACGTTTGCCGTCCCGACGCACAAGCGACCGCGCCCGGACGGGGCAGTATCGCCCTGATTCTCGCGTGAGGGGGCTCTCGACTCGAGTCAACGCAATGGAGAGGCCCGCCGGCGACGTCGCCGGCGGGCCCCAAAGAGGAACCGCCGGCGCATACACGCCGGCGGTCCTCCGCGGTCGCCTGTTGGCTTCTCGGGTAGTGAGGCCCAGGAGACAGGACCAGCCTACGGGAGCGCGGGCCCGATGTCAAGCGTCCAGCCGTCCTGCAGCTCGATCGTCAGCCATTCAAGCGACGTCTCGACACAGCTTAGGCGCTGTTCCGTCTCCCCGACTCGATCCGCTAGGGCGTCGATCGAACGGGCCAGACTCCCATTGGTTCTCACCTGATCGTCACGAATCGCAGACAGCATTTCGGACTGCGTCGCTAGCTCACCGCGCAGCACTCCAATGCCGAACGACCAGGCGACGAGGGCCACGACCAGGGCCAGGACTGCCGACGCCGCCGCCCAACTTACCTTCACTTTGCCCCCCTGTCTGCGTTCGGTCATTTCTTCTTCCTGATGTACACGGCCCAACCACGCCCGCCACTCTCTGCGGGATAGTCTATTGTTCTCGCCCTGAATCCCGCAGCCCGGAATATCTTAGCATTGTTCACAGCTGCGCGCTTTGTCTTCTCTGTCATTGCGAGGTCAAACCGGACGCCGCTCAGTATCTTCGTCGCTGGGGCCCCGCTGTTGTAGTTCGTCCGGAGGGGGCGAGCCCCGCGCGGCCTCCGCCTCCGCCGTTTCTTCTTCACTCGAGGACCAACAGCGCAAGAACGACTAGGGCGATGATGAGGGGAGCGGGGATCCCGTCCAAACCTTCGGCGGGCTCTGGATCTAGCCCCGTCGGGTCCAGTCCGGGATTCAGCATCGCCATACAGCCGTTGTAGTGCTGGTGATTCGTAGGATCCCATAGAGGAGCGCATGTCTCATGCGCTCGCTGCGCCCTGGGGTCGTTGGGATACCGCAGCACCGGCAGCCGGTCAGGGCCTGTAGCATTAGGGATGCGGTTCAAGGTTTCCGGATCTACGGGCAGAGGAATTGGAAATGCCATGGTTACCCCTTCACTGCCCAGCGGCCAGCGCGCAGCAGCCCTGCAAGGACCAGGAGAGCGGCCACGCCCCCGAGCCCCCACAGCACAATATCCCCTACGCTGATCGTCTCTGGGTCTGCAGTCTCTCCTAGGTCGAGGTTCGCGGGGGCTGCAGACGTCTTCGCCCGCCAGAGCTTGTGTACGCGAATCTCTCCTGCCGGCCGTCGCCCAAGCTCCCAAGCGAGCTGGGCAGCCCACTCGCGCGCGTCTGGAGCTTCGGCGACGTGTCCGATAGGCAGGGGAGTGAAAACGATCTGGTAGTCCACCTCGCTGTTGATCGTATCAATCTCAATGTCACTTGTGGTTACGGTCACCTGCGGATGGATCGACCTTGCGACCCGCTCGAAGGCGATGCGCAAACCGTCTGCGGTCTCGAACATCGGCGTAGAGAAACCCAGGGAAGTAATCCGGATCCAGTTGCCTCCGACGTGGTTCAAGGCGACAACGTACCGCCGGCCCATCTCGAGGGCTTCGCCGTGCAGCACTTCCTGGTAGTTCGCCTCTAGCACTTTCCCCATACTACCAGACCACTTCCCCTGACTCTCCTCTCTTATACCCCACGACGACACGCCAGGTTCCATTATCGTCCGGATAGGCCGAGTAGGTCCTATTGTGCTGCCGCAGCACAACCTGGAGATTTATGTATTGGACATCGGACAGGTGACGAAACTCCTGCCCCAGCCGTAGCCCATCGATCGAGTAACCTGGGTCCAGGATATGCTCGTTCGTTGTGGCTGGATCCGTTTCATCTTGCTGTTCTGCATCCCCAGGCGGGGGGGTCCTTCTGGACTCTGCCAGCTCCCAGACCAGGTAACCCACCAGGGCGATGAGCGCGACCGAAACGATATCCAGCCCGTCCGCTTCCCTGCTCATGTGCAAGTGCCTCCGCCGCATCCTCCGCCGGAGCTACCCGTGCTGCCTGTTCCTGGAGGCCCGAACCCTGTACCGCCGCATGTGCCTCCACCGCTTCCACACGTCCCTCGAGGACGCTGCGCGTAGCGCGGATACTTGAACACCGCAGGGTCCACGTGAGGCAGGGCAAACCATTCGTCTGCCGTCATCTCCGCCCCCGCAGGACCGAAGAAGCGCCGCGCGACGACATCCCAGCGACGACCGCGCGAAGCCATCAGCTCCGTCGGCCTGCGCGTCTCGACGATGCGCGACCCATCCCACATAATCACGGTAAACGTTTGGGTGCTGTCCGGCCTCCACTTCCGGAACCGTTCGGCCTCAAGCTCCGCCTGTCGGATCCTCTCCTGGAGTTGCCGGCGGCAGTAGTCCGGATTTCTGGACCGATCACAGTCTGCGAGCTGCGCGGTGTACCCATCAACGGGAGAGACGTACCCAACCTCGTCAGCTCTCCGCTGCATGTACTCAGGGTTGGCGAAGTACGCGCGCATCTGGTCGTGCCACAGCCCAGTTGACCCGCTGCCCCCGCAGATCGTTTCGAGCGTGGTCCGGCTTCCCTTCGTCAGGAGATAGTCAAATGTGTACTGCGAACCTCCCACGGTAGGCCGCGGCGTCGTATCGGGCAGGTTCCCGCCCCACTGCCGCCCAGACAGGCGCATTGCCCCGTTGTTCGTCCTCCAAAGGATTGAGGGCAGTGCGACCAGGTAACGCCCTCGGACATCGGCAGGCGCCCCACCGCGTGCGACTGCGCCAGCCCATCCCACCTCAACGCGGACACCGACCCAGTACGCGCGGTCCGTCCCGCTGAGACGGTTGTACTTCCGTTTTCGTGCGCTGTCGAAGCGCCCCGGAGGAAGGTGCCAGAGGTTATCAATCTCCGCATTGAAGGGGCGATACGCTCTCACGGCGTAGGGCGTCCCGTTCAGCGCCGCGATGCAGAGGAATCCGCCCAGCTCGAGGAAGTGCTGATAATGGATGGACCCATCGGGGCGGATCCAGAGGTCATGCATCCCAATCGTTCCATCAGACAGCACCTGACACTGCGCCAGCGCCCGCGCCCCGAAGTTGTTGCTAGAGATGTCCTTGGCCCGCTGGATCAGCTCTCGAGGATTGGCAATCCCCACCAAGAATGGAGGGGTTCGCGCGCCGCTCAGACCATCCTCGTGCAGTGTCCCGCTAGGAGGATAGACGGGATCCGCTCCGCCTCCCCCTGCAGGATCTCCCCCACCATCCGACGGGGGGCTGTCCGCCGGCCCGGACTCGCGGCCCAGCATGTACCAGGCGAGCAATGCCGCGCCACCGACAAGCAGCAGGGAATCTGTCTTCACGTTCTCACACCCCCGTAAGGTCGCTATACGCTTCCAGAACGACTGGAGCAGCCCCGTAAACCTCGCTGCTGGGCGGGCAGCTCCGTTCCCTCCCGGAGAGGGTAAAACACCGATTCACTCTCGCGTTCCACATGAAGGGACCTGTTCGATGGAATAGGTACTGGTTCCCCTTCTCTTCGGCTGTTTCCAGTCCTAGAACGTCTGACGTCAGGAAGACGTTCGCTGCATGTACCGCGTCCGCAACCTCCGGGGACAGCCCGATGGTCAACGGGACAAACACAGATCCAAGCCCTAGGAGCGAGCCTGCTGCCAGCGCCGCCTCCACCTGCGCCGCAGCTGCGGGGATGCTTGCAGGGTTCACAGTCGGAGTGATCCCCAACTGTGTCCAGTCTGCGCCCTGCTCTCTCCAGGCGTCGAAGTCGATATCAATCAGTGGATCATCTTCGCCGTTTCCGTTCCCTCCGGGACCTTCACCGCCTCCGGAGTCAGGGTTGAAGAGCTCACGGAAGAAGGCAGCAATAGCCTCCCGGTTCTGCCACACCAGGAAGCCAACGCCGGCCAGGATCGTAAGCGCGACCAGATCGCCGCCGCCGATCCCATCCCCAGACTTCTTCTTCCGCTTTGCCATGTACTACACGCTCCCGAAGGTCAGGTCTAGTTTGTGTTGATCCCATCCGCTAGGGATCAGGAACGAGAACGGCGACCCCCCAGAGTTCCCGGAAGGCAGCGCCGTCGGGCTTGCGCCGCCGGCGGTTGTGCTGGACCCGCCGAACCTTGATAGGAACTGTGCGAGGGCAGCGCCGACGTCGCCCAGATCGATATTCACGTCAGCATCCACCGCCCCCTGCGGAATGGGGGGGACATCCACGTTGACGTCAATCCCTTGCCCGTCTCCTGACTGGATCTGCTGCTGTCTCGACCAGATCAGGTAACCGACAAAGCCGATTGCCGCTGCACCGATGAGCAGGCCCGCAATCGCCAGTCCGGCGTTTCCTCCGCTGCTACTGCTCGCCATCGCGTCCCCCTAGGGCTCTTTCACCAAGAGCAGATACGCCCGCCCGCGTTCGATGTTCTGCGTTGCTACGCTCGCGTAGGCGTAGACTGTCACTTCGTCATTCGCGGAGAGTGTCAGCTCTCCCTCTACATGGGCGAAGTAGTATCCATCGCCCGAATTCTTGACTTCCTCCAGCTGCTCGCTTCCGTTCACTCGAATCTCTAGCTCACAGTCCTGCCCGGTCTGCTTGTTGATCCCTGCACAGGCAAAGGCTCGATAGGTTCCCGCCGTGTTCACAACTACCTTGTCCCCTGTTGCTGTTGGCGTCAGTCCTGCGGTGCTGATGATGGGCCCGAATTCCGGATCTACCTCCATCTGGGTCCATCCATCCGCCGTTAGGTCTAGCGTTGCGCCTGGGTTTGTCAGGTCGAGCAGCAGCATGGGGAGCCCCGTCGTTGCCCCATCCACCGCGAGCGCTGCGGCAGATGCACCCACAGGAAGGATGAATAGAAGATGGTTGTTTAGGTCCACGTTCCCGTCCGTCTGGATCCTAATGTCCAGCGTGTCGTTTGCCTCGAGGAAGACAGGCGCAGAGAAGACCCGGCGGTAACGCTTCGCAGACGCTCCATACCCCTCCAGGCCGTAGGTACTGGGGGTCGCTGCCTTCTCGATGAAGTCGCCCAAACGCGCCTTGCGTTCCCCGCTGTTGATGTCTGCATAGGCGTAGGCCTGTGTACTGGTCCCGATGTAGGTCAGATGCGCCATGAAGACAACGTGAACCAGCATTCCCTCGGGGGCAGTGAATGTGCTCGAGGCGAAGTTGCTGCCGATGTCCAGGAACTCCGTTGCGAAGGCTGTAACCTTCGTATCCCCGGACGCATAGCGCACTTCATCCGTGTCGTCGTCGGTGTCCTTCGCATCGCCAGCCACTACCAAGGCCTCATTGGGGACAGTACCCGCTGACCCCACCGCGGAGGCGAAGCGCATCCGGGGCCCAAACATCTAGGACTCCTCCAAGATCATCCAGCAGATGACCTGTGATGCTGTGTCAGAAATGAAGTAGAGCCGATTTCTGTCATCCACAGGGAGAACCAGAACCTCCCCGTTCTTGGTGATCTCCCAGCCATCCCCCACGCCCTGCCCTTCCTCGACTGCAAAGCATGAGACTGTATTGGTACTAAGCGCCTTTACTGCAATGGCGCTGCCAGCGGGGATCGCCAGGGAGTCTCCACTGTCAATCTGCGTCGCTGTCCCCGTTGCCACCGTGTGCTGCCCTACTGTCATCGCAGCAAACCGTTTCCCTGCCAGGTCCCCGATCACCTTCAACCTCTCCAGAAGGCTATTCTCCGTCGGGCTCGCCTCGACGTCTCCCAGGCGATCGATGATATCCTGCTGTAGGTCCGAGGTCGCGGGATCGATCGCCGCCCCTGTCGAGTCCTCGAGGCTAACGACGGTTGCGCTGCCCGCTATCTGCGTACCTGGGGGACCATACTGCAGGTCCAGGTACTTTCCTGCCTGCGCCGCCTTGTTTACGATCCAGATGTCTTCCCCATCCGGTCGGTTGAAGTTCCAGTGACGTGTGTGACGTAGCCTAATCTCACTGGCTACAGAGTTCGGATCCCCGCGGCGAAAGACGCAGGAACCCCAAGCCCCCGTGTAGCGATCCACGTACATGCAACCGACACGCGCGGGCAGTCGATAGGTGAACTCTTCAGAGAGATCAAGGGCGGGAAGCTCATGCAGAGCCCCGCCCCCGATCACTTCGGGCTGTGTCGGCATCGCAGACCCCTTCGCCGGCCTAGCGCACTCCGCTGCTGCAGTACCTCAGCGCCTCTTTCTCGATCTCCGTCATGGTCAGGTTCCCAGGAAGCTCTGCCGGAGTCGCCTCGAAAACGGGAATGTCGATAGCCGTCATCGGGATCAGATTCGCTCCGGCCGTGCAACCGTCCGTAAATCGAACCTGCCAGGGCGCATCGATGCGGAAGACGAGCGACCAGTCTTCCGGGAGCCAGAAGGGCGCGCTTAGAGACAATCGGCGGTCTTGGTTCAGACCGAACAGCCTGCGCGTCTGCTGCGCCATCACCTCATACATGGCGATCTGGTTGCGCAGGGCAGCATGCACCTCAAGCGTCAGCATCCCCGGCTCGTGGGGGACATAGGATACCTGGTGATCTGCCTCCGAATCGTCCGAACACGTCACCGTCCCCGGGTCCGCACCATCGATGTGATCGCCAACGGCTGTAACGTCTCGCAGTGTGCCGTCTTCCTTGAGGGCAACCGTGACCATCTTTGCATCGGCCATTGCGTCGCCGTTGGGATTCAGCAGCCTCGTAATCTGGTTCGCATCGAGCGCCGTCGCTGCGTGAGACCCGTCGAAAGCCACTGTCTCGTAAGTGGCGAGGATGATCCGCCATGCGCCCTTTGGGTTCAGAAACCACGCGCGCCCCATCGGGACGCGCAGCCGGTAGACCTCCCGAAGCTCATCGACGGTCTGCCCTGGGCTCTCCTGGTAGTCAGTCCCAGACGTACCTGTCCGGTGCATGACCAGTCGAGGGGTGCCCGCTTGCGTCGCTGGTGTCATCTCTCCCTCCTTCAGGACATCCTAGCGCTCTTAGGCCCCAAGGGCAAAGCGTCGATCGTACTTGCGCTGCTCGAGCATCCTGCGGACGAAAGTCTCTTCGGCCAGCATCTCCTGGTACGGGATAGCGAACTCGCATTCGCTTCCGTCTGCGGATGCGGTCGCGTGGTAGCACACCAGGACCAGCTTTTCCCCCTGAGTCAGGAAGATGTACGGAATGCCGAAGTCAATGACCAGGTTCCGCTGGTTTCGCTCGTCCTCCTGCTCAGCGTCCGTCAGGTTTGCCCATGGGCGATAGGGGACCATGGTCCCGACGTATCGCGGGCGCAACGGATCGAGCGAGGTTACGATTCCGAAGCCGACCAGGGTGCCGTCCGGCATCTCAGTCGGCGTGTCGTCATCGTTCAGCCGGAGGATCATCGGGAATCCGGACGGGACCACCATGCAGAGGTTTCGTTGTACCTCGATCTCTGCGAAGCTCCCGACGGTTCCCGCCGTCTGGTCGGTCATCTCGACGCCGGTTGACGTCTCCTGCAGCACCTTGCGCTGATAGTCGGGCTGACGTTCGATTGCCATTGGCGAACCCCCTAGCCCGACGTGTCGGAAGGCAGGAAGGACGCCAGCGCATACGCGAACATCACTGCTGCGAACGCCACCGCCCCCTGCGGATGAGACTTCCCGAACACGTACAGCGCCCCGATGCCGACCCCTACGGAGATGATGATTCCTTCATACTGCCCCAGATCGAACATGCTCCCGAGCTGGTTCAGGATGAAGGGACCAGCCAAGACACCGGCAGCCGCACCGATCGCAGCATCCGAGTGCTTGGACATCAAGTCTAGGTTGAGCATGGGCCCGTCCCTCCTTGTGTTGCCGGCTCGCTGCCGGCTCGCTCAGAGAGTATAGGCAGAACGCTCAGGGCGTGTGTACCATATGGACACTCTGGCTGCTTAGAATGGCACAGGGCTGTGTAGGTACACCTGGTCGGTATCCCGATTGCACCAGAGAAAGTGATAATTGGGCAGCGAGCGCATCAGCGGAATCAGACTGCGCCGCCCAACCTCGGCCCCCATCCGCTTAAGGTCTTCCGAGTCGGATGTCCGGAACACCGCTAGCCTTGTGGCGTTTCCGCGTATGTCGGGTTTGATATGTGTGTATCTCTGCGAAGAAATGAGGAGATCCAGCCCGGCATGCCTCCCGGCGAGCCCTAGCGCGTTGAACTCGTCGGGGGCGTCCTTGATCGTCCGGCGCGCCTCATCTACGCACAGGGCCATGTTCCCGCGCGCCTCACACGCTGCAGCGAGAGAGACAAGGAACTCTGCGCGCTCCTCCTGCACAACGTTCACAAGCTCGAAAAGGACCAGGCCCCTCTTGTCGTGAAAGTACCCCACGGGGACGCGGTGTCGCCCTCGAGTCACCTTGACTTCTGTCAGCGTTCGTGTGCTGCGATGCAGCAGCACAGGGTCCTTGTGCGTCGTGACACACGCGACCAACCGCCGCGGAAGCAGGCGCATGGCGAGCCCCATGACAACGCTTTTACCCCTTCCGCTGGGGCCTGTGAACAGCCACACCCGCGCATCCCCTGGCGTCTTAATCGTCATCGGCTGGGAGGATGAAGCAGCGCGAGGGAGAGAACCCCGCTGCCTTCTTCCATCGTTCTATAGGCCTCACCGTTCGCTCTGACAGGATCTCAAACAGGGTTCGCGCGCTCTCTAGCTTCGGAAACTCGATCCGGATGGTGATGCGGTCGGCCTCGGTCAGGAGCCCCTGCATCACTGGCGGGAGTACGGTCTGGCTGATCTCCGCTTCTAGAATGTGAGCCCGGGTCTGGCTGTTCCTGCTCTCTCCGCTCGCGTCCACTTTCGCCCCTTCCTGCCCGCAGATCGCGGAGCCTTTGCACGACACGACCGAGCCCGTACCTGTTGGGATCCACCTTCGCCGCCATGAGATAGAACCCGCCGCAGCAAATCAGCAGCCGCACGGTAAGCGGCAGTGAGTCCAGGTTGTCGAGGACTTCGCCGGCGTCTACGTATTCCGCGATGTCTGTGGCGTCCTCGACAAACTCCGCCTGCTTGCCCTTCTCTCCCGAGAATAGAATCGACGCCACTAGCTTCGCGGTAGTCTCAGCATCCTTCCGTCTCTGGGTGTCGGAGCGCTCCACCTCCGGCTGTAGTACCTCTACTTCTGGGGTATCCCCGGCTTCCTCTCTGGTCTTGGCTACCTCTGGCAGCTGGTCCGTCATTCCTCCCCCTTACCGCGACTGCCCACAGCGGCGCAGCACCTCTGAGGTCAGCTCATCATCCGATCCCATCATAGATCCAGCGGGCTCCGTTCGTCCGGCCCCTGCATCCGGCAGCGACTGATGCTCAGCGCTCCGCCTGCGGGGGGCCAACAAGAACGCTGCCACAGCACAGACAGCGACCAGCGCAACAGTCCCCCACGGGAAGCCATCGCCGCGCGTCTTCTTCTCTCTCTGCTGTACGGCGCGCCTCTTCGCCTTGGGCGGTGGATCTTCCTCCTCGCTGCCGCTCTCGCCGTCCCCAGTCGCTTCTGGTCCTCGTTCCTGAGCGTCCCGCTGCAACTGGTCTTCTGTCTCCTCTACGCCGTCCGGTGTTGCCTCCGCCTCTTCGTCGCCTGGGCCCGAATCCTCGGGATCCGGGGGATCCGGCGGAGACGAGTCGCTGTCTCCGCCGGACTCTACCCAGGCTGCTTCCGAGGCAAACCCTTCCAGGGCTGCCTCGGGAGGGGGATCAATCTCAAGGACGCGCGCCGCCGCCACCAGAAACCGCATCGCTGCTGGCTTGTTCGCAAACTCAAGCGGACGCCCCTTAACGTTCTCGACACGCTTCACGCTCGCATCATAGAGCGGATCTTGCTTGCGAAGGTCCTCGAGGACAGTCCGCGCGTCACGGTAGCGCAGCGCCGGCAGCAGCTTCCGAACCTCTGAGAACCGAAGAGGCTTGCCGTTTACGCCAGCCATGAGTAGGACTGGTCAAACTCGAGGCCCTTTGCGAACACCTGGACCCGAACAACCAGCGACCTCACGACATCGCCGCAGGCTAGCTGCTGATTGGCGGGGCCAGACTCCGCCGGCGGGGGGATTGCCGGCTCGTTGTGCATCCAGCCGATCCAGCCATAGCAGACGGCCATCTGTTCTCGGATATGCCGATACGAGACAGCCCGCGGCATCCATCGTTGCCCATCGATCCGGACTCCGCCCTCGTCGAAAAGAGCCATAGGGAGCATTACCGTACTGCCCTCACCGACCCGTTGGACATAGACCACCGCGTCCAGCTGGAACTCCAGGGCCATTTCGTCGCTCTCATCCCATACGCCCGTCAGGAAATGCTCCTGCAGCGCAGGGCCTGGAGTTCCGCAGCAGCCGACCCCTCGAGGTGGTTGCCGCAGATCAAGATCTCGGCAGCCGTGTTCTCTCGGGCGCAGATCCAAGGTTACCCGCTGCCCGCGCTGAAACTCCGCGTAGGGGAGAAACGGGCTGTACACCCGGACCCCCCCCGAGTTCCAGTCTGGCCCCGTGTCTTCCGGCAGTGGCGGTAGGTCTGGGTGCCCGTGGCCGT
>Ga0180429_10003354_pt1 | contig 12981 bp, 3 predicted proteins | sample SS_ome_FD_132428 | JGI IMG/M metagenome (GOLD analysis project Ga0180429, IMG submission 132428) | Hypersaline lake sediment archaeal communities from the Salton Sea, California, USA - SS_1_S_1 metaG | ecosystem: Environmental > Aquatic > Non-marine Saline and Alkaline > Hypersaline > Sediment ... | reverse complement strand
GGTTTGGCACGCTTGCCGTGGGGGCTTGCGTATCGACGGTGACAGACAGGGCGGCGGAGTCGGGCGATTCGGTCTTGCCGGGCTCCGTCTGGCGGGCGGTGATCGAATGCGAGCCGTCGAGCAAGTCGTCCGAGCCGTTGGTGGCGACGGTAGTCGTGGTGCCGGATGCAATTGCACTTCCGATTTCGGCGCCGCCGGCAAAGATCGCTACGGTGGCCCCGTTGACCGTGCCGGAGACCTCGAACCACAACTTGTTCGGCGCGTCGTGGTTGTCGAGATTGGTTACGTCGTCGTTGTTAGTCTTGCCCGTGTCGGCGGCGTCTATCAGGTCGGGCTCGCCGGGCGTTGCGGAAGTGAGATTGACCTGCCAGGTATCCGATGCGTTGCCGGCGAGCGGATTGCCGGCGGCGTCGACGATGCCGGATCCGGCGGCCGTCAGAGTCAGTTCGTAGGTTCCGCCAACGCCGGTCAGGGAGGTCAGTCCGCCGAGCGTCCAGTTGACGTTGTTGGTCGTCGTCAGCAACTCGCTTCCGGTGAGCAAACTTGCACTGCTGTTACGGGTAAGCTCGAGGTCACTCAGGTCAAAGCCGGATACCGCTTCGCTGAAGACGATCTGAATCTGTCCCACGGCCGTGTCGCGCGGATCGGGGGTGACGTCGATAATGTCGACCGTTGGTGGCTGGGTATCGTCGACCCAAGGGCTCAGACGCGGACCGGGGATCGGACGTTCGAGCGTGGTGTCCGGTAACTGCCAGCCCACGGCAAGGTTGTCGCCTCCGTTGCCTTCCTTCTGCAAGGCTTCGATGTAGTATCGCTGTCCGGCCACCAGGTAAATTCCACCCGACTCCTGCGAGCCGAACTTGGTCCACTCGCGGGAATTCGTCCAACCGCCCACCGAAGCGATCACACTCGCGTTGGCGGGACTCTCGTCGGTGGAGAGCCACAACTGGCTGTTGTCGTCGCTGGCGATCCAGAACACGTACTCGCCGGCAACCGGCGGGTGGACGTAGCCTCGAACACGGGTCCCGTAGGAATCGGCGAAACTCGTGGGGCCCTCAAAAATGCTGATCTCTTCGGACCCGGTGGGATTGTCCGGGTAGTTGGAGTTGTTGGTGAGGTCCGAAACGGCATTGCCGCCGATGCCGGTCCACCACTCTCGCAAGATCGTGCCCGAACCCTCCAGGCGGAAAGTAAACGAATCTTGCAGGTCCTCCGGCATGACGGCGCCCGAGACGGTCGCGATGTCGTTGACGGTCAGCGTGTAGTTCTGGCCGCTTTGCAGTTGGGAGGTCGTCAGCGTGACCGTCCTGTTGTCGACCCCCAGTGCGGCCGAGACGATCGACGCGGCGCCGAGGTCATAATTCTCTTCATCCTCGGCCGTGGCCCGTACGAGCGCCTCGCTGAAGATGACCTTAATGGAAGTCTCTCCGATCACCTCGAGCGACGAGATCCCGGGGATGGCGGCCGCGGACGGTGCCGACTTTTCGCTCTCGTAACCGTCGCGGTTAACGGCGGAAACCTGATACGAATACAGCGTGGCGGGCTGTGCGCTGAAGTCGGAGTAATCGGTTGCCGGCGTAGTATCGAGCTGCGCGCTGTTGCGGTAGATGACGTAGTAGTCTACGAAGCTCTGCGTTTCGGTCGAGGGATCCCAATCCAGGTCGATGCGGATACCGTCGACGGGCGCGGCGGTCAGCCCATCGGGTACCGAGGGCGGCGTGGTGTCGAGCAGCACGTTGACGGCCCCCGGCGTGCCGTTGTTTGCACCCGTTCCCCAGTTGCCCACGTCGTTGCCGTAGGAGTCGGCCGCCATGCGGCTGAGCGAAGCACCCGAGCCGTCCGGTTCCGCGGGCCAGGGAAGCTGGTCGTTGTAGTTCACGTAGTCGGTGCGGAAATGGGGGATGTATCCGCTGATGGGTTCCGGTGTGCCGGCCTCGCGAACCTTGATCTGCTCGCCGTCGTTGGAGAGCTTGCCGGTATACTGGCCGGCGATGGGCATTCCCGCGGTCCCGTATCGCTGTTCAAACGCCGGGCGGTTGCCGACCAGCAAGACGTACTCTCCGGTGTCGAGTGAAGTTACGTCGCACGTGCTGGCGGTGAAGTCGGGCGAGGCGTTGTCGACAATGATATCCGGCCCCGTCCCAACGAACTTGACCTGATCGGCGATGGTCCACTCGTCGGGGTCTTCGGTTCCGCGGGCGAGTTCAACCAGGGCGGTGCCGCTGAAAGTGAAGGACCCCAGCGAGACCCAACCGTCGGGATCGGCGTTGGCGTTCTGGTCGACCACGACCGGGGTGGTTCCGCCGTCGTGGGTGACGTCGTACTTCGCCGCCGTGTCTAACAGGCGGGTGTTCGATTCGCCGTCCTCCGTGTCCCACCGGGCATAGACCTGGTAGTCTCCGGCCGCCAGCGTCGCCTGCCACGAGGCCGTGGCGCCGCTTTGGAGGGTCCAGACCTCGGCGCCCAAACCGTCGGCACCGTACCATCCGAAGGTGAAACCCACGCCCTCGCCGAGCCAGTACTCGGTCAGATCGATCGTCCCCCCACTGCGATTGTACAACTCGATGAACTCGAAGTCGTCGTCATCCGTAAAACCGGCGGCGATCTCGGCGGCCGACGGATCGGCCGGATGGTACATCACTTCGTTGATTACCAGGTCGCCGATCAACGGCGGGGCGTTGGCATGCTCTTCGTTGCTCGGCCCGAGGGTGGGGGTGGTCAAAAGCGTGAAATCGGTTCCGCCGGTGCTCTTGGTGTGCAAGCCGATCGAAATGCCGTTCGGCGCGGCGCCGAAGTCTACGTGTTCGCGATAACCACCCGGCACAACTGTCGGTACCCCGCCGATCTCTACATCGGCGTACGAAGAGAGATACACGTCGTCGCCGAACTCGCTCAGACCGAACCCGACGGCCGAACCGGGATCGCCGGAACCGGCGCCGAAGTTGTCGTCCTGGGTCAGCAGGAGGTATCCCCCGGCGGGGATCGTGGTGCTCGGCGCGATGCGATACTTCATCAGATCGGAACTGGAGTCGTTCGAGTCGCTGAGGAACCACCCGCCAATATCGATCGGATCATCGGTCGTGTTGTGCAACTCGATCACGTCGTTAGGGGCGGCGTCGGTATGCGTGAGAACCTCGTTGATGATGATCGATCCCGGGGCGATACCGTCGTCCACCGCGCCGGGGCTGCCGCCGAACGGCGAACTGGCTCCCCAGTTGCTCTTGTTGTTCCACTCGTCGCGGTCGGCCGTTTCGTCGACGATGGTCAGCGAGAATCCGCCCCCGTCGGTCACCTCGTACCAGCCGTCCTTGTAAGTGAACTCTTGGATGATGCCGTCGGTGAGGTCGGAAAGCTCGATCTTCTCGCCGCCGTCGGCAAGCTTGTCGGGATATCCGCCGACCAGGTTCATTCCCGTGGTGTCGTATCGAGACGCGAAGGCGGTCGGATCCTTGGCGACGACGACGAACTCGCCGGGATCGAGGCTGGTCACCCCGCTTGCGTCGAAAGAGAACGTGATGCCGTTGGTGAAGCTCACGCCGGAAATGTCGAGCGTTTGATCGCCGACGTTGCGAAGCTCGATGAACTCGAATTCGGTGTTGCCGTAGCCGCTTCCCAACGGCGGGTCGGCCGGGTTGTACATGATCTCGGTCACGCGCAGCGACTGCGTCAGTTCGGTCTCGTCCGACGCCCCGGCCACGAACTCGGCCGGGTCCGACCAGTGGCTCCATCGCCCGGTGGAGTCCTTCATTCGGACGCGGGCACGGTAGGCGTGGCCGGCCTCGAGTCCCTCGGGCGGCATGGTGATCTGATCGTCGAAGACGGTGAGTTCGTCGCTTTGCCAGTTTGCGGTGATCTCGTACTTTCGCGGCTGGGTCGGGTCGAAGCCGGGGGCGTCGACGTCGGTGATCTCCGCGATCCGCCACTGCATGCCGGCGAAGGTCGCGGCGGTGTTCGTGCTGAAAGCGGAACTCAGGAAGGAGAGGCGATTCAACGGATAGCCCGCCGCGCCGGTGTAGCTGATCGTCGGCGTATTCGGGGCCAGGGCGTCGTCGTAGGAGACCTTCGGATCGATCGAACCCATCCGATTGGCGACGTAGTTCTTGATGTGCTCGATCATGCCGGCGAAATCGTCGGTGGGCGAGGCCCCGTAGAACCAACCGAGGCCGGTCTTGCTCGTGTTGATGTAACTGGAACTCATGATCGGGTTGTAGTCCCACATGGCGCAGTCGGCGTCGACGAAGGACGGCTGGCCCGGCGTGTAAACGAACCCGGCGAACTCGTCCAGCAGCATGCCCGTTTGCTCGGGGTTGAACAACAGGTCGCGGAGTTCGCGGAGGCGGTTGTTGTAGTCGAGGTTCAGTTCCGGGATGTCGAGCAGGTGGACATAGGGGCTATCGTCGTACAGGGGCCCCTGACCGCCTCCGCCGTTGTAGGTGGTGGTCCAGCACAAGTCGAGGTCCCAGTTGTGGACGGTCCACTTGCCGGTCTCGGGGTTGTGGTAGTAGAAGTAATTCTTCCCCGCGTGCATGTCGTAGTCGTGGATCGCCATGGAGATCGCGCGGAAGTTGTAGTAGTTGTCGAGATCTATGTTGGCGTCGCACCAGGCGGCGGTGGGACTGTTCCTGTAGCCGTTCATGAAGGCGTTCAGGTCGGACTTGTCGCTCGGCTGCGTGGGCCCCTGGTTGTTGAGGGTGCCGGAGCCGCCTTCCATCTTGTAGAAGTTCCCGTCGGGCATGTCGTGTTCTTCGAGCATTCGCCCGTCGGGCTGCTCGAGGGTCAGGTACAGGCCCTGGAAGTCACCGTCGAACTGCGCGTTCGTATACCCGGTGGGAGCCTCGTCGGCGTCCTCGACGATACGGAAGTGTAAGAAGTTGGTGTTGCAGGACTCGTTTCCGGCCAGGTTGTGGAGCTTGAAACCGGCCGCCTCGAAGAGCCCCTGTTCGCCGCGCTGGCCGAAGTTGCCCTGCTGAATGATCGCCGAGAAGTTAAGCTTGTCCCACTTCACGTCGTACTTCTCTCCGTAGTCGTCGCGGGCTTGGAAGTAGTGACCACGGTTGAAGTCGAACTTCCACATGTTTTTGCCCATCGAATAACGCCATACGCCGCCGCGGGCCCGATACCGGATGTGGTCGTAGACTTTCCCGTCGTATACCAGCGTGCCTTCCCACAGATACTCCGACCCGCCGTACGTACCCGTGGTGGAATCTGGAATATGCTGCGAGTCTTCGTGACTCTCGCGGGTCGTAAGCAGTTGGTAGACGGCCACGTCCTCCATCTGGTCGAAATCGTACTCGACGTCCGGCTCTACGCCGGGCCGCGCCGAACCGGTCCAGTTCGGTACCCCGTCGTAAACGTAGTAGGCGAAATTCAACCCCGGGTCGTCGTCGTAAGGGGCCGTCCGCGAAAGGCTGTCGACCGAGGCGTCGATCGCGGTGACTTTGTATCGCACCAGCCGCCGGTGCGTTTGAAACGAAGCCGGCATGACGGCCGTGTAGACGTCGTCGCCGGATACGGCGTCGCCGCCCGTGCCGTCGTCGACCATCGGCACGTTGGTCCAACTGGTCGCGTATCTCGGGTCGCTGACCGCGATGTAGGCGCCCGGGTCCACCAACTGGTAGTGCAGCGTGACGCCGGCAACGCCGTCCGGGTCGGTGACCTTCATGGTGATGGTCACGTCCTCTCCGGATGCCGGCTCGTTGGGGCTGTGGTCGACCTGCCGCATTTGCGGCGGCCCGTTGTTTGCAAAAACCGAGTTCTGTGCTCCCGGCGTGGGATCGGGATCGGATTGCGAGCCTCCCACGAGCAGGCGGGCGTCGAAGAAGGCGTCCGAACTGCTGCCCAACGACGCGTTGACCAACTGCACGGCTATCACGTTGGTTCCCGCGTCGAGGTAGCTGCTCGGGATCGGGCTATCCAACGTGTAGGGGCGGAGGTTGGGGTCGTCGCCGGCACTGCCGGTAGTCGCGGTGTAGGGCAACTCCTGCCCGGAAACGTTGACTCCCCGTACGAACGTGCCGTTTATCCACACGTTGATGCCGTCGTCGAAGCGGGTCTCCAGCAACAGCGAATCGAGATTGGGGTCCGATACCGTGAACTCCTTGCGGAAGTACACCGTCGAATATCCGCCTTTCATGTCGGACAGCGTCGTGTTTATGTGGGTGGTCTCGTTGCTTTCGTTGCTGTAGCCGATGGCGCCGTTGCCGGTCAACCAGCTCGAATCGTCGAACGACGGGGCCGGCAACCGCCACTGGCCCTGTGTGGCCGACGGTTCCTGCGTGCCTTTGAAGTATTTCCACGGTTGGTAAGTCTCGAAGAAGACCTGTTCGCTGGCCGCTGAACCGGCCGAAGACCGCCAACTGCCGCCGAGGTCGTTGTCCAGGTCCGGGTTGATCAGTTCCATCGAGTAGCCGGGCGGATCGCCCACGGTTGGCCACGGAAAGGCCAGCCCGTAGTCCACTTCGTCCCACTTCGTGCCGTCGGCGTCGCGCAACACAAGGCTCTCGCCTTCCGCTTCAAGGCCTCCGACGTAGGGTCCCAGCGGCAGTTCGGCCATACCGAACTTGCTCTGCGCGGCCGCCGGATTCTCGGCAACCACAAGATATTCCCCCGCGCCTATGACCGTGCCGGCGGGAAACGTATAGGAAACGCCGGACGAGAAGTACCACCCGGAGAGGTCCACCGCATCGTCGCCGTTGTTGTAAAGCTCGATGAACTCGACCAGGTCGGTCTTGACGTCCGGGCGAGTGTGCAGTTCGTTGATCACGATCCGCGGCGCGGGGCTGCCGGTCGGCTCGTCGGTGTTTTCCTCGCCGGGCGTGGGCGCGATGAAGTAGCCTTCCGTCGTGAAGTCTGACGACAGGCCGTACGATACGTCGGTTACCTGCTCCGGGAACTCGGGCGTGAATTCGTGTACCGGCGCGCCGGTGTCGTCCCTCAGGGCCAGGTATTCGCCGTTGTCGTCCAGCTTGAAGTTGGTGTGCAGGTTGCCCGAGCCGTCCAGGAAAGGATCTTTCAGCGGGTCCACGACGGTCTCGCGACCGTTGGAAGCGAAGATCACGAGATACTCGCCCACCGGAAGAGACATATCGGGGAATGGCCATTCGTCGTTGCTGTCGGCGAGCCTGCACCCGGTCAGGTCAATAACGGAATCAGTAGGGTTGTGGATTTCGATCCAATCGGAGTGCTGTCCGTCTCCGTCGGTCAAGCCGATCTGGTTGTCGGCCAAGAACTCGGTGATCATCAAGCCGGCGCTGAGTACCAGCCGCGACTCGAGCGTTTCGAACGCGAGCCGGTTGCGGCGACGGCCTAATGCTCTTCTCGCGGCCACCTTGCGGCGAGACGGTCCTCTGTGCGACAACGATGCTCTTCTTCTCAGGTCGCTAGACACGATACCTCTCCCGATTCCTGGCTTTGCCACTGTAAGCGGTGCTGCCTTGCCATGACTTACCGGCGAGAAAACGCCTGGAAGACGGTCCGACTGGCGTCATTGCTCTATTCTCTATTATTGCCAGAAACGGCGAGATCCGCAACGCCCTTGCAGGTGTTTCGACCGGAATTTCCGGGCGCGCGGCCCCTCTGTTGGCCGCTGGCAATACCCGTAGGTCAGGGTTGCGATGACGGGTACGACAGGTTTATAGCCTGTCTCGGACAGGATGCGATCCTGTCCTGCGAGCCCGTCAAACGAAGACTGGCGGAGCACTAACCCCTGCGTGGTTTGAACACCGAAGTTGCCAACGGCGGCAGGGTGATTTCGATCGAGGCGGGGCGTCCATGGCTCTCCCGGGGCTTCGCCATTATGCCCGGCCCGTTGCCCTTGTTGCTGCCGCCGTAGTAAGCGGAGTCGCTGCTGAAGATCTCCTCGAACCAGCAGACCTCTGGCACTCCCAAGCGGTAGTCGGTACGAACGACCGGCGTGAAGTTAGAGCATACGATCAGGTAATCGTCCGGGTCCTTTGCTCGGCGGAGGTGGCTGAGCGTGCTGTCTTCGTAGTCGTGGCAGTCGATCCACTCGAAGCCGTGGCCGTCGAAGTCGACCTCGTGCAGGGCCTTCTCGTTTCGGAGCATTCGGTTCAGGTCGGAAACGCACTTGGCCAGTCCCTGGTGCGATTCCCATTTCATCAGGTCCCATTGCAGGCTGGAATCGAAGTCCCACTCGTTCCATTGACCGAAGTCGCTGCCCATGAAGAGCAGCTTCTTGCCGGGATGGGTCCACATGTAGCTGTAGAGCAGCCGCAGGTTGGCGAACTTCTGCCACAGGTCACCCGGCGCCTGGTCCAACAGCGAGCCCTTCATGTGGACCACTTCGTCGTGCGAGAGCGGCAGGACGAAGTTCTCGTGAAAGGCATAGATCAAGCTGAAGGTCAACTCGTCGTGATGGTACTTGCGGTGGATCGGCTCGTGCTGGAAGTAGCCCAGTGTGTCGTTCATCCAGCCCATGTTCCACTTCAGGCTGAAACCCAGGCCGCCAAGATACGTGGGGCGAGAAACGCTCGGCCAGGCCGTCGATTCCTCGGCCACGGTCAGCACGCCCGGATGCTGAAGATGGGACTGCTCGTTGAGTTCCTTCAAGAAGGAGATCGCCGCCAGGTTCTCGCGGCCTCCGAACTCGTTGGGCAGCCAGTCGCCGTCCTCGCGACTGTAGTCCAGGTACAACATCGAGGCCACGGCGTCTACGCGGATCCCGTCGATGTGGTACTTGTCCATCCAGAACAGGGCGTTGGAGATGAGGTAGTTTCGGACCTCGAGCCGGCCATAGTTGAAGATGTGTGTACCCCAGTCGCGGTGTTCACCCTGTCGAGGGTCGGCGTGTTCGTAGAGGGCCGTGCCGTCGAACCGCCTCAGCCCGTGCCCGTCTCGGGGGAAATGGGCCGGGACCCAATCCACCGTCACGCCGATGTCGTTCTGGTGACACAGATCGACGAAATACATAAAATCGTGCGGAGTGCCGTACCTGCTGGTCGCCGCGTAGTAGCCAACCGTCTGATAGCCCCAACTGGCCGACAGCGGATGCTCGCTCACCGGCAGCAGTTCCAAGTGTGTGTAGCCCATCTCCTTGCAGTAGTCGACCAACTGGTGGGCCAAATCGCGGTAGGAGAGCCACCCGGCGGGGTTGTCGCCGGGCCGCTTCCAACTACCCAAATGCACCTCGTAGAACGAAATCGGCTTCTCCAGCCAGTTCGTCTCGCGCCGCCTTTCCAGCCAGGGCGCGTCGTGCCAGCGGTACCTGTCGAGATCCACTACCTTTGAAGCAGTTTGCGGAGGCACCTCGGCGGCAAACCCGAACGGGTCGGCCTTCTCGAAGACCTGGTCGTGATGGCGAATCTGGAACTTGTAAAGCGTTCCCTCGCTCAGCCCCGGAACGAACAACTCCCAGAAACCACTGGGTATGTGCTTGCGCATCGGGTGCTGCCGGGCGTCCCAGCCGTTGAAATCGCCGATGATGCTCACGCTCGTGGCGTTGGGTGCCCAGACCGCGAAGTTGACGCCGTCCACTCCGTCGATGGTCCGCAGTTGCGCCCCGAGGCGGTTGTAGCACTGCCAGTGCGTCCCCTCGTTGAGCAGGTGGAGGTCGTAGTCGGTCAGCAAGTGCGGAAACGAGTACGGATCGTGCATGGTGCTCTGGTTTCCCTTCTCGTCGGCGGTACGAATCATGTATCGCGACGCCGCGTTTCCGTTAGGCCAAGGGCAAATTGCCTCGAAAAGCCCCGCCGGGTGGAGCCGCCGCATGGGCCGCGTAGCCGTGTCGTGTGCCGGATCAACCACCCAGGCCCGGGTTGAATTCGGCAAGAACGCCCGAACCGCCAATGCCCGACGGCCCGAGTCGCTCACCTCGTGAGGGCCGAGCAACTCGAACGGGTTTTCGTGTCTTCCTTCAACCAGTTGGCCAACATTCTCCAAACCAATGGTAGTACGCACGCACGCCTCCTTGTCAGTGTTTTCCAGAAAAAACGTCAACCGGTGAGCGGTCGGCGCAGCCCGGTTGACCAGATCGCGCGTCGCCACCACAGTCGCAGCACTGCGGCCACCCGGCGCTTCAGCCGGTACAGTACTGCCAGTTTCCGATATCTTACCCAATCGGCAGCCGGAACGCGAACCACCAGGGCGTGTGTTTTCTCGCCATTTTGAGTTTTTTGTGTCTTTTCAGCCATGGCCGGCGGCGGCCCGTTGTGCGGTGAGTCGAACCGATAATTGCGACATTCCACTTTGTGAAATCGCAGCGCGCGGTCGATCCGCTGCCACAGATCACCGTTCTTGATCGGCACCATCTCGCCGAAGAACTCCCAACGCCACCCGTTGTCTCGCCATTGTGACAGCCCGTACTGCACACCGTTACGCACGTAACGGCTACAGCCGACCAGTGTCACTCGGGACGGCTGGTCGAGTGCCTCGAGCCCTCTAACAACGGCCAGCAAATCGAGTCGTTCGCCGCGAATTTTCGGTTCGACGTCGGCCGCCTCGAACTGATTCGAGCCGTCCGCCGTCCGCAGCACAAACCGCCAACACCCCGAGTCGCCGTTGCGATTGGCCTCGGAGAACAGCAGGTAATGTGGCGTTGAACTGTTCATCGGGGGATTTCTTGGGCCACTGCGGTTAATTTAGGCAGAACAGTAAAACCGGCAAATATAGTCAAGCAATTCGCCCTAAGTCTCTGCATGTGAACTACTTACGGTCGGTACGGAGATCGTACAACCATCATTTCCAGGCAAAGATTCGCTAATCCATAGCGATAACTCTCGCTGCGCACTCTAGTATATCGGCAATTACAACGCACAACCCGCAACTTATCTAATCGTTGCTGTCTTTCGTAGTCGCCTTCGCCATGCCGCTGAAAGAGGACGTGGCGGGCATGTTGCGGGCTGACCTGGCCGCCGCCAGTCGGGTTTGGCTGAAAGCAACGCGGCACGACACCGAAGAACAAACCCTACGCGAACAAAGCGATTCTCTGGTCAACGTGAACCACGAAGGCTTCTCTCCTTTGTTCTCAGTTTAGTCTTCGATGATGACTCGGAAGCCGACGTCCACGAACTTCATCTCTCGGCGTGCGGGCATTTTTGAAAACGGGGTCGCCGTTTTGGGTCGGTCGCGCCAACCGCCGCCTTTCGCAACAACCCGCGGCGGGCCACCGGTTCCCTTTGGCGGTTTCCAGGTGGTCGTCGTCCACTCGGCGACATTGCCGATCAGGTCGTATACGCCCGCCTCGTTCGGGGCGTACGTCCCCGCGCTCGTTGAAACTCTCGCACCGTCCTCGGAGCTGAAAACGGCAGGCCGCCAGAGTGGCATTTCTCCAGTGTTGGCATACTTAAAATGATACGACTTGTCCGCCAGGTTGGCGAGCGTGCTGAAGTCCTTGCCGGCGTAACCTCGTTCGTCGCACCCGCCGAACAGGGCTGCCCACTCCCACTGTTCTTCCGTCGGGAGGGTACACTTCTTGCCGGTCTTCCCGGAGAGCCACTCGCAAAACGCCAGGGCCTGCTGCTGCGAGATGCGCACCACCGGCTGCTGGGGCCGGTTGAGCGGGAAACCTCGTACAATTCCGTCGCCGAAATGGAGTCGTTCGTTGCTGTCCAGACGACTGTCGTGCGTCGGGTCGAAGAGGTTGAACAATTCGTTCGTCGTTTCTCGCGTGGCAATCCAGAACGGCTTGTCGACCGTGACCTTCTGTTCGAGCATCTCGTCCTCGCTGCCGGCGACGTTGCCCGTCACGTACGACCCGCCGGGGATGCGCACGAACGTCATCGCGAGCGTCTCGGGAGTAATGCGCGGTCGTTTGCGCTCGTCTTTGATCTTGGCGTACTTTTCCTCAAGGGTCGCTCTTTCTTCCGAGAGATCAAACGTCAATTCGCGCAGCTTGCCCGACTCGGGGTCGGTTGCCTCGACCACGGAGCGTTCGTCCGCCTTGGCCGGAAATCGGCCGCGAATGGAGGCGGGGCGGTCCAGCTTCGCGGGCACGACCGGCTCGACCCGGGGAGTATCCAAACTGACGGTCGTCGTGCCATCTTCACCTTCCCCCGGCAGAACGACGGCCGTTTCCGCGTCGAAGCCTATTCCCCCGTACTTTGCCATCAATTCGGCCCGCTTTTCGCCGTAAGTCCGCGGGAATTCAGGATTCGTGATTTCTTTCCAACTTCCGTGCGCCGGCGTGTTCAGATCAATCCAGGTAACGATCCGGTCCCAACCTTCCTCATCCAGCCGGACGCCATGGTGTCCCTTCTTGAGCATCTGCACGAGTTTCGTCTGGTCGGCGTGGTAGTCGTAGGGCGTGAGCAGGTGCAAGTCGCTTTCCAGCGTGGCACTTCGGGCGAACCGGAAAAGTTCCAGGTAAGCGGGCGGAAAATGCATCCCGCCGTAAGCCGCGCCCTTCGTTTCGCCCATCTTGTCTCTGTATAAGACCGGGGCGTCGATCTGCTCCGTGAGCGTTTTTTCCGGCGTCTTCAGCCTCTTGAACTGGCCACTGCTTCTCACGACGACGTCGGGGCGCAACGACAGATCGGCAATCTTTCGCCCGTCGGTTCCTTCCTGATCGGTCTTCTCGTTGTGGCAACCGGCGCAGTACTTATCCAGCACCGGCTGCACCTCGCGATTGAAGCTGAACCCTCGCGCCGGCCCGTACCAGGGTTTGATATCCGAGGGTCTGCGCAAGGCGGCTTTGGCGTACTGCAACTCCGGCGTCATGTTTTGGCTTTCGTGACAACCGACGCAGGAAAGCACCTCGCCGGGACGGCAGGTGAACCAACTTCGCATCACCTGGACGGCTTTTCCTTCTTCGTCGAGCGGCTGAATCGCGATCGGCGTCATGGCCGGGATCGTGAAGCAGGCGCTGCCGTCGTCCTCGACCGGCACCGTGCCGATAATCGCGCGGACGTCCCAGGGGCCGTCCAGGCCGACGCGGTCACCTTGCCCTCCCATCCGGCGCATGGCGAAGTTGTAAGAGTAAATCCGCAGGCTCTTGATGGTCCCTCGCGGCACTCCTTCCGTACCTTT
>Ga0180429_10003352_pt1 | contig 12992 bp, 9 predicted proteins | sample SS_ome_FD_132428 | JGI IMG/M metagenome (GOLD analysis project Ga0180429, IMG submission 132428) | Hypersaline lake sediment archaeal communities from the Salton Sea, California, USA - SS_1_S_1 metaG | ecosystem: Environmental > Aquatic > Non-marine Saline and Alkaline > Hypersaline > Sediment ... | reverse complement strand
GCAACTCCTTTGCCTATCCCGAGAGAATTGCGAAAACACCGTCCAGACAGACCGGTAGCTTAACGTCTTGGGGGCATCTCTGGCAACACCAGGAGTGCTACAATAGAATGAAACGACTTTCAACTCAACAGCTTCCACCAATTCAAGGAGTTGCCGATGGACCCTCAACCCCCAGAACAAGGGAATCCAGCACAAGGGAATCCAGCACAAGGGAATCCAGAACAAGGGAATCCAGAACCCGTGATGGCCACGCCGGCCGAGCGAGGACCGTCCGTCACGCCGAGACCACGGAGAAGAACTCGTCCCCTGCTCCTGCTGATGCTGATTCTGCTGATGGGTGCGCTGGGCGTATCGCTGCTGCTGAACATGGTCATGTTCGGGGCCAGCGGGCTGACTGCCTTTGAATCGGACCGAAAGGTCCAGGAAAAACTCGTCTCACACCAGAAATACGCCGCCAACAAGATAGCCATTATCAGCATCAAGGGTGTGATCATGGACGCCGAAGGGTTCGTCAAACGCCAGATAGACCGCGCAAAGGCCGACCAGGCAGTCAAGGCGGTCGTGTTGCGTGTCGATTCACCCGGCGGGTCGGTTTCCGCCAGCGACGCCATCTACCACCAATTACGCGAGTTGGTCGAAGGCACGCACGACCCGGAAGACCCCCGGAAGGTCCCTCTTGTAGTTAGTATGGGTGGAATGGCCGCCAGCGGAGGGTACTACGTCTCAATGGCTTGCGGCGATGAGCCAGACGTCATCTTTGCCGAACCAACCACCTCGACCGGATCGATCGGAGTGATAATGCCGCACTACAGTTTCGCCGGGCTGATGGAAGAATGGGGGATCGAGGAAGATGCTATCACCAGCCATCGCCTGAAGAACATGGGCAGTTTCTCCAAACCGATGACTGCGGAGGAGCGAAAGATCTTCCAGGAATTGGTTGACGAGTTCTTCACCCAATTCAAGGACGCCGTCAAACACGGACGCCCCAAGTTCGAGAACGACCCCGAGATGCTCGACGAGTTGGCAACCGGGCAGGTGTTCACCGGTAGGCAGGCCGAGAAAAACGGGCTGATCGACAAGATCGGTTTCCTGGATGACGCCGTAGAGCGGGCAATCGAGTTGGCCGGGATCGAGAAAGACGACGTCAAGGTGATCCAGTACAAGCGGGAACCAAACCTGGCCGACATGCTGATGGGTGCCCAGGCCCGCCGACCGTCGCTCGACCTGGCCACAATGCTCGAGATGACCTCGCCGAGGGCGTACTACCTCTGCACATGGATGCCGTCGCTGAGCAGTAGTCCGTAGTTCATAGTCGTTGTTTGTCGGCCTTGGGGGAAACCTTGTTGGGCGGATCCGTTCGAGCCTTCTTGGGTGGTGCCGACTTGGGGCCTCGATGGGTCGGGTGCGTGTAGGGCGGCCTATGCCCGTGACCCGAGCCGCCCGGTCGGCGAGTCGACGGACCGAGCACCTTGATGTGTATCAGGTAAAGCTTGCGCAACTCCCGCTGCATTTCCTCGCCCGGCAAGCTCAGCAGGCGGTCGCGTTGCTGGTCGGTCAGGTCGGTCTCGAAGAAGCTGTCGAGTTTCCGTTCGTCGATCGGCGACACCGGGCCCTTGAAACGCCGGGAGGTGAACTGCTGGTGGGCCGCTTGGCGAATCCAGTTGACAATGATCTGACGTTGCTCGGCCGGCGACTTTGATTGCAGATGCTTCCGGCAGCCTTCCGAAAGCCTCTGGCAGAGGTCGGCCAACTCTTCGGTACCGGGTGCCGGCAGGCTTCCCGGTTTCGCCGTCTGCCACCCTTGCCACATCAACCACGCCACCATGCGGCGGCGCACCGTCTCGGGCATGCGGAGGATCTCTCGCCGTCGTTCGGCACTTAACTTGTCCAGGAAGGAGTCCGCGTTCTCGCGGGCGTACTCCGCCATCCACTGAAACAACTGCTCGACGTCTTCCGGCGTGGCGTCTGGGAGAGTGGCACGCTTGGACTTCAACTGGTCGGCGCGGATCTTCTTGATCCGCTTGATCCGCTCCTCGGGAGCCATCTCGGCCAACTCTGAGCGAACCAACGGCGAGAGCGTCATCAACCACTCGTGATAGCGGTGCATCACCTGTCGCAATCGGTCGGCGTTCTTTTCGCTGCTTAGTTGCTTGTGTAGCCGTCGCAATCGTTGTTGCTCGGCCGGGTCCAGCTTGGCGAACCGCTTCTTCAGCCACAGGAGTTGCTGCTTCTGCTCGGGAGTCATGCTCTCGATCTGTTGCCGCCGGGTGTCATCGGGTTCCCCCGCCCAAGTGATGGCCGCCCAGGCAACAGCCAAAAAAAAGAGGGCGCAAAGCGGCATGAGCAGACACAACGCAGTCGCCAAGCGCATCTTACCGCTCATGGCCGTCCTCCTCGCTGAAGAGTCTCTCATCGTGCAGCGCGCGAAGGAATTGGAGATCGTCGATCTGACGATACTCGTCGAGGTTCATCAGAACCGGCAGATCTTCGAGCAACTGCCGATTTGGGTCCGGCCGCAGCAGCGCCGCGGCAAGGAAGCCGGCCAGCGAGGCCGCCAGGAGACCACTGCCGGCCACGGCCAAGCGACGACGCCGGCGCCGTGGCGCTTCGCACCGGACTTGCTCCACTTCGTCGGCCGCGGCCACGGCGACCATCTCCAACGTAGTCTGTGCGAGACCTTCGGCCGCCGGTGTGGTGTCTAACTCGTCGAGCAGTTCCCAAGTGCGATCGAGCCCCTGCAATGTTGCCCGAACCCGCGGATCGGCGGCCAGAAGCTCTTCGATCCGGCGGTTGGACTCGGTGTCCAACTCGCCGTCGAGATAGGCCACCAACTGCTCTTCGAGCGACGCATCGGGATTGTCGGTCTCGTGGGACATCGTCTTGTGACGGCTGATGTGATAATGTCGTGGAAATGTCGTGGTAATGTCGTGGTTCGCTCCGCGAACCAGCGTTTGTTCGCGGAGCGAACAACGACTATCGGGTTTCCAATTCTCCGTCTTCCACCGCCGGCCGTTCTCCGTGCTGGAAATAGGGTTCCAGTACCTCGCGAAGGCTCACCCTGGCGCGAAACAAGAGCGACTTCACCGCCTCGGGCGAGAGTTCCATTATTCCGGCGATGTCGGCGTAGCACATCCCTTCAAACTTGTTCAGCAGCACGGCCATCCGCTGTCGTTCGTTCAGCGCGCCGAGGGCCAGACGAACGATGTCTCGCGCTTCGGCCTTGTCCAACTGTCGGGCGGGCATCTGGCCGCTGCTGGCCTGGAGCATTTCGTCCAGCGGCCGGGCACCCATCGGGCCACTGTCGCGCGGCTGAAGCGTTATCTCCCGACGACGCGACCGACAACGCAACGCGTTGCTGGCAACGTTGTTTGCTATCGTGAACAGCCAGGTGGCAAACTTCGCCCCCGCCTCGTATCGCTTCCGCGCACGGTATACCCTGAGGAACACCTCCTGGGTGAGGTCCTCCGCCTGATCGCGACTACCGACCAGATGCCCCAGCACGGCAACCAGTCTTCCCTGGTAGCGGACCACGAGTTCCTCGAATGCGGCGGCATCGTCATCGCGTACCTGCAGCATCAGCCGTACGTCAGGGTCGGCCAGGGCATTTCTTCGGGCAGACGATTCGGTAACGACCAAGGGAGCCCCCCGTCGCTGGCGATGGTTGAAGCCGTTTCGGAACTCTCCGAAACCCTCCAATACAGTCTAACCCAACGCGACGCTCTCGGCTACCCTCCCGGTCGATCAGGCGCAAGTAGCCGTGGTTCGCTCCGCGAACCAGCGTTTGTTCGCGGAGCGAACAACGACTATAAGCAACCTAATACATGAAACCCCGACAGCACAGAAAGGTTTCACCGCGTTTCTTAAACTTCTCGTTTTCGCACGTCACACAGGAACGCCTTGTACTCGGGGATCATCGTGTCGGCATCGCCGACCAGCGGGGTTAGGACATTCGCGCTGGGGCCGGTCGCCTCGCCCGCGTAGCCGAAGTGCCAGATGATAGCAACCTGCTCGATCACGCGGTCGCCCACGGCCAGCGGCTTCAGTCGGCCGGTTACCACGGCGTTGACGGTAATCTCACCCCGGGCCGACCGGACCACGACCAGGTCGCCGTTCAGGATACCTCGGCTTGCGGCCAACTCCTTGCTCATCTCGACGAACGCATTGGGTACCAACTCGATCAGCCAAGGCAGGTTTCGCGACATCCCACCCGCCTGCCAGTGCTCGCTCACCCGGCACGTGGTCGCCACGATCGGAAACTCCTCGGCCGTGCCGGTGCTCTGCGGAACCCAGACCTTCACCACCGGGCTGATCCGTTGCGGGGAAAACCGATTGGCCACGGGGCTCTCCAGCGGTTCGTAGTGCTCCGGCAGCGGACCATCGGCCAGCGAGGGCGCAAACAGGCACGCGCGACCTTCCGGCAGCATGATGAAGGCCTGCTTGCCGTCGAGGTGCAGAGTGCCGTCCGATTTGTTCGGCGGAGGCCAACCGCCGTCGGGAACATCGCCGATCCAGCGGCCGGTTGCCCAATCGTACGTCACCACCGCTTTGCGCCGTGACCACGGCCGTCCCCGTTGATCGCAGCCCGAGCGGTTGTAAAGCACTCGCCGATTGGCAGGCCACGCCCACGACCAACGGGAGTGAAGCCCTTGAGGGTCTTGCTCGACGTCGGACCACTCGCGCCGGGCCATCAGGTTTCCGGCCGACGTGTAGCTGCCCGAGTAGAGCCAGTTTCCCGCCGCCGTTGAACCGTCGTCCTTCAGCAACGTGAACGAGGGCACCTGCGCGCCTTTGCGGAACTGTCTGCCGATCTCGGTGAACATGCAGTCGACGAGAAAGCGGCCGTTGATTTCCCGGGCGACCCGCCGCGGGTCGGGCACCGGCGTGCCGTAGTCCCAAGCAAGCCGCACAATGGGCTCTGCAAAGACACCCCCCAAAGCGTAGCGGCGTTTCAACTCGCGGCAGAGCCGATCTATCAGCCACAGGTCGTTGCGCACGTCGCCGCGCCCGTCGACGGCCGCACAGCGCCACTGGACCCAACGGCCGGAGTTGGTCACGCTGCCCGTCTTTTCCATGGTGTCGGCGGCCGGCAACAGGAAGACTTCGGTCTCGATCTTCTCGGGGTCAACACCGGGCCGGCGCCAGAAATTGGCCGTCTCGGTCTCCCAGAGGTCGGCCACCACGAGCCAGTCGAGCCGATCGAGGGCCTCTCGCGCACGGGTGACGTCGGGTGAACTGACGGCCGGGTTCTGCCCCAGCACGATCAGCCCTCGAACCGTGCGCGAGCGAATCGCCTCGAACATCGCAATGTGCGAGCAGTTGCCCTCGTACTTGGGCAGGTAATGGTAGGCGAACTGGTTGTCGGCCGTGGCGTGGTCGCCCCAATAGGCCTTCAGCAGACTGACGGCGTACTTCGAGTAGTTCTGCCACCAGTTGGCACTCTGCGGCTCGTTCGACCGCGGCGTGAAGGCTCTCAAGTAGGCCTCCAGCGAGACATGTTCGGCCGCCGGCGCCTTGAGATAGCCGGGCAGCAAGTCGAACAGCAGTCCGTGGTCGGTCGAGCCCTGTACGTTCGATTCGCCGCGCAGCGCGTTGATTCCCCCGCCGGCTATGCCGATGTTACCCAGCAGCAGTTGCAGGATCGCGTAGCTGCGGATGTTCTGCGTGCCGTGCGTGTGTTGCGTGGTGCCCATCGCGTAGAGGATCGTACCGGCGCGGTCCGGGCGGTGCGTGGCGGTGAACGTCTCGGCCAGCCGGCGAAGCGTATCGATCGGCGTGCCGCAAGTCGCCGAAACGGCCTGAAGCGTGTATCGGGCATAATGCCGCCGGAGCAACTGAAAGACACAACGGGGGTCCCGCAGCGTGGGGTCTTGCTTGATGCGGCCTTGCCCGTCGCGTTGGAATCCCCAGTGCTCGCGGGTGTATCGGCCGTCTTCCATGGGGCCGAACCGCCCGGCGTCGAAACCGTAGTCCGGATCGACCAGGAAGCCGGCGTTGGTGTGCGCGGCGAGGTACTCCCGGTGAACGTGACCGTTTTCCAGTGCAAAGTGCATTAGACCGCCGATCAAGGCGATGTCGGTACCGGCGCGCAGCGGGACATAGAGATCGGCCACGGCCGAGGTCCGCGTGAAGCGGGGATCCACCGAGATCAGCTTGCCGCCGCGGTTCTTGGCCTCGGTTACCCACCTGAACGCGATGGGATGGTTCTCGGCGGCGTTGGAGCCGATGATCAGTATACAGTCGGAGTTGGCGACGTCGTTGAAGTGGTTTGTCATCGCGCCGCGGCCGAAGGTGGCGGCCAAGGCGGCGACCGTCGAGCTGTGACACACTCGGGCCTGGTGTTCGAGATACACGACGCCCAGCGCCCGGGCAAGCTTGCCGTAGAGATAGCACTCTTCGTTGTTCAGCGCGGCCCCGCCCAGGCAGGCGATCGCCTCGGTGCGGTTCACGGTGCGGCCTCGACGGTCGCTGGTCTGGAAGCTCTCGTCGCGCGTGGATTGGATCAATTGGGCAATCCGCCGGATCGCCCAATCCCAGTCCTTCTCTTCCCACTTTGCGGAGCCGGCCGCACGGTACTTGACCTTGGTCACGCGGCGAGGGTTGTTCGCCACCTGAAACATGGCGGAGCCCTTCGAGCAGAGCGAACCGAGGTTGATCGGATGGTCGGGATCTCCCTCGACGCCGAGCACCTTGCCGTCGGAACTGGAGACGAGGGCCCCGCAGCCGACGGCACAATATGGGCAAATCGTGGTGGTCAGCGCAACCCGTTTGACCACTGCGTCGTCAGCCCTGGCGGCCGTTGCCCGCAAATCGAGCCCCAATCGAGACAGCAACAGGCCGGAGGAGGCCGCCAGGAAGGTTCGCCGCGTGGTTTTCATGTCGGGGGGCCTTTTCCGTTTGTGTATGGACATCCGCGCACCGTGCGCGCATATCTGTAGCATGGGCCCCTGGCCCGTGTTCTTGCCTCTCACGGGCCGGGGCCCATGCTACTTTGGTTGCGGCCGCGGGCCGCTTTAGGGATGTACCAAGGGTTTCCTAGCAACCTATTTCTATTACAATGCGATAATAGGGTGGGTGTCAAGTCAAAGCGGCGGAAGCATACGTCGTGGTGGCGGTTGTCGAATCGCCTTTAGCGGGGGATAATTGAGACATGACCAAAAAGCATCTGGGCGTTCTGATTCTGCTATTGGCCCTGTATTCGTTCGGATCGGCCTGGTCACCTGACGCCGGCCACGCGATGGCGGCCTGGGAGCCGCCGATGGAATCTAACCCCGATTGGCCGTTGGCGCCGCAGTGGGTTCCCGGAAAACCGGGCAAGATGCCGGCGTACCGCTGGCCCGCCGGCTTCAAACTGTCGACCCAGATCACAATCGAGGTGCCGGACATACCCGCGAAGATCCAGAAGGTCTCGCCGCCGATCAAGAAGCAGCCGGGCAAGGGGCTGTTTCCGAGTCTTTTCGGGTCTATCGAATCGAATGCGGGAAAGACCGCATGAATGCGGTCACTACGAACGATCTTGACGGATTGGCCGAATGCGTACTCCTGGGACGCTCGATGCGGGATCTTGGCAGGGCATGTTTCACGGCCTGCAAAACTCGCCGAGCCGCAACGTATTTTCCGGCAACGACTTGCGTCGACTCGCTTTGCCCACGCGCAACTGTGCCACCGATCGCCGCGGGCCGTTTTCGAGCCAGATTCTTGTTCGTAATATCTGAAACCTGACCCTGTGACTGCTCTGTGACTGCTTGACGCTGTGGCTGCTGACGGACCCTGTGAGTGCTCGGTAGAATCGCCGGTGCCACGCGCGTGGGGTACGGCTAGACATAGATTCTGGAAATGAATCTTGCGAAGGATGCCGATACAATAATGAGGTAGTATCGATTACAGGTGCCCAGATGTTTCGCAACGAAGAACAATTGGTCGAGAGCTTTATCGAGTACACACCCTCGTCTGTATGGACGCGGAGTGAGGACGGCGCAAACGTTCGCACGACGTTCGAGACGACATGCTCGGAAGGGCGTGCTGATTGGGTCTGGGCTGCGTCGGCGCGAGGCTGGAATCATGGACTGACCGAACAAGTTGCCGAGTTGCTTCAGAACCCGACATCGAGTCTTGTTCTTTCACTCCTCAAAACCGATGCTGTCCGAACGGAGAACTATCTGCGAAATCGCACCGGCGTTTCGCGAACAACTCTTCGCCGGATAATCACGGAACTGATAGAGTCGGGTCTCGTCGCTGCTCCGTCAGACGGGCGTTTCGTACTTGGCGAAAACTTTGAGGTCCCCGACGTGGAAATCTGTGCGTTTGAATTCAAACTCGATAACTGGCGACGGGCGTTTTATCAAGCAACGAGATATCGTTCATTCTCTCATCGCGTTTATGTTGTTATGCCTTCATCGACCGTTCACCGAACTCTTAATTGGCTGGCGTCATTCCGCCAGCAGAATATCGGGCTACTGAGCCATTCACCGGACAAGGGCTCGACACGAGTTCTGCCGTCAAGAAAACGACATCCCGGGTCCCGGAGTGGCTTCATTAGAGCCGTGGGAATGCTGCACCAGCAAGGTGACTAGGCCCATCCGGCTTCACGTTGAAATGCGGTCAAAGCACGAAGCCACTCTCGCAGATGCTCGCCATCCGTACTGCGTTCAAACGGAACGCCGCTACCTCTGAGCACTGTGTAGAGCCCGATTGCCTGGCGAACCGATTCGATAACCGCCGCTGTGCTTGCCTTTGGGCTGCCTTCTAACTCTTCATTCATCGCAGACAATGTCTGCCAATGGTGGCGTTCGGAGATCTGCGTGGTCCACTCGGAGCGTTCCGGTGATGTTGCACGCCTAATCATCGAATCGAGTTCGACGTTTGAGAGTATCTGATCGAGGTAACCTGCACGGTGAATTGACTCAAGTTCACTCAGCATGACGGAGTTGATCAGCGGCCTTGAGGAATAGCGGAGGCGGGCACGCTGCCCGCCGGGTTTCTGTTTCAGGAAGGCCTTTTCGTGAAACTGCCGGAGCGACTGATACCATCCGGTCGCAAACGCAGTGGCACCGGCCGCCCGCAAAGGAATTCCGACAAAGTCGGAGTAACCGCATACCACTTCGTAGCCGTTTCGGTCGCCGAGAACGTGAACGAGGTAGAGAAGCCGCGCGAGGCGGCCTTCGTCGAAGCGCTGGCTGTAGGTTGGGTCATCGCGAACCACAACCAAGTAGTAGCCCTGGACATCCCAACCAGTGAGCGTGTCAAGAAAAGCGTCTAGCTCGGATCGCGAGTCTAATGCACTCTCAGAGATAACAACTGAAATCAAGAGAGGCGATGGGTCACTTAGTGTCGCATGGTGCTCAATCGAACTGTCGGCCAGTTGCAGAGCGATCTGTGACCACCTGTCCGTCAGCGAGTTAACGATAACCGTTGGCGAGAGCAAACGATCGAAAAGGCGGTCGGCCTGAAAGTCAAGCGTTTGCTTCGTGTAGGCGTCGACTTTCCGCCGGCCGATGAAGTCCTTTGCCGTTCGACCTAGTTCATAGTACGGGTATTCCTCGGGAAGATAACGGTCGTTTGCAGGAATCAGCGTTGAAACGTAAAACTGCGGGTCAAACAGGATGTCGCATTTGTATTTGTCGTGAAGCATTGCGACACAACTATCGAGATTGGCGACCTTTTCGTTTCTGGCCGCAAGGACGACACCCCTTGCACTGTCATCGTCGAAAGCATCGGTGATTCTCGTCGATTTGGCGTGGCCATGCTGGATGTAGAGAGTCATTTACTACCCCTTGAGGCTTCGAGGGCTTTCACAAGTTGGGCGCACTTTCGATAGCGAAGGTGCGGCGACTTGCCGAGCATTCGCAGAATCACTTCATTGAGCCCCACAGACACACCGTCAACAATCGAACTTGGTGGGTCTGGTGTCTTAGTCAGGATGTTATTGAAAGCCGTTTGCGAACTGTGCCCCCGACGCCAAAATGGGTGACGTCCGGTGAGCACTTCATACATCGTGACGCCCAATGCGAATATATCCGATCGAAAATCCATACCGGTGCGCCGGCTACTGTAGTCGAACTGCTCCGGTGAGAAGTAGATTGGCGTACCAACAAGCATACCACCACTGAGTGATTCACCCACGACATCAAAAGCGAATCCCGCATCCAGCAAAACAAAACTGCCGCTGTCCTGCCTCCGCATGATGTTGGCAGGTTTGATGTCACGATGAACCTTTTGAAGGTCCCAAAGCCCCTTGATGGCGTCAGCCAATTGAATGCCGAGCGTGATCACATCGTCTGCAGGGAGTGGTCCGTCGGTGCCGAGGATGGTTCGCAGGTCGCGGCCGTCGATGAACTCCTCTGTGAAGTAAAGTAGCCGTTGGTCGTCGATGGTGCAAACCGTAAGGTCAATCGGCCCGAGCTTCACCATGTGCGGTGAAGCGCAGTCACGCATCGTCTCAACTTCGCGGCTTGCTCGAACGATGACGTCGAGGTCAGTTCCTTCTTCCGAGTCCTCGTCATCCGACGCGGTTGCATCAAGTTCATCAGGAGCAATGGCGAATTTGAGTGCGTATGGTGTCCCGGCAATGTCGCCGCGAAAGACAAGTTTTTGCCCTCCACGGCCCAGATCGGAGACATTCGAGACGGGTTCAATTGCGGCCTCGACTTGCTCCGCCGTGAGTGTCGGTAAATCTGGCATTGCTGCTGCCCCTAGAATTCTTGAATGAGAATCCCATTTCCTGGATTCTAATAGCCTCTTGGGGATAAGTACAGGGCCAAACATGGAGACCACACCAAGGCGGTGTGCAGTTTCCGTGGTACCGATATGATCACAACGGCACGCGACACGCGATCCAAGCGCTACGTCCAGAGCGACTGCCCTCGGCGAAAACGCCCAGCCACAGGTCTCGCGTCCGCCCAAATCTCGATTCTTTTGATCAGAAGTGTGCGGGACCAACGTCGCCGCAGGGTTATGGGGAGTTCTCCACTTCGTGCCTTTCAGATGCTTGTTGAGAAATGCGACGACACGTTGCTCAATTCGCCCATTGTACGCTGCAAAGTCATCGCGGCAAACCCCCCTGTAGCTCCATCAACTCGGCCGTCATACGGACTTCAGCGCAGCGGCTGATGAACGTGCCGCTGAATCGGATGTCAATCTGCCGGTGCGAGTTCGCCGCCTTCCATTTTGGCGTCATCGGACGCGGGCGGCACCCGCACGCAGAAGCTGCGATGTCGGACTCTAATCCGTGGATTGACTACTTGCGCAAGCGGACCGCCTCACGAGGATCTCGGGCAACCTCCCAACCGCGTCGGGCCTTCTCGAGATCGAAGATCACCGCGCCGCCGAGCACGTTGCCGTCGCGCGCCGGCGAGCTGCGCCATACCTCCGCGGTGCTCGGCAATCGGACCGTGTCGGAATGGACCATGTGGCGATAGGAGTAGACGTAGAACTCGGCCTGGCGGTAGTCGCCCGAGATCACGTCCGGCGCCACGCGGCAGTCGTACATCGGTTCGTATCGCCTCGACGCGACCTGCGGCCGGTCCCAGGCCAGGAAGAAGAGGAAGTCGACGTCGCGCTGGACGAGGTATTCGGCCAGCCGCTGTTGGCCGAGCATGTCCTGAAAGTGGAAATCGTTGACCAGTCCGTCGAGGTTGACGACGGTCCGGCCGCTGAAGAAGGCCAGCTTGCCGCAATCGGTGCAGGCCCAGACGGAGTCGCTTGGCTGCCGGTCCATGAAATCGATCAACTCGCGCATCGATCCGGCGACTTCCATGGCCGGTCTGCTGGAGGTAGGCCAAGGCGGTATGCCGCGATGCCACGCCCGGCCTTGCGAAAGCAGGTTGATCGCCAAGACGGCCACCGCGGCGGCCGCGGCCAGGCGTTGCAGCCGGACGGGCCCGACGCGGTTGGCCACCGCAACGGCAAAGGCGGCCGTGGCCAGCAGCACCGAGGGGCCGAAGTACCAGACCGGTATCGGCTTCGACCATTTCTGAAACAACATGAACGCCGCCAGTTGGACCAGGCACAGAAGTGCGGCGGTGAGCCCCACGCCGCGGACCCCCTTGCTCAGCTTGCCTCCCGGAAGAAGCAGTCCGGCCGATACGACCGACACCACGAAGGCCATTGGCAGGGTGAGCCGGTACGATCCGCCGAACGGTCGGGCGAACACTTGATGCCACTGGAAATGGACCCCGGGAAAGCAACTCTTCAGCGCCCCGCTGATCGGCATCGGATGGCCGAAGCGATACCGATGAAAGGCCATCAGAATCAGCAATCCGACGATCGCCGGCACGGCCACCTTCAGACCGGTCACGATCGCGTGGCGCGACTGGTGCCGCTCGCGCCACGCGCAAGCGATCGCCATCGGAAAGACCACGAACGGCAGCGTATCGAGCCGCGACATCACCAGCATCAAGGCGGCAAGACCCGCGGCGGCGTATCGTTGCTTCCACGCCAGGACGCCCGAGAGAAGCAGCAGTGGCAGCACGAGGATCGACTCCATCCCGCCCAGATAGATCGCCGTCTGATGCGGCACGAGAACCACGCACGCTATCAGCAGCAGTGCCGACTGGATCACGGCATCCTCATCCGTTTGCGCCCTTCGGTGCGCGGCCGCCAGGCACCCGCCGATCGTCAACAGGAAGACCACCGCGAATCCGGCCAGCAGGCAACGGTACTGGCTCATTGGGCAGGATTGCGTGCCAAAGATGGCAAAGCCGCCGGCCTCCAGCCAGAACAGCAGGGGGTGGAACCCGTTGGTCTCGGAGAGGCCGTCGAACGTGAAGCGGCCCGTTTCCACGAAGTTGCGTGCGATTACCGTGTAGTAGTACGCGTCGTCGGTGAACAGATCGGTCCCCTGCCACGCTCGACTCATTCGCCAGGAGACGGCCAGCAAAGCGGCCACCAACAGGGCCATCGAGACGATCCATCGCCGTCCGGCCGCCGGGTTGCTGAGGGTTGAGGTGACTGGACTTTTGCAGCAAGCCAAGGCAATGTCTCGTTGAACTTCGTTC
>Ga0180429_10003351_pt1 | contig 12993 bp, 12 predicted proteins | sample SS_ome_FD_132428 | JGI IMG/M metagenome (GOLD analysis project Ga0180429, IMG submission 132428) | Hypersaline lake sediment archaeal communities from the Salton Sea, California, USA - SS_1_S_1 metaG | ecosystem: Environmental > Aquatic > Non-marine Saline and Alkaline > Hypersaline > Sediment ... | reverse complement strand
TTGAAGAAGCCATCCGGGGGGTATCGCGGCAACGCTTACAGAGCGGATCGACGCATAAGACATGACGGATATGCTGACCAAAATACTGCTCGTGATGGCCGGGGGCAGCCTGGGGGCGGCGGGTCGGTACCTGGTGTCGCTGGGAGCGATCCGCCTGTTTGGCACCGGCTTGAGCTGGGGCACTTTTTTAGCCAACATGATCGGGTGTTTCCTGATCGGCGTCATCTTTGCTCTGGCGGACCGTGTGTCATGGCTGGCACCGTCCGTGCGATTGTTTTTCATGACCGGGTTTCTGGGAGCGCTTACCACCTTTTCCACCTATGCGCTCGAAGTGGTGGCGGCCATGCGCGGCGGCGGGCTCGGTGTGGCGGCGATCACCTTCCTGGCCCACAACATCGGCGGTATCGGGCTGGTTCTGGCCGGTATCGGGCTGGTCCAAATCCTGTTCAAAGGAGGTGCGACATGGCCATGAACTACCGTATGATCACCGTTTACACGGCGGAAGAAGACCGGCGCCACGGCAAACCGCTGCATGAAGCCGTAACGGACTATGTTCAAAATCTGAAAATCGCGGCGCGCTGCGTCGTGTTTCGGGCCGCGGCCGGGTGTTATGAAACCGGGGAGATCGCCTCGCAGAACCTGTTGACCATTTCGTACAACATGCCCGTCAAGATCGAAATCATCCTGCCGGCCACCGAGGCGGAAAGCGTCCTGGCGGCCCTGGAAGATCTGGTGACTGACGGCATCGTGGCAGTGGGCGATCTGGATGTGCGGGCCTACAAAACGCGGCAGAATCTCATTCCCCGGCAGATCAAGGTGCGCGACATTATGACGCCCGACCCCATGCGGGTGCGGCCGGAAACCCCGGTCAGCGATGTGGTGCGTCTTTTGTTGGGGGCGGTTTTTACCGGTCTGCCGGTGGTGGACCCGGCCGGGCGGCCGCTGGGCATCATTACCCAGGGCGACCTGGTGTACCGGGCTGGCATGCCGCTGCGCCTGGGCCTTCTGGCCGAGTCGGCCCCCGGTCGCAAGGACAGGGCCCTGGATGCCCTGGCCGGCAAGCAGGCCGAGGCCATCATGACCCGGCCCGCCGTGGTGATCACGGAAGACAGCAAACTCACCGGGGCGGTGGATCTCATGCTGGGAAAAAAGGTCAAGCGCCTGCCGGTGGTCAATGAAAACGGTATTCTGACGGGTATGCTTTCCCGGGTGGACGTGTTCAGGACCATCACCCGCGAGGCCCCGGACTGGGACGCCATTCGCCAGCGCAGCGTCCAGGTGGGAAATTTACGCTACGTATCGGACGTCATGCGGCGGGACAGCCAGACCGTGACACCGGATACCCCGGTGGAGGACGTCATCCGCATCATCGATACGGACGATATCCAGCGCGTGGCGGTGGTAGCGCCTGATGGGCGCTTTCTGGGGTTGATCTCCGACCGGGACCTGCTGGCCGCTTTTGCCGGCAAGGGGCACGGCTTCTGGGATTACCTCAGCTGCAAGCTGAGTTTCAAAACCAGCCACGCCTGTTCCCTGGAGTTGCGCAAGACCTTGCGGGAGAAGACCGCCGGCGACGTGATGGTCACCGATCTGGTGATCGTGGGTGAGAGTACCGGTATCGAGGAAGCCATCCGCCTGATGGTGGACAAACGCCTCAAGCGCCTGCCGGTGGTGGATGCCGAGGGGCGCTTTCGGGGGATGATCAGCAGGGACGCCCTCCTCAAAACCGCCTGACCTGAGGCCGTACTACTTCCGCACGATCTTTACTGAAATGCTTTCCGCGTTGGAGGGTCAGGTGCAACGAGCACGCGACAGCGATGCCTATTGCTGCGGTGCGCTTCATACTTTCCTAACACGTTTCATCGCAGCTACTGCATTTTAATGGGCGCGCTCAAACCGCCTGAAGGCGGCGCTGGTGCTCCTCTGCCGCGATGCGGTTTTTGCCGGATGCTTTGGCTTTGTAGAGCAGGCGGTCGGCAGTTTTGATCAGGTTGTCGGCCTGGTCGTCATCCACCGGGCAGGTGGCCAGGCCGATGCTGATGGTAATCCCTTCCACGCGGCCGGCCAGATCGCCCTCGGGGCGATAGGCGCGTACGGCCTCCAGAATGCGCTGGGCCACGACCATGGCGCCATCGGTATCGGCATAGGGCAGCACGACGGTAAATTCTTCTCCGCCGTAGCGGGCGGCCAGATCCACTTCGCGAACGCTGTCTTTGATGATTCGGGCCATATCCTGCAGCACGCGGTCGCCGGCTGGGTGGCCAAAGCGGTCGTTGAGCGATTTGAAATTGTCCAGGTCGAGCATGAGCAGGCTGGTGGGGTAGTTCTGGCGCAGACTGCGCTTGAGTTCCAGGTCCAGAAACTTTTTGAAGTAGGCGTGGTTGTAAAGGCCGGTCAACCCATCGCTGATGGCTGACGAAAGCGCCTGTTCATAATGGGAGTGGAGTTGATCCAAATACGATTTCTTGGCCAGCAGGGCCTTGATGCGGACGGTCAGTTCGCGGCCGTCCACCGGTTTGATCAGGTAGTCGTCGGCGCCGAGTTCCATCCCTTTGATTTTGCCGTCCAGATCGTTCAGGCAGGTGATCAACACCACCTGGATGTCACGGGTTGCCGCGCTGGCTTTGAGCTGCTGACAGACGTCAAACCCGTCGATGCCGGGAAGAAAAATGTCGAGCAGCAGAAGATCGATGCCGCCGGCCAGGGCATGCTGGAGGGCCGCTTCGCCATCTGCGGCCACAACAACGTCATAGGGCTGTTCCGCCAGTTGCCCCGAAAGCAGGCGCTGGTCCTTGGCATTGTCTTCCACCAGCAGGACCTTCTGCCGATGAGAGACGGTTTTCAGGGCCGGGGCCGGCGCGGCAGGATGGGCAAACACTTGTTCCGAGCGGGTTCGCAGCATGAGTTGGTCGCGATATTGTTTGAGGCGCAGCATGGATTTGACACGTGCCAGCAGCTCGGCCCGGTTGACCGGCTTGGTCAGGAATTCGTCGGCCCCGCTTTCCAGGCCCCGCACCTTGTCTTCGGTGCCGTTGAGGGCCGTGACCATGATAATCGGAATGCCGGCCGTGGCGGGATCGCCTTTGACTTCCCGGGTGACCTGGTATCCGTCCATGACGGGCATCATGACATCCAGCAGGATCAGGTCAGGGTTTTCCGCACGCGTCATACGGATGGCGACTTCCCCACCGTAAGCCGTGACGATGGCATAGTCGTCCTTGCTGAGAATGGCACTGATTAGTTTGACGTTCATGGGGTCGTCATCCACCACCAGAATCTTGCTTCGGCCCGGCCCGGTGACGGTGGTGGGCGGTTCTGCAGCCGGTGGCGCGGGCACCTCTTCAACAGGCGCCAGTCGTTCATTGATGCTGGCCAGGAAGGTGCGGGTGTTGATGGGTTTGGAGATGTAGTCGTCGCAGCCGGCGGCCAGGGCGTTTTCCCGGTCGCCATCCATGGCTAGACCCGTGAGGGCGATCACCGGAATATTCGCCAGCTCCGGCGTCTGTTTGAGACGTCGGGTGGCGCTGAGGCCATCCAGGCCGGGGAGCTGGATATCCATCAGGATGAGGTCCGGATAGTGTCGGGCCGCCAGTTCCAGGCCGGTTTCCGCTTCGCCGGCTTCCAGGATCTGGTAGTGACCGAGGGCCAGGATGCTGCGCATCAACTTCATGTTCAGGTGATCGTCTTCAACCACCAAAATGGTGTGGGGCATGTCAATCTCCTGTTAGCGGCAAGGTAAAGACAAAGCGGCTGCCGCGATTTAAGCCGGGGCTTTCGGCCCAGATACGTCCGCCGTGAAGCTCGACCAGCCGTCGGGATAGCGCCAGGCCCAGCCCGGTACCTTCGAAATGGCGTGCGGTGGAGCTTTCGACCTGTTCGAAGGTGTCGAATATTCGTTCCAGATGATCGGCTGCCAGGCCGATGCCGGTATCGCTGACACTGACCTCCAACTGCGGTGGTTGGCCGCCATTGGTCATTCGGGCGGAAAGCCTTACGTTTCCGCCGTCCGGTGTAAACTTAACGGCATTGGACAGCAAGTTGTAGAGAATTTGTTTGAACTTGCGTTGGTCGGCCCGGATGGTCGGTGGCGCGCTGTGGACATCCAGGTTGAGGGCGATTCCGTGCTTGAGGCCTTTTTCCTTGACCATGACAAGGCTGTTTTCCAGCAGCGGCGCCAGTTGAAAGGTGGTGGGTTCGATCTTCATGCGGCCGGCCTCCACCTTGGACAGGTCCAGGATGTCGTTGATCAACTCCAGCAAATGGTGGCTGCTCTGCAGCACGTCATTGAGGTTTTCGGTCTGATCGTCGTTCAGCGGGCCGAAGAGTTGATCCACCACGAGCTCGGTAAAACCGATGATGTGGTTGAGGGGTGTTCGCAGCTCGTGGCTCATGTTGGCCAGGAAGTCGCTCTTGGCCTGATTGGCTTTTTCCGCGGCGGCTTTGGCCTGTTGCATTTCCATGCGTTGCCGCCGATCGGTAATGTCGCGGGTGACGCCCATGATGGCCGTATAGGGGATCCCGGGGTCCTTCAACGGGCCGACACTGTTTTCCACCCAGACGGTGCTGCCGTCCTTGCGGATCAGTTCGATTTCGGTGTTCAGGGTCCAGGCCGAAGGTGTTTCGCTGCCGGAAAGGGGACCGCCCTGGCGCTGCAACAGATCGCGGACATAGGCCAGAGATGGGGCCGTCATGATCCGATCCAGGGGCAGCTTAAGGGCCTCCTCGGGTTCATAGCCGGTCAGGTGGGTCACCGACGGGCTGATATAGGCAAACGCGCCGCGATTCAAATTGATGATCCAGATCACATCCTGGACATTTTCCGCCAGCAGACGATACTGACGCTCGCTGCGTTTCAGGGCGCGCTGCGCCTTTTCCCGGTCTTTGATTTCCTGGACGAGAATGACCTTGCGGGTCTGCAGCCGGTCGCGCAGATCGCTGACGTTCTGATAGAGTAGGGAATTGAAAAGGGCGATGGTGCCCGCGGCGGCCAATTCCCGGATGAAATGGGATTCATCGCTGTTCAGGGGCAAGCCATTGGTTTTTTCGCCCAGGAGAATAACGGCCAGCAATCGATGCTCCTGCACCATCGGGATGAGGTAGGCGGCATCCAGCTCTTCGAGCAGTTTGAGCAGGGTCTGGGTTTCGTGGTTGCGATCTTGGTGGGCTTCCAGCCGATGGCGCTCGACAAGCCGCCCCTGCCGTACGAGCGTTCGCGCTAGCGCAGGGGGAAGGTCCAGCGCGGTGCCGTCGATGCGCCGGTAGTCGGGGTGGTCTTCATTGCGGCTGATATAGAGGTCGGCCTGTGACAGTCCCAAACCATTGGCTAAAGTCCGGGTCAGGGCGGCGGAGAGCTCTTCCAGGTTTTTCAGGATAGCAATTTCTTCCAGAAAAGCCCTGCGGCTCTCGAAGAGGTTGGCGTGGGAGCGGTTGAAGGCGCGGTTGATGGCCGGTTGGGCTTTGCTGAAATACACCAGGTTGAGGCTGAACCATCCGGCAAGGATGGTAAAATGCAGGCCGGCCGGCCAAGCGGGCATCATCTTTTTGATCCCGAGGAAGATGACGAAATTCGGCACCAGCATGAGAGACGAAACGGCCAGCCACACGAGGGTGTTGCGCACCATGCCCCGGATGTCCAGCAGCCGGTGCTTTAACACCCCGTAGGCCATGATTAAAAGCGGGATGAAACTCAGGTTGCCCAGGGGGTAGAAATTGATGCCGTTGATGGCCGGGATATTGAGCAGGGTCATAACTGCGCTGAGTCCGAAAGAAATCAGGATGTACCTGAACTTGAGTCGCAGCAACGGATTGACTTCTGTCTGCAGCCGCCGGTAAAAACATATCAGGCTGTATCCCAGTACGGTGAAGCTATAGACGCCGAACAGGTGGAAGGCCGGCCCGCCGCGGGCGATCATCCCCCAGGGGTAGCGGTAAAGCCCGTTGAAATAGAAATCGGTGGGGGTGGTGAGAGAGATCAGGAAGCTCAGGATAAAACTGGCGGTCACCAAGCGGCGACGGGGCTGGTTGAGTACCCGCAGGAAAAAAACCAGGGTAATGGCCGGAATATAGACGTAAAAAAAATGGATGACGCGTTCGATGGCCAGAATCCGGGCCGGGTCCGCCACGAAATAGTGGCTGATGAAGGCCGGACAGAGCAGGGACATCCACAGGCACACCAGGGCGAAAAGCCGGGATTCGGCGCGACCGCCGCCTTTGACCAGGGCCAATCCGGATAGAAAAAGGCCGACGGCCAGGGATAGGGCCGGCGGGATCAAGAAAAACGGATTCATATCAGGGGTGATGTCCTTATGTTGCTTTTGTGATACGTGCCATTCTATCTATCGGTCGTTTTAACAGATCACTTAAGTTGCTTCCTCTATGAAATGACCCCTTGAAAACACGGGCGGGTGTTCGGGATGCTATAGACGGACAGGCGTTTTCATGGGCAGATGCGGTTTTAAAACGGGGTGGCCTTAATGGCCGGAGCTAAAACTGACGTTCTCGGAATAAACACAAGACGTTTGAATGCTTTCAGGCGGCCTTTCGGCAAAGGAGGGCAATTTTCCTATGATACGACAGATTTGCTACTGTTTCCATCACACGGAACAGGATATCATCGATGATGTGCGCCGGCACGGCACCAGCCGGATTCTGGCGGAAATAAAAATGGCCAGGGCGATGGGGCGATGCCAGTGTCGGGAAAAGCATCCGCGGGGTACCTGATGTCTGGCGGATATCCGCCGGGTGGCGGACGCGACCAGGAAAATTATGAGCTGAAGACCGAATTGGCGTTGACAAATGCCCGCGCCCATCACTATATTCCAAATAAGGAATATAGTGATGAAAACTTTTACCGATGTCATGAAGGCCCTGGCAGATGCCAACCGGGTCAAAATCGTCAAATTGCTGCAACACCGCACCATGTGCGTCTGCGAACTGCAGGGGGTTCTCGGGCTGGCCCAGCCCACGGTGTCCAAACACTTAAAAATACTTGAAGAAGCTGGCCTTGTGGTGTCCAGTAAGGACGGGCTTTGGGTGAATTACGCGCCGTCAGACGGCAACAGCAGCCCGTTTGCGGCCAGTCTTCTGGGCAACCTGCGGCACTGGTTGGAAGACGATCCGGAGATCCGCCGTGCGGTGGATCAGCTGCCCTTTGTGAACCGTGAGGATTTATGTCGTCGCTCATGAGGGCAATATATGTATTAATGGTAATATGGAAGGTGGGTGTCGAAACGCTTCGGTGTGCTATTGAGCGGCCGAGACGCTCCGAGATGGACTGTAAATCAAAGGAGTAGACGCGATGGAAATCAAGATTCTGGGACCAGGGTGCGCCAAATGTGAGAAAACTGCCAAGCTGGTGCAGGAGGTGGTAGCGGAAACCGGTGCCCAGGCCCGCGTGGTAAAGGTCACCGACATGATGCAGATCGCCGGCAGCGGTGTGGTATCGACACCGGCCGTGATGGTGGACGGCGATATCAAATCCACCGGCAAGGTGCCCAAGAAGGTCGAGATTGCCGGATGGCTGAAGTAAGGCCTTTTTTTATCTTATGCGGTTCATTCGGCAACCATGGTCATTGTCAGACCGCCGGCTTACACCGGAATGACCGCCTGGGATATGAAATTGCCGGAATCAACAATGCGCCGCCCTGGAGGGCGACGGAGAAAGTCGATTGATGTTGAAACCCATAAATGAAACGACCTGTGCCTGCCAGGCCCCGCCCAAGGGGACGGCAGAAAAAAATCCATCCCGACCGACCTGGATGCTGCTGCTGGCGGCCCCCCTCGGGATTGCCCTCTGGTGGCTGGTTTACACGCACCTGGCGGCATTTTCACAATTACTCACCTATCGCCTGCTGCCGTTTGACCCCGGCTCGCACCTGGGGGCATCCGTCGAGTTCTTTCTCTATGACACGCCCAAGGTGATGATGCTCCTGGTGCTGGTGGTATTCGGCGTGGGGGTGATCCGCAGCTATTTTTCTCCCGAGCGCACCCGGGCCCTGCTGGCCGGCCGCAGCCTCTTGGCCGGCAACGTGCTGGCGGCCCTGCTGGGCATCGTCACGCCATTTTGCTCGTGCTCGGCGGTGCCGCTGTTTATCGGGTTCGTCACAGCGGGGGTTCCCCTGGGGGTGACATTCTCCTTCCTGATCGCGGCGCCCATGGTCAACGAAATCGCCCTGGGGCTGCTTTACGGCCTGGTGGGCTGGCGGGTGGCGGCCTTGTATGCTGCGACCGGATTGACGATCGCCATTGGGGCCGGCTGGGTGATCGGCCGGTTGAAATTGGAGCACCACATCGAAGACTGGGTGCAGCAAATGACCACCGTTGGAGACAACCCAGTGGAGAACCGCCTGACGCTTTGGGATCGTCTGGTTTACGGCAAGGATGCCGTGGTGGAGATCATCGGCCGGGTCTGGGTGTATGTCCTGCTGGGCATCGCCGTCGGGGCCGGCATTCACGGTTTTGTGCCGGAAGGCGTCATGGCCGCTGTCATGGGCAAAGGCGACTGGTGGTCCGTTCCGTTGGCGGTGATTCTGGGGGTGCCCATGTACTCCAACGCCGCCGGCATCATTCCGGTAGTGGAGGCCCTGTTGGGCAAGGGCGCTGCCCTGGGCTCGACCCTGGCCTTCATGATGTCGGTGATCGCCCTCTCCCTGCCGGAAATGGTGATCCTGCGTAAAGTTCTCAAGCCCCGCTTGATCGCTGTTTTCATTGCCGTGGTGGCCACGGGTATTCTTTTCGTCGGGTTTTCTTTCAACGCGGTCATGGGCTGACCCCGACAAGGCGCGGGGCTTGGATGGGCACATGCGGCGTATTCACGTTGAGTTTTGATTCCAGGCACCGGCGCTATATGTGAATGGCGTCGCCTGCCGCTGAGAGGGGGAGCAAGATGATCAAACAACGCACCCGCTGGCGGATGCAAGTCCTCCTCTTTTTGATGCTCGTGGTGCTGGCCGTCACCGGCCTGATCAATTGGCTGCTGCCCCGCGGCGGCGAGGCCCGGGCGTTGCGGCACCTGTTGCGCTGGATCCATGAAGGGGCCGCCGTGGGGTTTTTGACGTTTGTGGCAGCCCACCTCTATTGCCAGTCGGAAATGATCCGGCGCAACCTGCGCCGCTTTAGCCTCTGGGGACGGGACTGAGCGCGACGATACGGCCATTCCTGAAAAAATGGCGCTACGGATCTTGCACATCACGCCATTTTGCCCCGTCCGATGATTATGTTGTTGCCGCCACCCGTGCGAAATGCTGTTTTGCCGAATCGCGGGCTTTCCCGGCCGCTTGCATCCCCAGGAATCCCGCAATTGCCGCCACCGCGCCATCGATGGAGACACTGCCGGTATTGACGACCATGTCGTAGTTCAGCGGATCGGCGATGCTGGTGTTGAAATACTTGCGGATAAACGCGCGTCGCTGGGAGTCGGTTTTGGTGATGCGGTTGCGGGCATCCTTTTCACTCACCTGGTGATCGCGGGCCACGTTGGCCGCGCGGACGTCGAAGGGAGTGATCACGCGGACGCTCAACCGCCGTTCCGGCGGCAGGATGAAATTAGCCCCCCGGCCGATCAGAACGGCCCCACCATGGCGTCCGATGGCCCCGATGACTTTCATCAAGTGTTTCATGTATTGATCCGGCCACATGTGGCGGGCATCCACCATATAGGCCATCCAGTCGTCCAGCACGGACAACCCCCTTTCATCCAGCGTTTCCAACAGCCGGGAGCTGACTTTGGCACTCTTGGCCATGGCGTGGATCATTTCCTGATGGAAAAGATCCAGGTCCAGGCGCCGGGACAGTCGCTCGCCAATCACATTCCCCCCGCTGCCCGGTTCCCTTGAAATCGTCACGATGGGACGGAAAACCGTCTCGGCTTTGGGTTCCGTTTTAGAAAACTGCCATTTGCGCACCTGCTCCTCGATGATCTGCTCGATGGATCGGGTTTTTGTTCGCATAGGTCCTCCTTTCATGACGCCCGAAGGCATGAATGTCGGATGGGGCCACGAGAGGCTGGAGGGGAGCGGCCCTGTCCAAGCTGGGGTGGAGATCCTTGCGATGATGGGTGCTGGGCAGGTTCGACGCGGTGCGCGCGCATGGGAAGTGGAGGTTCGGCCTCCGTTCGAATTCAAGATCGGTGTGGCGGGTGTTCGAGGCGATTACCCTCGTGTGCCTGTCCGCATAAAATAAAGGTGCTTCACCCCGCCGTCAACCCGAAGCCGTGGGAGTGGATGGTCCGTTGGCCGGCTTCCTCTCGATCCACGCTTTAAGGGTGGCGGTCAGAGACTCGTCGAGGGGCTTCATCCGTGGGAAAAGTGCTAACCCTTCCTGCCAGGTGAATTCCACGGCATCATAAACCGCCGGGATGACGTATTCTTTTTTGGGGCCATAGGTTTCGCCGGGGGTGTACTCCACGAACTGCATGCGCTGGGGCTCGATTTGAAATTTCCGGCAGACTACGGTGGCTATATGGCCCGCCGCACTCCTCACCGAAACTTCGCCTTTCATCATGCCTTCCCGCGGCAGATCGGACGCCACCACCACCATCGGCCGCAGGTGGAGGATGCCTTTGCCGTCGGCGCGGTTGAGATCGAAGATCCTGAGCCAGCAGCGCCCTCGGGCCAGCTTGAGCCGCCCACCCCACCCCTCCCACTCGAAGATGTCGTCGTACACGACCACAATCGCCTCCTCTTTAGGCGCGTGTCAGCGTCCCATAGAGACGCAGCAGCTTGTCGGGCAGTTCGTTGACATTCGATATAACGGTGTGACGGACAGGGCCGTAGAGGTCATCCAATTGGGGACTGGCTGGCAGGTTGACCGTGATGGCCTGTGTGATGATGCTGCGGCTGCGGGCTTCGGCGATGGCCTGACGGGTATCCTGCACCGCATAATCCCCCTTGTATTCCGTGTCGTTGGGAAACCCGTCGCCGATTAGCAGCAACAGGCGAACGCGGCTTTCACGGGTCATCAGTTCCAGGGTGGCGCGTCGGACGGCGGCCCCCATCCGGGTGCTGCGCTGGGGCGTCAACGCGCCCAGCCTCCCCTTGACGCGGGCACCGAGAGGCTCGTCGAAGTCTTTGATACGGAAAAAATCGACACCCAGGCGTCCCGTACCGGAAAAACCGGCCACGGCATAGGCATCCCCGACGACTTCCAGGGCCTGGGTGAAGAGGACCATGGCCTCTTTGGTGACGTCCAGCACCGACCCGTTCGCCCCTGCTACAATATTGGACGTCGAACGGGAAAGGTCAACCAGGAGCATGACGGCGACATCCCGGCGCTGCTTGACCCGCTTGATGTAGAGACGGTCCGAGGGCAGGCGCCCGGCCTTGCGGTCCAGGGCGACATCCAGCAGGGCCCGGTAATCGAAGTCATCGCCTTCGATCCATGGCCGCAGAAGTCCAAGCCCCTCCGGGCGCAGCAATTCGAAAGCATTTTTGATCTGTGTTACCAGCCCATCCCGGCGGCTCAGAATGGCTTCATAAAAAGCCGTATCGGTGCCGCCGATGCGACGGTCGCGGACACGGACATGCTCATGCAGGTAATCGCCGATCAGGGCGCTCCATTCTTTCTGCCAGGTGATGCGGTCGGTATCGTCGGGGTCTTCGATGGTGCCGGACGGGGCGGTTTGGTCGATGATTTCGGCGGGCAACCGAACCATCTGCCCGACCATCGGCTCTTCCGCGCAATCGTCCGTGTTCGTCGGCGGTCGGCACACGAGTTGCTCAAGATCTTCCGCAGAGGGATTTCCGGCGGTGCGCTGCATCAGCTGGCGCAGGTCTCCCCGATAGCTTTTCAGACCGCAGGCGTGCAGGCGCGCTCTCAATCGGTCGGCCTGCTGGTCGGCCTCCCGGTCGGCGGCATCGAGGCGTTCCGGCTGCAGCGCCAGACGATAGGGGGGGGCCCAGGGGATCGGTGCATCGGTGCCGTTGACAACGGATTTCCGAACGCGGCCGTAGCATGCCGTTACCATGCCGGCACAGTCTTCCACCCGCATGGCCAACGGGTCATGGGCGGAAAACAGCCCGGCCAGATCGTCGACCAAGGCGGCCGCCGCAAGGTCCTTTTGCATCGTTGCGGGCATCGCCAGGTTCAGGGCGATGACCCCGTAACAGACGTCCAGAAGATTGGGGGGGGGCGATGCGAGCCGGGATCGCATGGCGTCCTGGAACAGCGGCAGGGCACGGCGGACAAGGCCCGGGTAGGCGACCGCCATTTTTTGGCGGACGCGCGCGTGTTCGAACAGGGTCAGCAGATCCAGTGCCAGTCGGGGGGTGTCGAACTGTCGACTGAAGACGGAGAGGTCTGAAACCGTTTCATTGGATGGGGTTGACGGGACGGACGGCAGGTCCGCCAGACAACCCATGTCCCGGGCCCGTTCGAGATCAAAGCCAAAGGTGTCGAATTCCAACAGGCCGGCTTCAAACTTGGCCATAGCATGAAGGAGACGGGTATTTTCCGCCCGGCTCGAAAAACGGTCCACCGCATCCGGGAGATAAAGATGGACCCCATCGGTGGTGCTGGCCTGTATTCGCCCTTTCATGGAGGCGTCTTGTGGTCGGCGAATCGCGGAAAGGGGCCGAACACGGCCGGCCTGTGCGGTCCGGGCTTGCAAATAGCGATTCAAACGCGCCTGCAGGCGATCCAGGGTGACCGCGGTCTGCAACGACCGGCAAGCGGCCTGGCCGCGGCCTGACCGCAGCGCGATAAACCGGCGGGCGGCGCTCGGGGCCTCACCAGCCAGGGCCAGTCCATGGGTTACGAAACGGTTCAGGGCCTCGGCCGGTAAAAGGTCCAAGCCCCGGGAGAGGCCTTCCAGAAACGGTTCGATCAGGTTCAGGTCTGCCGTGACAAGGCGTGTCATTTGCCGCGTCTGGACACTTCGGCGCGGCGCTTGCAGCTTAAGGATAGCGCGCGGCAGCAGGTTGCCCAGGTATTGGCACCGGTTATAAGACAGAGGGCGATCGAATACCGCTTGAAGAAGTGTCAGGTAGGCCGGGCCGT
>Ga0180429_10003350_pt1 | contig 12995 bp, 10 predicted proteins | sample SS_ome_FD_132428 | JGI IMG/M metagenome (GOLD analysis project Ga0180429, IMG submission 132428) | Hypersaline lake sediment archaeal communities from the Salton Sea, California, USA - SS_1_S_1 metaG | ecosystem: Environmental > Aquatic > Non-marine Saline and Alkaline > Hypersaline > Sediment ... | reverse complement strand
TGGTCCGGCCGGCCGCTCGCCGAGCTGGTTCCCCTCCGCCGGTTCCGACCGATCCTGCTGCTCGCCCTGGTCCCGCTCGGCGTCGGCATGTCGATCCTGCTCTCCGAGGCGGACAACCTGCTGCAGCTGTTCCTGCCCTCCCCCCAGTGGCTGCGGGAGATGATGGCCGACCTGGCGGGCCACGGGGTGGCGTCGTTCTTCGCGCTGGTGATCGTGGCGCCGCTGAGCGAGGAGGCGTTCTTCCGCGGCTTCGTGATGAACGGCTACCTCAAGCGCTACGGCCCGACCAAGGCGATCGCGCTCCAGGCGTCGATGTTCGCCGTGTTCCACGTGAACCCCTACCAGCTGCTCGGGGCGTTCGGCATCGGCCTGGTGCTCGGGGTCCTGCGCTGGCGCACGGGATCCCTGTGGCCCTGCATCGGGTTTCACGCGCTGGCCAACGGGCTGGTGTTCCTGACCCTGGCGCTGGGGATCGAGATCCCGGGCTACAGCGTCTACGTGGAAGGCGGGTTTCAGCCCTGGTGGTTCGATCTGATCGGGGTGGGCTGCGCCGCGCTCGGCCTGGCCTCCCTGCTGCTGCTGCTGCGCTCGAGATCCAGCTCGACCGCGTAGTCCTCGTCCGCCCCGCCGTCAGGGCCGCCGATCACCTGCTCGAGGACCGCGCCGCCGCGGACCCGGGCGCCGAGGGTGCGCAGGTTTGCGTAGAGCCCGGCGAAGGTGCGCTGCACGAGCATCAGGTGCACCGGCAGGTTGAACGACTTGGCCGCCTCCTTGAACTCGGGGAGCTTGCGGATCAGCTGCAGGTGCAGCGTCGATCGGCCGAAGTCGAACGGGCGCTCCCGGTCGAACACCGGGGCGACGAGATCGCGCCAGGTCTTGTAGACGTACGGATCGACCGGCGGGCCGGCCGGGTCCCTGGCGCCGATGCCGATCATGCCGCGCTCGGCCGCGTCGTAGTCCTCGTAGATCGCGCCCCGGAGCACGTCGACCATGCCCTCGCGCTCCGTGTCGGTGAACCGCTTGACCGCGCCGAAGTCGTACAGGGCGAACGTGCCGTCTCTCCGGAAGGCGAAGTTGGCCGGGTTGGGATCCGCGTGCAGTGCGCCGCAGTCGAAGATCTGGGAATAGACGAGCCGCATCAGCTGCTCGCCGATCCGATCGCGGATCTCCTGCGGGAACCGCGCGGCGGTCTCGAGCGTCTCCCCGCCCTCGAAGCTCAACGTCAGCACCCGCTGGGCCGAGCGCTCGCCGACCACGGCCGGCACGCTGACGTACGGATCGCCCCGGTGGAACTCGCCGAGCAGCCGCACGTTGTCCGCCTCGTGGGTGTAGTCGAGCTCCTCCTCGAGCCGCGCCGTCAGCTCCTGGAAGATCCGCTCGAACGCCTCCGGGCGCTCCCTGGTCATCCCCGAGGCCTTGAGCGCGAAGCGCATGTGCGAGAGATCGGCGCGGACCGACCTGTCCACCCCCGGGTACTGGACCTTGACCACCACGTCGCGGCCGTCGTCGGTCACTGCCCGGTGCACCTGGCCGATCGACGCGGCGGCGTACGGCTCCCGGTCGAAGCGGCGGTAGAGCGCTTCCGGCGGGGAGCCGAGCTCGGCCTCGATCTGCCGCTCGATCACCTCGAACGCCACCGGCGGCGCGTCCTTGCGCAGGGCGGCGAGCGGCTCTGCAATCTCCCTGGGCAGGATATCGGTCGAGATCGAGGCCATCTGGCCCATCTTCATCACCGGACCCTTGAGCTCTCCCAGGGTGCGGGCGATCCGCGCGCCGACCCTGGCGTTGGTCAGGGGCAGCCGCTTGCGGGCGCGCTCCTTGAACCCGAGCGCGTTCATGATGCGCAGCCCCGTGTAGCGGGTGGCCACGGACGTGGTCATCCCCATCAACTTGAGCCAGCGCGAGAATTTGCCCCTCGGTGGCATCGCACAATCAGGATAGCACGCATTGCGGATCGGTCTTGCCCGCGCCCCCGTCGCGTGGTAATCGGCCGCTAGGAATCGCGGACGACTGTTTGACCCGTCCGCAACGAGGTTAGGCCAATGAAAGTCAAGATCATCGAAGACGAGTGCACCGGCTGCGAAGAGTGTGTTGAGGCTGTTCCCGACGTGTTCGAGATGAGCGAGGACGGCGAGCTGGCCAAGGTCAAGGTCGAGACGGTCCCGTCCGAGCTCGAGGACGAAGTCGAGCAGCAGGCCGAGGACTGCCCGGCCGAGGCGATCGTCGTCGAGTAGGGACACACCGCCCACGGAGCCGGATGCGCGCCGCCGACCCCGGATCCGGGGGCCGGGTGGCGCCGATCCAATTCGAGTGCTGTGTCAGCGCTTCTGCCCGATGAAGGTGCCCTGGCGGTACTCTTCGAAGGCGATCCGCAGCTCCTCGTCCGTGTTCATCACGATCGGGCCGCGCCAGGCCACGGGCTCGCGGATCGGTCGGCCCGACACCAGCAGGAATCGGGCCCCCTCGCCGTTGCTGGTGATGCCCACCTCGCTGCCGTCGCCGAGCACGACCAGGCGGCGCTCCCCCACCGGATCGCCACTGTCGTTGAACCGCGCCCGGCCCTCGAACAGGTAGGCGAACGCGTTGTACCCGGCCGGGATCTCGTGGCAGAGCAGCGCGCCCGGTTCCATGGTCACGTCCAGGTACTCCGGGTCGGTGACGATGTCGTGCACCGGGCCGACCACCCCCCCGGCCTCGCCGCAGATCACCTTCGCGCTGACCCCGTCGGCGAGCTCGGCGGTGGGGATGATCGAGGCGGGCACCTCCTGGTAGCGCGGGTCCATCATCTTGTGGGACCTGGGCAGATTGGCCCACAGCTGGAAGCCCCGCAGCCGGTGAGAGGGCCTGGGCATCTCCTCGTGGACGATGCCGCTGCCGGCGGTCATCCACTGCACGTCACCGGGGCCGATCTCGCCCTTGTTGCCCAGGCTGTCTCCGTGGGAGACCTCCCCGTCGAGCATGTACGTGATCGTCTCGATGCCCCGGTGGGGATGCCAGGGGAAGCCGGCCAGGTAGTCGGCCGGATCGAGCGAGCCGAAGTCGTCGAGCAACAGGAACGGATCGAGCGAGGTGTCCGCCCGGCCGAAGGCCCGCCGGAGCGACACACCGGCCCCCTCCATCGTCGGTCGGCTCGCCTCGACGCTCACTACGTGTCTGGTCTGGCCCATGGCCCCTCCTCGGCGCGGTTCAGGCGCTCCAGGAACCATGGCCCCAACCCGTAGTCTGTCAAACCAGGCGTCCGCGGCCTGTCCGCGCGGATGCGATGTCCGCTGGATTCCGGTATGATGCCGCGGCCACCCGAGACGAAAGGAAGCCCCCGATGATCGCGAGGATCACAGTGCTGATCGCCATCGCAACGCTGCTCAGCGGCTGCCCGGCCGACGAGAAGCCCTCCCCGCAGGACGAGCCCAGCTCCGAGGAAGCCCCGGACGAGAAGAAACCGGAAGAGCCGCCCCCCGAGCCCGACGTCGAGCCGCTCGGCAAACGCGCGGGCGAGGCCGCCGGCGCGACCCCGGCCCGCGAGCCCGACGCCCTCGACGAGGCCCTGGCCCTGGTGGGCATACGCCGCGCCGACCTGGGCTGGGAGCCCAAGGGCTGGTGGCCCCGCTTCCCCCGCGTCCCCTACAAGCTCGACGCGTTCGACGCGATCTTCGCCGAGCCCCTCGACGGCGCCACCTACGTCCGCGCCCTGGCCGACACCGCCAAGCGGCACCTGGATCCGGAGCTCCTCGGCGACAAGGAAGCGCGGGGCGCCGGCCAGCTGTTCCAGGCGGTCCAGCGCCTCGGTGTGGACCCGCGCTTCGGCGGCTTCCGCGGTTACAGCGCGAACCTGGCTGCCGAGCCCACGCCGCTCGACCAGGCGATCCTCGAGCTCACCCGGCGCGCCGGCCGGCCGACCAAGTACGTGACCTTCGGCACGGAGTCGCCCTACCCCAAACCGGTCGAGGCCCTGTCCGCGCAGACCGAGGCGATCCCGGAGGAGATCTCGCTGATCCTGGGGCAGCTGGTGCTCGAAGTCGCCGAGGCTCACCGCTGGGCCGAGCTGGCGTTCCGCAAGGTCGACGCGGCCGATCGGGTCGCGGTGGCGAAACGCACGAACCTGGGCGAGGAGCTGATCGACGCCCTCGACTACGCGCCCGAGGTCGACGACGTTGCTCGCGCCTGGGACGAGGCGAGCCTCTGGTACGCCGGCCTCAAGTGCACCGAGGCGCTCGACCGGGCGCGCCAGCAGATCTCCGCGCTCGAGGACGTCGACGTGCCGGAGGACCTGGCGTTCGACTGGGAGACGCCCTGGGGCTGGATCCGCGTCCGCGGGGTCGGCGAGGACGAGGTCGACGGCACCGACGCGCTGCTGGTGGTCGATCTCGGCGGCGACGACACCTACCGCGGCGGTGTGGCAGCCTCCACCGCCACCCGCCCCCTCGGCCTGCTGCTCGATATGGCCGGCGACGACCGCTACGAGTCCGACGTGCCGGCCCAGGGCGCCGGGATCACCGGCGCGGGCATCCTGATCGACGCCGCGGGCAAGGACGTCTACCAGGCGCGCCACTACGCCCAGGGCGTAGGCCAGTTCGGCCTCGGGCTGCTGGCCGATCTCGACGGGGACGACAAGCTCACCACCAACTACTCGGGCCAGGGCTGCGGTTACTTCGGCATCGGCCTGCTGTTCGACGCGGCCGGGAGCGACGAGTACACCCTGTGGGCCGAGGGCCAGGGGCTCGGCGGCGGGGGCGGCGGCGTGGGCGTGCTGGCCGACCACAGCGGGGACGACCGCTACACGGCGGTGCGGGAGCACTCGGTCACCGGGCGGCCCTCGTACCACTCTCCCGAGGACGACATCGGAGTGTCGAACGCCCAGGGCTGCGGCATGGGTCGGCGCGGGGACGGGGCCGACGGCCACTCCTGGGCCGGCGGGCTCGGCGCCCTGCTCGACGGGGGCGGCGACGACGTCTACAGTGCGGGCAACTGGTCGATGGGCACCGGCTACTGGTTCGGCATCGGCGTGCTCCACGACTCGGACGGGGACGACGAGTACCGCGGGGTGACCTGGTCCCAGGGCACCGGCGCCCACTTCTGCATCGGGCTGTTCATCGACGAGCAGGGGGACGACAAGCACCTGTCCGAGGGCAACTCCCGGCTGAGCCTGGCCTGGGCCCACGACTTCACCATCGGGCTGCTGCTCGACGTGGAGGGAGACGACTACTACAGCGTGAAGGAGGACGGTCTCGGCGGCTCGATCAACCGCTCGGTGGCCCTGCTGATCGACACCGCCGGCGACGACGTCTACCGCACCGAGCAGATCCCCTTTCCGGGCCGGGCCAAGGTCTCGGACCAGTTCCGCTCCCGGCCCGGGGTCAACTTCTACTTCGCCGACACGTCGTCGGTGGGGCTGTTTATAGACGTGGGCGGGACCGACGAGTACTGGGGGGAGCTGAAGAACGACTCGACCTGGCTCGATCCCGAGGACTCCCCCAACTGGCAGGATCGCAACTTCTCGATCGGGGTCGACCGCCCGGACGGCGTGGTCGACCTCACGCCGGTGCCCAGCAAGCCGGTCTCCGGCAAGCCGCGCTAGCCTCACAGCAGCGATGCGGGCGGTCAGCCGTCGTCGCGCACGCAGCGGACGTGGTAGTGGTTGCTGGCGTTTACGACATCCTTGTCATTGTCGTCGATGTTACCGAGGTCAAAGTAGACGCTCCACGCCTCGCCGTTGTCGCCGGCGTGGGTCGACGACGACCAGAAGTCGTCACCGGGCGTCGCCGGGAAGTAGAACGTATCGACGGCCGGAGCGGTGCGGGTGTTGTCGACGATGCTGCGCAGCTCGTTCTTGCTCGGCAGCCGCCAGTCGTCGTGGCCTCCCCAATCGAGATTCTCACAGCTCACAAGCGCGGTCTCCCAGTCGATGCTGTCGTCGGGGTCGCCGAAGGTGCACTCGTTCCCGTTGACTCCGATCGGGCAGCCCTGCCAGACCAGACCCGTGGCGTTGTCGGTGGTCACCGGTTGGTCCGCGACGATCGTCGCCCACTCGAAGCGCGGCTCCGGGACTGTTTGCCCGCCGGTCACGCAGCGGACGTAGTGGCCGGTGTCCTTGTCGTTGAAATAGACGTAGCCGTCGTAGAAATCCACGCGCCAGGCGGAGCTCTCGTTGTCGGCCCGGGTCGAGGACGACCAGAAGTAGTCGGCCGGCGTGCCCGGAAAGGCCGTCTCGTCGATCGACGGGATGTACTCGCCCAGATCGACGATCGACTCCAGCTCGAATTCGCTGGGCAGGTGCCAGTCGCTGCGATCGCCCCAGACGAGGTCGTCGCAGTAGGTCACGGCCTGGTCCCAGAGCACGGTGCCGGGCGCTTCGACGGCGCACGAGCTCCCGGTCGCCCCGCCCGCGCAACCCTGCCAGAGCAGGCCGCTGACCTGGTCGGTGACCACCGGCTCCGCCGGAATCGAGAGGTCTCGGGTGAACCGATCGGACGCGTCGTTGGTGACGTCCCAGCCGTACTGGGCGTCCTGTCCGAAGAACGGGCTCCCCTCGGACGGGCAGGTCATCGGCGCACCGTTGTCGAAGCAGTTGCGCTGGTTGGTGTCCGGCAGGGGGAAGTTGGGTCCCGGGGCGTTGCATGCGGTGGTGCCGCAGCCGGGCGATTGGCACTCGCCGTCGATGCAGATGTCGTACTCCCGGTCCGGGGCGGTCGTGAGCGAGCAGAGCGTGAAGTCCGGAAGCTCGCTGCAGTCGGTCGGCAGCGTGCCGGTGTCGGTGTCGGTGTCGGCGTCCGCGTCCGTGTCCGCGTCCGTGTCCGCGTCCGTGTCCGCGTCAGAGTCGGAGTCCGTGTCCGCATCGCTTGTGCCGGAGTCCCGCGGCGGCTCGACACCCAGGTCGTAGCAACCCGTCGAACAGGCGACGAGCAGCGCGAGCAACACGATCCTGACCGGTGTGATCGACATGACTACCTTCTGCGATGAAGAGATCCGCTCCAACAGAGATCGGTCTTCGCGACGTCCTCGGCCGCGATCAGCAGTCCATGCAGTCGTTGTCGCCGCTGCAGGTGGTCAACTCGCAGTTCGGGCCGTCGCAGGAGTTGTTGGTGTAGCCCTGGTTGCCGCAGAAGATCACGTTCTCCAGATCGGCGGTGCAGCAGCCGTACCAGTCGGCCCACTCCGGGTTGATCGGCGACCAGTCCCAGGACGACTCGTCGCAGTCCTCGGGCGGCTCTTCCGGACAGCAGACGAAGTCCGGGTTGTCGCCGGCCGCCTCTTCGCAGGGCGTGGGCGGCGGGCCGGTGTCGACGTCGGTGTCGGTGTCCGAATCCGAGTCGCTGTCGCTGTCCGAATCCGAATCGCTGTCCGAATCCGAATCGCTGTCCGAATCCGAATCGCTGTCCGAATCCGAATCGCCGTCCGAATCCGAGTCGCTGTCCCCGCCGCCGCCGTCCTGCGGGATGTCCGGCGCTTCGCCCCCGCAGCTCGTCGCCAGCGCGGCCGCGCAGATCAAACAGACCAGTGCAACAAGTCTCATGGTGTCCCCTCTCGGTTTTTTCCTCGTCTAGTACATATTACACGGATCGGCGCACCGACCCACGCGTTAACTGACCCCTCACGAGAGCCGGTTCAGCCCGGGTACCAACCCACGTTGACCCCGGCGAGGGTGAAGAACGGCAACTCCACGGTGTAGTCGGAGTCGTCGTGCTCGAGCACGACATCCTCGAGGGTCAGATCGACGTCGGCGGGCATGTCCCAGGGATGGTACTCGCCGGTGGGGGCGATCGTCAGTGTGCCCTGGCCTTCGATCGGTTGATAGCTCTCGACGATGACCGGACTGTCTTCGACCAGGTCGTTGCAGGCGTACCCCAGCAGGTGCTCCCCGCCCTCGACAGCCAGCGAGTAGGTCTCGCTCGGGAGGTCGAATTGCAACTCGATGGCGTCGCCGATCTCGTAGGCTATGGTCACCGCACCGTCGGTGGCGAAGTGCAACGCGATCGTGTGATCGGCGTTGGCCGCGTGGATCTCCATGTCGACGCAGCCGATCACGGCTGTGAGGTCTTCCTCGAATCCGGGCTGGAGCAAGTAGCTGGAGTCGGTGTCCGAATCGGTGTCGGTGTCCGAGTCGGCGTCGGCGTCGGTGTCGCTGTCCGCGTCGGTATCGCTGTCGGCGCCGGCGTCCTGACCTTGTCCCGAGTCGCTGGCCCGGTGGCAGGACGCGAGGGTCAGCAACAGCAACAATGTCGCACAGGCACGCGGGATCGTCATCGCAACCTCCCCTGTCGAGCGCGGTGCTCCGCGCCACACCTAGGATACACCGTCGCGGCGCCGGCGGCCGAAGAGCTTCTCCAGCGCCGCCTTGAGCACGAACAGGCCGCCCCAGACGCCGGCACCCACGCCGAGCCCGATGTTGCCCGGCGCGCTCAGGCCTACGACCCACTCGAAGGGATTGTCGTTGACGAGGTAGGTCCAGGTCGAAGACGGCCCGCGCAGCCCCTCACGATCCAGATCGATCCCGTCGGCGGTGATCCGCGCCCGCTCGAAGCTCTGGAGCACGCCCTCGTCGATCGACTCGACGAGCTGTTCGTAGAACCCGGCGGCCAGCTTGAAAAACTCGTGCAGGGGATCCTTACCGCCGAGCCGGGCCAGGTAGATGCCCTCGCGGACGTCGGCGATCGCGGCCAGGTGGTCGGCCCAGGCCCGGTCGATGTGGAACAGGGTGATCTGGCGCTCCGCGTCGTCGATCACCTGCTGCGGCACCTCGCCTTCGAGCTCGGCGCAACGCTCGGGGCAGAGCTCGGCGATCGCGCCCGTCGAGCGGCCCTCGAGCGCGGCCAGTCGCCGCTGCTGCAGCTCGAGGCGCTGCTTCTCGACGAACGAGGTGTAGTTCCACAGGGTGCGTCGAATCTCCAGGTTCTGGCCCTCGATGATGCGCTGGGTCAGCTCGATCTTGCCGTGGATCACCGAATCGTCGAGGGGTGCGTCCTGGCGCTGCTTGCGGCGGCGCTCGGGGATCCACTTCTCCACGCCGAAGCGCGTCATCAGGTCGTCCTCGAGGCTGACGACGAAGCGCGACTCGCCCGGATCCCCCTGACGCCCGGCGCGGCCCCGCAGCTGATCGTCGATCCGCCGGCTCTCGTGGCGGTTGGTGCCGATCACCAGCAGCCCCCCCAGCTCGACCACCCGCTCGCGCTCGCGCTCGTCGGCGCCGCCGAGCCGGATGTCGGTGCCCCGGCCGGCCATGTTGGTCGACACCGTGACCGCGCCCAGATCACCGGCCTCGGCCACGATCTCGGCCTCGCGCGCGTCGTTGCTGGCGTTGAGCACGGCGCACTCGACTCCGGCCAGCTCGAGCACGGCGGCCAGCCGCTCGGACTCCTCCACGCTGGCGGTGCCGATCAACACCGGGCGCCCGACCCGGTGCGCCTCGAGGGTCTGCTCGACGATCGCGGTCTGCTTGGCTTCCGCGTGGGTGAACAGCTGGTCCGGGCGATCGATCCGCCGGCACGGTCGGTGGGGGGGGATCACCACGGTCCGCAGCCGGTAGAACTCCTCGAGCTCGCGCTCGGACGGAATCGCCGTGCCGGTCATGCCGCACAGCCGGGGGTAGAGCCCGAGCAGGTGCTGCATCGTGATCGAGCCCAGCACGCGCCCCTGGTCCTTGGGGTCGAGCCCCTCCTTGGCCTCCACCGCCCGCTGCAGGCCGTCGGGCCAGTGGCGGTCGCGCACCACCCGGCCGGTGAACTCGTCGACCACCTCGGCCCGCCCGTCGCGCACGATGTAATCCACGTCGCGGCGGAGCAGCACCCGGGCGTGCAGGGCCTGGTTGAGCTCGGTCGCCAGCAACCGGTTGCGCTCGTGCTGCAGGTCGCCGCAGCCGAGCTCCTGCTGGAGCCGGTCCGTGCCTGTATCGGTGAAGAACGCGTTGCGCCCGTGCTCGTCGGTGGCGAAGTGGCGATCCGGTTCCAGCGTCGCGACCAGGGCGGCCAGCTCGGCCCGGCCCCGGTCGCGCTCGTCCCGATCCACGCCGGCGATCACCAGGGGGATGCGCGCCTCGTCGATCATGATCGAGTCGGCCTCGTCGACGATCGCGAAGTGGAACGGGCGCTGCACCAGCTGCGACCGCTCGCGGGCCAGCCCCTGCCGCAGGTAGTCGTAGCCCGCCTCCCGCGCGGTGAGGTAGGTCACGTCGGCGGCGTAGGCCCGCCGCCGCTCCTCGGGAGTGGAACCCTGGTCCACGTGGCGCACGTCGAGGCCGAGCAGCTCGTAGACCGGCCCCATCCAGGCCGCGTCCCGCCGCGCCAGGTAGTCGTTGAAGGTCAGCACGTGCACGCCGCGTCCCTCGAGCGCACCGAGGAACGCGGGCAGCACGGCCACCAGGGTCTTTCCCTCGCCGGTCTGCATCTCGATCGCGCGACCCCGGTCGAGGGCCAGCGCGGCGACCAGCTGCACGTCGAACGGCCGCATGCCGAGGGTCCGGTCCGCCGCCTCCCGCACAAGGGCGAACGCCTCGATGCGCAGCTCGTCACGGGACGCGCCCTGCGCTGCGCGCTCGGCCAGGGCGCGGGCTCGCGCGCCGAGGTCGCCGTCACTCAGCTCCGCGAGCCGCAGCTCCTCGGCGAGCGCATCGATCTCGGCGAGCTCGCGCTCATAGGACGAGAGATCCCACTCCACAGGCCGGCCGCGCAGGTCGTCGACGAAGCGCGAGAAGCGGGTTCGCGGACCGGGTCTGGGTTGATCGAGAGCCATGTCGATTGTCCGAGACCTCCACCATAGTCACCTGGAGACTCGGGTAAAGCGGCTAGAGCGTCTCGGCCGAGATCAACCCGCCGCCGAACGCGCCGGCAGCTTGCCGAACAGGAGCAGGATGAACAGCGTGATCGGCCCGCCGAGCAGCCCGAGCAGGAACCACCAGAGCCCGCTGCGGTTCTTGCCCTGGGCGATCCCGCCGGTGATCAGCGCCAGCGTCCCCCACCCCACGAAGTACTGAGCGATCTCCTGCATCGACTCCTCCTCGGCTCCGGTTGCGACTTGCCCTTCCGAAAAGTAACATCTCCGACCATGGGAACCACGACCATACTCTACGCGACGCGCAACGGCACCACGGCCCGGGCCGCGGGCATCCTGGCGGACGAGCTCGCCGGCGGGGCGGACCTGCGCGAGATCGGCAAGGGCGGCGACGCCGAGCTCGCGGGGTACGACACGGTGCTGGTGGGCGGGTCGATCCGGGCGGGCCAGGTGCACAAGGACGTCACCGCGCTCTGCCGGCGGCACGGCCCGACCTTGCTCGAGAAGCGGCTCGGCTTGTTCCTCTGTCACATGTACGACGGCGAGACGGCCCAGAAGCAGCTCGAGGACGCCTACCCGGCCGAGCTGCGGGCCCACGCCGCGGCCACCGGCCTGTTCCGCGGCGCGTTCGACTTCGACAAGATGGGCTTCTTCGAGAAGGCGATCGTCAAGAAGGTGGCCGGCGTGACCGAGTCGGTCGACAAGCTCGACCTCGACGCGATCGAGGCGTTCGCGCGAGCGTTCGACTGAGCGCATCAGCTCCCTGACGCAGGCCCCCAGAGCCCCCGAGTTCGGGGGCCCTCCCGGAATCCAAGCCGAGGATCCTCTTTCCCATCACCCCCAAACTTGGGGGAGGGGGGCCTGACCTGGGCTGGAGAGGTCAAATACCAGCACGATCCCGTAGCCCCTATTGCTGACTCATCCGCTGCCCGATACCATTTCCAGCAGTGACTTCCGACGAGGTGGAGACGATGACGAGATTGACTACCGGTTTGTTGATTGCCATCACGACGCTGCTGCTCGCCTGCGGCGACGATGACAAGCAGAAGGGCGGCACCCCGGACGGCGGATCGACCGACCCGGAGCTCCCGGCCGTGGGCGAGGACATCGACGTGCACGAGACCAAGGAGCTGTCGTCGAGCTACGAGCTGCCCCAGGAGTTCTACGACGCCCTCGACACCCTGGGCCTCGACCCGGAGGATCTGACCTACCCGGACGCCAGCTCCCCCTTCGCCACGACCCCCACCCGCCTGCACTGGACCGACATCGTCCGCCACGACGGCCAGCAGGGGCCGACCCTGGGCTACATGGCCGCCGAGGACGTCCAGACCGCGGCGACCACGGAACAGCCGGACCTTCTGCTGCGGGAGCTGCTGGTGGCCCAGTACGTCTACAACGACCGGGACGACTTCGTGATCAGCCGCTACGACGAGCGGATCGCTGTCGACGACCCGGACCAGCCGCTGCTGGCCGCGCTCGAGGCCTACTACGAGCACCCGCCGGTCGCGGGGAGCTCCTGGTCGCCGAGCCCACCCTGGGATCAGCTCGAGCCCGACCTGGCAGCCGCGCTCGAGAGCTGGCCGATGGGTACCCGCATCGCCCTGGCCCAGGCGATCGAGGGACTCACGCGCGCCGCCGAGCTCCGCGACCAGGCCCTGCTCTCCGGCGAGTACACGATCGACGACTGGAAGTCCCTGCGCTCGAACTTCATGACCTACCACTCGACCTACAAGCACGAATTCGGCACCGACGCCCACCCCCACTTCGACTTCGAGCTGATGAACCGGGCGGGCCAGCTCGCCGCGCGCGCGCTCGAGTCGCTGCGGGTGGCGCTCGCCGACGCCCCCCTGGCGGACGGCCGGGCCTTCGAGATCGACGGTCCCTTCGGCCGGATCGCGGTCACCATGGAGGACGCCGCCCACGAGTGGTGCGGCGGCGAAGCAGACCTGTTCTTGCTGGTGGACGGCGGCGGGGACGACACCTACCTGGACTTCGTGGCCACCAACACCAGCATCTACAATCCGATCTCGGCGGTCCTCGACCTGGCCGGCGACGACAGTTACACCCGGTCCTTCGAGTGGCAGGTCTCGAGCGGCTACGTGCCCAACGAGGATCCGATGCAGGGGGCTGGCGTGTTCGGCGTGGCCCTGCTCGACGACGGAGCAGGTGACGACCTGTACCACGCGGCGATGTTCGCCCAGGGCTGCGGCGTGTTCGGCGTGGGCGCGCTGATC